>Ga0179593_1421614_pt1 | contig 18041 bp, 16 predicted proteins | sample CZODoug2_1_08_16_FD_185931 | JGI IMG/M metagenome (GOLD analysis project Ga0179593, IMG submission 185931) | Vadose zone soil fungal communities from Angelo Coast Range Reserve, California, USA - CZODoug2_1_08_16fungal (PacBio error correction) | ecosystem: Environmental > Terrestrial > Soil >... | reverse complement strand
AGGGTCAGGTTTTGATTCACTTCTTCTTCCCTGAAAAGGTTCTTTTCCCCATTTTAAAAGGGATGCCCACTTCTCCCTTCTTTGCTTTGCCCCCTCCTCCCCCCTTCGAAGCGAGGATATTGCTTGTTCTCCGAACTGCTAATACACCATTTCTGGTCGCAAAATGAGTTGTTGTTTTTTATTTGGGTGGAGAGCTTACATATATGTTGGCTCCGGGTTCTCTTTTTTATACACCACTCGGTCGATTATTCCTTACTTTCCCAACACTGTTAACTCTTTTCCCCCTTTGGAAAAGTTACACCTTGGCCATCAGTACCGGGCGTAGTCGTCCAACGCAAGAGGGTTTCACTCTCCGTCTTGTTGTGGAGGTTTCTTATGATTCCCCTTCCCTTCCGACAGTTCTCCATTCCTCGTTTTTCCCTGGTGCTCGGACTGTTCCTTCCCTTCCTTTTCAGAAGCTCAGACAATATGGCGATTGGTTATCTCTAGTATTTTCCCTAGCTGGGCGCTTCCCTTTTTTTTCTCGTTTGGAAGAGGTCCCCCAGACTTGGGGTGGAGTTCAAGACGTCTAAGTCCTCTTTTCGGGTTTCGGTGACCGGATGGATTTTGCTTCCTTCTTTTAAAGATGTTCTTTCGTCTCTATAAGTTCTCTTTTTTAGTAAAGCTTTCACTCTTTTCCTTTAAGGAAACAATCCTCCCCCCCAATCCGTGTTTTGAGAAGAGATTAGTCGATACGCTGCAGACGTATTCTTCTTCCAGCCCAAGCATCCACTGAGGTATATCCTATGAAGATGCCGGACCCAAAAGTCATGCTATCCTTCCGGTTCACTGACCAACATCCACCTCCTCCTTTACGGATCTTCTGCCGACGCCCCCCGGTTTGCGGCGCGTCCAAGGATGTCCTTCTAATCTCCACCCTATGGCGAATATAAGATTCCTTTTCTCCTCGTCTGCTTGAAGGGATCCCCGATAACTCCGCTAAACCAGGATTCCCTCCTTTCCTCAATCACTACAGCAAATGTTCTAACCCTCGTAATCCCTACTTCTACTTACCCGACTACGCACGTAAGGGAATTCCAATTTTGGAAAATGTCCCAACTGCCCCCTCCCTTAACCTTAACGCCCCCTTTTTCCTTCCCCTTCAGCCGGCGAACTCGTTGTGTTCCCCAACAACCCTCTCGACGCAAGGGAAACAAAACCATCCCCCTATTAAGATAAGACACGTTCAACCACGACCAATTTCGCCCTGAAACCCCCTTTTTCCCTTCCTCGTTCTGCGCACCTCATGCCCAAGCCTGGTTATAGATCGTGATTTGCCCTTGCAAATCGTTTTACGGTCCTTCCCCAGTTTTGAAGCAAAAAATGGTCACCCTCTTCCTCGAGTTAGAAGCAATTTCCCCCTGAGTCTTCGTCAGCCAGTTTCACCCATTTCTACGGGGAGCTCGCTTTTCCTTTTAAAGAACACGAGAAGTCAGCTCCTTGATTTGATGATCCCACACTTTTTCTTGCATTGAAGTACTGGTCCGTGTAGCATGGATTTGAAAAAGTCAGGCTTTTCCCCACGAGCGAGAGATTAGACTCTGGGCTAAGTAAAAAGCGGGTTTTTAATAACGCACTCCCCTCCACCGTGATCCCTGTTGCCAGACCCCCTCATTTCCCCCCCCTTTTGGTCAGACCGGTGCAGACACCGATCGTTGATTCCGGCCTCGACTCCGTAATCGAGAGAGTCCCCGGAATGGGAACCATTTAGAAGCCCGACCTCAGATTTTTTTGTAGAGATTTAGTCCAGCCGGGAAATAGAGTGCTCTCCCTTAATATTTGCTTACGCACCTTTTATCGGTTTCCAAAACCAGTGTAGGTCCTTAAGTCAAGGACCCTTGTTCCCCCTTTTGTCCCCCGAGATCGGTCCTCTTCCACGCCCCGGACCTCGCGCCACAATTGAGGCCCCACCCCTGAGACATTCCTACCGCCCCGGGTGTTTTCTTGCGCAGAAGGCGACCCTTCCCCCTGTTGTCTCCCCTCTGAGTAGCGCCTTCCCGCGACTCCCCACATGCGCGTAACCTAGTCAATGAGAGGGAGACCTTTTTTCCAAGTACAATTCCCCCGACTGCATGGATTTGTTGGTGATCTTCTGTCCCCTCCCCCCCCTTCCGGACCATAGGCGTGCAGAGTAGGCGGGCGAACGAGGACGACGATTGTTGGAGTTTTGTTTTCATAAGTACTTTGCCCCTTTTTCTCCCCCCCCCCCAGTGTTCCCGGTGCTCCTGTTCTCCGGCGTGGGTCCCAGTTAGACCCCCTTCCCTCAAAAATGATACTCTCGAACGTTAGATTTTTCAGGGGCAAGGTCAAGCCGAAGTTCTTGAGTCTAACTCCTTTATTCTCCGCGCTTAGAGCAATTGAAGAGTTTGCCTACCCAAAGAAGGTTGTTTCCCCCAATGCCTTTCTCTTGTCCTGCCCTGTTGTCTGTCTTTTTCCCCTCTTAGTTGGCCCTTTCCCCCCCCCCTTCTTTTCCCCCACGCGTGGGGTTAGCAGTCCTGACGCCTTCAGCGGTAGTGCACCCCCTTTGGCGCAAAGTGTGTAGGTGAGTGACCTTATCCATACTTTTTGTGTTCCAGGATAGTCTCAATCACTTCCACAACTGTTTCCAGTTAGAGCGAGAGATCTTCCCTTTTTTCCCTTCCTTGCTTAGAAACCCCATTGTCGCTCATCGGGCCCTTTGGAGGCGGATGCTTCTCCTCTTCTTCAAGGAGAGCACTGTTCCCCCTCTAATTGGTTAAACAGACGGTCGTGGTTCTCCCCTCCCCCCCCTGAAACTCTTTCAATGCCCTTTTGATCATACCGAGTCAGCCTCCTCCCCCCCCCTTCTGTTGCAATGAAAGCAAGCCTTTCCTCCCCCCTCGACTCGGCTCACTGGTCTCATGGCCTTATTTATAAAAAGCCGGCTCTCGAGGTCCTTTTTACCACAATGGCCAGCTTTTTCTTCTCCTGTAAGACGACTCTTTCCGTCTCCCTTGAACCTCTAGTCGAATAGATGAGGCTACGCTCTGATATTAGTGTGGATTACCGACCGAGACACAACCCATTTCGTTCCCTCTTCACAACAGGTGGATACGCATTTTACCCCTTTAATCGTTTAACGCCCGTCCTCAAAGAGGTTTCAGACTACTTTTTCTTCTGCTCGAAGAGGTCGCAGTCTTTTGTCCCCTTTAGTAATTAGGCGCTACACTTTTAACCCCCTTTCGACCCAGTTCACAGTTTCTTGACCTCTCCCTTCCCTGCTCCCCCTTTGGCCGCATGGCCTTCCGCGTTTCTCCTCTCGTCCTTTTTTTTCTAAAAACGTTCCCCCCCCCCCCCCTCCTGTGCACCCAACCACTTCCCGGTTCCTTGTCCATGACCTGAATCCTCACTTTGTTGAAGCCTTGGCGAGAGAGACCGCCGCGTTTTTTTTTTGAAATCGCTATTCCCAAATTCGGTTCGTAACGCCGAGTGCACGGCTGGACCCTAGGCGAAGGCATGGTCGACCCGATCGAGCACATGAGAAGAGAAGGACCCTGGTTGCCGGAATTCCCCCTGGCACTTCTATTTCACTTAACCTTTGGTCGGCTTTTTTTTCTGGGGAGAGTGATTGCTCGGTCCCCCCCTGGCGACTTCGCCCTTAGAGTTAGAATATGTTTCTTTGTTTTTTTCCCGTCAGGTAACTTTCCCATGCCTTTACCTCCTCCCACATTCCCCCAAACTTTTCCTCACCGGGTGGGAGGATGTCAGAAAGCTCTTCAGCCGCGACCTATCTCCGGTGTTGCCAAAGCCTTAGGAGAAGAATTCTTTACTTCCTATGGTTCCTTGTCTATAATATTGCGATGTTTTCTTCACTCTTCTTTTTTTAGTTACCAATTTTTAGTAAACCCTAAGGAGGGATCTTGACATTGAACGTTTTCTTTCCAGATAAAAAAGGGCCATCCCTGACCCTTGGAATTGGGTTCTCATAACAGGACATTCTCGTCTTTGCCCAATTGAGTAGTTTTTCTCGTCAGTTCGCTGAGAGGGATCTGTGGGGACGGAGTGACGGCTCTTTTGTATCCCCCCCCACCCGGTCGATCTTACTAATGCACTTCTCGAGGACCCCCTCCTCTTTTTTCCCCCAGCCTGACAGGAGGGAAACCTGTCCATCTTCTAATACGGTTTTTTACAGGTTTTCTAGGTCGGAATGAAGCTTTTTTACCCTCTCCCCCTTTGATGGATTTTTCTCTGTCGGCCCGTTCAGTCTAGGACGAGTCGGGTTCACCTTTAGTGCTCGGCCGGTTCCCATTCCCCCAACGGGAATGCTAAGCCGAGCGTTTGATTTATCTTTCTTTCTCAGACATAGTCGGGGCTTCCCCTTAAAGGAGGTCTCCCCTCCTTTTCCCCGGCAGAAGATACGTCGAAGTTCTTTTGAGGTTTCGTACGTTATTTCTGGTAGAATGACTGTTGGTCCCTCTTTATTCTTAATACGGGAGGATGGCGGGAGTAACTTGCTAGCATCTCGGCTGCCCCCCCAGAAATATATCTTTCAATCTCCCTCTTCCGTTTGTTTGATATTCTTTTAAGTCCTTTGACGCCGGCCGAGATGCATAAACAGCCAATCCATGAGGAAGGGCAAGGGAAAAAAACGTGGTCCACTCCAGGTAAGGTCACCGAACTCCCTTTTCCTTCTTGACTGGGTGATCTTCTTCCGACCTCCCCTTTTTCTTGACTAGTTCCCCCCCTTCATCCCGCAAGAGCAATAGCTGGCGATCGCCTATTCTCCTCACTAGTTCTGACTTCTTTTTTGGGGACAAGGGGCCCCCTTTTCTCCCTTCCCCAGGGCAACAGTGCAAGAGTCCCTTTCGGCTTCTTCAGCGGGTGTCAACGTAGATCCCCCCTTTTTCTCTCCGTTAAAAATACGCCTCCCCTTCCCGAGTTTTTGGTGCCCTCTGCCTGCAAAGTACAATTTCCTGCACCACATTGGTCCTGCAGGAAGACGGCGCCTACGTTTGCTTCGAGCATCCCCCGCTCCCTCCCTGAAACACAAGTCCCCCCTTCAGCTCCGTCCCACCCCCGTCCCCCCCATTGAGAATCATGAACCTTTTCCTTTTCTAGATCGCAAAGCCGGCAAGATCTCTGGTTCTCGTTTGTGCTTGGCACGCCCCTTCTTTTTAGAATGCATACCGTCCTGTAATGGACGAAAAATCACCGAGATGAAAGAAGAATCGATGGTCTTCTTCTCGTGCACGTTCTCCCTACGCCTGACTCAGGTTTGCCCCACCCAGCAAGGAGATAGCTCCTTGCTCGCTGCATTCACGGGTGCCGGTGCAATCCTTATCCGTAGGAAGGGGAGGAAGGCAGCCCCCCGGTTGCTCCTTTCTTCCTGATTAGACAGCTTATTTTTCCGAGTCACCGCAATGGGGGCCCCGACCGCCAATCACTTTTTTTACCCTCGGCACCTTTCTGACCCCTGCATCTGCTTCTTTCATGACCAGGTGAATTCCACACGATCGGGGATTCGTCTCTGTTTGGTATCGTAGCAGCTTTTTTTCCGCATTCGGGGACCCTTTCCCTAGCCGGGCCGTCCCCCACTCGTGAAGGTTCACAGCGTCTCTCGCGTTCCGCCCTGGAAAGTTAGCTCTTTTTTTTGTTTTGTTTGCGCAGAGGCCCTTCTAGAAACCAGTGAGTACGGTCATGTCCCACCCCGTACTTTTGGTAGGTCTTATTAAAAGGACGGGTTGACTGGTGTCCCTTGGACCGCGATGCACGAGATAAACCTTCTCTTAATCAGATCCCCCCCACCGTGCTCTTCTAACAGATTTTCCCCCATTCAGGGTGACTGGGCGCCAGGGTTTGCCTGTATCGCCTCTTACTGAACGGAAGAAGAGCCCAATTTCCTTCTTTTTTGAGGTTAACAGACGGATGCAATTTGAGCGGAGTCTTCAATCCTGCGAGGCAAGTTAGCAGCCAGTCCTAACCCCCCCTAATCCAAGAAGGGATCGTGTATAGCTGGTGTTGGCGCTTCCCCCTGTGAACTAGGCGTGAAGCAGGGGTCCCCCCCCCCTCTTTTCTTTTTCTCTCGGTTCAGTTTAGACAAACTCCCCTCTCCCTTCATTCCGTCCGTTTTCGACCTTTCTTCCTTTTTTCCCCCCGAGCGGAGGCGGGATTTTCTACCTCATTCCCCCATGGATCTCTACTCCTCGAGTGGATTAAGCATTAGGGGAAAGGACCCCTTCTTCCTTGGTCTCTTTCCCCTTGGATAGCCGGAGAAGAACCCTTTCCTTCGTAGCGTGACTACCACTGGTGAGGGTAGCAACCTTTGCTCGCCCTTTTTTCAATGAGTTTCTCTGGCAAGCTCCGGGCATGGCCGTTCGATACAGCGTCAGTGAGAAGTACGGTTTTCACCCCCTTATTTACAATCTAGGGGGCGCCTGGCACAGTTTAGTACTCATCCCCTAAGTTGTTTTTTGATCGGTTCTAAAGAAAAAACACCTTGCCAGCTTTAGTGCTCCTCTTTCTAGTTGCTATCGTTCATACATTACCGTCTCAGCTCTTTCGCCCCCCAAGCGGAGATCCCGGCCCCCGGACGGCGGATCTGCCCTGCCCCTACTCATGTCCATCCCCGGGAGAGGCCCACCTTCCCCTAATTGGAAAAAGTCAGGTTTTTGTGTCCCCGCTACGAACTCCTTTTGCCAATGGCTCTCCCAGCTCTTGAGTCTCCCTCATCCCGGCCTTTCTGGTTTTGACCGAAAGAAAGCTTGCAGCACCCCTTCTTGAGGTTCACTGGTAATGGCCTCTTTTATCACGGATTCCCCCCCTCCGGAGCGAATCTTCGCAGAAAACACATTTACAACATTTGCCGGACGGATGAATGACCGGAAATGTCCTTCCCTCGAGTTCTCTCCCTCGCACGCTTGTAATGGCCTGTACCGAAGCCCTCCCCCCAAAGGAAGTGGATGAAAAGTTCGTAAAATTTTCTTTTCCTTTTGGTAATACGAGCCTCCCTCTGTCCCCGCGCTCTCTTATTTTTCGTACTTTGTCCTCCCCTTTCAAGACATAATAGAGGTAGAACACTGTTCGCTCCCTCGGCGCACCAAAAAATGTAGAAACCTCACCTTAATGTATATGATTCGGAAATCTTTCGCGAGATTCATCTTTTGTTCCCTTATTTTTCCCGCCTTGATCAAATTTTCCGGCCGGGCAAGGCTTGCCTCCTACCTTACGTTGTACAGACCTTTGAATCATCACCGTTTTTCGTTTTTTTACAGACTATCTCTTTCCGTTCCTGGCCACCTTTGAAATCCCGTTCTTCTGATCGCTGGAAGTCCACAGAAGGCCCTTTGGACGCTGCCTCGACTCTTCCAAGCGGAATCGTCTTCGCATTTCCCCACACACATCCCCCCAGAAAATTCTTTGGCAAATTGACCTGTTCGGTCTAGTTTTTGTGAGTTGTAGAGAGCCAACCCCATTTCCCCGGTCTAGAAAATAAGCTAATCCTTCCGGGCTGGTAGGAGAAAAAGCTTCCCGTTGCTAACAAGACCCCTTTGCTCATTGAACTGGTGTGATGATGACGAGTCCTCTCACTGGAGCATAAGTGTGATTGAATTCAAACGCCCCCTACTTATTCATAATTTCTCATGTCCTAGGGATGCCTTCCCAGAAGGGATTATGCCGCCTTCACTCCTTCGTCTTGCTTTTTCGGTCAAAATGCCTTCCCGTAATCCATACCCAGGGGCAGAGAATTCAATATTCCTCCTTGACCTTATATCTGCCCGGAATTGGTGCTCTAACTGACGACAACATTTGAGGTAGAAAATGAGTCCATTATTGATGCTGGGCGCTGTTTCTTCGTCGGATGTTTTTACTGGTTCTCCCCACGGATTCCTGCATGACACAGTATGATTCAATGTTGTAATTGGCCACCTTGGCATCTTAGTCGGAAAAGGTTGTCTTTTTCATTCCCGGTTCTCGAAAGTGCTTGGCTGGGTTCGGGACTGCTTATCCCTACCGCTTACTCACTGAGGGTAAGGGGTGTCTTCTTACCCAGGGTAAAACCAACTTGCTGAAATGCGAGCTTAGATTCCCTAGCTGCTTGAGGGTTCTCTTCTTCTCCGAAGCTTCCAGCGCAACCAAGGAAGGTGCTTCGGCATCTATTTCGCCTTCTCTGACGTAGGTTGAAGGACCCTTTTTTCTTTTTCGGGCCATTTTGCTCCGTCTCCTTGGCCGGGGGTCTTTGTAATAAAGCAATCTCGGCCCCCATCCTCTACTCCTTCCCAGACTCTCTCTTTTACCTTTCTTTTTTGTTGTTTGAGAATTCTCCTAGCGGGCCGAGATGAGAGCTTTCTCCCCCCTCCAAGATAAATGTTTACTTGAGAATCAGCCCATTTCTTCCAAACTCCCCCGGACCCTGTACTCATTCTACGGATCTTTCTCTGCCTTTCCAAAGTAGTGGAAGGAAAAGATTCAACCGGCAGAGACAACTTCTAGAATATAGATATAGACCCATCTTCTGCCCTCTTAGAAGTTGGGAACGGGTAACCCTCCGAGCTTCCCTCAACTCTTTCCCTTTCTTCTGTTTCAGAAGGAGAAGCAGATACTCGCCAGGGCTCCCCTTAAGACAGACCGAATAAAACTGGAGACTACGCAGTACGGATAAATTTTTCCCTGACCATCGGAAACTTTTTGACAGCGTCCTACCAGGACTCTCCTACCTCGTTTTTTTAGGAAAGAACGCGACGACCGGGAACCCAACTGCAACCTCAGTGACCCCACCCTACGGAAACAAAGACCCCTTTTTTCGACGACACGGTTCCCCCCGTTCAGGCACCACGAATTCCTCTGGTCTCTCTTCCTCCCTGTGATGGCCACCCCTCAGGTGCCGAATCCCTCTGTTCGGACAGAAAATGGTCCCCACGCTTCCTCAGCAGAAAGAAATTAACTGCGTTTTCTTCAACGTGAACAGCACCTCCCGGTAGTTCCCCTGCGCCGAATTGATAAAGAAACCCCTTTGTTCCTTCTTGAATAAATGTCAGATAGGATGACCCCCTGGGTCCCATCTTCATTTACCGCATGGATCCCTTTTCAGCATCCTTTCTCCGTCACAGCAGATTCGTTTCCCCCAGTATGGGCTGCCGTTCCCCTTTGTGGGCTTCACCTAGCCCCCCAATCAACTCTTCGAAAGCAAATTTATTTTTCAACCCCTAGTGACAGGTGGATCGTCTTGAAGTAACCCCACCTGGGCTAAGTTGATTGGCCTCCTTTATGCTGCTTCGCATCTCTACAAAGGCATTCGTTTCCCCGAAGTTGCAAGGAGACTGAGGAACCCTGATCGTTAGTCCCGGCAAAGGATCGAGGGCCCTGCCGTCAGTCCAGCCAACCGTGATTCTAGGTCATCAAAACTGTACCGTTTGTCTTATGTCATCGCCCGGCCGTTGTCCCGTCGTGGACAGGTTTGGATAAAAAGACGTATCCTTTTCCCTGGACATTCTCCCCCCGAAGCCTATTTAGACCCCTCGGAATCCTATCTTATTCCGGGGACTGGGGTCTTTCGGGTAAATGTCGCTCATGGCTCTTTTTTTCCTTCCTTTTCTAAATTGGATTTCCCTTCCTCTCCAACAGTGAGTCTTTCGTAACTCCGGTTTACGAGCCTCTTCTGAAGTAACTGGGCAAGGTAGTTACCCCCCACGATAATCAGGTACGGCTGGGGGTTTTGTCTAGCTTCCCAGGGCTCTTCCCACTGGGAACATGTTGCATTTCTTATTCTTCTCGTCCCTACTAGAGTCGGTTCCTCTCAGACCCTTCGCTTCATAGTTTCGGCGCTCATTGTTAAAGTTGATCTCCCTTTTACGAGGCGTGGGAATGCGTATAACAAGATTCCATTGCTCCTCTCGACGTTCTCAGCGGGAATAATGATGTTCTTTCGAATACGTCTTGATTCCCCAGCCTCATTAGACGAAGTTAGTATCCTACGTCGTTGCCTACTCTAACTTTGGACCTTTCTTTATTTCTTTAATCTTTCAGAAGCGGAAATGGATGAGGCTCACCTCGATTTTCTCCCTCGCAGAAGTCAATTTTCTGTGTCAATAGATAGAAACTAGGCGGTTCCTTTTTCCACGTTGTTTAGGGTGCGGGATGATTATTTTACCCTTCCCCCCTCATAAGTTTGTTTGAGAGTTTAGTTATAAAGCCCCTCAACCTTTCCAGCTAACGTTGATATTAAACGTCCTTTCTTCTCTGCTCCGATGAGAAAAACTGATGTTATCTTCATCTGTCCTTCCCAGTCCCAGATTCATTAAAATTTCATCCAAGCTCAAGGTCGACACCGCCATTGTCAAAATCTTTTCGTTTTGTAGCCTACTCAATAGGCAATGTTCTTCGGAGGCTAATAAGGAGCCACAGCTCCAAATTTTCTCCCCGAAAGGCCCTGATTAAGCCCCGGTATAGTGTCTTATCACTTTTCTCAATGCTGGTATAAAGGAATTTCAAAATCAGCTGGGAACTGAAAATTTAAAACAAATTCCTCCTTAATCGATTACTCTCTCCCGGCCCTACGGAACTATAGTAGTCCGAGTTCGAGCAACGACGACGATAGGTAAATTGTTACCCAAGAAGCCGTCTGCACCCCCCCCACATCATCCGGAAGCCCCCCAGGATTCCGGTGGATGACCCACCTGGATACGCTGTTCCGGTAAAGACCGCTTTTTCCTCCAAGTTACTCCTCTCACCGATTAGAGTACGTACCCTCACTCATTCTCCGGAACCGGGAACGTTAGCCTTAGGAGCTACATGCCCCCCCCCCCAAATTTATCAACCTAATTTTCTCTTTCTTTTGTGACGAATTTGTTGAGCGTATGATTCTCGGGGAGCTAGTGACCTATTCGCTTTTGATAAAAGGTGAAAATAAGGGAAATTGACTGTCTTTGACCCGGGAACCAGTTTTTCCATTTTCCTTATAACCTTGCAGAACTCTTTGCGCGCGACTATATCTTTCCTTCTGAACCCCCCCATCGCCAAGTTCAACTCACTTTCATCATTAGGATGGTGCAGATCCCTTTTTCATTCTACTCGTTTTTTCTATTCGGAGTCCCAGAGGCCTTAATTAGTTGTTTTTTATGGACCCTGTATCTCATATGGCAGCAAGGTGCTGTCGGTTTCTGGGTCGAGAGTGGCCTTTCGTTTTTGGCAAAACCTTCGGTGGGTACGATTCCGCCTTCCCGATATACTCTTCTTTGTAGGAGCAAACTCCCCTGAAGGTTCCCGAGGACAAATTATGCCTCCTTTCCAATGTGAAGGTTTCCATTTCTCGAGTTCCCTTTTATACGCCTTCTCCGTGTGTTGATAAAAGCCTCCTTGCGGCCTCCGAATAAGAGTCCCATCTAGGTTCGGTAAAGTTTTGACGAATAGAGGTCTCTTTTCCCCTTCTCCTTTCCACGGTCCCCCTGCCAGACGGGACGTTTTAATGAAGAGGGGAGTGCCAGCTACCTTACCCAGGAAGTGCCTACCTCCCGACTCTCCAAAAGTTAATGAGAGTAGCCCAGAGTTTTCTTCTTTTTTAGGCTTTCTTTCCTCTTTGAGTGGTGTTGGCCATGGCGTCCGAGGTATTTCCTTTGGGATACCCGACGCCTCATTAAATGACCCTCTTTTACTGAATTGAACCAGGTTCTTGTTTTTTCCCCTCTTTTCCCGATTTAAATTCCCCCTTCATAAGTAAGGCGTAACCGTTTTTTTCGGTCTTGACGAGCGTCTGGAGGTGATCTGAGGCCAGGATCCTTTTTCAGAAAAGTTTGAAGAAATGTTCGGGGTTCCTTCTGCAGTCACGTGGTCCCACCACTTGCAAGAGTAAGTCCAATATCTTTGGATCTCGAGCGATGAGTGGGATATAGGCGTTCTCCGTTTTTTTGAAGCAGGGTAGTTCCCCCCCTTCTTTAAACTCCTTTTTTTTTTTTTCACCTTGGACCAGACTGGAGTTGGCAGGAAGGTTGGTAAAAGATCTTTTTCTTCTTTCCGCCTCGTGGAGGGGTAGTAAAGATAGCATTCGTGACCGTTTCCTCCTTCCCATGTCCTCTCTCTTCTTAATCTGGGTTGTAGGCTTTTTTCCTTAGGAAGGGACGAGGCTTTCCCCTGTCGCTCCTTTACTCCCGCCCCCGTTTGAGGACGGAGCAGAAAAGAGGGACCAACAGTATGCACCTCCCTTTCCTTCCAAACCCCCCCTCCAGGACTAGACGGATCTTATACTTTTGACCCCTTTTTCCTCTGTCAACTCGTACACAGACGAACAGAAGTGCTCCCTGCCCTTACCTTTCCTATAGCCTAGCTGCAAGATTCCGGATTGCTCGCCGTTGGGGGGGGGAAAAGGAAGAGAACACCCCACCGAAAAGCACGCCCCCATTGTTCCTTTTTTTTCCGTCCTTCTCATGACTGAAGAACAGCCCTTTTTTTTCTCCCCACTCCCCTCTCCCGACCGACGTAACAATGGGTACGTTTCCCTGCTCCTTTGAAATTTTGCCAGGGCCTTGCCCTTAGGGACAAAGGTCCGAGCTAATTTTTTCATGCGTCCTACTGCGACCTCGTGCCAAATGAAGACCTCGACTCATCCCTTTTCAAACCCCCCACCTGAAAAACCTACTCCCAGTGAGCCCTTTTTCCCCCCTTTTGCCTCTCCCTTCTTAGTCCAAGGCCGCAAGGTCTTCTGTCAAGATTGCGTTAGTCTTGGTCCCTCCCCCGTCCTGTAGGATGCCTTTGGACAATGTGGACTTTTGAAACATGGCACTCCCCTCCTCTTCTGACATATCCCCTTTTCTTCCTTTTCGTCGTAAGTTGCACGGAAACATTCTCCCTCTGTTCTTTCCGCAGGTACTGCCATCACCCCGGTCGGCTACCTCCCTTTCCTTCTGGAATCCCACCAGGTTTTCCTGCCGGTGCGGTTATCAGGGTCAGTTTTCCTTCCTTTCAACCAGTTCAAGTTTTTGACGTCAGCTTTCCCTCACTTTATGTATCGGTACAAACCTGCTTTTTGGCTAAAGAACAAATCTATCAAGTCCGGTCACCTTATGCCGGAGATTGAGTTTTTTCTTTCCTGTTTCTAAGTTCCCCCCCCCTTTGATTAGGAGTATGGAAAAATTATCCTTCGTCTTCCATGCCTTACCTCTCTTTCCCCACCCCCTCTCCCACCCCCCTCGTATTCTCTAGCTCGTGCGAACAGGCTAAGTTCACGCGAATTTCCCCTCCGAGGTCTCTCACCGGGTGATAGAGATGGGAGTCAAGAATGAAGGCCTTCTAGTCCTTGAGGAAGAGGATAGCAAAACGTGAGGCTCAGTGCTGAAAAAAGAGTAAAGAGGGGCTTTCTTCTAAAGGACGGTTCCCTTGAACGGTGGGATACCATCTATCTTCCCCGGTCCCCCTCAAATTGACCCCGTGAGATGTCACTTTTTCCCCCCCTTTTTGAATGGTTCTAAGTTTTGTGGTCATGTTAGCGCAAAGGTCATTCCCCTTCTGCCTCCTCCCAGGAGTTGAGATCTGAAGCCCAAATTGGAGGGACATCTCACTTTTCTTCTTCTGGACCTTCTATCCCAAGTTTCCTCGTGCGTCATAAACGATTTGGTTACTATGTGGGTTTTTTCCTAGTCTTCCCTCCACGGACATAGGAGTGCAGCTTCCGGCGTGGCTTCTAATTTCGGAAGAAGACCCCGCTTCCTCCGGAGCTCTTCCTAGCCACGTCCAGGCGCGTGAGACCCTTTTTTTATTTACCGTTGCTCGAGTAAGGAGGCGGTCACTTTATACCCCCCGGCCTGATATCCTGATTCCCTAGACTCAGTATTGCATTTTGGCCTTTTTTTTTCCCTTTTCAGTTATGAGTATGACTTCTTCTTCTTCCTTATCGAGCCCTTGACGAGTTAGTAGATGCAAGACTGTTCTTGTAAACTGCGCTTTTTCCCAGTTCCCCCCTTCCTCCCTTTGACCTTTCTTGGAGGAGATGGCCAATTACTCAGTTGCCATGGCCCGATGAGTAACTGATGGTTCGCAGCAGCTTACTTCCCCCCCTTTGTTTTTTTTTTTCTTTTCACCGCTAGCACCTCGGAGGGGGATCCGGTCTTGTTCTTTGAGAATATATCTCTACTACCGGTGGTGTTCTTTTGATTTCTTCCTTGTCCACGGCACCTACACCACTGCTAGAGCGCAGGGGATAGATATCCTTCCCCCTTGAAAGTTTTTTCTCTTCTTGCGAACCTCGGGTTTAAGTTCCAATGGCAACTTAGGTCACTCTTGCTAAACCTTAAAAAGGGCGAGCACTTTTCATTCATTGGCAACAGCCGTCGTGGAGTCCTCTTTCCTTTCCTTTCCCTGACGCTCTTTCTTATAGACCTTTTTTTAGTCCTCATCATCCCGGAATTTGACCCTTTACTCCAGCCTTTTCCTTTTCCTTGGAGGAAATTGAATAGACAATGGATGCTTTTCTTCTCCACGGCATTTCCCACGCTCAGGACTGCGGGACCGGTCTCTCCTTTCAAAATTTCTCGCCGGAAGATTAAGCGAAGTCTGTCTCTCAGGGACCCGTCTTTTCTGTTCTGAAAAATAAGATGCAACGCTCTGGTCCAGGTGCAATGCGTTCAGAGAGCCCAACCCATCTAGTACAGATTCCCGCGTTGGGCCAACGGTCGTAACTGCCGCGGACTTAATCGAGAAAGAGGAAGTTCCCTTTCTTAAGTCTCTTACTGCGTTCTCTTTCTCCCCCGCCTCCTAGATAGTGACGGCAGGGTGAGTTCTGTCCTTCCTAAACCTGTCTCACCTTCCCACTGATGGTATCTGTCTGAGGATATAGCTTTCTCGTAGGATCTTGAGGTTTTTCTCTTTCTCGAAAGAGGCATCTTAGAATCTGTGATCCAACACACCGCCAGGTGTCCCCCACCCCTTCCCTCTCTTCGACCCTACCTTTTGCTTGTGGGTCAAAGGATCCCTACCCACCTTCTGACGTCTTCCATCGCACGTGCACGCGTGAACTTTCCCCTTGTTTTTACTACATCTCTATTCCCCCCTTGGTCGAACCTGCCCGCGTCGATTGACCTTCTGGTAATAGTCCGGCCCTTGTCCGTCCTCCTCCTCTTCCCTCATTTCGGCAGAGCCGGATAGTGTTTTCCCTTTTTAAAAGGTCAATGATTTTGGCAAAAGGTTGACTGGTCTGTTTCCTTTTCCCGAGTAGTGTATATGAGCGGTGGCGTTCTGCCCACTCGTCTACCTTTTTTTCTTCTTTGACGGAAATCGGCTAACCTATTCAAGACGATGCCTCGCAAGTATGGCCAAAGTGGTGGGATGCAGAGATTTCCCTTGGGGCACAATTGTGTGATGCCCTCCACTCCCTTATTCTCCAACTCAGAGTGGTTGCCGGTCACTGTGCTCTTCCTAAGATGTTCGTTTTGGCTTCCTCTCGTAGTACTAAAATTTTCCCTGTCCCCTTTCCCTTTATGACATAAAGGGGAGTGACATCTACTCCCAACTTCCCCCTCAGGACGAGGATTTGAAGGCTTGTTCTACTAAAGTCCACTATCTAATGAATCGTCGCCATGATGTGTTGCAGTAGGTGGCTTCTTTGAAGAGTTGTTTGACTGGATCAGGACTTCTTCATTGGATAAACAAACTTCCTCCCCGTTCACAAGTATTGCGCTGGAAATTTTGATCCTTGTACAGTTTAAGAGGGCCAACTTGTGGACCTATCGGCGTTAGGACCAGGTTTAAGTAGGTTTTTCTCTCTGAGGGTGACCTCCTTCTGGAAGGATGCTTTTTTTTTTTTTTTGACCAAAGCCTTGTCGTGTGGTCACATGGGGTTATTTAGTTACCCGTGTACTGGAGTCGCTTTTCAGACTATGGATATAGAGGCGATCGACCCCTTTATTATCGATTTCCGCCTTCTTAGCCTTTTTTCCTCGGAGAAATTTCTATTCCCCTCTTCCTTCCTCTACTTAATGACTGAGAGGTTGGTCGTTTTTCTTCCGGGAGTTTCGCATGAAGGTTGTGCTATTCTCTGAGCGGGGCGGGAGATCGGCCTAGTAGGTACCGTTCCCCCCCCTGGAAAAGTCAACCTTCCTCTTTTTTTCCCCTTCCCTCCGTTGTTGTAGAGCTCTCTTTCATCTTCCCTCTTCTTTAGAGATTCCGCCCAGCTCCTGGCTTCCTTTTATCAAGAAAGATGGGAAAAAAACGTAATTGAGTCCAGAACCCCCATGTAAGGTCTTTTCTATGGACTTTTTTTCCAGACCTCCCGTCGGGTTTTGTTACCCACCCCCCTTCCCCCAATCCTCTCTATTTTTCTCGACTTCTTAGTAATATACGCCTTTTTCCGCTGATAGCCGTGGTAAACGGTTTTTTCACAGGTCCGGTCCCCCCCTTGGGAACCGAGTAATTCGTCTTCTTTCTTTAATGACTAGAGAATCCCACGGCGCTCAACCTAGTCATGACCCCCCTACAGTAAAATTGTCCGGTTCTACGCAGTACTATGAAACTAGGGCCAAGTTTTCCCATATGGAAAGATTTCCCTCGTCACTTTCAGCATCGGGGTACATGCCCTATTTACCTCGTGGTCTTCCCAGAAAGACCCTGGGCAAACCCCCAACCAAAAAACACAACCAAAAAACCCACCCACCCCGCTTTATCCACATACGGGCCCACCCCCGAATATTTGAGGCCTGATAATGACCCAATGGTGCCCTTTTTCGTTCGAGCACGCGCAATCATCCATGGTCTTCTCCGATGCTGTAATGAACTCCCCCAACCCCCTCGTGTATCCCTCGTCATTAAAGGGGACCTCACCCCATACAGACTAAGGCTAACATCGACCAGGTAGTCAGTGAATCACCCCCCCAGATCTACGTTTGTAGTCCTTTCCCCAAGGCTTTTTACTCCCTGACCACAGGAGATCTGAGAGGAGGAATCACCCCCTTTTAGCAGTTGGTAAGTTCAGGTGGTATTGAGTGAACCCGGTCAGCCGCTTCTTTCTCTTAGAGAGACCAGAAGCTCTCTTTTTTTCTCTTAACACGCTGGGGGCATCTACCTAGGCAAACAAAGATAAAGCCCTTCTTTGAGCTCCCCCTATTGAAATTTTTCAGTAACTTTCCCCTAACATATAGGGTTATCCCTTGACTAAGTTCATTTCTTATCTTTCGTCACCATTCCGGTCACCCTAAAAGAAGGGAAATTCCCCAGCTCTTCAGGTTAGAACCCAGTGGTCTGGAGTCCAAGAAGCAGTTCTTCGCGTTCAGCTCTTAAAGCGGCTTCCCTCCACCCTCTTATTTAAGTTTACTTGACCACCCTGTGGGTGGAGAATAAGCACTGGGTGGAACTTTTTTCAAAAAGAGATTCTTCGGGCCCCTCGATATAGACCTGTGATCTTTACGAATAATCAGAGGACAACTTAATTTTCCTGTTGTTCTCCGGTGTGGAATCTCGCGACCTGACTTGAGTAGTAACGGCATGCGTCTGTCGTCGAAGTGTCGCATAGCGGAACTTTCTTTTTTTTTTGCCATTGATTTTCTTCGTATACCTCGAGAGCCATTTACTAAACCTCCACTCTGGAATAGGGACATGTGTTGTGCTAGTGTCTGCCCTCGGGAAATTCCCATTTATCTTCTCGAACTCGATTTTCCTCATTTTAAGTCGGTCGAGCCCGACTCGCTTAACTTCTTTTGGGTCGTTGCTTAAGTCACTTTTTGATTTTCAAGTTCTGCTTCTTTGCTCGTCTACTTCGTTTTTTTTCACAATGCAGTTATACATTCCCTGAGATCCCGTCTCCTAATCCATCCGATGCTGTCCTTTTTCCCCGAAACTGTGGAGTAGGTCCTCTTAGGTACTCTCATCATATTCCATTGCCTCTTTCTTAGCTGACTCTTTGGTGACCCCCCCCCTCCCGTTCTCTGATAGAAGTTGTGATTTAGGCGTGGCAATCTCCTGGTACCTGCCAGATGATCTCCCCCCGAGATGGTGTCCCAACTTCTCTGAAGTAGATTTAGTTACATCCTCTTTCCCCCTAGGGAGGGAGATGGCCCCCTGGGATTTAG
>Ga0179593_1301506_pt1 | contig 18041 bp, 21 predicted proteins | sample CZODoug2_1_08_16_FD_185931 | JGI IMG/M metagenome (GOLD analysis project Ga0179593, IMG submission 185931) | Vadose zone soil fungal communities from Angelo Coast Range Reserve, California, USA - CZODoug2_1_08_16fungal (PacBio error correction) | ecosystem: Environmental > Terrestrial > Soil >... | reverse complement strand
GACTGGAGTCGATCATAGAGACTGTGTTTTGCCCCTTTGGGAAGGGTGATTCTCCCTTCACCTTCCCCAGAAAACTTATGGCATCCTTGATAATTCGTCTCTTGTCCCCTTTTTTGTTTCTTCCGGCAATCTTTCCGGCTGTGTCTGGGAGTCGTATTTGCAATCGATCCGTTTTCTCGTTCTCTGGTCACAGTGATGATATCCTTTTTAGCTCCTCTTCAGTATTGTGTTTTTAGACGTCGTTTGCTCGCGATTTGGGGTTTTGTTTTTATGTTTGGTGTGTCATTGTCGCGCGCAGTGGTTTGACTAATTTTCTCGTTTTTCCTTCAATGTATACGTTTCGCCGCGCATGTTTCTTCTCGCTCAGTATAATCGTAATTGGGTACCTACTAACGGCCGGGATTGCTCACCTTCAAGTCCTCCCAGGATTCTACCTCACTGGAACTAAATTCTCTTCATATCTTCCTCACCAATTCCTCATTTGTCTTGATTCGCTATTTCTGCCATCAGATTTTAACCTCAGTATCACTTTAATTTGATTTCAGCCTCCGCCCAACCCTTCCACCCCATGTTCTTCGAGTCCCCTCCTATGTTAAAAATATCCGATCAGGCCACTCCCATATAACCACCCCCCCTTGACCCCTGATCTTTTCCCTTGAGTTTGACTGGTTTTCAGGTTTCTGGTGTTCCCATTTACTTCGATTGGCGAGTGTACCCCCCTTCTGTCTTTCGTTGTAAATTCCGGTTCAGCCACGCTTCTTTCATACGTTTGTAAACCAACGGCCTTCATTATCCTTTTCCTAATTTTCATTATCGAAGGCTTTCAGATGCGTACTGACTACTTTTTTAAGATATGTGAGTTACTTGCCACTTAGTCTAGCTGAGCTTGTTCCCCCTCGCCCCCTTCAATAGTGAACAGCCTTATTCTCCCTGCCGTTACCTCTTCTTTTCCGATGTTCCTCCTCCAATGAGTCTAGATTCTTCCCGCCTCATGCTCCGTGTTCTAAATTGGTTTCTCTTAGACATAACCCACGTGGCCCTAAGCTCATCACCTCCCCTATACTGCCATTCCTGTGTCTGTGACTTATACCACACCCAAGAAAGTTATCGACTTTTCGGCTGTTCCGACCCCTCCCGCACAGACGCGTTTTAAGAAACCCGCCGTCCGTACCTGTAATAAAACTCCCCCGCCGGTTGGCATTTCCCTTGATTTCTGCTGCCTTGGCTGGGACGTTCTTTGGTCCGACGTCCCAAGAAAGAGATTCCCTAATTGACCAACACCTACACCATTCGGCTATAAATGGTTTCGTGTTTTTTTAATTCACACCCATCTCACACGAAAGTAGCTAACCATCCATCAAATCATCTCAGACCCCAAAAGACCCATTCCATTAACACCTCCCTTACTTGATTGTCCCCCCTGACTCTTCGACCTATTACACGGCCGCATTTTCCCCGAAATGATCCACCGAGCAGTCCCCCTGTTTTCCTCTCGTTCTGCTTCTATCAGCAAGTGGGTAAGTGCTGCGGCCTTGTCCACAGTTCGCTAGCCACCTCTTACATTAGCAGAGTAAACTATACCCACGTGTTTCCGATCCCTGTGGCTCCCCCCCTCCCGTTCGTGCATTCCGGGCTTTCTCTCTAATCATTTTCGCTTTTGGATGGCTTCTGAACCCCGTCCCCCTTTATGTTCTCGCATCTTTTTCATGGTTTTACGTTCGCCCTCGACCCCTCCCGGTGCACCAAGTGCCAAAGCGTTTCACAGCCGTCAACCTAACCCCCCATCCTAGATTTCCTATGCATAATACTAGTCCTTCTTCTTTTTTCATAGGTGTCCCTTCGGACATCCTTATGGCTCACTGCCAAGCTTCTTTAGGTTAAAAGTCAGGGCCTTCGCCTTGACCGTCGGTTTCCGACAAGCAACCATTCGCCCCCGTGACCTTGTTCCGATTCACAAATTAGCTTTTCTGAGAATTATCCCCTGTCTACTATGACGTCTTGTCTCTATGCGCCGCTTGCCCCCTACATGCATCCGCCCACAGCCTGGAAAGCAAACGGTATCCGGCGCAAATGAGGCCCATAACGTACGTTCCATGAATCTTTCTCCGTTGGTTGAGTCCCCGGAACAATCCCCGTACTCACCAAGAAGGACACTGCTCCCCCTCCAGTGCCCTCTTATCCTTTTATCGTGTCCTGAAGCAACCTTGAGCAATATCTCTTTGTGACGGCTTCCTGGCTCGTCCAAAGACAGCCACCCCAAAAAAAAAATCATCCGCACAGAGGGCCCGCGCGTTTACCCCGAGTCAGGGGGATTTATGTACTTTACGCCCTTTCCTAAGAACTTACTCATCATGAGACTTCATTAGTACCTAATGCTTTGAGCACTTCCCCCTTGGCCATTTTACCTCTTTGCCTTTCGCTTCCTCAGTTTTGCCCAACTTCTGATTGGCACAGTTTCCACATTAGATACTATATGCAGAGAAAATTCCCTAGTTGCCGTCACCTTTTTCTTTCGTTGACGCTTTTTCATAAGAGTAGATGCGTAATGCCTCGCTAGTGTTCCGTAGTTCCAATCATCTCACCCCGGCAGGGCCGCCCTTGAAAACCTAACCCTGTGACCCGCCAACGCTTCACTTGCCCACATCAAGGGAAATGTCTTGCGTTTAAGTGTACCTGTACTAAAGTTGTCCCTTCTCCGGAATATGAATTGACCTTGTGGCGGGACCCCGGATTTTCTTCAGACCTGATATCCCCCCCACCTTTTCCCATACATGATGAAGGCAGTCATGAACTCCCACTTATCCTCATTCATTTCACCTTTGACCTGTCTTTTTCGACGACAAAACCTCCATGGTCCCCACAGCACGCCCGTATCACCCCCGGAACCCGTCGGGAGACCGCCATTGTCTTCATTCACCCTACCCTCGTCAGGTTTTGACCCCTGGCCCCATTTTTTAAGAGCTTTATTTCCTCAGAAGTCTTGCGCATCCTTCGTCCCCTCTTTTGCCCCGACAACATACCCAGTACCCTCACTTAATAATCCATTGTACTGTTAATCAGTGCCTTCTTGTTTTATCTATTCGTTAAATATTTGCCTTTAGGTGTTGGTTCCCCGGCCCTTTGCGGCTTCAGGTATCAGACTTGGTCTCTCCCCCTTCGCTAGTGGCGCAAGAGATATGTATCCTTCGAACAATAACCACCTCGCACGCACCACCACTGTCCTTAGTCAATAACGCCCCCTTTTTATTTCTTTAAGCTACTTGCAGGCCTGCACCCTAGAGGTGGATCGCACCGAGCTTACACATTAGTCATCCCCCCTCAAAAGCGAAATGAAATCGTCGTCTTTTGCAATATGATCTCATCTATACTTACTTTTCATAAAGTTGTTGTTTTTCTTCGAGGAGTATGCTCGGACCCTCCAACCCCGGAATCCACCCCCTTCCCCGCACTATCGACTCTGCCTAGCTTCTTTCCGTTCCTTCAGAACAACCTCACAGGTCTGTTCTCATAGTCCTCCCACCTCGGTAACGTTTTCGAGTGCGCCAGTCTACTCACCGACGTTGTCTATGTCCTCTCATCGTACGCACTTATCTTTCGACACTCGACCCTGGTCGGCCCCAGGCTCTGTCCTTCAATTGCTCTGGGGTGCCTTAAACACGTTATTCCCCCAGTTACCGTAATTCTTGCCAACTGTTACTAGCGGTGTTTTCCCACTGCGCCAAGTGGTCACATTTCGGAGGGTGGGACCTGCTTTGGGGGGGTTGTTTCGGTTCGTGGATTGACGCCCCGCCCTCTACCAAATCGCGGGTGGCGATCATCCGATTGGCCTGGCCTGGGTGATTCCTTTGGTTGCGCTTTTGTATTATGCTCTGTATTCGGTCCGCCCTCCCTATCTTGTTCAGGTGCGGCTTTCCCGGCCACCTTAAATCTTGTACGGTTTTTCTCCTCGGATTCATTGAACTACACGTTCAATCACAATGGGAACACTTTTTACATCGGTCTCTCCCACTGTCTCTGGTCACCTTCAGGGTTAGTTCCTTAAGTTGAAAAAATTCATGTGCAATCAAAGAATGACAAAAGGCCCCCCCACGTACAGAGTGGACCCCCAGCCGCCCTCTCGACAGTCCACAACTGTTAAGTACAGAGGGTCACCTCCTGACCCTGACCGGGACAGCAGGTGTCCAGGTTTCAGAGTGTCAAGGACTTATGTATCGGGTCATGACCCAAGATGGGTTTTTCCACGAAGCTGTTTTTGGGTGGTGCTATTGTTGGTTAAAGTGCTTCCTTCCCGGTGTTATTTTTTGATCGTTTGGTCCCGTTTTAACCCTGTCGCGTCCCTGCGACAAGAACATTTTTTCCAAAAGGCAACTCTAGCCATCGGAGTAACCTCAACGCCCGACCCTTCCTCGTAGTGTCTTCTCGCTTTTTTTTCTCAGAGGTGGGCCGCAGGTAAGTCCCGGTACATTGATTGACTCTGAGCAAGTATAGTCCGTGTCCTATCCCGATTCCTTTCCTCCCGAATCCAATACTATGACAAAGCGGTCGTCGAAATAACGGTAACTGGCCTTTGTGTCACCCACCTGCGCGGTGTGTAATTTCTTGACCAGTATCTTTCCCGGTTCCCTCGTTCCAGTCAATAAACCCGACTCTTAGCTTCCCCCCACCCCTGCTGGTACTGTCCGTTGTCACGCGGTTATTTGATTATTTGTTAAGAAGTAGACTCTACGATCCTGTGTATCTTGGGGCTCGTCCCGGCGCCCTGGTAACCCTCCGTTAAGGATTGGCGGCACGGCTGCCGGCGTCGTTCCCCCAGACCTTTAAGCCGTAGCGGAGAGATACAGGATTCAGATTTAGTGCAGCGGGTGGCCTTGGGATGCGAGAGACTTGGCGGTTGGTGAGATCGGGGGGGCGGGTGTTTGGGGGGGGGGAGGAGTGGTGGGGGTTAGGGCGCCGCGATGCCAGCCCCTCAACGTGAGACGCACCGAAAAAAAGCAACACAAAACCATCAAACGGCCCACGGTATCGCTCGTCCAATATAGACCTCACAAGACGCGGTCCCATAGTTCTAGTATCTCAGTTTCTACGAAAGCCCCTCCAAGACATTTCCTAGCAGAAAAAAGCGCGCTAACTTTTCACGGGCTTTATCGGATTAGAAAGTCAAAGCAGATAACACAATAAGCTTGCCGCATATGCAACTCTAGACACTCACTCAGCCGTAGGCAGCGCATTGGAATTTAGGGGGGAGTCTGGTCGGAGGAAAGAGAGAGGGGGTTTGGTGTGTGGGTCTTTGTTTATTCTTTATTTTAGGCTGGGTGATGTCGCTATATCCAGTTCCCCCTGTTATAACTTTCTTCGTTTCGCGTATGCCTTTTTTTGGTACTTTCCCGGCCCTTGGTTCCGCACAGACGCTTCCGTGTGAGCTTTGCTCTGGAACTTTTGGCCTGATTGCATTCTTTGAGCCGCGAACCTATTCACCGAGGTTGACTGGGGGGACTTATTTTCCTTGCAAGTAGAGGTGTTCTTGTTTTTTGTGGAGCTTTGGCTTCTTTTTTGAGCTGGAGGACCGTCAGGGTTGTATGTCTCTTGCCCCTCCGCTGTAATCTCACGCGTCACCGATCCCCAGGATAGTAAATTTAGCTTTTTCTTCCGTAGTCGCGTGCCGAATGCCGTCTGCTCTGACGATTTGGTGTCGAGCCATGCCCGCTTAGCATGTCTGCCAGAAGGGGTTTCGGTTCTATCAACCCCTTACCGGAAGGCTCTATGTTCTTTTGCTACATCTTTCCTTTCCCCCCCCTCGCCTTTCCGTTCAATTGTTAACCCCCTCCCAACGATAAATTCGTCCCTTTCCTCGTGTTCCCCCTTCTTCCACCCATGGTTCTGCTGACCAAGTCGCATTTCGCTTTCCCCCCGTTGAGTTTTCTTGTGAAGCTTGACTCCTAGCTGCGCCGTTCGTCCTTCCCCTTTGTCTTCCTGACTCCCGATTCACTGAACCCCAATCCTTTTCTTACGTCATTTTCGTCTCACTCTGCGTCGTCCTCCTCCGCCCGGTCTCCCGGTGAGTTTTTCCAAAGTCCCACCAGCGCTTCCGCCGCGTCTTTGGCATTTCGGCGGTTGCTCCAGATTTGCATGATTGGCATGGAAATACCTCTATTTTTTTCTTGTACAACCGACCAACTTTCTCCACCCCCTCCAATTCCATTTAATGACAATACACACTTGTGTCTTACTCTAGTAGTGTTAAGCATTTTGATCCATGTTCGTTTCTATCCCACTCTCTCTTTCTCCATCGATTTGTCCCCCTTGAACACGCCGATTGTAATACAGTATAGCCTCCCCGAGGTTTCCCCAGGAGTAAATAACCTTTCTGAGGAATTCTTATATACAGACACTCCCGGCCTCACCTGAATGATTTAGGAAATGTACTCATATTCCTCCCCAATTAATTATTTCTCTTTTTCCCCCCCCCCTAATGCCAGACGAGTTCTTTCCGTTCAGAGAACTGACAGCTCCGACCGAACACTTTTGTCCAAACGCCCCCCTACTTTCCCCCGTAAGTTTTAAAGGGCGACACGCAAGGAAAGAGCCCGAGTTCCCAACACCAAACTTTCCGCTTTTATTGCCACGATCCCTAACTGTCAACCCCTTGCAGTGCTGTGTTCCCCCCATTCTTTTCCCCCCATGAAATAGCCTCGACCCCCCCCCATGTAATAAACAACCCCGTAATAAAAATCAGTCTCGAACCCCGACACCTTTCCCCCACCCGTCCCCCCATCCTTTGTTATCCAGTTGTCCTAGGTTAACGGCGACTTGCAAAAATTTAAAACGCCCCCAGAACACAATACGGCGTCCGCTCCCACTTACCCCCTCTCATCCACGATTAAAACTACTAAAACGAAACACAGACTCAAAATCCCCTGCCACCCTTCTTCTTCTTCGCTAGGACCCTTTCTTTTCTCCCCCTCACTTTCGTTCGGCCCGGATTTCCCTAAGCAATTTGCTTCTTACGTCAATTGGTCCTGTAAGGTTAGAGTTTATTGCACCACGTCTATGGAGCCCCCCAAATATGCTTCTTTTTTTTTCTTCTTCCCGTGCTCTCCACATTCCGCCCTGTTCGGCCATATCACTCTGTCTCAGTGTTTCGTCGTCTTCTTCTTTGTTTTTGCTTGTCTGGTTTTTTCGCCCCCACCATGTTTCTTTCGCAGCTGATCGTCTGCTGATAACTTGCGCCAGGTGACGAACGGCGAGCTCCCTTTCGACCACACCCTTACCTACCAGCTATGTCATGGGCGCCTTAATATAGGCGATAGGCGACTGTCCTACCCCACGCAGGTGAAGAGCTTACCAGAAGCCCTGCCCCCTTTAGCCTCCCCCCTATGCTTGAGAACTAAGAAGTAACTTTCATTTTTTTAGACTAACAGACTCTTCCCACAAACCAAACTCTTTAGTTGCCGTCATTGAACCCCCGCCGTTAGCCGTCTGCCTGACAACTATAAGTGGCCAACGTCCTCCTTTTCCTAAATTGCTTTCTCTCACGATCCCCCTGCGCATTCACACCGGAATTACTCACCACAAAGGCACGCCTCCCCCCGCCCCACTTTTACCCTTCCTCCCCCCTCTCGACCCCTTGCTTTGACCCCCTCTACCCTTCCCGGTCCATAGTGTCGATGCAGTTTTATGCAAACTCCCCCGTGAACCCACATCTTAGTAGCCCCCCTGGTTTTGTTTTTCCTCCTCCTATACAACTACGATTTTGGAACCAATAAAAAAATAAATCATTGGAAACCCCATCAAGAATGCGCATCTTCCACCCACCCCCCTGGATGCCTGCTACTTCCGTCCATAGCCCAGTCCTGTCGTAGTAACAATAGCCAACCCCGCTTAAGAATGCCGAGACAATCTCCTCATATTTTTTCTACCTCCCACATTTGTTCATTATTCTGCCTCATCGATGATGTGTATTATTCGTTACATTAAGAGAGATGGCCTTACCAACGTGTGCCCTATGCACTGCTAGGTTTTTTTTTTTGTGCGTCTCGTGACAGTCCATCTTTATGGAAAATTAGGATAAAACTTCTCGGCAGGCCGTGTGATTTTACGCTTATTTCCCGATTCCCAAAACACACCACCCGCGTTCGGGCCCATGTAACTACCCAACAAAACAAACCTACCCCCACTCTCAAAAAACTCGCCCCCCCCCCCCCCCTAGCGTTTCCATTTTTCCGCGGGATATTTAGTTCCACATGCCGTTGTTATGTGGTCCTCTTCAAGTCCTTTGCGTTCCAATCTCGGGCCGGTGCTTTTTTTCGTCTTACTACCGCCACTCCTATTGATTGACAACATCATTCCTTCCCCCTCTATTGTCCGTGCTAGGATGGGAGTATATTTCCGGAAAAATACTGGTATTTTAGAAGCCCGGGGGGCATGCAGCAATCAGGAACCAATAAATGAGAGAGAAAGGAGCTCGGCGCGAGTTTTTTTGCCCTCACCCTAATCCCCTCCCCCCCTATGCTTTGAGAGAACAACAAAGACCCATTCTGCACCGCGGAACAAAGCCAACCCTTTGCAAACCACCACTGCCCCCTGACACCCTAGATCGTTATATGCGTTTTTTTCTTTTGTTTTCTATTTTTTTTCCTTTATGTTTTTCTCCCCCCGCTTTTTGATTATATTGGTGACCCGGGGTGGGGCTTATTTAGTCGGGGTTTTGTGCTTTTGGGTCCTGCATTTTCTCGGGTGTGGTTAGGTGTGTGGTCACAAACTGTATCAAATTTACCAAGATAGCTCTCAGTTCTGATCATCTCTTTCTTTTTCTCCCCCTACTGCGAGACCCTCTTCCCTCTACCACACCCCGTCTTCCCCCCCACCAACGACACCAGTCCCCCAACAGACCCGAAACACCTTCTCCCTCCCACCCCTGCCCGCCCCCCCCCTCCCCCCACCGTACCCCACCTCCCGGATCATCTTAATACTATTTTAACTATAACTCCAACCACCACCACGCACCCAGACTCCCCAAAACACAAAAAACATAAACAAACAAACACAAAAAAAACCCTATACCGAAACATCAACAAAACACCCCCAAAAATCTACACCAAAAAACCCCTTCCTCATAGTCAAGTAAAATCCCACCAAACCAATACATATTTATACACCTCTCCACACTCAAAGCCCAGAACCCAAACAATAAACCCCCCCCAGTCTTTTTCAGAGACCCCAAGCACGAGTTCAAGACCCCCAAACTTCCGCTCGGCGCGGTCTCACGGGGAATTTTGGTCCATATTTATTTTTTACGGATACTATGTTACTTTATTTTTTTCTTTTTTTCCTATTTTCCTTATTTTGTTGGATTTCTCCTGGGTTTTTATTCTCTCAGTGAGGGGATTTTTTTCCTACGTTTTAGCTGATTCCCCTCCGTGCGAGGTTCTTCTTTGTCGTTAACGAATAGCCCCCTACCGCATTGATCCGACAAACCTCGCCAGGGTACCCCCTAGATAAGATTTATCGATAAAAAACTTTTCCGTCCCACCCCCCCACGACTCAAAGAAAATTGTTCTCTCGAGACAGCACAAGAAGTCGAAAAGAATAGAGACACGCCTCTACACACATAATCCTCTCAATAACACAGCTACCTTTAAACATAATCTGCCTATGAAACCATTTATGAAACACACAATCACACCGTGAATCTGAACCACCCCACTTTCTAAGCTTATAAGATAAAACCAAGAAACCAAGTTAGACGCATAAAATAAGTCTCCACTCTTGTCCGCCCCCACAAGGGAAAATAAAATATGAAAAATATGGGTGGGGTGGGTGGGGTGTCGGTGGTGTTTTTTGTTTGTTTTTTTGGGTTTGGGTGGGTCGCGCTTCCTAGTATTTATTCTCTCTGTTTTCGCATAGTGGGTCCGCGGATGCTAGTGAGGACATACCAACAGTGCCCCAACCTCCATCGCATCAGAGTTGCCTATCCGTTATCCATTGGGCGGATTTACGCGACCCCCACCCCCCCCTCCCAATACGGTAGTCGTCCTCAGGAATTTCCACCTTCTGACCACTCGTCCAATTATCTTTTCTTCCCTAACTTACCTTCCACAGCTTCTTGTCCGCCCAACATCACAGCCCCTTTGAAAAGGTTCAACCTCATGCCGGTCCAACTCTACTCCCCTTGTCCTTCTGTCCAATCTGCCAAGCTGCTTCCCTAAGTTGCCATCGATACTCCCCTCCACCCGCTTTTCAGCCCGCCACCCCCATAACCTCCTCGTTACTTTTTTTTTGGTTTGGCCTACAACTCCCATCCTACCTCCCCTGTTCATCGAACACCGAAGGGCCCCGAAGAACCCGCACGACAAAACAACTACCTCCAGTCTTTACATCCGCCCAACTAAAAGAAGAAAAACGCACGCCTAACCAACAAACCGCACCCCACCGCAACCACGACAAACCCTGAGCTAGACCGCCTTCCATCAATAAGGTGCAAGGGGCACCCTAAGTTTGAAAACCAAAGCAAAGAACGACAGGTCGCCACAAGCAAACGTCCAAAACCTCGTCGTAAACACCGGACTCGGAGGGGCATCTTTCGATACACGAAGAGCCGCTCACCTAAGCCGCAATGGCTCAACACTATACGACGCCTAAGATTGAACGACCATCTTCTTACACCCGTAGACAAAGGTGTCACCGAAACAATCTCAAAAAAATCTCGTGACCGTCGCATATCCATACCGAAACCTTTTACTTCTCCAGAACCACCCACCACAGAACAGCCCCAACGTTCTCGTAATACTTCCACCCCCCCCCCTCACCCCTCCGCCACAGTACACCCCCAAGGGGGAGTCTTTCCCACACTATCTGTGTGAGATGTTTGGGTCTTCCAGTTCACTGTGGCCCTTGAGTGCCGGTTGTCATGTGGGTAGTACTGTGTTTCTGCGGTTCGAGGAGTGTTACGGAAGGGATAGATCCTGCTTTTTTCTTCAAGGTTGAAGATGTAATAGGTGTTTTTTGCCGAACTGTGCTCTTGCCGGTTTTTTTCTTACGTTTCTTGTTTCTGCTTTTCTGGGAATGACATTGCTGTCTGAGGGGTTTACCGCTTTTCGTTTCCTTGTCGGCTCTCTTCCCCATGTTCTTGACGAATTGCTGCAAGACGTTTGAACCTCTCGGCACCGTCGCTTTAGGGGGCTTGCCCAAGGACTTTTCTCATGACCCCCTTTTTATTCTGGCCCTCCCGTGTATATTTAGGTCGAGGGATGTATGTTGTCCTTTGTTTGTGGGGGTTAGCCTCTTGTCTGATGCTTGTAAAGTTAAGTCGTTAGAGTCCTTTTTCGGTTTTTTCATTCATCTTATTGGGCGCTTTTTATTTGATTTCGTTACTATGCGAGGTTTCAGGAGGTAGAGCAGACACTTGTTGAGGGGTGTTGAGATCCGGTAGGGGGAACTGGGGTTCCCAACTTTCCTAGTCCTTTTTTTTTTTTATCTTGTTTATTGTGCCTTTTCTCATTATTCTCTTGTGTTTTAGCTTTGGATCACTACTTTGTTGTTTGGTGGGTGGGAGTGGAGTTTCTCTTCGACGGGAGCGACCGATCGCAGATTTTAGGCCTCGGGCGATTATATTTTCCCCCCCACCTTAGGATATTTCGGTTCCAGGTTAAGTGGCACAGACTCTTTGAGAGTCTTGTGGAGGGTGGAGTGTTGGCCCCTTTGACAGTGGAACGCCTTCCCTGGGATTTTGTTTTTTCACAGGTTTCCCCTTGCTCTGTCGCTTTTTCGCTTGTTGCGTGGCTGTGTGTGAGCGGTGGGGGTTTGTTGGAGAGGTTTTTGTCGGCTTTTGGGCCTATCCACGTATATCCTTGCGAGGTTGGAATGGTTCTACGCACGACAGGCCTTTCACCCCCTGACCACCCTGACAAACAACCCCACCTCGGCAATCCCCCCCCTCCAACATACTTCCCTCCGTTTCCCCAGCCCAAAGAAAGGTGTAGAAATTCTCTCCTCCCCACACCCAACACCTTGCCCCCCCAAGAGTTTTCCGCCTCCCTCTACGTTTTTCCACACCACTGACCCCCCCCGTTCCCAAAAATAACAGAGCACCCAAGACGGCCTTCTCCCAAAACAACCTCTTACGCGACACACCGGTCCCTTCATTTTCTCACCCCCCTCTCTTTCCACAGACATGTTTTAGGCTCCCGAGACCCCCCCCACTAACCATGTTTTTCCCGCAACCTCCCCCTCTCATGGCAACCTCGCTTTCCCACCCCCTTTCCTCTGCAAAACGAAGTTCACCCCCCCCCCCGCCCCCTTTTGAAAATACGGCCTTGTCCCTCCCCAGATCACCTCTCGAAGCTTATTTTCTTTGGGTTTCTTTTCCCCAGTTTTCTGGGTTGTTGTTCTCTTGTCGCGCTGGGGGAAGTGACATGGGTCGACTGCCACGAGCGCTGTACGCTGGGGGCTCGCCACTTTGGAGTCGCACTCCCGAGTGCCTTGCCCTTGGGCTTGTTTGCGTCTTTTCTCCATTTACCGGTTTCCTCCCCCCCCTTTTTTTGGGCGCGGTGTTTAAGGTTTCGCTGACGTTTTTTCGGGGGACGGGGGTCTTTTCCTAGAGAGAGGGGGGATGGTTTACGCTTTGGTTGGTTGGCCGTTCTGCCGATCTTGTGTGGCTGGTTTTTGGGTTGCTGGGTGTGCTTTTGCGTTGGACGGGGGGGTGTGTTTATGGGGGGTTTTTTCTGTGTTTGTTCGTTGCTCGATCCGTGGCGGTTGCACTTCGCGTATTTGTCCCCCTGGTGGGGGTGGGTGAGTGCACGGGCTTGGTCCGTTGCTTGGGCGGTTGATTTTATTTTTGAGGCTGGACCGCCCACTGTCCCCATATGGATTTCCGTGTAGTTCCATAGCTCTAACGAACACTAACGGTCGGTTTTTAATATTTTCTACCTTCCCTTCTTTGCGTCGACTGTGCTACGCCAAACAAACACACAAACGCCCCCCCCACCACCCCCCACCCACCGATTCACGTCCCCCTATAAAACTCCCTTTCCCCACCCACTCTGACCCCCAAATCTTACGAAGACTGAGTTCATTTTCCTCGCCGTCACAACTCTGAGCCTACACTAAACAATCAAAATCCATCATCTTTCCCCCGAGTTTGCCATTTTAGACCTCTCCTCGTATTGGGTTCCTGTTTTTTGACTCGCAGCGTGTGTCTTACTGCGGGTTGGGGTAGGTTTTTGTTTGGTCGGTGCACCGGACTGCGGAATGGCAGGTACGTCACCACTTTGCGCTCCCTTGGGGCGTGTTGTCGTCCCTATTTCACTTTTTTTCTCATCTCCAGTACGAGTTCCAACCTTCGGCCGTGAGGTGCTACTCCAGTAAACGTTCGTAGAGGTTCTTCCCTCCCCCTGAACCGGCCTGGCGCTTTCCCTCTCCAACCGAGCAAAAGAGACACAACGCGACACACGTCCCCGACCAGAAGTTCCTCACAAACTGAAAGAGTACATGAGAGAGACACACTTCTCCCCTCCCCGTCACCTCCTTTTGGTATGTTTTTGAGTTCTGAGGCTGGTTAGGCTTGTCACCCTTCCCCCTTGCACCCTCCCAACCCCCTCTCCGCCTCGACATATCTTGAAGCTCCTGCTTTCACAATACGCCACCCCAGGTTAAGTACACCCATTCTCCTCTGAAAACCTCGGCCTATCCTCCCTCCCCTTCGCCCACCAGAAACTCAACTCCCCAAAGAATGCCCATCCCCACCTTGACCTCCCCCACGAATACACTCCTCATTTTAAAATAAATCTGGCACCCGCTTCCAACTTCCTCTCGCCCAGGAAAGCGTTACAAGACAGAGGGCTCCGCGGGGAGAAGGGGGGCCCCGTTTTCTCCCGAACTTCCCGTTTTTGTTAACCGGCAACAGACGTCCGTCTTCCCTGGTCCGGTACATCTTAGTTCCCCAGAAGTCTATGCGAAGTCTGTATGGTGTGCTTTCGATTCCAGCGGTGCATCTTTATTTTGTTTGATTTTTTTCCGTGTCCTCTTGAGCTCATCCCCCCAACAGTTCTTCTGAATAATCGAGGGATTGTCCCGGTGAGAATTTTTCCACCGGATACATGACAAGTAGAAAACCTTTAGGCCGACTTCTTTCCCACCTCGGGGGTTGGGTAGCAAATTGGTGAGTGAGGAGGGTTCGGGGGTGACCCAGGCCACACTACCCCTCCCCTCAAGTTTCAGTCAAAAACACTAAAGCTCCAAACTGCAAAACAAAAAAACCCAAACAAGCAGGATCGGTAAATGCGGAGTTGAGGTTTCTGCGTGGGGGCGCGGGTGTGTGTGCACAAGGGTGGCGGGGTTGTTGGGGGGGGGTGTTTGGGTGGGGACGGGTTGGGGGGGGGGGTGTGGGTCTTGGAGTTTTTTGTGGGAGTTCTTTCACGGGTTTTCGTGAAATAGACACCATTGCGCCCCGACAGGTAGCCATTTCCTCGTTTGGTCACTATTTTTGTTTGCGAGAGTATTTTTAATGTGTTCTTTCTATGTAACTTATTATGGTAAGATCCCACAGCCTGAATTTGAGATTCTCTCTTGTTGAGCCCGGAGTTTGAGCCCGGGTTGTCTTCCGGGGACGGCTCCTCCTAGTCTAATTGAGCTCTTTGGGGTGGGGGGTGTTGAGTTTCATTTCACTTCTGGTTTTTTCCTTAAGGCGCAGGTTTGTTTTGTTTTTTGGGGGGTTCCCGTGCGGGGGGCGTTGGTAGGCCCTTTGGCATGTGATGGATTTCTGGGCAGCTAGTTGGAATAAACTGGGGTTGACTTATATTGATATTCTTTACTGTACATTTACAATTTTAAGATATTACTCTCATGGTAAGTCTTGAGCGCATGGTTTTTGAATTTTTTTTTTTGGATTGTTCTTTGCTTCTGATAGTTGTGTCTGCTTCATTATTCGTCTTTTTATGCACCCCCCTTGGAATCCCTTTACTCGAAAGACTTAATATGTTTCGACCCCTAGGCCAACATCTACAGCACCTTTTTATTTCGCATCCCTTCACTGTTGCCCCCTAGTACCTCCTTTATGCTGTGCGATAAAAGGTGACAAGTACCGAGTAACCACCTAGGCTGCTGGTCCCCAGTGCCCGAAGCGCATCTGTGTGCGCACCCTTTTATAAGTTTTGTGACTGACCATCCCTTACACCTACAAAAAGAAAGATTCGTTTTGCGCATGAATATCTTTTAACAGCCAAACAATCACGCCCATCGAAGGTTTAAAGCGGCAGAAAGGATTAACCACTCTAAATATCCACCATGCCCCCACCAAAAGAGCCCGAAAACAAATCCAAAGTGAAAACAGAGTACAGAAGAAACAATGTTACCCAGACGTCTTTAGCTAACAAGGAATTATTTTTGAGGTTGGGTGTGCGGGATTAATCGTCCTTAACAGGGGGGTCTGGGGCAACCCTTATGGTTCTGCGGCACCGTCCCGACTTTTCTGCCCACCATGACCGAAAAACTCTGCGAAGCGGTATATCTCTCTGGGATCGCGCTGGGTGATAGAGGCACAGTTGTCATCACGCACTTTTCGATTGTCATGAACCTCCTGTCTGCGCCTTTCCCCGTTAGACCTTTTTTAATTGGTAAAGCGATGCAAGTGACCGACCTTTCCCCATTTACAATTACCCAGGAAATTTCCAAGATGTTTTACAAAACCTCTTACATCCCACTTTTCCCCAATCCAGTAAACTCCCCACCCTTATTCTTCATGGAATGTCCCAAGGCACCCAGCCCCACGAAGTCCACCAATTCCACGAAAAAAAAAAACCACATGAACACTGAGACAACATATTCTTCCCAAGACCCTCTTTCTGTGATAATCCCCCCTGTCCCACTCACCAAAAAACCAAACTTGCTGCCGGGAGTTCGCCAAACGCAAAACACAACCCAAACCACTCAAAAGAAACACCCATCCCCCCTAACCACCCCCCATAATGCCCTCTTAACACTCTCCCCTTAAATCTCCCCCTCTTGAAGAAACCACTCACCCCCCCCACCCCGCCGCCCATTTTTTTAAAAACAGACAATAGAATCAAAACTGTTTCCCTCACATAATCATGTCGGTCCTGTGCGTGGGGGGCGAAAGGGGTTGGCTTTTTGAGTTTTTTTTAGCTGAGAGGGGGAGGTTGCTTCCTCGTTTTGTGGTTTTGATTTGGGTAGGTTCCTGTGCTGTGTGGGTGTGTGTTGGGGGGCCTGGTTTTTTTCTTGGGCGGCGTGGGGGGTTGGGTGGTTTCAGTGTGCTTGTTTGCGGTGGAGTTTTGTTTGGTAGTCCAAGTCCCTGGGCTGCGGAGGGGTGTGGGTTAAAGCCGGGCACGTATGTGTTGTAGTTCCCCCCGGAGGACGTGGTGGTTTTTTTTCGGAAGCTGGAACCTTTAGTGGGTGGAGGGGTGGAGGTCCTGTGGAAGTAGGGATTTGAGGAAGTTTCCCTGAGGTTGGTGAGGCTATTTCAGCTGCCGTGTTGTAGGGGATGGATCGGGCCCCACCTTTGTTCCTATGTTTCCGGGCGCGTGTGATTTTTTAAGGCTTTCTTGCGTAGTTATTTTCTTTTGTTGTGTGGGGTTGGTTTCGGTTATTGTTCGTGTCTCGGGGTGGGGCGCTTTCTTTGTCTCTTGTTTTTACGAGCCTAATTTTCGTTTCCGGCCGGAGGGTTTCTGTGTGATGCGGGACCCTACCCCCGGTACCCTCCCTTTACCCTTGAACACCCACACAAAATTTTTTCTGTACTGGCTATCCTTTCCGGCGACGGTGGTCATATTTCCTTGATACTTTTTACTTTTTTTTTTTACTGCCCCTTCTGGGTGTTTCGGACATTGTTTGCTGGGAGGAGGGTTCTTTTAAGTGCGAGGCTGGGCGAGAGCTTTTTTCATTTGAAGTTGTTCTCCGCGCCTTTTGAGTTTTTCCCCTCGCTCGCTGTCATTTTTTGAGTGGGTTTTGTGACTTTTTTCAGGTCGGATTTCAAAAAATCACTTCATTTTTTTTTTTGGTTTTTGGTTGTAGAGGTTCATGTTTTAGTGAGGGGATTGGAGTTCTAGGGTGGTTGGGGTGTGTAACTGTTTGGGTTGGGCTTACCTAGTGTCAGGTGCCAGATGTAGTTGCTCTTTGCCCCCCCCTTCTCTGTGTGAGTTTGTACTTTAGTACCTGACGGAGGGGGGGTGTGGGTTCTTTATTGGTGCATGTGTTTGGGAGGTAAGCTCGGAGGTCCCGTGGTGGAGAGGTCCCCCCTCACCCTGTCCTTCCACCTCCCCTACTTTAACCTCTCTGTTCCCCCGTACCATGTCCCCAGACGAAAGAACCCAACAACGACACCCCGTTTTTCACCAACAAATTTGCCCTTACTGCTCGCCCCATTCCGGACACTCCCCCCCCTCTCTGGGAAAAAAAAACAAAAAGAAACACTCCCCACCTCGACTTCTGACTCAGCACCCAGGGGTTTATTAAGTTATTGGGTTCTTCTTGTTTCTTTTCTACCTGTCTTTTTTGTTTGGTGTTGGAGGAGTGCTTTTGTTGCGGTGTTCAGATCATCGTATTTCCCGACCGAGTTTTTGACAAAAGTTTGGACAGACCTAAGAAACCTCCGCTATCCCTACATACTCTAATAAACAAAACCAAGTATGAAACAAAAAACAACCCTGCCCGCGCGGATTGGTCCCCTTGACTGGTTTTTTTTGGTTAGATTCGGTTCTGAGTTGGATGGGTTGGTTGGGGGTTGGTGCAGACTTAGTGGGAGGATTGGGTGGGCCCTTTCAAGGGGGTTTGTTCTTCTCTGGCTCGTGCGGTTTGGGTTTGGTTCCTTTGGTGTAGGGTGTGGGAGGGGCGAACATTTATCTTCGTGACCTTCTCCCTTTTTTACGTCCCTTCTAGAAATACACCAACCCAAATCACTAGACGCAAGGCTCGCCCGTACAGCCCACACGATCTTAATAGAAACTTTTTCCCTGCCCCCATTTCAGGCACGAATAGTCTTCGCCGTCTTTTTCGTTGCCGACTCTTTTTCCTTCCTAACTTGTTTACCCTTT
>Ga0179593_1570273_pt1 | contig 18042 bp, 14 predicted proteins | sample CZODoug2_1_08_16_FD_185931 | JGI IMG/M metagenome (GOLD analysis project Ga0179593, IMG submission 185931) | Vadose zone soil fungal communities from Angelo Coast Range Reserve, California, USA - CZODoug2_1_08_16fungal (PacBio error correction) | ecosystem: Environmental > Terrestrial > Soil >... | reverse complement strand
TCTCCCCTCCCTCTCCGGGCCGACAAATCTCGTGACCAGGGATACTGGAACCTGTGTATCGATTGGGCGCGTCCGCGTTCTCCGCACGTTTTTCCCTCTTTTTCCTTTTCCTAAGAGGTTCCGGCGCGCATCGGCCCTTTGTTTTGTGCACGTCTTTCCCTCTCCCCAAGCGAGACTCTGATGGAGCCATTTCTTTACGAGGACTTTCACGGCTCCCTTTTCCTGGGAAATTGTTCCTCCCAATGTCTATGGCTTTTCCTTAAGTCCCACACCGATCAGGCGTGCCCGATCTCCTCGCCCATGTCGCTTGAGCCGTTGCGAATGAGGTCTCCTTTTTTCCCTCCCCAATGCTTCCGACCAAGTCACTTACTCTTCGCCAACACCCCTTCCTATTTGAGTGTGTCTTCCGCGATTTACGAAAACAGGTGGCGCTCCCCCTCATGGACTCCCCCTTTTCTCTCCCCGAATTTTCGAGTGACGGGACATTAGTTAAACCCCCTGCGCTACGCCCCACTTCCCCTTCGCACCTTTGCTCATAAGCGGATTTCGCTCACTCGGCGTATTTACTTCTCCTTTTTTGCCACATGACACGTTAACCCTTGTCAGTTTAATCACCAAACCCTTTCGATTACGCAATGTGGATTCTGCCACCGAAGATTTTTCCTCTCCCCCCCCAAGTGTTTTCTTCACGATTAAGGAGCTGTTTGCTTTTTTTTCCCTAAACGGTTTTCCCCTCCTTGGGTCCACCGTCTTTCCTTCTTAGTCTATTTCCTTTGACCCTTCAACTTCCGTATGTTTTTCTTTTGCGCTTTTGGCATTTCATCGCCTTGTTTCATTGCTCCCTAATTGGTCCCCCTTTTTTGCCAACACTCTTCCCAGTCCCTCACGGTGATGTTTTACCCCCCCATTCTGAGTTTTCCATCATCCTCCTGTTAGCAAGCGCCTGCCTTTCTTCCCCCCAACGTGGTCCTTTTTGATGACAGTCTCCCCCCAAAACCGACGGGGTCTTTTTCTTTTAGTCTCTTATCGTTCCCCTCTTTTAGGGCCAATGCTCACAATCGGCGACGTCCTTCCCTTTTAATCCCCCCTTCCTTTTTTTTGTTGTTTGGACTCCCGCTTTCGACATTGTGAGAATTGGTCACTTTCACACCTCCCTAACGACGCCGTCGTTTTTATGTCTCTTGTCCCCCTTAGCCTTTCTTCCCCTTCTTTGGCCTCAAAAAATTTTCGTCCCCCCCGCTCCGAGTTTTTATCAAACTCATCCGACTATTTTTTCACCGTTAGGTCCCGGGGAGGGTATACGTTTGGTCCCGGAGGCGCCCTTTTTCGGCGTGCGCACACTTATTCCGGGCTGCTACGCAAAAGCCTTGCGCAGCCCTCCTCCATTGCCTTTCTTCGCAGACAGGGTCATGAGCTCCGTCGGCCTTGCGACTTTTAACGTTTTCTTTTTTTTCACAAACCACCCAACCGCCGCTCCGGAAGACCTGTTCCCGGCACGCACGGGTTTGCAAATGCGTTTGGGCCTTCTCCCCATTCTTTTCCCCCCCTTCCGAAGTTTGTGAATGACTGCCGTTTTTTTCTGTTACGACGTATTTTTTGAGGTAATCGGACGAGGGCCGCGCACCCGCTCTTAAAAGGGTCGATTTTTTCGCGTTTGTTTCGACCATGCGTCACGCCCCTCCACCCCCCCTCTTCTTTTTCTTCAGGTGCGCGCCACCAACAGGTTTTGCGGTCGTTTAGGTCCACGGCCTCCTCCCCTCTCCAGGTTTTGCGCTGCTCCTTCGTATTGCCAGTGACTTGGTTTCGCTTTGAATGCGGTCCGCCTTTTTTAGTCCGGCTCAACGCGACCCAGCGGTCGAATGTTTTGTTTCTCTTCTCCCTGTTACGACTCACCTCCCCCATGACTAACCGTTCTTCACCCCGTCTGCCCGGAGCCCCTTTCTGCTCGGGCACGAATATTTTTTCTTCTGATCTGGCGCGCTCCCGTGCTTTTTTTCTCTGGCCTCTGCTGCGACGCCCGATCCCCTGTCGATGCGGAAACTTTACCTTCGTCCACCTCTGAAACGACCTTCATCGCCTCTCTTCGGTTTGGTTACGCTCCCTGGAATCAGCGCCGAACTTCCCCGATCTTTTGCCCAATGCCTCCCCAGGAACGACAATGCGTGCCCCGGTCGCGCGTTACCCCTTTGGTTACCGCCGCACGATCACGCGTCCATTTTTTTTTTGTCGGATACTGCTTTTCGATCGGTCCCTCGTGTTTTCTTGTCGAAGTCTATTGCCTTTGTTTCACGGTGCTTCCCCTTTCACTTTTTTTTCTTCGGGCGGCCTGCTGAAAAGTTGTTGGGATCCAATATCCCTTCCCTCAATTAATCCCTCGCTCATTTCCGCTTTCACCCCCCCTACGGCCAGATACTTCCTGTCTTCATCCTTAGGGATTCTTGACCGCTTCATTTGAACCCTTTCTGGTAATTTGTTTAAAGCGTCACCTCGCGTCCTTTTTTTTATTTTCCTCCTAGTCGCTTTTCCGGTTGATATCTAAACTTTCATAGTGGTCGTCTTTTTCTAATTCCCCTTTTCCCCTCTCACAATTTTAGATCTGACTTGCCCTTGAGTGACTCTACGCTTTCCCTCCCCCGTTGAATTCGGTTCGACGCCCCGCGCCGGCGTCGTTCCTTTTCTTATCCCCAGTATCCCCTTTTAAATTCCTTTACGGTGAGGTCGGATCTTTCGGATTCACATCTCGCTTTGTCCCTTCTCTTCCGTCGTCCTCACCCGCCGTCCCCTTAGCCCGTAACGTCTGTCTATTTTCCATCCAACTCCATTCCGTTCCCTTTTCCCTATCCTTTTGTAAATGGCCCGACCTTCTGTATTCCTTCGTCGCGCTAGTGGGTTTGCCATGATCCCCCCCAAATGGCAGCGTCCCATCCGCCCCTTTTCCAACTTCACCTGGTAACTTTGTCCCCACTTCCCCCTAATATCCACTCGTCTCCCACTTTCTTTTTAACAATCGGCGTTCAACGCGCCCACGCTTTCACGTCCGATCTAATCCGTGTCGCGCGGAGCCCTTTAGGAGTTTTGGGAGTTGGACCATCGGAGTTGGTTTATTTTTTGTCTTCCCCATTTTTTGCATTTGCCTCCTCCTCCTAGCTCGCCCTTTGAAAATTGCCGGGACCCGTTTTAGTTTAAGTTCCTCCTTTTTTCTCTCTCCCCAACAAGCCTCTGACGTTGAGCCAAATGAATTCGCTTTCGCCGCACGCCTTCCTTGATCGCCATTTACTTTTTTTCTTGCGAGATATGGGCCGGTCCATTTCGTTCTCCCCCCCCTAGAACTCTTCTTCCCGCGCTCGGCTCTCTTATATTCTCTTTTTGTCTTTCAATCGTCCGTTCTCGCGTCCCGAGTGTTGAGCGAACTCCTCTTTTTTCGCATTTCCTTTTTTTGTTCTTTTTCCGTAAATGACTAACTTAAAGTTCCTTTTTCAAATTCATCGCTTTCTCTTGTTGTGCGAGATATGGGGTGATTCTTCCTAACGCTGCCTTTTGTTCTTTCGACTTCCCCCCCCAAAAAGGCGGCTGGAAGACATCGTTGTCCCCTGTTTTCCCTCCTCATCGTAACCCGCGATTAAAGCCCATTCAAACAATAATTGCTCCCCTTGAATGTCCGCTCGGGCATAGCGTTTTTTGCAGTCCCCCTCTCCTGTCCCCGCCCTCAAGGCCTCCCGTCCCATAGTGATAGTAACTTTTCTTACATCAAGTAGGCCTCTCCCCTTCGGCTTTTTTTCCCGCGGCGCACTTCGGAGTGAGGTTGGCCGTCCTTCTTCCGGAATTATTCTCCAAGAACCAGCGTCGCCAGCTTCAGAGATTCACCCCTTTTAAACGATAATTCGAGCTCGCTGCCTTTCTCACAGAAGTGGTGGCTGCTTGCCCTACCACCTCCCCTAGCAAGCCGAAGTTCCCCACGACAACTTTACTTTCCGACTCGTCCCCACACGAATCAGTATGAAGCGGGCTCTCGTTTTTTCCTTGTTCGTTTTTGGCGACGCGGACCTTGTTCCCCCCCTTGATCTGGTACACCCCGTGCTGCTTGGCCTGAAGGAAGGAAATATTCCCTCCTCCCCTAGCCCTGCGTTTCCTTTTTCAAGAAGACGCCTAATGGTCTACTTACGTCCTTACAAATTTCGGCCAATGTTACACCCTATCTAGCAAGGTCGAGAGGTCCCCCAAAAAGCTGTTGGATACAATCGGGACACGGATCCTTTACTGTTTTTTCTTTTCTGGCCGGCCCAGTTATATAAAGATGTTCTGACCCCGGCCCGGCTTCCTCCACGTGACAAGCCTTCCCGATCATCCCAATTAAACACGCCTATTGAAGGGAGACAGGGGTAACAAGTTTTTTTCCCGTTCGACGCCCTTGGTCTGTAGCAAACTCTCCGTCGATTGCGGTTGCGCGCTCATTCCCCTTTCCTCGATGCCTTCCCTTGCCGTATTCTCAACTCGTTCAACATCCCTATTCAGTTTCTTTTTATCGTTTTACAACGCGTCCTCGTTTTTTTTCCCCAAAGGCCCTTTCGCGCTGACGCTCCGACGCCGTGGGGCCCCAGAAACCAAGGTCCCTTACGAAAAGCCTTTTTTCTTCCACCGTAGTGCCGGTCCCTTTTCCTTATGCTTCTTCGCGTTGCTAATTATGGGGAGACTCCCACCCCCATTCCGGGCTCTCCCCTAGGTGAGAACGGTTCCCCATCCCTAAAAAGCGGGCGTCTTTTTCCCTCCCCCACCACTACGGGACGCCCCGTCGCCTTCCCTCATAACCAAAAGGAACTCTTCATCGGCGTGTAATTCCTCCCCCCCAACCCATGTCACGCGCGATTCCACTTCGTCTGGTTTCTGCAAGTTTGCGCAGCGTAGTGGCAATTTACAAAGTGTTCTTTTTGAGGACTAATGGACAGGATTCTCCTTCTATCGCTTTGCTCTTCCCGTTCTCAGCCCAAGGTTGGACGCTATTCGTCCATTCTCGCGTGCTTCCCGGTTCTTGAGCCGGGGCGAGAAACGTTTGATCCTCTCTAGCACTGGAAGAAACTTTATAATTGCCTTTCACGCTCCCGGTCCTCCCCCGTGTCCGGGCAAATCGGTGATGTCGGTAGGTGTTTTCCTTCGTAAACACCAGGTCGCGCACTCCCCCCTTCCGCTTTTTTTTCTTTCGTTGCGCCCGTTGGGAAAGGAGAGCTTTCGATCCTTCCGACCACAGCACTGACAATACGCCTCTCCCGTCTGCCAACCCCCATTGATTTCGGATCAGTTTTTCTTCCTCCTTCTTTTTCCCGCTCACCTGTGGTGGTTAGATGGAGACCCATGCGAGTGCGTGCCTTCCTCGCGGTCGTTTTTAACCTACCAGCTGAAATCTCCCCTGCCTTTTTTTTGCGCTTTTTTATCCCTCGGGAGCATACTTTCGTCGCAATCCCCCCCCCCCCTTTTCCTGTTAATCACCAACTTTTCGCGCGCTAGGTATTGAGCAAAGGCTCTTCCTTTTTCGCTCCCGTGCGTTGTTCATGGTCTTCCCCTTCGCGCTTTTTTTTTTTTTGACACCCATAAATTGGTTCTTCGTCCTCCTTAGAATACTTACAGCTGTCGTTTCTTCTGGAGTGCACCCTGAAACGGCTTGCTGAGCTAACCTTTGCGCTTCCATTTGCCTTGTCTGCTTTCCCTTTTTCGCGCCCGCAACCCTCAGTGGCGACTCCCCGGCTTTCCCCAGCATGGGTTTTTGCCCCCCCTTACCTTTTGAAACCTGGAGTAGGATTCGTTTTTTTCCTTCTTTCCCTATCTCGGGCTGAATCGGAATTTGTCCAAAGCTTGACCTTTGGTCTCTTGATCCGTAAGCCACCGACTTCCTCCCCGATGGCCTTTCTTTCGTGTTCCCCACCCTTTCGTCTCCCAAAGACCATTCTTCCACCTGATCCCCCGTTTGGTGCTCTCCTTTTCCTCCTCCTCATGAGCTTCGACTATTTTTTGCATCTTGGGGCCCGCTTTTTTCCCCTGAACGATCACTAAAGGAGCCGTTTTTCTCCAACCCCTCTGATAAAGGGTTATCGCCTTTCCAGTTGGAAGTCCATAGTGCCCGTTATCTAGTTTTGTTCACGGCCCCGACCTCCATTTTTCCACAGTTCCTGGTTCCTTTTTCCGGTCCGCCGTGAGTCCTCCATTTCTTTTCGGCCCGTGTTTTTCGGCTCCTTCTCCCGAGCAAACGCTTCGCTCCTTTCCAAGCTCTCATAGGCAGCTCCTTCGGACAGAACTCCGAGTGACTTTTCCCCCTCCTTGAACCGTTCTTCCCAACAAGACCTCCTTTTAGTTTTTTCCTAACGGCAATAAGGTTGGGGCAGTTTTTTCCTTTCCTCATCCACTATTTCCCTCAAAGTTTTTGATTACCCCTTTCCTTCCTTTTTCATGTGCCCTCTTATGATTTCCTCTGCTTTTTAAAAGCTACACGACTCCCAAACTTTTTCCTGGTCGGTGCTTCTTTCGTTTTTACAAGAGAGTTAAGTAACTCAACCCCCACAGGTTAGGTATTTTTCTAAATTTGCGAGGTGCATTTCTCCCTCGGAGGAGCGTCATGAAATCACATGTTGTGACGGGATAGGATCTTAACTTACTTCCGTGCTTCTTTAATCTCTCCTTTCCTCATCCCCGGCCTTCCACGCCCCCTCCGTCTATCGGGCTCGCAACTGAGATGGTGTTTATTCCGACCTTAGATACACTCTCCAGTGCTCCTTTCTTTTTGAAGACCTTTTCTGCGGTTTCCAGCTTGTTTCCTGCCTTCTTAGATGTTTAAATTGTGTCTTTCTTTCCTCCTACCGAGGCGCGATGCTCTCCCGTCCCCCTCTTTCTTACAATCTTTTTTTTCAACTTGCGGAGTCACTTTCTTCCTGATCCCCTCGACTTGTCTTCCTCACCAGGTTCCAGGTGCCCCGCCTTGCCCTTTGTACAGTGCACCCTTTTTCGCCCATTTCAGCCCATTAACTACATGCCCTCTTCCCCCCAGTTTAGGTGAACCTTTGTCTTCTTTTTTCGTCCTTTCAAGTTGGCTGAACGCGGTTTTCACTTTTTTTTCAGGATTTGCGTTATTCTCCCGTCCGGGTTTTTTTTGACGTTTTTTTCAGTGTTGCCTGTTTCACTTCTGGAATGAGACTCTCCTTGTCCGGTTTAAAAGTTGTGGCTCCTAGAAGAAGCATCCGCCCCACGTCTCTCCCTTTTTTCCGACCTTATGCCCTCCCCTCTTACTTTCTCTTCGTAGCTTTTTTTTCGGACCGTACTTTTTTTCTGAGCCCCCCTTGTTGTTTACCGCGTCATCCCGAAAAGTGGCTTTGCTTCCAGTTTCGTCACCGGTTTCTTTCGCTTTCTGACTTTGTTTTTATAAGCCTCTCACCCCTTTTCTCCTCCACTCTTTTTTTCATTATTGCCGCGCCTACCGAAAACCTGCCACGAGAGACATTCTTTTGTGCCCTTCGAATTTTCTCCCCGTCCCCCCTTTTCTTTTATATTACACTCAAGGACGTTGAAGGTTTTCTTATCTTTGTACCCCTCTCTCAGCATTTATGAGTATCCGAGGGCCCTAGTGCTTTTTTAATCGCCGCCCCTTCTCCTGTCCGTAGCCGGTCGCCGGCGAAATCCCACATCCCCCTTTTCCCCTCCCCCTCTCCTGGGCTAGTCATTGTTGTACACTGGCCGTTCCTTACTGCTAGTATACGCATTCGTATTTTCTGCTTTCCGGCGAGCTCTCCGACACTGACCACCCTGTTAATATTTTTTTTTACCGCCTGATCGTTCCTTTTTCCAATTGCGCGGTCGCAACCCCTGACCCCCTCGTTAGGCGCCTTTCATACTCTTTCGTTTTTCGCGCGTTTTCTGGCTTTCCCTTGAGTGTTGTTAGGGTTGTTTCCCTCCCTCCCCCGTTCACTTTTTAAAGAACCCACTTCCCTTCGCTAGCTTCTTCCTCCTCGCCTTCTCCCAAAGTAAATGTTTGCTGACCCATACTCTGAGATGCTGTTTTTGTTTATATTTCGCCTATTTTCTCTTGTCCCCCCCCAAAATTAACTACTCGCGCCGTCTTTCACCCCTCCCGGCGTGAATACTTTCGTCCTAGTCACGGTGACGCTCTTGTTTCCTTTTGATTTCTCATCTTGCACTGCAGTCTTTTTCGATATTCAGGTCATTGCAGGTAGCATTATTTTCTTTGCTTCACTCCTTCGTTCTCCTTTTCGGCTGGTGAGAGAAATGATCTTTCCTTTTTGTTCGTTTCCCGTACCAACCTTTCCAAGTAGTAGGTTTTTTTTTTGCGGGGGGTTTGGTTTTTTGTTGTCGCTCCCCATAAATTCCCCCCCCCTCATCTTTGTTGTTGTTGAGTTCTTCTTTTTGTCTCAGACAAGTCCTCCCGACTTCCGTTTTTTCATTTCCTTAAACGAAAAAAAGCGTTTCGAACTCTTCTCGTTTCGTCGCACCCCAGATCTTCTTTTTATTCGAAACTCCCTTCTGTGCCCCAATCCCCCATTCTACCGGTTCGACGCCGATCGCTTCGGTTTTTCCCTGAGCTTGTGAACAGCCTGGCCTCGGCTTTCCCCCCCCGGCTTTTTCCTCCAATTTTTTTCTTGATCCGGCCGGCGTCGTGCTACACTCCATCCTTTTTTTAGTGAGTATTCCATCGTCATCTTGGAATGAGCTTTCCCTCCTGACCCGCGGAACTCGCCCTCTTGCCTTTTCCTTCACGGCAAATTTTAACCGATTGTTCGAGATATCTGCTCGCATTGCAAGATGGTGGCTGTGTTCCCCATTCCTACAATACCTTCCTCCAACCCGGGTGCACACCGACCCCCCTCCCTCCGGGACGACGTATTTCCTGTCTCCAAATATTCCCCCCCGCTTTTTTTTTCTCAGCCCGATTTAAAAGGTTCCCCCCTTCTTCGCTGGCGATTTCCGTGCCCAGTTTTATTGCACCCGTTCTTCTCTGCGCTCCATTGGATCATTAAGACTGCGCCCTATTGATTTTACGCATCCCTTTTTTTCCCATTTACAACAAGCTCTCCCATTTTCGGGAAACCCTGCTTTGATGTCACTGCCGGCTTACGTTACGGGCGATTTTTTTTTACCGGCCTGCTTATATCACGATTCCTCTTTTCCACCAGGAGTGAAGAGCGAAAGATCCCCTTTTTTTTTCAGCTCCGCACCCCTCCCCGCTTTCCTCCCATTTAAGGGGGAAGGTTTTTATCAGTCCCTCACGACGCCCTCTTTTTCCCCGCAGTCGGCGTGGTTTCGTCTTTTGCTTTAATTTCCCTTCCCGCTTTCGTGCTCCTACCACGTTATTTGTCATTCGGTCAAAAAAGACGACCCCTACTTCCCTATATTCAAACCGTGGAACGCGTTTTTGAATCCCTCCCTTTCTTTTGATCTTTCCGCAGGTCCAGGTTTCAGAAAAAATACGGCTTTCCAAGTTCTCGCAGACCCCCCTTTCCTCTGGCCTTCCCCCTGGTTTTCTTGTTTCAGCGTGAGTTGCGATTAATTATGGCGGATTTATCCCCCCACACTTTTCTCGGCGCCCGGCCTTCTCGTAGCACCGTGCCCCCCAGGCAACGGCCTCACAATCTTTGACAGGGTCACCCCTGATAGACCTTAGCGACCCCGCCCTGCCCAACTTTTTTCAAGTTTCGCGGAAAGCCCTCCCTACCTTTCCAACCTTTCCACTCGCTTACCTTTTCCTCTTGTTCTTCCCTTTTGCGGCAAGTTTTCCGGCTTTAACTTGCCCCCACTTCCTTTTCAGGAACTTTGGATTCCGACCCTGATCGTCCGTCATATTTTTCCCCTCAAGGTTGGAGCCATTTACGAAGGTTCCCGCCTCGACTCTACGGCGCGCATCCTCGTTCTTGGCTTTCTCCTGGATTTGCGCAATGGCCTAAATCTTCTTCGCAACTCCGATGCCGTTCCGCATCAAAGTGCTTCTTCCAGGCCTCTTTTTCTCTGGCACGTCGTTAAACCCCGCTCGGTTAGAGCGGGCCCCCTCGTTTTTTTTTGCGTTGTCCGTCTTTTATTCTTCTCGCGTACCGCATTCAGGGCCGACCTTCCTTGCCGGCCAACAACATTCTCCTTTCTCCGTGCTTTATTTGCACCTGTGGTGGCGCTCCCCTATTCACCCTTTTTTTTTCTGTCATAGTTCGCGTGACGGCTCGCTTTCCAAATCCTCCCCGCCTCAGCGCCCCACATGCCATAAGAGGAGTTTTTACCCCCTCCTTTCTCTTATTATCAGTACGTCTTTGCCCTTGACACCCCTAAAACCCCTTTTCAGTTAATCACCAAACCTTTCGCCCTACGTTTTTATGAACCCTTGCCCGGTTTTCGCTTTTCCAAAAAACCTCTTTTCTCATTCCCTCCCCTCCGGAAAGACGGTTTTTTTGTGCCCTAAACGGTTGCGATGGCAGCTCCGGAGATCCTCCCAGTCTGCCTGAAGTCATTGAAACGTGCTGCGCGAGAGTTTGCTGTTTCCTTTCTCGCCCCCTTTTGACCTTGTCCGCAATCCCTAAGCCTTCCCCAGCCTGGAGACCTTACCCCTGGTTCCCCCCCCCTTTTTCTCTTGATGTCTTTCATCACGGAATTCTTAGCCGAATTTCCTCGTCCCACGTTGGGAACTTTGGCTGTTTTTGATTTCCGTTCATCCAATACGATCACCCGACCCCCTTTTTCAGGGCGCCCCGATGTCCAGTCGGGCCAAACCCCCCTGCATCAACCTTCTCCCTCTCTCTTTTCCTAATAGTGTTGTTGTGATCTCGTTCCCTTCTACGATTGTAGCATTGTCCGACTGGAAATCTTCTCTGAATTTTTCCGTTTATTATTTGATTAAACGGGGATGCAGCCCCCGGTCCGCGTTTGCAGCGAAACGATTCGTGCTAGAGTATAGTATTTGCTGCCCCACTTTTTCCTCCCCCATACCAATTTTCACCAGTGAGGCTTTTCCAGATTCGGTAAAGCTTTGCGCCATCCCCCTGACCCCTTTGATTACCATGCTATCAGCGATGACACTGCCCTTCCCCCGCTTCCTCAGCAAGCCGTTTTCCAGGCCTCTTCTGACGAATCGTTTAATGAGCCGCTTTCCTTTTTACTTCACGTCTGTCCGTCCACAAACTCGCTCCTTGGGGTGTCACCATCCGCCCTTTTTCCCCTGCACACCCTCTCCCTTTGCCATCAAAGTTTTGTTTCCCTCCCCCCTCCCTTTGTGATTAACTGAAACGTTTTTTTTTTTGTTCTGTGCTTCTGATGCTGTTCTCCCGTCGGCTCCCCCTCTTTACTCCGTTCTTGCTGAAAGGGTATCTTTTTTTTTTTTGGTTCGTGCTGCGCTGTTTTTCCGTTTCCACGCAAACACTCTCCCTGGGCCATCATGCTCGCCCCCAAAGGTGTCCGTCTTTTCCGGCCCTTTTTTTTTTGTTCGGCTGAGAACTGCTGTGCCCTTTTTGTATAGCTGTATGCCAGTGACTTGGTCTTTCCGTGATTTTTTTTCTTCTTCGATCCTCCTTTTCCACCCGAGACTAGGTCCTCATGTTTTTTTTTTTCCCCCCATTTCCGGTGTTTACCCAAATTCTCTCACAACAAAGTGGTCACAGTTTTGCTTTCAGCTATGCGGGGCCCTTTATTTAGGGAATGAATTCCTTCTCCTTGATCAGCTTTCCCAGTGTCACTTTCACCGTGATTTGAGCGCGCATTCTCGATGCTACCACTTTTTCGATTTGCTGGAAACCTTCGTCCTCTCGACCCCTTGTGAGCGTCTTTCCGTCCGAGAAAGACCTCCTTATTCTTATCCCTTTTCCATCCTAATATCGCCTTCCTTGTACATTTTCCAGTCTTTGTTCTCTGCAGCCCCCCTGACAGAAACGTCGCCCCCCCCGTTCTCGAGTGAACCTCCTTTTGTTCCTTTCCTCCTGAATCCCTTTCATTTTGTTCTTTTCTTTTTACTGTCGTCGATTCGGTTCCGTTTTCTGTCCTATACCGAGTTGTTATGCTGGAAGGGGTGCCCTTGTCTAACCCATAACCAATCCCATATTTATCTCCCGTTTTTTTGGGCTCCGGCTGAAAATTTGATAAATCCTCCGCAGATCCCCTCCCAGATGCCACAAGTCATTTCAGTACCCTTTGCAGGCCAGATCGGTTTCCCTTCCATGATGATACTTCGACCCGTATTTGTTTTTTTTTTTGAACCATGTTTAGTCGTACCGGTAAGCTGAGTATTTTTCCAAACCGTATTTCCTTGCGTGGAAACTTTTATGAAGCGGACCACTCATTTTTCGTATTTTTGACCCTAGAATCCTCTCCCATTTTTATCTCCCCATTGCACTCTGATTCCTTTCCTTAGAATCTCTTACTTTCAAAAAATCACAGATGTTGCCCTATACGACAGTATGTTTTTCTATAAAAAGTCTCCCCTTACCCATCTTCCAGGATAAGGTGAATTTAGGAATTGCTTTCCCCCATTCAGTTCTAAGGGGTCACTATCCAGGAGGCTCTTTGAGCTAAGGAGGGGAAATTCCACCCGGAACGTTCCCCCATTCCGTAGAGGGTATGAATTCAAGACAATACTTTTTGACATCAGACTGGGGGGAGAGATATTTAATATGGAAAACAAAACGTATTCCTAGTTTTTAAGCCTTCCTTCGGTATTATTTGCCCCTGTGCGCAGTTCCTCCATGCAACATCAATGGTCCCTTCCTCCTAATAGCAGGCTCTCTTGTCCCCCCCTTTAAAATCCCCTGGAGAGTACCCCCCCCAACTAGTCCAGTATTGGTTTACCTGTCGTGCTCTGCGTCGTGTTTTCCTTGTAGTGAGGAGTGGCAGTCTTCGTTAGCTGATTGTTCGTTAAATTTTAACAGTCCCCCCCCTTCTTCACTCGCCAGATAGCGCTCGCATTCAACCCTTCCGTGACTTCTCGAGCTGGCGAGTTGACTCCCTTTTCCTAAGTCCCCCTGAGTTTCTAGAACAACCATCCCCCTGAATGCGCATCTATTTTCTCGACTTTTTTTCCGGCCGGATCGATTGACCTGCTTCGCGCCGCCTGTCCGCATTCTGATTTTAATTTGCCTGCAAACTCTGCCTCTTACGATCGGGTCGTATCTTATATTTGTTTATATTGAATCTTAGTTATAGATCTGCGAGAGGTCGAGCCCCTCTGTCTTCCCTCTCCTCTCTTTTTTATTACCCTTCCCCCGACCATTTTCCATTGTTAGGCAAACTTTCCCCCCACATCTCTCTCTTTCCTCTGGTGCCCTCTCCTTTGATTTTTCTCCCCCTTGCCTTTGACTGTCGGTTTAGCTTTACGGACACCCCCTCCCTTCCCTTGCTGCGAAGACCTCGCTTTGTCCCGATCGATAACGGCTTGTCTTTCAACCCTTACTCCAGGATCCCCCTCTTTCTATCTTTTCTCAAAGTTTCTGTAGACTCATTTCCCGGCCATGTCCCTCCGGTTCTAAGAAGTTTAACGGTTTTTTCTTCTTCCTTTACATTCTCTTCTGAAACTGGTCTTTGTTGATTTTCACTTCCAGGATTAGGTTCCATCTTCCGTCTCCCTAAGAAAGATTACTACCCCATCTCAGGGTAAAGAATCCCTTAGTAATTGATCGCGAGAGCGCATTGCTAGGTCTTGTTCCAAAAACCTCTCCCTACCCCCCGCACTATCAGTGTCCAACGCCCCCTCCACTCTGACGGATTCCCGACCCCCGGAAAGAGAAGAGGGTGTCCCCCCTTGAAAGCGGTTTGTCGCCGCGTCTCTTGTAGCGGAAGTGGCCTAGCTTTGCCCTGATGAAGGAGTTGTCAATCCTTCTGTTGAACAAGGGTCAGGGCGGCGTCCTTTTGATCCTTCAGAAGACGCCCCCCTTCCTTTTTTTTATTTCCTCCTCAGTTACAGTCAGTTTGGTCCCTACAACAAGTTATAGCCCAGGTCGAGTGGAACTCTTCCAATCTGCCGAAACTGTCTTCGGGTTTTTACGGCGTTTTACGGGCCAACGTTAATCAGTTTTCTTCCAAATTCTTCTCTCCCCAATTACCAAGAAGAAACCTCTTCCCTCCCCCCCTTAAAAGTCTCCTGACTTCCCGGAGAAGGGGGATGCTCCCCCTCTTTAAACGGCCTTCTCGTCTCACTCAAGAGATGTACCGGTTCTTTGGCGCGTTTTCGATTGGTCTGTCCGTTTCTCTATGAGGGAATTATAAAATTCACTGTCACCCCCTCCCCTCCCTTTCAAGTGAGGCTATTAAGAAACCGTGGCACAAAATTTTTTTCGGGTTCTCAAAGCCATTGCATTTCCCAGGTCCATTTTGCCCCGCCCCCCCAAATTTTCCCCCTATACTCCAATGATGCGCAGGACGTAACCGTAATTTCTAATTAAGAGGAAATTATAAGTCACCTGTCTGGATTACTTGTCTTCGATAAAAATTTCAGCCCAGGCGTCCTTCCGCTCTCAGTCCAGAAGTGATCCCCTTAACCTACCTAACCTTTGAAGAGAACCCGTCCCCCTACGCCGCCGTCTCGACCCCAACTGATTTACCCACCCTTGGACGCGTTCAGCTCGCGCCAGTACTGACCAATTTTGTCGCGTCCCTTTTCCATCTCCTTTCTTTTTTTTCACTTCTCACGAGAATCGTTGAACGGATTTTCCCCCTTCTTCCAGTCATACTGGAAACTGGGATTCTTCCATCCCGCTTCACTTAATACGTTCTAAGACTTTCGCTACCCTAAAGAGGTCCTCTCGCTCCGATTAGGCGTTTCCCTCTTCTTTTCGCTCCAATGGCAGAAATTGATCAGAAGTATTCACCCGATGCGGGTCTTCCCCCATTCTCTGTGACTCCTTGCTGGCTTGTATTAAGTAGTAACCCCGGGCCGCTCCCCAGACACACCTTCCTCCTTCATTCGCGTTGGACTCTGGATAGCAAGAGGTTCTCATCTGACCAAGTCACTGTTAATAAGACAACAAATTTCGATTTATTCTTTTCTCTTTGGAGAACGCTGACCGTTTCACCTGATTTTTTTAAAAAGTTGTCATGTGATTCTTTCTCCCTGCCCCCCTAAACCCGCGGCAAGAACCTTCCCTTTTTACATTTAAAATACCTCGGCTTTTTCCCCCTCGGGAGATTACATCTCCTTCGCCCTTTCCCCGACCACACCCTTCGTAATCCCCCCAATTTAGCCTTCCGTCCGTCCCGAAGTTGTATCCCCCCTTTCCCATTTCGCTGCCAAAACTGCTGCTCTTTAGCCCTCCTTCGCTTTTTGGTGCCCAAACGGTTCCGATGTGTTTTTTCCTTCTAGGACGTCTTTCTTCCGACTGTTTCTTTCTAATTGCCTTTTGCCTGCGCTAAGAGTGCGGGCATTTTTTCTCTCCTTCTCTCCGTGCTTGAAAATAAAGTTTCCATCAGGCTGACCAAGCTTTTTACCTTGACCCGGTCCCTTCCCCCTCCAACCTATTGTGTTTTTAGCAGACTAATCTGGAGTCATTTCCTTTCCCCCACCTCCTTTACTTTTTGTACCTGCTTCCTGAATCCGTTAACCCCCCCAGAAGCAACCCGATTTTGATCGTTCAGGCCAAGATGTCCAGTCTCTTCCCCTTCCCCTTTACAGCGTCCCCTCTCTCTCTTTGCCTTCCTCCCTTCATATTGAACGCTTTCCGATTGTGAGCCTCCCCCCTTTGATCTCGCTGACTGACACTAATCCAAGTAGTTTCTCGTCTTTTGCTTCCCCGGCTCCTTCACAGCGCCTCTTTTCCTCTCTATTACCCCTCGTTGCTGTCCCCCCTCCCATTTTCCCTTTTCTGTCGGGTTAATTTACTCCGGAGGTCGTCCTTATTTTAGTGTGTTTCCCCCGTCTTCTCCCCAGGGCGATTAAAATTTCCTCGCCGCTCTTTCTCCTTTCACCCTTGATTCAAGTCTCTCTTCCCCGCCGGTCCTTCTCCTCCGATTTTGTCAACCTTACCCTTAGGAAAAAGTTTTTCCCACCAACGCGATCCGTCGGCAACCATCGCAAGGTTTGGCAGCGAACGCCGGCGGCATTTTCTATCCCTCTTTCGCGTGAGTTCCCTTTTGTGTTCCCTAAAGTTTCTTGTAATGACTTCTTTCTTATTAAGTCCCCTCACGACGCTTTCGGCAAAGGGTAGTGGCTTTTTTTATGTTTCGCCCTTTCTTTCCGTTCGCCAACCTGTCTCTTTTATAAATCTCCCCTCCCCCCCCACGTGTCATGCTCGACCCCCCCGAGACACTGGCTCGAAATCGATGTTCGTAATTTTTTTTTTTTCCAATCGCTCTTTCCATTTTCCACTTCGTGGCCGAGGTTTGCGCTATAAGTTACACCTTTTCAGCCTTCTCTGAATTGGTTGTCGGGTCCGTCCCTTAAGTCCATGATCTAACCATCCCGCCAACCGTGGCACTTCGAACTTTTTTCTCCATGTAGTTTTGCTACCCTGGCAATGATCTCTCTCCCCGTTCTCTCTTTCCGTGTATCTGAGCGCAGAAGTCCTCTGAGTCTTCGATTTCTGGAAACCTCGCCGCCCCCCCAGAACCTTCTCCGTTTAAGAGAGATTAGAGTACGGAATACCCCCTTTTCCCTTTGCTGAATCAGCGCCGTAACTTGTATCGAAGTGTGTGTGGCACTTGATCAGGAATCCGCCGATGTCCGTCTTAGGACACTGGTTCTTGAGGGTGTGCCCTCCTCCTCCGACTTGAAGCGTCCACTTTGGGTCATTTTCGGAGCCGGCCGTATTCGTCCGGGGTTCTTTCCTATTTTAGGCGTTGCTGGTTTTGGGAACCGGTTCTTTCAGGTCCCTGATCAGACCGGGAGCACTTACAGTTGACGATCCCTCCAGCCCCCGCACTCCCCCCCCCCCGAGACCCGTTCCCTTTTCTTCCTAACAACGGCCAGCTTAGTTCGCAATCCCTGCGGATTCTTTCGTACTCTGTTTCCCCCCTTTTACCCTTGTACACTCGTCCTCAGGCAATTTTCTTCCCCCCCCCCTACATAGCGCGTTTTACCACTTTCTTTTAGGCAGTTCACTTGAATAGCTTTTCCTTTAGTACTTTAGAACCCGCTGTCTCACTCACTTTTAGATGATATTTCCCCCGCGTTTTTTTTCAATTCGCCGCGCTCCCCCCTCCGCCGGCTTGTTAGCGCCTTCTTCGGTTCCGGTTTTTTAAAAAGTATTTTCCCCTAAATTTTTTTTTCCAAGGATGGTGAAGGTTTCGGTCTGGTATCTTTTAGATATACTTTTGTTTCTTCTTTTTTTTTTCAATACTTTCTAATCTTGTAGCCCCAACGAAGTAACTTTTCCCGTCGCGTGTCGGATTGCTACCCTTTTTTCCCCTCGAGACTATATCCTGTTGTAAATTGACCCCCCTAAAAACGGTCCCAAAATGTTAGTTCTTCTTATTCGTCTTTTATGATACAATTTTCCCTCGGGCTCCGTATTTGACCCACACCTTTCCTTCCATAAGTACATATTTTTTCCCCTGCTTTTCCCCAATCGGCGCGTCGCCAAACCCGCTTCTGGCCCCCCCCCCCACCCCCCTTTCATGTAGTGCGTTTTTTGTCTTCGTTGGCTGGTCTTGTACACTTGAGGAGTGGGAGTATTTGTGTCCTTTTCTTCATTTTTACCCCAACACTTCTTGCTGATCTCGCATTTCTAAAAAGCAACTTCTCCTGCGCTGTTTCCGCTTTCTCAATACCAATCCCCCTCCGCCCTTCAAGGTTTTCTCCCCCCCCCCCCATTCCACTTCGAATTGCGCCGAGAGTTCTCTGTATCGAAGGAAAAATTTCAGTTTTCGAGCACGCATTTTCCGGTCTTCTTGCTCCCCATGCCACCGAATGCCGCGATCGGTTCCTTTTTCCTTATATTTGTTGACTCTTCCGTTCTTTATAGATAGGCCCCCTCTTTGCGCTCATTCTTTCTCCTCTCGCGATTTTTTTTTTTCGTTTCCGCCACTTTTTCCTCCCACCGATTCAAGTCGTTAGCAACGTGTTTTTTTTCTTTTTTTTTTTTTTTTTTTGAG
>Ga0179593_1590487_pt1 | contig 18043 bp, 29 predicted proteins | sample CZODoug2_1_08_16_FD_185931 | JGI IMG/M metagenome (GOLD analysis project Ga0179593, IMG submission 185931) | Vadose zone soil fungal communities from Angelo Coast Range Reserve, California, USA - CZODoug2_1_08_16fungal (PacBio error correction) | ecosystem: Environmental > Terrestrial > Soil >... | reverse complement strand
CTTCTCATTTTACCCCTACTTTCGGCGCCCCTTCCCCTTCATGACTGCCTTGAAGCCCACATTTGGCTCCCCCTCGTCTTCGTTTCCCCCCCCTTACGTTGGATCGGGTCTTTTTCTTTTTCCAGCTTTCTGTGAAGACCGTTGCCGCTTTTTTCACACTCACCGACTTCCCGCCTTCCCCTTGGGGCGCGCCCTGCATCAACGTGAATGTCTCGAATTGATTGTGGGTACCTTTTTGTTTTCCAGCCTCCGCTCAATCCTTTCCCCCCGCCCTTGAACGTTTTTTTTTTTTCATACCACCGAGATCCCGATGAGGGCGAGCTTTCACCTTCTTTTTAAACACTCCCCTTTTTTGAGGTATGGTTGTCCCATCTTTTTGACTATTCGCGCCCCCCCCCCCAACTGCCAAAAAGGTTCCAAGGCCCTCTGAAATTAGGTTTTCCGCATTATTCCCTGGCCTCCCGTCTTTGTTTGTTTGTGAAGTTCCTCCCCAAACGCTTTTTTTTTCCCTCGTACCCTTTTTTTTTCCCCTTAGTCGCCCCCCGTACTGATCCGACCCTCCCTTTTTTTTTTTTTATCGACTTGATCACACCCCAATTTTTTTCGGAAGTGTTGTCCTTTTTGATTATTTGTCTTTTCCCCTATTGGCAGGCTCCTTTTCCACAACTTCCCTACTCCGTCATTCTGCTCTCCCTTTTGCCTTCTTCTTTAAGATCCCGTTCCTTTCCCCCCAGTTACCCCATTCTTTCAAATTACCTTTTCCCTTGCCCCCACGCACCTTTTCAATCACCCATGTCTTTTTCTAACATTGTCCCTTACCGTCGTTAATTTCGTCCTCCACCTTCGTGATGTTTCTGGTGGTTACGACCTCAACACTTCCCTCGTCGGTTCCCTCTTTTTAATTTTGTGAGGATTTTTTTGTTTTTTTAACTTTTTTTAAGTACCCCCTGCTTTCCACTTTTCTTTGATCATTCGAAACCCATCTCCCCCCGTTCCGTCAACCTTCCTTGGCTTTTTTTGTTTTTTTAGGCCCCCAGTCGTTTTCCCCATTTCCTGATTTACTAGTTTTTGAACGTCCCAGAAGCGCTAACCCCTTATGTGTCGTTCCCCCCCTCCTTTGACAATTTTGACGTGCCGATCACACCTTCCCCCTTTTCCTAAGTAGACTTGGCTTTCTCTTGTCTCCTCCTGGAGGACACATCCTTTTCTAACGTGGTGTTTTTAACCCCTTTTTTTTGCAGGTTTGTCAACCTGCCTTTTAGTCCTAAGGGGCATCTTACGATTCTATATTATTTTCCCGCGTGAGTCCGGGATACTGTTCCCACCGCAGAGGAACCCCAACCTTTTCATTTTCACAAAACCTAACCGACTTTTTCTTTTGACTCTTTTTCCGCACAAGTACAGTGTTCTTTCTCGAATTTGTCCCCCGACCCCACACGTGACACCCCCCCCCCTCGCCCCGGTCATCCGAGAGAGATCATCGACGGAGGCCTCACACTTCTTTTCCCCCTGTGTCTTGCGAGATGAGGCTCACATCCCTTCACTATCTCCTCCCCCTGATCGCCCTCTGGACACTGGCCAGGTGAGTTTTTTTTGCGAGACCGCCCAATCCCAAGGGCCTTTCCCCCCCCCGTGTGGTTTTGACACCCCCCCATAAATCATTTCCCCTTCTAGCTCCCCCTCCCTTGTTTGGCAGGGCGGGTTTGTAAGGTTTTGTTTGGGAACGGGTGCCTCCACTTTTTTCCCCCCCCCCACATTTCCTTTTATGGGGTTTTTGGCCTCGAACAGTTGCCTGCGTTTTTGGTGACCATGCACGTTTCATCGTCTTTTTTCCCCCGTGCAGTTCCTTTTTCTGCCTTGTCACCAATCTCAAACGGGTTCGATGAGGAGCGATACCAACTCCTGCAAGGCCCCTTTCTTTTTTTTGTTTTTAACTTGATTTGTTTTCCTCCGCTTTTCCCCTTCCTCAACTCTCCAGAACCTCCCCATTGACCTCAGTTTCCCCCAACCTTTGTATGCGTCTCATTTTCTGTTTCAATTGCAGTTTTCCTGTCATTTCTTGGATGACGAGTCCCTCCTTTTCCCCCCTCTTCAACCTTCTCTTGTTTCCACCTTCCGTCCCCGCAATTCTCCCCTCGGAGGTATGACCTCGCATTTCTTTTCCTTCACTCTCACCGACCCTTTAAATGGAACAAACTGTCAATTTCCCCCAACGCCTTTTTTGGTTCCCTCAGTGATACTACTATTCGTTCGTCCTGTGCTGCCAATTATCAAAGCTCTGCCCCCAAGTTTTTGATGGAACTGTTCCTTCCCCCCCGATCAACCCAAGCGTTGCCAGCCCTTTTTCCTGCTTTCACCCCTTAAGTTCCCAAGGTTTTTATATGCCTGGCGTCCTCCGGCCACCGACGTTACATTTTTTTGTATGAGATTTTCCTTTTTCTTCGCTAGCAAATACTTTCGGTTGTCAGGACCGCCCTTTCCCCCCCCTTCAACTTTGTAATGGTCCCCATTTTTTTTCCCCTCCACCCCCCTTTCCCTTTCAAGCTGGTGCCAAAGTGCGTTTTTATACCATTTTACGGGGCGGATGGAGTGATGTCTTCTCCTTTTTGACTTCCCCCTTCCTCCAACATCCTTCTCAACTCCCTTTTCCCCAACTGTTTCTTTTTCCTGAATGTCCGGACCCCCCCAATCCTATGACAGCTCCCTCGTTTTGTTTAGCAGCAGTATGGGGGGACCGTCCCTTGAATTTTTCCCCCTTTTCCCCCCTGAGCTTCCCCCCCCCTCTTTGGTTCTTTAATCCCCCCAAGTTTCACATCTGACCCTATGTCTAGCCCCTGGATGTCAAGAACAATTTCTTAAAGCCAATCTTGTAAAATGTCCCAGCGGTGTGTCTTGGACCCCCTCAACAAACAGCTTTTCTGGCCATGTCATCACAGTGGTCCCGTGTACGTTCTGTAAATTTTCCTGTCTTTCTTTGACAGTTGGAGTTTCCTTTCTTATGGCCGGTAGGCTTTCTCCCTTGAGGTAAAATCTCCTTTACTTACCCCCTTTCTATCAACCCCCGGAGTATTGTCATTGATTTAACCACTGCCCTATTCCCTTTTTCTTTAAGCGACGTGGACGCCTTTTCCCTCTGTTTAGAAAACCTTTTGAGATTGTTTAGGTTCACAAACCCAAACACTGTTGGTGATTTTACTATTGATTGAAATCTGGGTTCCCCTCCCGGGTGTTTTTTTCCCCCAAGCCAGAGACCTAGTATCTTTCTCTCCCCGGCTTTTTCTTGCGTTTCGTTACTCTTAAAAACTTTATCTTCAACATCTTCTGGTGTGATAGAGGACCAATCCCCAATTCTTTCTTCTGTGGTTTTGCCGCCCCCCGGCCCCCCTTCCTGTGTTTACCTTCCAAAGTACGTTCCCCTCGGGGTATAATGTGTAGTTTGAGACATTTAGGGTGCCCCCCACCCCCCCGTTAATGCCCCAAATCTGCCCCTCGGACCCATCTCCCCACTGAACCTTTTTACATGATTTTTTTGTGTATGACTTTTGAGGTATTGACCCGTTCTTCCCCCCCTCAGGCGTCCTTCCTTTGGTCCTTTTCTGTTTTTTTTATGTACTCCGTTAGTTGTTCCTGTACCTTCCCCTCTTTTCCAACCCAACCATTTTTTAGGTAGATTGAGGTCTCATTTTGAGCAGGAGATAAAGTTCGACCGAACCCCACTTTTCTGGTCTTTGTTCAGGTTCACCCAACTGCGCTTCAAACTTGTGCGCACCCCAAGTTTCCACCTTTGGTTCTGGAAGTAAGTCGTTTGAAACGTCCTTCAACGTGGTTGCCCGCTTCCCCCCACCTGTCCCTTTCCCCCACCACGCACAATGCGTTTTTCCTTTTTTAGTTTAGGGTTGTAACCCCCGTCATTGGCTTTTACTTTCTTCTTTCCCGGCTTCCCTCTTTTCCCCCTCCCTCCCTCTTTGTCGACCCTTTAGATTGGTGCCTTTCCTTCATGACCTCTCATTTTTGAAAAAACTTTTTTCCTCCCCTTCGGTCTTTTAAGCTGTTATGGTGATTCCGTGACATTCTGTCGTTTTGTGTGTGTTTCAGTTTTTTGAAATTTTGCTTCCCCCCCTCCCCTGCCCGTTTTTTCCGTTTTTCTTCTCCACACTTTCCCTTTTTTGAAGGTGATTCCTTTTTGTTCCCCTTTCCATTTTTGCTTTTGAAAGGAAGGCTACCCTTCGTGTTTTGCTTGTCGGTCATGTTTTTCCCCGTAAACCCCACGCCCAAATTTTATCCCTGGTTTCGCAATCCCTGGGAGGGAATATTTTTTCCCCCCTCTGAGTCGGCCAAGGCACACCCAAAAAGCCCCCTATCTCCGATCAAAATTTAGGGGACGTGGGTGTTTTTTTCACTCCCCGACTCCCCTTTTGCGCTCCTTGTCAGCTCTCGCCTTCTCCCCCGCGGGTAAAGAAGTACGAAATTTTTTTTTTGCTTCCTTATGCGTTGTTCGGCCCCCCCCCAGTACAACAGCTTACAACCGGGTGTGCTTGTAGGTCGTTTTTCTTCCCTGCCTGTCCCCCGACCTTTTGAATACCCCCCGTTTTCTAGGTATCTTTTTTCTCCTCCTATGTCCCCTATTACACCTCCTTTCCAGAGCCCCCCTCCTTTTCGTACTTCTTTTTTCTAACCAGCCCCGTCCGTTCTATCCTCAAGTAACCCTTTTTACTTTACCGGTCCTTCCATGGTGGCATGGGGAATCAATTGTCCCTTTTTCGCTGCCTCTTGGTTCCCCTTGAACCCAACTGATGCAACGACCTTTAAATTTTTGCCTTCCCATCTCCCTTGACCACCCCACGAATCACTTCGTTACCCTCTTCGTCTTTCTTTTCGTCACGTGGTTTCCTGTCCCTCTCGCTCCCCTTCTTTAAGGGTCATCCTCTAAAATACCCAGTTTTCCCCCCCTTCCCTCTTTGTTTGATTCTTATCCGTTCTTATCCTTTTTTTGCGCTCCTGACAAACCGGGGTCAGTTCCCATGTCCCCTTCTTAGGCTTGGTAACTTCCCTGAGCGGTTCTTGACCCCTCTTTTTCCCTTCGCCCCCCTTCTGATTTTTTTGTGGTGGTTTTTGTGGGTTTTTTTGGGTTATTTTCCCCCCCCCTTGTTTTTTTGTTTGCGTTTCTAAATTTGAGCCATTCTCCCCCCCTCTTGAAACTGTTGTCGCGCTTTTTTCCCATCTTGAGCTGCAGTGCGTATATTTCTTTTGTAGTTTTCTTTCCCCCCCCGTTTTTATTCCGTCTTTCCTCATTCGTTTCCTTTTCTAATTTACTGTCTCCATTTCTCTTTTTTCCCCCCCCCCAAATCCCCCCTTCCCTAAATTTGATGGCGACACGGCTTTGATGTTTGGTCTTCTTTGACTTGGTCTGAATCACTCGATTTTTCTTGATCCGTCCTAACCTTTTCCCCCCCCCCCTCGGGGACAACCCTGATTTTTCACTATTTGATGTCCGACTGAAGATTGCGTTTCCGGCTTCTCTTTTTGCGTGGACTGTTTTGTCGTGAACCCCCCAGCCTTCTTAATTCTCTTTTAATCCTTCCTTAGGTTTTTGTTTTTATAGGCCATTCGCGTTCCTTTTTTCTTTTTGATCAACTTTTTTCCGCTAAGCCGTCCCAAAGTTATTTGTCCTTCCCTCTTTTGGTCAGTTCTTTTCTACGCCTCGGTTGATGACCTCCTGGGCACCGGACCCTTCTTGATCACTCGCCCTAACGCTCCCCCCCTTGTCGAGAACACTTTCCTCTTCACTTTTTGATCCCCTCCCTCATTGATGACTTTTGTTTGAATGCCTGTGCGTTCCCTACGTGCCCTTTTTTGACGTCCCCCCTATCTTCCTCGGACGGGGTTCCCCACTTACTTCTTTCTTTAGTAACTGTGGTAAACCTTTGAGGATGTTGCCCCCCCCGCCCCCGCGGTGGGCTTCGCCGACCCTCCCAACGGGAACCAATCCCTTATTTTTTTTCCTTGAAAGAGGCTTCCTGAGATTTTTTTTTTCCACGTACAATATCCTTCCGTTTCCGGGATCTCCTTTTTTTTTTGGACCAGTTTTCAAGTCGTTTGCCGTAGTCCCTCCCGTTTTTTCTTCCCGACCGATGGGCTTTCACAAAAAAGGCGGACCCGTATTAGTTACCCCTTGCGGCCCGTGTTCCCCCAGGTTACGTCCTCAACTGCCCATTTTCTTTCCCTTCCCCGTGTGTTTTTTTTCCCCCAGATCTCGTTTTTCCGGGCCAAATTTCCCCATGGCCTTCAATTGGTTGAACCCCATCCTTTAGGCGTTCCGCAAGTCTCATGCGCCATTGACGGTTCCCCCCATTCTCTTTACCTTACTGGTTCACTGGTTCCTTTATCCCCCCCCCCCGAAGTGTCTTGAATTTTTCGTTTCCTGTTATGTTGTTCCCCTTTCTCTACCCAGTCGGTCCCCCTCCCTTTCTGATCTTTTCCGTGAAACCATCGTCACCACCTCTTCCCCATCCCTCTGATCCCTTTTTTCGTGCCGTACAAAAGCCGTTTTTCCCTTACCTTTCCCTCGTAGAAGTCGCATTCGTTTTTTTCCCACGTCCCCCAATCGTGCTTCTTCCTCCGGCAAAACCACTTTCCCATGCACCCCCCTTTTTTTCTGCGCTCCCATTTTTTCTCCCAAGCCTTGTTTTGGACATTTCGAAAAAGTACTCCCTCACTGGAGTCCCCGGTGCTCTATTGCTGCGCCTTTGACTTTTTTTGCATCCTCCCCCTTCCTTGATCCTGGATACGGTTCATGGCACCCCCCTCTCATCACCTTACTTTACGGATTCTCCCCAATGAGTTCTTGACTTCTTATTTAAGCGCCCCCCCCGGCCCACCCTCTTATAACTGTTACTCCCCCCCCCCCCCCCCCCCCCCCCACCCCCCCCCCCCCCCCTCCCCCCCCCCAGACCCCCCCACCCCCCCCCCCCCCCCCCCCTCCCCCCCCCCCCCCCCCCCCCCCGCCCCCCCCCCCCCCCCCCCCCCCCCCCCCCCCCCCCCATCCCCCCCCCCGGTCCCGTTGCTCATAGGAAGATTCCCACCTTGCGCTACTTCTTGGAGCTTCAGCCCTTCCTTATTTTTTTTTCCAACTTTCCCCCTAGTTCGTCTTAACCTATCCGAAGGGTTCCTTTCCTTTCCTTACACCCCCCAAGGGGTTGTTTGGACCTTTTGACCTAAACCGCACCCTTTTCCCAGATCCAGACGTTTTTTTTTTTTTTTGGTTTTTCAGTGTTGTGGATCTTTCTTCTTTTGCCGCCCCCCAGTTTCCCTTTGCTACTACTCCAACCCCCTTTTTTCTGCGGCATATGTTTTCTTCTGTTTTGACCCCCGCGCGATCTGAACCTCCCCCCGTTCTTTCGAACGTGCCCCCTTTTTTTCCCCCCGTTTTTATTTTTTCTTTACGGACAATTTTTGACCCTCACCCACTTTTCGGTCAGTTCCCCGGACGAGGTAATTTCCCCTTCCCATGAAACATTTTTCCCCCCTTCAACATCCCCACCAGTCACTCCTTGTTTTTACCTTCTTTTCCCCGTTCATTAGTGCGGAGTCCATTTTTCCTCGGTTTTGGTTTCCCCTAATGTCGGAGCTCCGAACCTTAACCTTCCTCCTTCTCCCACCTATTTTTTGCCCCCGACACTGTCAATCTTTCTCCTCGACTGCCAAAGGCCCTTTCTTTTTTGTATCCAATCCCAACCCCAATTCTTATTCCCCAACCCGTTGAACAGACTACAACTCCCCCCCCCCCCGGGGAATTGGGGGGGGGTTGGGTTGACCGCTACTCCTTCTTTATTTTTTTTTTTCAGTTAGGCTGCAGGCGTCATCACCCCCTTTTGATTTTTTTAGTCCATCCCACGCCCCCCCCCTGCGGCGCAATTCTAAGTCCTTCCTGCTCAGGGGAGTCTTATCAACTTTCCGAGACGGCGTCCGAACACCCTTCCCTGTTTCTACTGGTTCTTCGTGAGTTTTGAGAGCGTTGATACGTCTATACGCTCCCATTTTTTCCCTCCCTGTTTCCACGTTCCCTTTCCAGTCTCCCCCTCCCCGCAACCACTTGGCTGTTTTTCTCCCCCCCCCGGTTTGGTCCAGCCAAACCCGCGGACTTTCAGCTGTTTTCTTCCCCCATTTTTTTCCTTTCGTTGCGGTACACGTCATATTTTTGACCCCAATACGCAATCCCCTCGGACCCCTTTGCAAAATGGGACTACCTTTATGGGCACGAAAAAACCCGGTCCTCTTTTTACTTCTTTTTTCCTTTTATCAGTTGTTTTGTGGTCTTCATTGGTTTTAGAACAAACCTCTTCACCGATCATTTCCCCCTTGTATGTCCGTATCGAGGTAACTTACTTTCCCCCCCCCCCAGCCTCGTTGTTTTCTTCCCCCTTCCGCAGGTGTACATACAGAGACACACGTCCATGGTATAGTCCCCCCATGGCCCCCCCTTCTGGGCCCTTTCCCCTCTTTTTTCCTTGAAACACAACCTTTTTTTTGAAGTCTCCCCAACTCCGTGTTGATTTTCTTGGGATGGCATACCTTTTACTTTCCCCCTGGCATGTTTTTTTTTTTTTTTTTTTTTTTTTTTTTTTTTTGTCGTTTCTAGATAAAATCCTTCCTCCCCTCTCTCCCCAACCAAATGTACTAACCTGATGTCTTCGGTTTATTTTATCCGGCTTTTAAATTTTTTTTAGTTTTTTGCCTTTAGCACCCCTTTCACGCCCTGCTTTTTTTTGCTTTGGATTGTCTTTACTTCACCCCCCACAGTTGTGATTTTCTATTTTCCTTTTTCCCCCCGTGCCCTGACCTTCCAAAACGCCAGTTCCTTTTCTTCTAGTCCGGGGGTTGTCTTCATTTCCCACCGTGTTTTTAAATTTTTCTGTGTGATTTCCCCTTTTTTTTCTCAAACTTCTTTTTTCCGTGCTGTTTGCCCCCTCGACTTCTTTTCCCTGGTATTTTCCCCCCGTGAAACAAATAATTATACCCTTTTTGAACCTTTTCCGTTTCTTGTTTCCCAGGCAGTCCCCATCATCATTTGATTTTGCAAATCCCCGTGAACGTCCCATTTCCCTCTCCTTCTTAGCTTTTCTGATAGGAAAAGTCCCTTCTTGTAGCTTTCATTTTTCTTCTTGCTGACCCCCCTTTTTTTCCCCAAAACGTTTTTTTGTTTCCCTGCCCGTGCTTTCTTCCCAAATTTTTAGCGGGCTCAGAAGGTTTCTCCCCTGTAAAAACCCCCACCCTTTTTGACTCTTGGTTGCGGTTCCTCCAGAGAAGTTTTTAGGTTGATTTGACTCTCGTATATGGCGCTTTTTCCCCACCCCTTTTTTTTTCGTTCCACCCAAACTTTTAGAGTTCCCCCAGCCTTTAAAAAACTTTGTTCTGTTAGTTTCCCCTTGACCCGCGGGGGGGCCGGCGACCATTGCGTTCAGGGTCCCCCCTCTCCCCACCAACTTATGGAACTGCTTTTCCCCTTTTTTTCCTTGCTTTTTTGATGTGTGTTGTGTGGGGCTCCTTCTTGGTTTTTATAAAGATCCCCCCCCTCTTTTGACTTCCCTTTTGTTTTCCCTCCCTTCTCTTTCTTTTTTTCGACCATTGTGCGATTCCCCTGCAGTCCCCTCGCCACGCTTTTTGAAAAGATTTTCCCGGATGCGTCCGTCTTTTTTCCTCGTCAGGATTTTGCCAGTTTTAGTACTGTTTTTTTAATAGAACCTGGAAATGTTGTATGTTTTTTATTGCTTACCCCCTTGTATACCCTTTTTTTACTTTTTTTTTTTTTTAACTTCATTCCTTTCTTCCTTGCGTGATTCTGGCCCTCATACGACCAGTAATATTTAAAGATTGCTACCCCTTTTTTTTATTTCCCCCTGGACCCTTTTTTTTTCCCTTTGTTCTAAATTCTTTTCTGTTTTTTTTTCGGCCCCTCCCCCCCCGATGCGCTAACCCCTGAACGGCTTTTATATTTGACCCTTTCACTTTGGTTAGTGCCATCATGGTTCTTGACTCATAGATGTTGGAATCGTCATTTTAATTTCTACGTTTGTTTTTCCCCCCCCACCTTTTTTCACCCCGGAACCCACCCCCCCCCCCCCCCTCCCCCAGGTCTTTGCCGTGTTTTCGATTTCACAGGTGTCCCCCCCCCATTGGTCCCTCCCTTTTGAAATAACCCTTTTTCCCTCCCGGTAGTATGCCGGCACACCGGACCTCCAAATTTCCCATCCAGAACTGGTTGTCCTTTCCTAACCTCCACCGATTCACTCACCACAGCAGCGGTCCCCCTTGAAAAACCTCATTTTTTGACAGGATTTTTCCGGAGCATTTGGTACCTGAATTTTCCCATTTCCTTGTTCGTGTTTTCATTGGTGAACCCTCCACTGACGTCATTTACCTGGTACCGATATTTGTCCCCACCCCCCCGCCTCCCGTCTCTTTTCCTCCTGATTGAGATTTTCCCTCGTAAAACTCGAGCCCCGCCCTTTCTTTTTTGCAACAACCTTCCTTTTAGTTCACACTTCCTCCCCTTTTTTTTTTTTACCTTCCTTCTTTCACTGGTTTTTCTACGTTTGAGCAAGTCTCCTTTAAGGTCCCCCCGCCCCGGATTTTTTTTAGGTGGGACTTAATAACACCTTTTATTTTTCCGTGCCCTTTGCTTACAGCTCTTCTTACACCCTTTTTTTTCATTGGTTGTTGCGTCCTTGTTCATCCTCCCCCCCACCTGCGTTGGTTTCCCCCCCCTGCCCGTCTTTCCTATTGGCTATATTCCTGTTAGTTTGCGTTTCTTCTTTCTCAAGTTCTCTTCCTGCAACCGGCCTCTTTTCCCCCCCCCCCCACCTTCCTTCCTGATAAATCAAAGACTTTATGCTGATCCTTGCTGGCGTTTCGGTTGGGATCAGTTGTCTTTTTTTCCCATGACTCGTTGTGCTGCACCCTTTTTCAACGTTTTTTTTTTGAGCCCAGAAAAATGCCTCCGTTGCGTATCGGCTTTCCGCCGGTTACCTTTTTTTCCCGTCGTCTGGGGGTGATTTTGACCCCCCCAAAAACATTTTGACGGAATTTCTCCCTTCCTTTTTTCTCTCCCTCCTTTTTTTTTGTTGTTAGTCTTTCTTTCGCCTTCGTCTCTTTTTTTTTCCTCCTGGGCCCAGATGGTTTTTCCTGCTCTTCCCAACAACGTTGGGGGTCTTCGTTCTCCACTCTTTTTTTTTGGTGGACCGGCTCTTCCTTTAATTTGTAATGAATGCAAGGCACGGTCATAGTCCCACTCCCCCTACTGCTTTTCCCAGCGCCGGGTTCTCTGGTCCCCCCTTCCTGCACTTTTTCGTTTTATTGCTTGATTTGGGGACTTGGCCGGCCGCAGCTACCTTTTAGGCCCGCATTCTTTCCCGCACTCCCCTCGGGGTTTCCCCACTCAAGTCCCCCAGCTGTGTGTTCTTTTTTCGGCTGTGTTTGCACCACCCCACGCCCTTTTTTGTTGAAGTGTCCGATTCTTCCTACCCCGCCCTCCACAGTTAAAATTCAGACTCTCCCGAGGACTCAGTTTTCTCAATTCCGTAAAGGATCCCTCCCTTCTCCGCTTTTTCCCCTCTTTTCACCCCCAAAAAAAACCCACCCCCCCCCCCCCCACCCCCAACAATAAAGTCCGGCTTTAAATTCTCAGCGAGTGCCTTTTGATCGCGTGGTTCTCCCACCGGGTCCTTTGTAATGAAGGATTTTTGCTTTGAGACCCCTGGTTTTGCCGTTCGAGGTTTACCCCTTTTTGACGCATCGCGCTTTCAGTGATTTTGTCCAACTATCGAGGGTCCCCACGGTCCCCAACCGTCGGGGACCAATCACCGTTAGACCACAGCCATTCCCCTTTTGATTCTATGCGCCTATTTTTTTCGATTTTCTTTTTCTTCTCGGGTCTGTTTGACCCCGTTTACGGCGGGAACAAGCTTATTGGAGTTCGGTTTGAGATTATCCCCCTTGGGATTCAACTTTTCTTTTGTTCTTTCCTTGTCCTCCTCCATACACCGCAGTCGGACTCCTGGGTTCGTGTCCCGCTGCCGTCCAACTTACTCTTTCCCCCCCCACCGGACCCTTTCACGGATGCTCTAAACATCGCTTTGTTTTCTCCGGACAACCACCTCCCCCCCCTTCCTTCCCATGGTTATTCCTCAAAAGGTGTTCTTAATTTTTGTTGACCTCTTCTCCACGACCCCCAAGTAATGGAAAACACTTGTCACTATTGTTGACTAATTACAGGCTTCTTACTTGATCCCGAATCATTTTTTTAAGGGCAGGACCAATCCCTCGATCCACAAAGCATCACCCTACGTATTTCCGATTTGACATGAGACCATCCGTGGCGGCTCATGCTTTATTTTTTTTTTTAACACCCGACCCCCCTGCTTTTTCCCCGGTCAATGGTTGGCTGTGTTTTCCCTTAAGGGCTTCACAAGCGACTTGCTCCTGCTCTAAACTTTTCGTGAATATTTTTCCCTCCGACTTCTTACCCCAAGGGCGGCTTTGTTTTTTTTTCAAACCCTTCTTCCCCGGTTTGGACCCCAACACTTTTTCCGTTTTAAAGACCTGTGTCTGGGGTTTTTTTGTTGGGGTATTGTTGGGCTCCAGATCTTTTCCTTACGGTTTACCCCCACGGTGGGGGTCTTCCTAAGTTTTATGCGGCTTTTGGTGCAAACCTGAACTTGGAGTTCTGTTAGTTGATTATACTTTTTTTTTTCCTACTCCCACTTTATCCCACGGGTTTAAGATATTACTTTCTTTTTTCGCGCCTACAAATCTTGTCCCCAGGCGTTTGTGGCGGCCGTTTTTTCCTCAGAGGCCCTTCCCTTCTGCAACCCAAGGTGAACTCAGTCCAGGCAAGTTTCGCGTAGCTATCCCTTTTTGCTGCGCAACATTGTCTCCGGGTGGCCCTGTTGGTTGTTTCTGCGACGGTCTTAACTGTTTCTGCCCCACTATTTCATGCCGGAGTTATTCCCGGGGCCCCATCGCCCTGACATGGGATTTCAGTCATTTCTAAAACCCCGTTTGACAATCCCTCCCGTTTCAGTCTTATGCTGGAGTTTTCGTGCGGGAAACTCTGTTTTCGTGCAACGTCAACATGCCTCACCACGTTTGTTTTGATCCCACCACCGCGGTTTTTCTTAAGTTCCCCCGACGACGTCACCAAACAGGATACTTTGAGGCTTTGCAACCGCCACACACAAAGGCCGTTCCCGGGGGGTGATCTCGCGGACATTTCGAGATATCCCGCTTCCCTCGGTTGTTCGTTAATTTCCGTATCCCCAAAAGTCACCCACCACCTACCTGTGCTTCCCCTGTTTTCTCAGGTTTTGTAGCCGCAGTGAGTTTTGCTTTTCCCACCATTTTCCGCTGAGACCGAAGCTGCTCTGTGACTTTGAATATCTTCCCCCCCCCCCATCCCAGTGGCCCCTCCAGGTTTTTAATGATGACACCCACAGGCATCTCTCTATTTTCCCCCCTTTTTTTGTTTGTTTTTCTTCTCGATGGCTTGGGTTCATCGAAATTCCCCATTTTCACGGTGTTAAGCGATGGATGGAGATCCCAAAATTTCCACTAGCTATGGCGCTCCGTCCCGCCTTTGTCCTATTTTTCCTTTCCGGAAGGGGACCGATGAACTCCGTCTTGGATGCAAAAAACGTTGAGACTGGTCGCACGGTATTCCAATTGTGGCTGGTGGTCCGTTAGGAAAAGGTACCTGGGGTAAGAAGTGAGGGGTGGTCTTTTTTTTTTTTCGGCTCTTATCCCTGATATTCAATGTCGCCCACCGGCTGTAGTTTGGCGGTCGCCTTGAGTTTTTGCCGCTTGTTCGCTGTTAGAAATGCCTCCGCTTGTTTGCTTTGGATGGTCCCTTCAATCCAAAAGGTTTTTGACTGTTGTCATGCCCCCGCGTGCCCCCAGTGTACAACACAATAGTAGGCTCTTCCGGCGGTTTTTGGATTTGCTCGTCCCTTCACCTGTAACTTTTTTCTGGTGCTGATGACAATTGCCCATGTGCGCTGGGTTTTCCGCCGATATTCCTGTCCTTCCATGGTAATTTGGAAGGCTTTTTTTTACGTCGTTTCAGGTTTTAGCCCATAACTTGAGTTGCCCCCGCGGATTTTTTTTTCACTTAAGCGAACATCATACACCTTTTCCCCCCGTAACCTGTTTCTTTAGTTCTGATGATTGCTGATTTTGAGCTTGACCACCCTTGGCCTTTGTGTTGATGAAACCCGCCAGACCAATCTCCGTGCTGCTTTGCCTGGTCACATTTTTTGTTTTCTCCCTTTTTTTGCTCGTTCTCTAGATCTGTTTTCCCCCACCCCGTAGATGGGGTTCCTCCCAGTCTCCTTTTCGGCAATTCCTCCAACGAATGGGTGGCGAATGTCACCCCCCCTGCGCACCACGTGTAGTTTGAGTTTCTCCCCCAAGCCCCAGAACCACACTTGTTGGTTTTCGGTACAAGGAGAAATGCGTCCAGGTCCCTCCGTATCCACTTTTTCCAACACAAGATGTTGGACCTTTTTTCTCCCTTTCCGTCGTTTTAGGGGTTCTCCCTTTTGGGCAGTATTGTTTTTCTAGTCTCCCCTCTTTTTCCTGTAAGCTTATCCACAACTCTTGTTTTTCGAATCGTTCGAATTTGTTGTTTCCATTTTTCGGAAGAAAGTTTAATTCCAATTTCTACTGCTGTGTTTTACCCAATTGTCTGGCATTTTAGCTAGATCGTATGACTTTTTCGCGGTTTTTTAGTCACTATGTTTGATATTTTCCCCCTTCCGGCAACTTTCTGTTCGCTCGATAGCATCGTTCCTGTTGATTCCTGTTTGTTTCCTCTGTCCCTCCGTTGCGGGACTAATTCTCTTGCCTCCAGTTCCTGTCGTCGGACCTCCAGTTTGATTTCCGGACCTTTTTTTCCGTTGGGAGTGCTCAGATGCTTCTCTGTCAAAACTCCCCCCCCCGTGTAAGTCACCTTAGGTGGTGACAGGGGCTTTGCCGGAATCGTGTCAACTCACGCCTTCATAGCCAACTTCTTTCTCTGTAAGCGGTTACTCTTCTTCGAGTTAAATTTTCATTTCCCCGGCCCGTCTTGAGGGCCCAATCCACCCCTCTTCACACCCCGATTGGTGTTTTTTTTCGAGTTTTTCGAGGCCAGTGCCCCACCTACCGACATTACATACCCGTTGGTCGTAAGCGTCCGCACAACCCCTTTTTTTCCCCCCCAATTTTTCAGTTCCCCCCCCCCCCCTGATCGTTTTTCTTCTTTTTTTTTTTCCTACGCCAACTACCCAGAAGTAAGTGTTGAAACGTAACCACTGCCCTGGCAGGTTTCAGGTTCAATCCCCCCTTCTTATCTCTGTCCTATTTTAATGGTTTTTTTTCCTGTTGACCCACTCCTTCCCTTTGGGCCTTCATTCATCTTGTGCCAAAGAACCAACGTTACCTCGAGGCTCTGCGTTCGTCCTGTGTTCGCGTACAAATAGACTTGCCTGACCGTTTTCCTCTCCCCTTCTTCCGTTTTTGGCTTCCCCTCTGTCGGATCAAACTTTTTTCCGACGTTTGCTCCGACTTTTGCTTCTCTGAACCACTTCCCTCGTTCCTTGCACCTGGATCTTTCTTTTGATTACGTCATACGGCATGGGGGCGAATTCTGCGGGCGGCCTTTCACTTCGAAATTGACATAATGCTTTTTCCCTGTTTGAGCTTTTTTTTTTTTTCTTTCTGTCTCTGAAAAAGAGGACTTTTCCAAAATCATCACAAAAAAGGCTTTCTTTTTCCACACAACCCCAGCTCCTGATATCGCAATCAAGCGTTCTCTTTTTTCTTTAGTCTCGTCGCGGCTCTTCAGATGAGGTTTTCACTCCGTTGTTTTCTGCCCCCCTTAGAACTTCCCATCCAATCCCTCTTTTTTTTTTTTCCCCCTCCCCTATTGTTTAAGCGACAGTTCTGGGGCGCTTCTAGGCGGGTCTGGACTGATCCCCCTCTTCAGTCTTTCTTTCTTTTAAAATCATGAGTGAACCCTCCCGCCATTCCAATAGTTGCTTTTTTTGACGACTCACGCGTTCCCCCTCGTTGTCAGGCAAGTACTCTTTCTTTTCGATGTTCTTTCTGTTCCAAAACCAAGTCAAGTGACCGTACCTTTACTCATTGTTTGTTGTTTTTCTCTTCCTCTCCTTTTCTTTTTTTTCGCACTTTAAAATCGCCCCCTTTTTCAGCAGAGGTCACATGGCTGACCCGTTTTAGTCCCAAACTGGGATAGGGCCTTGTCTTTTTTCCCTTTTCCCCTCTTTCTTTTTGGATGTTTCCAAAAACTTTCCACTCCTGCGATGATCATTTCCCCTTTCCGCCCTCCAAGGCCCCCAATAAGCGGGCGGAGCAGCAATTTAGTTGGATAGTTACTTGATTGTTGTTTTCCTCTCATTTTTTTTGTGCGCAGGCCTCATTTTTTCTCGGCCTTTCCTCCCTGGGTGGGGATAACTACGAAGAGTTCCTGCTTCTGTCGCCTCACTTGTCCACCCAAGTGTGGTCACCCCGCAGTTTTTGAGGAGAACCTGCGGGAGGGCAGAATTCTGCCTCACCCCCTACGTTACCACTGGCACACATTTCCCCCTTTTTTTCCCCCCGGGAGCCGCCGCAGGATTCGCCGCATAGTTAGAACTTAATTCCCCCCCTTTTCCCCCCCCTTCCCCCCCTTCCTTTTCCCGTCCCCCCTTTGGTCTTTGCAAGTTCCTGGGCAGTAACGCCAGGGTGTCTCCGGAGAGGTTTATCCCCCCCCAAGTTTGTTCGGGGCACTTGGCACTTCCTGGATTTTGGCTTTATTCACCCTTTGCGGCCAGGGTTTAGAGACGGGGGTTACTTCCCCCCCCCTTTTTCTAATCGTCCCCCTTTTGAAAACGACGTGCTTCCTTTAGGGTTGGGTCAAACTAGAGGACTTGCCAAAGCCCCCTGTCGGGATTCACGTTCCTGGACCCAACCCCACTGCACTTACAGTTTCCCCACAGTGTTCGGGATCCATGAGAATGTGCACGTGTTCCGTGTACTCCTGATTCCAATTCCCTTTCTTTCTTTTTTCTATCGGTTGCTTTGGGAAAACACATTTGATCTCTTGCCGGCTGCAACCGTATTGGGTTGGGTTCCGTTTTTTATACCCCATCCCTCCCCCAAAGTTTTATTTCACCCTCTGTTTTCCTGTTGTCCCCTTCCTCGAAACAACACACTTACACCTGCGCAGCAAATACTTTGTTCCGCTTTTTTTTCTTTGGCCCTTGCTTCCCCAATTCCAAGGCGTCAACATTACGATTTCATCGAAGTCCAGGCCGACGTCCGCCTTTTCCCCGCTGTTGTTGCACCCCTTTTTTCCCCCTTTCTGTGCCCGTCTTCCGTGGACCCACAAAACCCCTGTCCTCAACAATGGGTTTTTTTCAGTCGTGGCTAAGTTGTGTTTTTTCCCTGTCGGTGTTGAGCCCCTCTCCTCAGGAAAAAGGTCGGAAGCCTGGGAAGTTCCCTACGGTCCTCTTTTACCGTTAGTACGTATTCCCTCTAAAGGAAGGCTAATATTTTTACGGAACCATCTTCCGCTGCACCCCCCCCCTTCATCCACCCCTTCATCTATGTTTTTCAGTGGTTTTTTAGAGAACAACCAGTTTACACCGTGCGTCGGTCCTCCTCTTTTCCAGATGTTTGACAAAACCCCCCCCAAACCCCCCCGCCGCACAAATTGGTATCCTTCCGTGCCTGTGCTTTGGCATAGGACCCGCCAGCTTTTTCACCCCCGTCCTATCCATGTTGGGGCGTGGGTTTCCCGTCTGCTGTCCTAAGTTCACTACTACTTCGATTGTCGACCAGATCCGGGCGCCCCCCACCCCCGCCCCCCCCTTTTCCTGGTCAGTTTGCTGAAACCGAACACGCCCCCACCTTGCCGTTTAAGGTTACCTCCACCCCCCCCCCCATCCCAAATTTCCCCTTGGACCCCTTCCAAGTGCACCAGGTTTTTTGCCCTGGGGAGTTTTGTTTT
>Ga0179593_1505633_pt1 | contig 18044 bp, 29 predicted proteins | sample CZODoug2_1_08_16_FD_185931 | JGI IMG/M metagenome (GOLD analysis project Ga0179593, IMG submission 185931) | Vadose zone soil fungal communities from Angelo Coast Range Reserve, California, USA - CZODoug2_1_08_16fungal (PacBio error correction) | ecosystem: Environmental > Terrestrial > Soil >... | reverse complement strand
CCACCCTTAAGTGCACCATGCCACCGCACTCATCGTCAAATGATGCGAACAACCGCCTTATTGAATCCGATTGGAGACTTCCCAACAACCCAGGAAGCCCCTCGCTAAAGCCCCTTCGTCCGTATCGCTCGACTCATCCCCTGTATTTGGAGATTTTTTTTTTTCCTCCTTTCCCTTTGTTGCCCTTAGGCCCCTTTCCCCCCCCTTCGTTCTTACTTTTCTCTTCATCGTGACTTCCCCCCCCTCTTTTTCTCGGAGCATTTTTTTTTGACCCCCCCTCTGAAGATTCCTGACATTCTATAGGGCCAATCTCCTTGGGTCCCCCAGTGTCTTCAATGGATTCTCGTTAGCTTGAAGACTTTCCCTTTTTTTTCCACCCCCCCTCATGCATCCCACTGCGAATCCCCTCAAGGGCAGAGAGGATAAGATCCTTTACCAGAGGTTCTAACCATTAGGCTTCAGTAACGGAAACCTTCCCCACATCATTTACCGGGATGAGGCATTGGGTGAAAGAAGTCCTTCGTCCTTTTTCCAAACGGTGGAGGTTTTTCCTAACCCTTCCGAGATTCTATCTCCTTGTCCTGCAGCGCTTAACCTTCTTTTTCTGCTTGCTCTCCCAAATAGGGCGTCCACGTCACTCCTCCAAGTGGTTTTCGCCCCTTTATCTTTTCGGTCTCTTCCTTTGTGAGTTTTTTCCCCCCGTCCCAACCGGCCCTTTTTCTCTCTATCTCGCCTTAAACTAGTAACACTTCCCCGTTTCTTCTTCATTTTTTTCCAACGTTAATTCGTTTTTTGCCCAAAACGTCTTGCGGCCCCCCTTGACTTTCTTACCCTTGTTCCTAGCTTCTTTTATGTGGGTAGTTTCCGGACTAAGGTTCTGCTTCCTCTTTTTCCCCTCTCTTCACGTTTTCTCTTGTCTTTTTCATTCCGTGTCGCTTCATCGAGTAGACAGCCATGCCCTGTTGTTGCTCTTCTCCCCCCCCTTAATCGATTTCCTTTTTTTCCCTTTTTCCCACAATACCCTGCGGCCACATTCCACCACCTAAGGGGCTTGTTCTGCTCAATCCTTCTTCTTCCCCTAATTCCTTCCCCCGTGCCCCTAAACCCTGCCTGAATTGAACCTTTTGTTTCCTCCCCCCCTCTCGTTAATGAAGTTTTTCGGGTTGTCTCGCTGAAGGCCTTTTCCTTTTTATCCCCCTTTTTCCAGTTCAGGCAACTGTTCCATGGGTCCACCGTGAGCGTAGCCTTTCTCTGTGCCCAGCGTTCTCCGCACAGCTCGCAGAGTTCCTTTTTCTGACCCGGGCTTTTTTGCCCTCAGTCACGCATGACGATTTTCCTTCAGGCCCTTGCCGGCCACCCCCTAAGTTTAATTGGACATTGTGAGCCCCACCGTGCCCGTAAACTATCCCCCCGCAAGCCTGTGCGATTTTCGACCGCAACTGATTTTCAGGGTTTGAATCTTTTTTCTTTTTTCCCTTTTTTGTTGTGATGATCGATTCCTTGCGAACGGGCTAAGTTCGTTCCTCCTCTTCGTCCCCTAAGGTTTTTGAATCTCCATTTGGATTTCCTCCAATGCATTTCTTTTTGTGCAGGTTTTTTTTCAGGTAATCCTTCATTGTCGTAGCAGTCCAAAGTCGTTCCTACGTTACTTCCTCAATGCAGGTAATCCTTCTTTTTGCCTTTGCACCCCATTTTGTTTTCCTTTACACTCTCCCCCCCCCCTTTCTCAACGACGTGAGGCTTAACGATTTCAGGAACCCCCTCTTTGCTCTGTTTACTTCGAGAATTCCGTTCATTTTCCTTTTTCCAATTCGGACCCCCCAAATGAACCTGTTTTTTTCCCTTGTTTCTCCTTTGGAAGGGTAGAGACGTTTATCTATTGTTTTTTTCTTCATCATTTTTCCCTTTTGGCCCTGTCATCTTCCTTCTCCTTTGCTTACGCGCCCAGAAACGTTCATGAGGCCGGCTTTTTCAGTTCTACATGATCTTTGATATCCCCTCTAAAGTTTCCTCCCCTCCCCCCATGGTTGATCATGAGATTACTAGCATCGATCTTTACCGGACCTTAGTATGCGGTCCCACAATTCTAGAGGTTTTAATAGGCTCATTATCTTACTGTCCCCGCATCCCCCCCCCATCACGCCGATGTACTTGTTCACGAAACTTTCTTCTCGAAACCTTTTTTTGACTCCCGATTTTGTACTTTTTTGGATCAGCGAGAGGGCGGTTCTTCCTCGCTTTTGGACTGTACTTCCCTAACGGCTCTTTTTTCGGCGTTTTTCTCAAACGCTTTCCTCGGTGGAGAAATTTGTTGCCTTTTTCGGTCTCTCCTTTTTCTTTTTCCCCCACTCTTAAACGAAGACACCAATTCCGGTGAATTTTGACTGTCCTCTTTTTCGCTGGTGCCGACGGTAGATAACTTTTTATGGCACCCCGATTCTCCCACTCCCCCTTCCCTTCCCCCTTCCGGATTGGGTTGCGTTCCCCGTTTTGGGCAGTAGCATTGTGACATCCTTCTTCTCTGACTTTGCCTTTTTTTTTTTTAGATGGCCAGATTTTTTCCAGAAATGGTTTCTGCGGTCCTTCGGTCGTCTTCTGGCCTTACAATCATTTGCCTGGACACCCCCCCACCCTTCGTTCTCCTGGTGGATCATGTCATTTCTTCTGTTTCGATAGGTCCCCAAGTGGCTTCTCGAGGTTGTTCTTCACGTGTCTCTCCACGATTTTCCCCCCCTCGTAGACTCCTAACAATGGGATTTCTAATCCGTTTAACCCCGTTTATGATCGGTTAGCTATCGGTCGTCTTTTTTGGCAGTTGCTTGTACGCCGCCAAGCTTTCCCGTTCTAACCCCGACGAAGATCTTCGTTTTCATCATTTGTGCAGTATGCCTTTTTGGCATTTTCTTTTTACAAATCATGCTAGGCGTGGGATCCCGGTGTGTTTGAGATCCCCTCTGGATTGTATTTTTTTTTCCCCCAAAGAATTTCTCCTTGGTCACAACTGACTGCCCACCCGAAGGACTGTATTTTTTCGGTTTATGCCCTTCTGGATTTAAAATCTCCCGTTCCAGCTCTTCCTTTTCTCCCGGCACAATTCGTCTTCCTCGCCATGTGGCGCTTCACATTGTTCACCCCCGTTTTCAGGCCCCTAATTTTGCCACCTTCTCGTGACGGGAAACCCTTCGTTTTCGTCCCTTCGCACGCAAATTTGGACCTTCATCAACGTTCACCTCCCCTTAAATCTATAAATCCTTTAGGAGATTGCTGGGACCTTTCGCCCCCCTTTGATTCCCTTTTCCCTCTTTTGAACTCCGACCCGTGAACATGAACCTTCGCTTCTAGACTTTCCTCCCCCGTGCCTCCCTTCAGAGTACTCGATTCCTGTCCCAAGATGGTTCCAACTTTCTACGGAGCATTTCCCCCACCTCTTCATCCTCCTTCAACGGGCTTCTTGGGAACGCTCTCTGGTCCCAGCTTGGGATTCTTTTTTTTTCGCAGCGTTCTTCCTTCGCTGCCTTTGATACAAACTCTTTTCCGTCATTGTTGTCCGTCGTTTTCCATGGACCCGGCCCCCCCCCCTCCTTTATTCCCTTTTTTTTTGCCCCCTTCACGATGCTGTGATTTCAATTTCTCCCAACCAGGCCGGCCGAGGATCTCTTTAATCTCTGATCCCACTTCCACTCCCCCTTTCAGATCCCCAAGAAGCTTCCTCTAGAGGAAAGAAGATTCGGGAAACGCTTCGGGCATATTTTTTCTTTTTCCCCAATCACAGATCCAACAATAAATCTGTTGCCTCGGTCACGATGCTATTAACGTTGTTTTCCTCCCCCCATCAGCGGGCTAGGCTTTTCCCCCCATAATCCTTTCTCTTTGATGGCGCCCCATCGATTCTAGATCCGCCTTTTTTTCTTGTTGCCAAACTTTTTCGAGTTTTTTTCCCTTACCCTTGCCATACAGAGGAGTGGCACTCTCCCCCCCCCCCTAATAGTCCATGTTTGTTATCAGCCCGAGGTATTTCGACCTGCCTGTTTCTGCCCTTACTCCCCCTGAGTGGTTTTTTCCCCTGCTCTTAGCGAATAACTTGATCTTTGCACAAAACCTCTTTACGGTCCGGGACCCCCATTTCCTTGCCCTTTTGTCCCTTCCTGTTTTTTTTTGATAAATGCCACTTTTTGATGCTACTTGGGCAGCGGTTCCCCCCCACCTTTTTTCTTCCTTTTAATGTTCCTTTCGTCTTTTTTTGGTGTCGGTCCACTTTTGGCGTGCAGTTCCGGCCCTTCCGGGCTCCCCTATTTTCGAATTCGTCTTTTTTCCGCATTGAACGTCAAGGAACGACTCGCCCCAAGTTCCCTTCAAGAGTGCCTGCCCCCCTCACTTACATTCCCCTTTCCTTTATGTGGCCCTTTTCCCTCAAGTGGATTAACGATTCCTGCCCCCGCCTTAGTTCGAAGGGTGACGTTCCTATTCTTTCCTCCCCCCCTCCTTTTTTTTCAGAGATCTTTTCTTTCTCAAGTTTTTTTCTCCCTTCGAACTCAGGCGTGATGCTGCATGTTAAGTTCAATTTCCCCCAACCCCTTTCCTTACCTGTCATTTTTGCACGTGGTGTTTTTGTCAGAGCCTCCTTCCTTGTCGTCGTTCCCACTCTGTCCTTCGTTCCTCCTTGGTTCCATTCTTTTTCTGTACAGTCGGCTTGCCTTCTTCCGTTTGAGACTTGCGCTCAAGACTGTTCGGTTAACCCTGTGGTTGGCCCCCCCCTTTTTTTTACCCCTTTCAGCACCTACGCCCAGTGGTGAATTTTTTCCAAAGCGTTTTTGTGCTCCTTTTTCAACCCCACTAAAATTTGTTTGTGACTTTCCCTGTTCTCTTTTTTGTAGCGCGTTTTTCTGAAGCTTGAAGCACGAAGCCTTGTCCAGCACTCGTTTAGCCCCCTCGGCCAATCCTGTAAGTTCATGTTATTTCTTTGGACAGGAGTTTTTGTTCAAGGATTTTCACATCCTGGGCTTCATAATTAGGACCTTTTCCTCGAGAGATGGGAGCACGGCCCCGGTCCTCGCGCAGAACAGCCCATACCCCTTTTTCCGGAGACTTTTTTTTCGCCCTTTTCGATTTTTGTTCCTGCTGCGTCCCGCCTTCCAATCCGCAAGATTATCGTTTGCCGATTCTTCTGGCTCCTTGACTTCCCGGTTTCTCTGGTCGTGTCTTTTCTTTTAAGAGAGGCGGTCCGATCCTCCTGTTGTTTTTCCCTCACTCCCCCTTTTTCTGGCCTTTTTCCTCACTCTCATCCTGTTTCGAAGAACTGCGGTTTTTTTTTTGTATACTAGATCGTGAGTTTTTCCCTTGGCTCCAATGCTTTTTTTTGAGTTGGATCCTTACCCCCCGGGACGTTTCGCGAGGACTGAGCCACCGACATGTCCCTTTCCTTTTTTCCCAGGAGTTGTTTTTGGTTGCGTCTGGTCTGGGCCGTTAGATGATATTTCCCCAACTTTCTAATTTACTTTCTTTCCCTGGAACCTGGGCGGCTGATCGCAGATGGAATCAACCATGGCGCGGCATATGGCTTCACTTTGTCATATGATTAGTTGCCCATTTTTCATTGTGCTGTCTTTCCCCTGCAGGATCATTTTCATTTTGCTGCTGCGATCGGTCCCACCACCACCTTTTCCTGAGAACTTTTCCCCCACTTGCTCCTGTCGCCATCCCCCCTATTTCCCCATCCCCCTTGAGTTTCTCCCGTTTTTTGTGGTCCCATGGCTCTGTGCACTTTTCACCTCACCCATTTTCCTTCTGCGCTTTCCCTTGTCTTTTTTCCCCTTGATCGGAGGTTTTTTTTTCAGTGAGTGGATCGCCGCCAATTTACAATTAGAAGCTTGATTCCCTGATTCTTGGTAGAATCCTGTGACTCCGCTTAGTTTCTTTCTCCTACACTCCCCCTTTTCCGTTTTTTTCGTTTATCCCGTTGGTGGTGTGATTCGCTCCAAAACTGTCTACCTTCACCCTGCATTCTTCAATGATGGCTCCCCCCCCCCCGCCGGCATGGACTTTCCCCGATATTTTTTATGCAACCTCTGTTCTTTAACTCCCCCATCCCCCCGTCCTTTTCCAGATCCTCGATTCGGCACACCCAGCGTACCCATACCCCATTTAGTTTGTCTTCAGATTTCCTGCTAATCCCATTGTGAACCCCTTCTTCGACGATGTGTCCTTTTTTCGTTCTGAAATTCATTAGCCTTCCCCTTCCGGTTTTTGTTTTTTTTCGATAGCTGACTGGCCCATGAACCTTTCCTCTAGGTGCTCTCTTGGTCCTTTTTCATTTTTTTCAATGGATTTGCTCTCTGCCCATTTTGCCCCTGAGGACCGTTTCACTTTCCTGCCACCATGTCCCCTTGAACCTGCGCTCTTTCGCAGCTACGCCCCTCCCGTTCAGTAAGTCTTCTGGTTCCCCCGATCACCAACTATTTTTCTCTCCCTGTTCTACCACCTTGCCCACTCCTTCTTCTTTCTTCGTGCATGTTGTGGAGAGGTTTCCCGTGTTGTGTCTCGAAATGGTCTTCTTCGCCCGTTTCTCCCTTTTTTTGAACCCCCCCCCTTTCGTGATGCTTTGGTTTCTTCAATGGCCACTCCCTTCTCAACCTTCTTTTCGCCACCTTTTTATGATTTTTTCAAAAGTCCTTCCGATTTTGTTCGTCGTGATTCACCCCCGGGCTGCTTTCCGTTCCCTCTCCCCTTTTTCGCCCCTACTTCCTGCAAAGCCCCGTCCCCAGTCCAAGTTCCTGAATCCCTTCCGGCCCCTTTTTCCAAAAAAGATCCTTCCACTCTTGCAGGAGTGTGGTTAGCTTTTTGTTTTGAGTTCGTTTCCCCATGGGTCTTTTTCCTCTTTATGCTTCGCTCTTCGTTGCTGCGACATTCGATAGACTCTTCCGCCTTTTCCTTTCTCCATTCTTTCCCCCCCCCCCTTTCGATTTTCTATAGACGTTGTAAGCCTTGATCATTTCTCCTTCCCAATTTTTCAAGTTTGTTCTCCCCCTTTTTCTGACCCCCCCATGAGATCATCCCCGATAGTGGCTCCTCCTCTCCCCCAAGTCGCTTCCTCAGTCGCTGACTGAAATCACGCTAATTTTCCCAAAGTTCACACCCCCAACCAACTGCCCTTCCCTTTTTTTTAATTTTTTTCTCCCTCGGGGGGGTAATTCTCGCGGGTTCCGTCTTATCCTCGGTGGTATACTTGGTTAATGCTTTCCCCATTCTGCGTACCTTGTTCCCTGGGTCTTCCGGCACGCCCAAAGAGGTTCCCGATTACTTCCCCCGATGATGACCTTACCTTCCTTTTACACACCGTTTATTTCCCAGGCAGTCCTTCCCCCCTTTCCATGCACCACTGCATCCATCCGGTAAGGCGGCCTGCCTTGGCCCAATTGGGTAATACGCCTCACCTTTTTTGGCACGCCTTTCTTTTTGTCGAGACACTCCTGGGGCCACTCGCCCTCCTTTGAATTTCTCCCCTCCGTTTTTTTAAACCCTCTGCAACGTGCTTTTTCTCTTAGCCCCCCTTTTTTTTTCTAGTTAAGTCCCCCCGGATGGAAATCCCACCCCCCCCAATTTTCCCGCCTATGTAGTCCTTTTTTTTCCCCCCCCCCCCCCCCCCCCTTTCCTGGTGCTTCTTCTGCCTTTTGGTCTGTCAACGCAGTCGGTCCTTAAGTCCTCGTTTTCTTCCGAATTACTGATTCTTTCCGCCCCTTCCCTTCCGCCCAGTTTCCCGGCTTTCCCCCGGTTGAGGCTTCAAATTCCTGAACATGAACACCCCCCTTTTTTAGACCCTTTCCCGACCTTTTTCTCTTAGCATCCCTGAGCCCCTTTTTGACTCACACTTCAAATCCGGCCTCTGTGTTGTTTTCTATAGTTTTTTCTGTAGTCGACTCGACCCCCCCTTTTGAGCGTCTTTTTTCCCCGAAGATTTTTATTGATCTCCCTTTTTTGCATCGCGCGGTAGTGTTGTTCCTCCCCGCCCGAAACTCCATAGGCCGTTTTACGCTTTAAAGTGCCACGGCTTGTTTTTTTCAATCGACGGATTGCCAGCTGTCCTTCACTCTCCTCTAATCCCGTCTTTCACCGCATTACCTTTCATTCCTTTTACATTTCTGGGCCAATCCCTGATCGGATGTCCCACTTCTCTCCCCCCCTAGCTAGACTCCTTCCCACAATCCTCCCCTAGTTTTGCTTCCCACGAAATTATTGCCTGCTGCTTAGTCCTTGGCCCTTTGTATTCTTGACGGGATTTTTATTCAATGGCGGCGCGACGGGTCCTTTTGGGGACTCTTAACTTCTCGTTTTCCTGGTGTTTCCCTTCACGCTTCCTTTTTTTCCAAGACCGGCGTTTTGGAGTGAGTCTCGATTATTCCTGTCCTTTCCATGACCCGGTCTTTTATTTAAGCGATGGCGCGCGGCTCGCTTTCCGTCTTAAAATGATTATTTTTTTTTTTTTCCCTAGGTTTCGTTTGCGCTTCCCTTAGGGGGAAAGGTTACTGTTGGTGTTTATTCGCCTTACTTTCTTCCTTTCTTTTTCTAATTTTTTATCATTATCATATGCGTGCACTTTCTGGGGCTTTTTTTGTCTCACGAAGACTTTTGGCTTTCTTTTTTGTCCAGGTCTCCATGGGCGACTTAGCACTTGCCCGTACCCCCTATCTTCCTTTTTTTTCACTGTGATGGCATGCTTTCAGGTCAAAAACAAATTGGCTTGCCGTGATCCCAGCTTCCCTTAACCCTACTTCGCCCGAATCTTTCCCTCGTCAGCCGAAGGTTTTTCCCCCAATGTTTTAAATAGCATTCTCTTTTTGGGGTTCCCCCCCCCCCACCTCTAGCTTCCGTTTGATTTGATTTCCGGAGAGTCGGTCCCCCCCCCCCCCCCCCCTTTTCCGGTGATTGCCCTCTCAACGCTTTTCTAAACCGACGTTTCTACGTTTTTCATTAAGGCTTTTCTTTTTGTTGACTAGTTCCCTTTTTTGCCTTTCCTACAATCCGAGGTCCCCCTTTAGTGTGGACCTTCTTTTAATAATTGTTGGTTTTTGCGTATGCCCCCACGCTTGCTCTTCTCAATCGGGTAGCAACAGCCTCCTTTCACAACCCCCCCCGCCCCCTTCCGTTCTTTTGGGGTTTATCACGTCTGGGCGGCTCTTCCCTCAACCTCCCTCCTCCTGATCCCTTCCCTCTTCTGGCTCTCCACCATTTTTGATTGCGAACGTTGAACCTGTCTTCCCATTTGACCACCCGTTGAAGCTTTTTTTCTTCTTGCGAACCTTTTGACTTTTCCCCCCTCGCAGGAGCCCCTCTTAAGGTTTTGTTTTTGACCCTTCTTTCGCATGCCTGAATGACCCTCTACGGCTCTTTTTTGAGAAGACAGGCTGATAGGTAGCCCTTTACCTGCACTTCTCTCCTCCTCCCCATTTTCATTCCCCCCCCTTCTGACGAAGACATCTGCACGGGCCGCCGCGGAAGTTCTCTTGCCTTTCCCCCGTGGCAACCCCTAGCAGCTACGGCCCTCCCCTGATCCCAACATAGTTCCCATTCCCCCGGATGCGGAAATTGGTCGCAGAGTAGCGTCTTCTTAATTCTTTCGGATAGCTATCTTTCTTTTTTCGAACGTGTGGACTTCCCCCTTTGCTCAAAGGAATTTCGGCGCTCCCCTTATAGTTCCTTAAAGCCCCCCCCTCCCTTCGTTTGACGAAAACTTGTTGAGAGTTTGACTAACTTCTTCAACGATGAGTTGTTTCTCCCATTCTTCAACCGTTTTCCCTGCTAGGGCAGCCTTTTCCTCCAATCCTTCCACATTCCCCCCCTCCCTCCCAAAGCGTTTTCTTTAAGGACCAGCCTTCCATCCCTTCCTGCCCCACGTGGTAGGGCCCCCCCCTCTCCAAGTACGTCTTTTTCGGGGAAAAGAGGAGATCGTGTAGACGAGAGTGTCATTCCGGTTGGCCCCTGACTTCGTTGTCCCTCGGAATTTTTTTGAATAGAGCGAGTGATAGTCCTTGTAGATGGGGGTCTCTGAATCCGATATTGCCCCGAGGCACAGCATTGAATTGATCGAGCCAAACACTTTTTTCTACTAATCACCGTTCCCCCCCCCCCCCCCTCCACGCCCCACGACGCGCTCTCTGCAACCTGAGATCCCCTTTCGTGTCTTTCCACTCCCCCTCCCCTCCCAATTTTCTCCCTTCAGCCTGAACAGTTTTTTAAGGTGACCCCTTTCACAACCCCCCCCCCCGAATTCCCCGCTCTTGCATGCTACGGTTTTTTTTCTTTTCCGAGGGGTTCTCTAGTGGAGTTCTTTCCAGGACCCGTATTGCCTCTCTTCTGATCCCCGGTTGGTTTTCCATTTTTTTTCCCCGGCAAGCCGTCTTACGCCCGTTTTCTCCTTACCGAGGTTCCCGTACTTTTTTTTCCCCCTCCCTCCCATATATTTTCCCCCAGCCTTTCCCCCCACACTTCTAAATAAGGTACTCTTTTTCATTTTCCATTGGTCCCCCCAAGTCCAACTTTTTACCCTTTTGTTTTGAGAACCCTGCTCCTCAGGTCTGAACTAGCTCTTCTCATCTCCGTTGTTGTTTTGTCTCTTTCCACATGCTTTTCTTCTACAAGCCTTTCTTTTCGTTTGAAGTTCCTGGCTGAATCCAATTTTTCTTCCCCCGCTTACCGGATGTTTACGGTCCCCCTTTCCCTTCATGCCTTCCTAGTATTCTGTCCCCTTCTTTGTTTACTCCCCTCTTTTCGAATACGGCCCGCCGCTGTACGGATTGCTCGCAACCGCCAAGTGCACCCTGACGCTCCTACTTTGAGGTCCTTTGCAAGCCCCCTCTTGTCTACCCCTTTCTCCGGAACGCGGGTATGTGAGCTTAGTTCTCCCCCCCCCCCGTCGCAAACTTCAATTCCGACCCTTTTTTGTGTTTTGACTCTTTTTTCCTCGTCTGTCCTTTTTTTTTTTTAAAATTTGCTTATCCTTTTTTTCGACACGAAGAGGTTTTTCTTCCATTTGGCGCATCTCTCCCTTTTTTTCTCCTTACAGGACCAGTTTTTTTTTTGTCTTCCTACCGCATTCAGGCTTTTTCCTCCCAATCGACACGGATTCCTCAGTGGGATAATTCTCTCTCGGACTCGATCCTCTTTATCCCCCCTTCTTTTTTCTGTCTGGGCCCCCCCTTAGAGTCTTTTACCTCGAGACGATTGCTCCTCACAATTCCCGGATACTTGATCCTTCGACCCCTACCTCCGTTTTTTTCTTTGCCGGGATTTTCCGGATTGTATCATCCGTGGCGGCTATCCTCCGCGTTTTTGAAGGTTGAATAAAGAACGCACGTTTGATCCTGACCTTTGCCTACGCATGTTCCCCCAGTATGCTTTAGTAGTCCTACTTTTGCGGAAATGGCACCGTCTCCTGTGAATCCTTATTCCTCAACGGTGATTAGAGTCTCCTTTTTTTTTTTCCACCTGCGGATAAATCGTCCTTACCTATCGTGCGTGTCTTTTTTGCCTTCCTTTTGCCCTGTTTTTAACCCCGATGTGGAATCGATGGCTCTTGGTGAAATGCTACCCTTTCCCTCCTATTGGGGCGGGGCATTGGGCTGCTTAGCCTGTTCTCCGGTTCAGGATGGTTCCCTTTTTTTTTGCTTTACCCTTGCGTAAGCTGCAAAGCCATCCTTTCCTCAGTTCCCCCCCATCCCCTTCTTTCCTTTCCTTCTTTTTTTGCTCTCGGTCAAACACAAATTTTCCTTGCTCCCCGAATTTTCTTTCTGACTTTCCATTAGCGACTTGGCCTCCCTTTCAATTTTGATTAATATTCCTTTTAGTCCCCCCCAATTGGTCCCGGTCTAAGTACTTTGTGATTGATTTCTGGTTTTTCGGCCTTTCCCTTTGACCCCTATCCCCCCTCCCTTTTCCCCCTACGCCGGTAGGGAAGTCCCGGTAGGGGTGGTAGCCCCTTTTTTGACGATGCTTTTTTATGATTCCCAGGACCTTATCTTCCTATCTCTAATCTTCCCAGTGTTGATTGTTGCTATGCGATTCCCCCCGCTTATTCCCCTCCGCATAGAATGATTCGACCCCCGCAGGATTCCTTTACTTTCGTCCTTTGCTTTTTTCGGTTATGTCCCCAAACAGGACGACCCTTCTTTCTAAGATCCCAATGCGTCATTTTTGCTCCCCTTGAGTTTGTCTGCCTGCACATATCTTTTTCCTTCCCTTGACCCCCCTCTCCCTTCATTTTCAGTGCGACCTTTCCATTTCTGGGAACCCCTTTTTTTCCCTCAGGAGCCTTTTTGTGACTTTTTCCCCCTCTTCTCATTTCCTGCTCAGTTCCCCCTAATTGGCCGTTGAGACCGCAATGGATTTGCTTCCTTTCTTCCATGGCCTTTTCCCTTCCCTTCCTTTTTGTCTTCCCTAACGAGACCCCGAAAAGACGCCCCCTCCTGGCTCATTACACTCTCTTGCCCCCTAGTGCCACGAAACACTAGTCCACTTGCCGATCGGTCACTGTACCCCCTAAGGCCCCCCCCCGGCTTCCCTTCCCCCCAAGGCATCTTTCTGAGAGCGGTATAGAACCTCCCCCACTGTCCCTCTCGCTTCCAGGTCGCTGTTTCTTTTCTCCCCCACCGAGCACCCGTCCTTTTCTGCGTTTTCCATGAGCCCCCTCCCCAATAGGGTCCCCAGGCACCCCCCTCTGTGCCCCCTTAGGCGCGTTTTAGTGAAAAAGGCTCCCCCCTCTGGCGGTCCCCGTTCCATTTCTCCGGCTCGATGAAAAAGAATTCCCCTCCCAGCAGCACCCCTCCTTCCCACTTTTCCCGATCCTGGAGGGGGGCGGGACACAAAAACGGAACACCTCTTTCTTATTGTGAAATGTTCCGATAGATACCCCCCCTTTTTGGATCGGTCCATGTGGCCCAGACCTAATGTTTGTTTTCTTCCCCCCGTGTTTTTTCCCCCCCCTATCTCTTTGCCCGAAGATTTCCAACATCAGTTTCGAGTTGCCATCGATCGACATTTTTCCCCTCCTTGATACTTTCCGCCCCTCCCTTTTTTGCGCGTGGTACTCCAACCGAACCGCGAAGCTTCCCCCCTTCCAACAAGTTTTTTTCTTTTTCTTCTTTGGTCCGCCTCACGTTAGAGTCCTTTTTCCAAAGCCCCACCACTCTCCTCGCCACCATTTTGACTCCCCCCCCCTCTAGTTTCCCGGTTTTTTTTTTTGTTCTTTTGCTTGATCCGTCACCCCCTGGTGTCATGTCAGGTTTCAAATGGTTATTTTCCCGCTTGAGCGTTTTTCACTTTTTTCGGAGGCAGTACCTCGCTTCGAGGAGAACGTTCCCCTGACTGCGTTGGGACCGTTTCCTCCACGGTCATTAAAGTCCCCCAGTTTTTTTCCCTCCCAACCCCCCCGGTAGGCCTGGGCTTTCCATCTAACGAACTATCCCCCCAGGCAGCACGTCTTCTCCATTGCGGTATTTCTCGGTCCTTCCTTCTTTCTCCTCTCTTTTTTCCCCCCTACTTTGGCGAGATTTTTTCCCTTATAACGGGCTCAGTCGTTTCCTCCCCTCTTCGCACTCAGGCGTGCCTGCCCTAGTTTTCCTTTCTTTTTCCCCACGGCCATTTCTTTAGTTTTCTGGAAATGGTCCCTTGCGTCCTGCATGCCTTTCTTTCCGTAGAGTAACCCCCTTAAACTTCTTCTTTGCGTCTGAACACCCATTTCGGGGAGCCGCCGCTACGATCACTTTTTATTCCCCTGAACTTCCCCCCTTGTCCCCCAGCGAACTCCCCCTTCGCCGTTCACTCAAAACGAGTGATGCCCAGGCCATCCTCTTGTTGTGTTGTGCCTTTTTACATTTTTCCTTCTAGTTTATGTTATAGCCCCCCAGCCCCCCCCTTAATCGTCTTCCGGTTTTCTTCTTTTTTTCTTTTGCGCATGCCTCTTCGTGTTGCGTACAGCCTCCCTGTGAGCTTTTAGTCTCCGTTTATCTCCATTCTCAAGGCTGTCGCTCGATTCCAACTAAGTTTTTCATCCTTCCTTTCCGCGCTGCTCCTCAGCAATCGACTACGCCTTAGCAATTTTCCATACCCCCCCTTCGCCCGGCGGCCTGCTTCCCTTCAGCTGAGACCTCAGGCCCAATTCCTTACCCCTTTTTTTTTTCCGCCCGCATTTCCTTTTTTTCTTCTTTTCCTTGGAATTTTCTTTCGATGTGGACTTTTTTCTATTTTTTCAGGCCGGCTTCCTTTTTCCTTTTTGTCCCGAACGTCTTGGGAAGAGGCCTTCCAACGCTCCCCTTCCTTTTCTTTTTTTTATGGCGTGTAGTCTTTTTAGTGGTCCTGGAAAGCATCCAACTCGGTTTTCCAATTCTGAAGTCTCGTACTTCGAGAGCCTGAAATGCCGGCTCCCAATCTGAGAACCCCCCGTACCTTCCAATTCGTTTCCTTGTGGAATTTGGTTGAGTACGCTTTCCCTCTTGTATTCTCCCTTTTTCCTGACCCCCCCCCTGAATCTTCCCAGGTGGCTGCTTCGCAGATGGCTAAGGTTACTAATTTTGAAATTTTTTACAGTCCCCCGCTTCCTTTTCACTCACGCACGCGACTTGTCCTCACACACCGCAGCCCCGCCCCAGGACCACGACCACCCCCTTCCCTGAGACATGTGCCCGTGCACGATCCCTCTCCCTCCTCTCCCCCTCCCTGCCTGTACTCGCCGGTGGTCACTGTTTAGGAAAGAGCTAACCTGCGATTTTTCACCAAACCCCCGTTCTGGGCGTGTTTTAACCCAACGGGGGCCAACCCGTCCCTGATTCCCTGCTCGCAACCCAGGACTGTCAGGACCGGACAGGTCTTTTCTCCCCCGAAGGTTCCCATTTCTCTCTTACACTTTCCTCAACCCTCCCGCGGCTCGTGCTTTGGGTGGATTGATCGGTAGTTAGCCACGGGCAGGTTGATGGACTTCCCCCTCTTCACTTCAGAAGTCTCTTTCCTGAGGTTGGTCCCTGCGAGTTCGGTGGCTATTTCACGACAATCCGGTCCTTTTTCTCTTTTTTTCCCTCTTGTTTTAGTATCCGCCTTTCTTGTAGAACACTGCCCATCTCGAATCTCCACTTGATTCTCCCCCCTCCGTCCCTTTTCATTATGCTTTGTTCACTTCCTCTTCCCGGATAGAGTACACATACTCCCGGAAGACCTCTTTCATACAAACCCTTTCTGATCACCCCCTTTTTTTCCAAATCCCATTGTGAACCCCCGAAGGCATTTGCATGTTTTCATTGAGACAGTTCATCGTGACTTTCCCCCCCTTAGTTCAGGATCCCTGCCCCCTTTGTACGACGCCTTGCCATGACATTCTTCTTGCGGGCACAGAGACGGCATTTGGCCATGCCCCCTGTGTGGATCTTACCCTTTTTTTCGGACCCACGACGCCGTCCCGGCCTCCCCTACCCCCTTCTCTTTAGACGCCCCTACTTTTCAGCGGACTCTAGAATTGCCCCTCTTTTTCCCGATTCGCCTTCTTCCTTTTCTCCCCCCCCTTTTCTTCACCGTCCTGCAGCAAGGTTCACGCAGCGTTCCTGCGAGATTTCTCTCCTCCTTTTCCGATACGAGAATCGTTAGCCTTGACAGGACTCCGTCTTTCACCCGTCCTTGCCCATGGTCCCCCCCCTCCTTGTCCAGTCCCCTCTCTAAAACGGCGGTCTTCCACCGGCCTTATAGTTTGCTCTCTCCCCTTCTTTCTTTAGTCCCATTTCGAGGGATCTCCTTTCCCTCCGATGATACAACCCAAGAGATCTCCTTCACCTTAGGACCTCCTTCTCATGAAATATTTGCCCAACCCTTCAGTACATCTTGCGGATTTCACATGCGTTTCTCATTTTTTTGTAGATGGCTCCTTTCCAGTGTATGCATTTGCATGCTCCACCTTTATCGTTACGTCTTCTAGTGATCAGTCCCCTTTGCATCACTTTCTTTTTTTCCTATCTCTCCCTCCTTGATTACTTCAAAATCCTCCTTCTCACTTCTCACAGGAGTGCGCGTACGCAACACTCTTATGCGGCCAACCCCCCCAGTCTTTTTTTTAGGTTTGTGGTTTTCTTTTTCGTTCCGCCGTCACCACTTTTTCCCCTTTGCTCTCGTCGCCGACCCTTTTCATCACGATGAGAAACCCCCCTGTCCCCCCACCCATTTCATTTTGAGTACTTCGTTTCTCCCATTTTTTTTTTTTTTTTTTTTTGAATTCCTATTGCTTTTTTCGTCTTTTAGTTTTCATTGTTCAGGAAATTTCCCTCCCCCCCCTGCTTTTCTTTTTACCTTTTCTCCCCCTTTTTTGCAGTTTTGGTACGCCTTGCCCCGTCTCCCCTCTGACAGAGGAGGCCTTAGGGGACCGACTTTTTTCCCCGACGACAACTCGGACTTCCCTCCCCCTCCAAAACTTCACCCCTTCCGGGAATTGGCTTTTTTTTCCAGCCCCAAGTTTGGAACCTAACTCCCCCTACGCCTTCCTTCTTTTTTCTCCCCCTCTTTTTTCGACCTCCCATATCTCTGTTGTTGTTGTCGTCGTCCCCCACATGAGTCGAACTGTCCGTTCGTCTACAAGCTTTTCCTTTTGTTCCTGGGGCTTTCCTTCCCCCCCCCTATTACGTTTTGTTTTGCATGGCCCCTTAAGGTACTGAATCAAATTTTTTCCCCAAAGCAGTCCCCTCCTCGGCCTTTCCCGCCGTGTAACTGGTTCCACCCCCCCCCCCCCCCCCCCCCCCCCCTTGGGGACATATTTTGGAAACACGCCTTTGTAATTTATTCTGACCCTGTAGACACCTCGCTCTCTTCGGATCCTGAGGGCCATTTCTTACTATTTTGTGTTCCCCAGGTTTCATTCAGGCCCCCTGTTTTTTTCTTTCCCCGTTTGTTTTACGTGACGTAGTTCTCACTTGGACGCGTTGCTTCCCGAGCGGTTTTATGATTTTGCCGCATCGCGCTTTGTACTGCGTGCTCACTTTCCTTTCTGCATTGTCTTTCTTTTTTCCCATGCCCTCCCCTTTTTTTCGATACGATTCCAACCTTTTACCGGATGCCAGGCCTCTTTTCACGATCGAGACCTCGATCTCGGTTTTTCCCGGCCCTCCTTTCCCGAACATTCTTTCTGGGCTACTAACCATTTTCGGCTTCCCGAAATGTTCCTTCTCCTAAGCGGAGACCCGCATGCAACAATTTCCAGAGTACCTTTCCTCCCACGACGTGCCCTCTTTTTTTTCTTCCCTTTTGGAATTTTTTCCCGCTTTTCCCTCTTGGATCATTTTTTGAGGAGGCGGTCCGCTCGTTGTTGGTCCCTTTACTCTCTCTGTTACTTCAACGGCTCATTCCCCCTTTTGCGAAAGTCTTTTTTTTTCTTTTAAGGCTCTCCTATGCGTCTATTGTTTGTCTTTTTTGTGTTTTTTTTGCTGGTTCCCACGCTACCACCACTTTTTTGAGTTGGACCCTGGCAAGGTTTTTTGAGAGCCTTCTTGATTTATTTTCTCCCCCCTAGAATGGTTTTTTTTCGATGAGTGAACCTCGCCCTCGACTTATTTGTTTTTTTTGATTTGTCTTTCGGGCCCGTAGTTTTTATAGTGTTGTGCATATTGTTCCTTGGGGATTCGTAGCCCGCGTTTTAGTCTGTTCTCGGGCCCCACCCAAGTCGCCTTTTGGTGTCTGGTGCGAAGCCCGAGCACCCATAATTGCTCTGTCCCCTTGATAGTCCTTTTTCTCTCATGTCATGGCAGATGAAGTTAATCGGTAAAAATTTGAGTTCTTCTCCCCCTAGTTACCCTTTTTCTTTTCCGGTCGCACCTTTTTAAGACCCACATGCCATGAATTAGTTTTCAACCTTTTCCTTCCTTGTCCGCCACCCTCAACATTTTATGAGATTTTCCGCTGGTGGCACGGCTTCGTAGTGCCTCTAGAGCCCCAGATTAAGTTCTTTTCCCATTACCAAGAGGGGGTAAGCTTTCAGTTGTTTCTCCATTTCCTTTTGTGACACGTGAGTTTGTAACCTTCTCAGTTTT
>Ga0179593_1487227_pt1 | contig 18045 bp, 21 predicted proteins | sample CZODoug2_1_08_16_FD_185931 | JGI IMG/M metagenome (GOLD analysis project Ga0179593, IMG submission 185931) | Vadose zone soil fungal communities from Angelo Coast Range Reserve, California, USA - CZODoug2_1_08_16fungal (PacBio error correction) | ecosystem: Environmental > Terrestrial > Soil >... | reverse complement strand
ACCCTCCTTTGGCCTCTGTCCAGGCGTTCTCAAGTTACCCGACGTGTGACATGGAAGAGCTCGGATGCCCGCACTTGGGCCTGCTTTTCCTGGCCACAGCTCCAACGTTACTCTGAGATTGTCAGGCCTTGCGCCCGAAGTAACCTCTCCGGGCCAGCTAGGCATGGCTAGGCTTAATAGAATTTTCTTGGGACATGGCTGAGTACCTCCGCTGTAATCTCCGGTTGGAGAAACCATCCACCCTAACGGAGCGAACTGACCAACTCTTACGAATTGTTCTTTATCTTTTTTCCTGGGGTGTAGAGGATAACACTTAGTTCGTGGTATTTAAATAGGGTAGTCTTGTTTGGACCCCTTTTCTCTTGGAGTTCATTGGCAACCAAGGGTATAGGCCTTCTGTGTTTAAGCCCCAGTTTTCCCAGCTGAAATTACCTCTGTTAGGGCATTCTTTTTGAGCCCGCCATTTCCTCTCCGGGTCAAACAAGATTGGACTTGCCACTCTCAGCAATTGCTGATTGATGTGGCAGAAACATGACCTCCCTCTTTCTTCCCCCTGGACTGTAGACTTGCCCCAAGAAGGAAAGCCCTCTTGGGGAGTATTTGTTAATCTAGCTTCTTGCAACACATGTTTTCCAAAGCAGCTGTTTGGATCTCCTTTTATTAGGAAGCCAGTAGATCCATGGGAAGAGCCCCCCCTTTCTTTTTCGATGATTGTGGACCAAGCTGCGCTTTCGAACTCCAGGTATTCTTGGCAAAGCCGGCATGCAGACTACCATTGCTGAAGTTTCTCCCCACCCCGCCCGATTGTCTTCCACAGAAATTCTCCACCCCACACCACCAGGTCTTCACGTCTTTTGGTAAACAATTTCCTTTTAGTGTTCTTTCGGATGAACCTGTCTTGCGTTTCCCTCCAAAATATTTGTTACTTTATGAGGCATCCCCTCCCGCGCAACAATTTAATTATTGCCCCTCGTTTATCCCAGCGTGACCAGTTTCCCACCCTCATGCCCCTCAAAATGCCTCAGGCGACAGCTGCCAACCCAGGTGATTTTCGGGCACCCCTGAGCCGTTGGGTTTGCCCTCCGGCCTCTCTGTACCCCCTTTTGATATTCCGTACATCAGTATTTCTGCGACTGCCGCATGACATCAACCCTCCCACCACCATCCCCCGCGACCCGGAGATTATTGCCTTATTACTATCACCCTCCACCTCGAAAGCTCAATTTCCGACATATTGACCTTGAAATTGTTTTCCCCCTCGGGATATACAGGTGGTGGGTTTCTAGGCAAAGTATGAGAGTGTTAGCACTCACCTTTCCTCCACTTGGGGACTTTGTTGAAAGTGAATCGTTTTTCATGGACCAAACCCACCCCCGACTACCTTCCGTGCTTGCGTGGCACAGTATTATATCACTCAACCTTATTCACCCATGTTTTTTTATCTGAGTTAAAAATACACCCTGTTGATTTACCTCAACCCGACTTTTATCAGGACTTTTAGTTTTCATGCAAGTCCATTTCTTATCAAGGTTTCTCGGAGCGACATGTACCCTTTCCTTTCTGATAAAGGCCCTCCATTTTTTGTTACTGTAAATCTGACTTCTCTGAGTGCTTCGAGCATCGATGCCCGTGCACGGGTTTTTAGTTTGCCTCCATTCTTAAAGTCCCCGGGTATTTACTACCCCCCTTTTCCTGACGTTTTTGCCGTCGGTTAGAAATACCACCCTGCTTTCAGGCCCCCGAACTCCAGGTGCCCGCCCCTTTTGAGATACCCCCTTTTCTTTATATCTATATTCCTACGTGTGTTTTTTCTATCTCCTTTTTCCTGCAGGTATTTTGCACAAGTCGTTTGCACTTTCATGTTTAACCCCCCCCCCGGTTTCGAAATGGTTCCTTTCTTTCCTTACCTCTTTTGAGTTTTACGATTCTCAACAATTTCAACGTTCCTCGTCGAGGTCCGTGACCTTCTCCAAACGGTTTTCTCCTTTCTAGTGGACCTCCCCCACGAACCGTCTTTCTCGCAGCCGGAGAAATAAAGACTATGCTCAACCTAGCCCCCATTGACTTTTTGATCCCTCCCTTCCAACGGTACAGTGGCGCCCTGCGCGACCGTTTGACTCCCCTTCCTTGGCCCCCGTAACCCAGTAATGATAAACTTCGGCAGCACTGCCCACTCTGGCCCGTTTAATGTTATTTTTTTGATTCCAATGACGACACTCCCCAAGTTTAATCTGTTGGTTCTAATAATACTGTTCGCAGCTATCATTCACTCTTTGAGTGCTGAATTTTGTTGAGCCATTCAAATGATGTCACATTTCCCCCCCCGGGCTGCAAAACGGACGGTGAGCTTCTGAAAGGGGCGATTAAGAGCCGTAAACCCCATTGACCTTGCAAATTTCTTATCAGTCGCAACTTTTTCCCATATATTATGGGTACATGTAGATTTTTGATTCCGTTCGGCTATAAATAAGTTACCACCTTACTCCTGTCGCTGTGTTTTGGTTTGTGTTTCCTTGTTTTCTCCTTCGTTGCCCAGTCACAATCCTATGTTTCCGTCTTTCTCAATGTAGGTCAAATATTCTCTCTCCACTGATGTAGACGGTATTCGAATACAGCACCATCTGTGCTGTGTGCGCGCTGGGTCGTCTGCATCTTAAAGAGCATTTTAGGTCTCCCATTGGGATTCCCTACTTCCATCGGCAGTCTTCCGTCCAGGTTTTCTATGGAGGTTTCTCAGTCACATATCTTGGTCGGTTAACCCGGCTATAGTTCACCTGCTCCACATCTTCCTTTTCCTGGTTTACATCCCTCTCGGTCCCCCGACTCTTTTCTTTTTTGGGATTGGACGAAGGTGCCGCCTTCGGAAGCAGGGTGGTAGGATGCTCCCTCCTGTTTTGCGGGACTTGCTCCGAGCGCCTCCGGGCGCCTCACGGAGGCGGCGTCTTCGACACCCATTCCCGCTGAACGACCTTTGCTAACCCTTGTTGACGATACCCAGGCTGTCTGGGGAATGACCACAACACCTCATCCTTTTTTTTCAGTTTTCCCGAGATTACACCGGGCCTAACACTGGGATCCTTGTCTTTAACAGTGCCCTGTTTGCTCCCAAATGAAGCGCCCGGCGTTTAATGGTGTCTTACGCAATTTTCACTTTTTCGAGATGTTTCTTCCAACCAAAGATTCAACTCGTGTCGAGGTTCTTGAATTGAAACTGTTGAGTTTCTCTGAAACCTCCGAATGTTTTCCACTTACTGCTCAAGATCGGTCTATAACTTTTGAGATTTTCAACTCCGTCACGGCAAGCCACATTTCTCACCCCCTACCTTCCACCCCCTCGATGCCTTTACAAGTCGCGAAGTGATTCTCCTCTCTCTTTTAATAATAAGTTTGTTTGAGATACACTTCTTTATATTCCGGTGACCTCTCAGTGGGTCTATCTATTGTTGGTGCGCCCCCCGGAGGTAGTTGTCTTTTTTTTTTTCCCATCCCCATGTTATACCTGGTTTCCAGTTTTCCTTGATGAAATGAGTTCACCGCCGTCGCATTTCTCACTTTATCATTTACGGCATTTTTGCCACGGAGTATGCCCTTCTGCTTTCCCTTCGTCCGAATTTTCACCTCAGGCCTTTTTCCATTCTCCCCCCAGTATGTCGAATGAAGCCCCTTCCCAGCAGCTGTTCCCAGGTTAAGATCTGAGCCACATCCTTCCCAAACCTGATTATTGGTTTTTTTCTTCCATGCCCACGTAGAGCCCCGTGTTTTCCTGTCAAATCCAGTTCTTGCTGCGGTGCGGTACAGGAATACCCGCGCTCCTGGCCAGGCAGTATGCTTTTCCCCGCCTCTATTCAAGCCGTTGATAGGTTCCCCGGATCTCCTTTTCTCCGAGCTTACAATATACCCACCCCTAACAAAAGGTTCGGAGAAGCCTTGATTTTGTCAAATATTGTTGACATGTAGGACGTGGCTGCTTAAGATTCTCCGGTTCCTGCCACCCCTTTTTCGCTTCTCTTTTCGCGCCCCCTCGTACACCCCAAAGGGAAAGCCTTCCCCTGTCTTCGGACGTCTGGGACTCCCCCTTTTCTTCCCCCCCTTCATATTGATGAACCTGCGTCTCCCGCCTCTCACAAAAACCCGCCCCTTTCCGGGCAATAAGTTGTTCGTTGCGCTGTTGACCTTCCCCTGGCTTCTTACTATCCTCTTCCCTTACCACTTCCTGATTGGCGACTTTGCTTCATCCCAAACCCCCTTCCCAACATCTAAACCTCGTCTCTATTTTCCCCGTTCTCTCTGAAAGCCACTCGAAGCCCCCTAGAACCTAGTCAGATTGAAATGTGAAGCCGTAGAGGGGGCTCGTCAAATTTCGGGTGCGCCGCTTTTTTTCCCTTTTTTTCTGTCTTCTTGACCCCACTTGAGAGGGAACCGTGCTTGTCTTAAGCGCAACACCCCCCCCCTTTCTGTCGTTGACCATTCGTTCTTCCCCCTTCTTTCACCAAATTCTCCTTTAGCAACAGGCTTTTTTGACACATTCGGGAGGACAGCCTATTCACTTTTTTTTCACGACTACCCCCCCCAAGACCCCAAAAATTGCACTTTTCTTGCTTCCGCCCTGATAGTTGCGATATTTGTCCCCTACCTTAGTGTCCCCTTGTTTGATCTAACTTACCGATTAGTGCTTAAAGTGCACCATTTTTTGCTCCTTTGGAATGTCATTTTGCTGTCCTCAAGGATTTCCAGCATTCTATTCCATCGCCCCCCGGTTTTTGTGCGGTCCCTGCTGACATTCCGTTTTTTAGTTTACCCCCTATTTTACTTCCGAAAGATGTCGGTCAGATTCTCCCACCCTTCCCATCCCTCGGGTACCCTTTCCTCCCTACAAGGCCCCCCGTTGGGCAAAGACTTTCGTTGACTTCCAATGAGGGCTCCCCGACCCCTGCCTTTTTCTTCTTTTTCTCTCTTTCCCTTACAATTTTGTGCGTCATACCTTTTCGGGGTTCACTTCTCCCTATTACTTGTGTAAATACTTGAGCCCCCCACCGGTTTCCTTCCCTCCCCTGTATTCTGCTTCCCCTTTCGTCGTGGACTAGTGACGACATAAACCTTCCATCGTTCGACGTTTGTCCTATTTTTGCCCGAACCCAAACCCCAAGGCCTTCATCCTTTGACACGCAACAACCCACCCCTTTGCTCCTCTGCTGGTCTCTCAAGCGTTTTTCCCCTCCTCCCTCTGACTTATTGAGCACCATCCCTCTTGACTCCCTCAGTCAAGTATGCGCTCTCGCCACTTGTACCCCCATAAGTTCTCTTCCGCCCACAGGAACCAAGTTTCCACAGATGGTTTTTTTTTCAAGCCCGAAAAAGCTACTGCTCTTTCTGGCTTCCCTCTACTCTTTTCCCCCCCCGTGGGCCAGTTTGAGGACTCCATACTGTTCTGCTTTGCTCCATAAATTATTCTTTTTTCTTTTCTGGCTTTCCCAAAGATGTTACTTCCCTGGACCCATCGGGTCCATTTCCACTGTTAGTTACAAAATCCGTCAAGAAATTTGAACCTGTCTCGAACAAAAAATGTTATATCCCTTTTAGAGGACAATGGCTTTTTTGAGGAGGTAGAGTTTTTTTGCGAGGTGACGCATGATAGACCATCAGATATACCGCCCTACTGTGCCGTGGCTTTTTTTTTGAGAAGGTCATCAGGTATACACTCCACTTCATCGTTAGGGAATACCTCTCCTCTTTCAAGCTCGTTCTTCGTTTGCCAGTCCTCTTTTTAGTGAGCCGGAAGAAATAAGTTTCGTTTCTCCGTGTCCATTTGACAGCTGATGTTTGGTACTTTCACTGGCTTACACTTACGCCTCTTGAGGAATTTGGTTAAAGCGTCTCTTCTTTTTTTTGCGTTTAGATATTTTGTTTGGGTCTCCTGTTATTGAATCTTCATCTAGCCCCCACTTTCTCCGTGGGATCGGTCCCCTGGCTTCCGCGTGTCCCGAGGTTTTTCTTTTTAGAATTAGTCCTCCTCGGCTCTTTGTCGAACAGACCCTCCCGCACTCACAACGTGGCGCTTCTTTGTTCCCACGTTCCTTTCATCCTCCCCTTATAGTCGTCTTCCGCAACCATTCTCTTGACCCAAATCATGTGCTCAAAATTGAGATTTCTAAAAACCCCAGGATTTCTTCTCATTTCTGGAGCCCACGCTGGAATCCCTTTGTTCCCTTGGCTTGGCTACTTTTCTATTCACCCCTGTTCCCAAAGGGCTTCCCTTTCTGGCGTTTTTTCCATCGCCCGCCGGGTTCACATGACTCTGCCTTGGGAGTGGTAATTTTGTTTTTACGTTGTGGGCATCCCTTTTTTTCGCGGCCCCCCAAAAATCTTCCCTTTCCGCTTGAGATGGCATTTCCTTCCCGCCGCTTACATCTATTATTTCACCGTTGCTTTCCTAAATGCTGTTAACCTGGAGCTGTGGTCCCCCCCTCCTCCTCCTCTCCTTGTGAATCAACGCACGGATATTTCCAGGACAAAGACTTCCTCGTACTCGCTCCTTTCCATTTTATACTCCGTTTTTGTCTAGTTTTTAGGATATTACAAATTTTCGGTTTGATCTCCGTCTTTAGTCAGTTGTTTCTCCAAAGTTGTTCCTGCCGGTTTGAGTTGACACTCTTGAAAAGAGTTCTGTACGGACCCGCACCACATTTGCCGAGCTGAAACGCCTTTTCGGCTGCTTGATCCAGGTACCCACCTTTTCATATAGTCCCCACCTCCTAATCTTTTTTTTCCATAGCAATGTAATTATTGCCCACATGTGATGAATGCGCGCTTACCTTTTTTCACAATCCTCCCCCCTGCCATAGTATGTCCTTTTTTTAAACCCCTTCTTTTGCTCCCTGAAAGAAGTGTGACTTCCTGGTACTCTCTATTCTTCCAACGAACAACAGTCCTATTTCTCCTTTGGGTTTTTTGCTAACTTAACATTGTCGACGCAGCCCTTGTTCCGTAGACCGCCCGAGAACATTCCCCCCAGTTCTTCTCTTTAGTTTTTTCTGGAAATCCTCCTTCCCCCTAACTCGGCCCTTTAGGGTGGCCTGCGCGCCTGTCCCATCAGTAACTTCTGGATTGCTCCGGTTAGACTACCGTTTTTCTTCTACCCTTTAAAATGACATCTGGCTTGTCCCTTCAACTTGTCTTTTTTTTAAAGACATTTCCCCTATTTTTCTTCGGTATTTTTTTAAGATTCTCTTTTTTCAAGACACAATCCTTTTTTCCGGATCGCTTTCCGCACCGCCCCCTTAGAACCGCCGCCACTGCAAGATAGAATCTTGTATTCCCCTTGATCCCCCTTCCCGGCTTGCTGACCCCTATCCGTGAGCCGCTCCCCCCAAAATAACCTTCTTTCGGTACGGCCCCTTTTTTTTCCCCCTTTCCATCCTTTTAAGTTTTTCTTTACGGCCCAGATTTGGAACTACTTTAGCTGCCCCCCACCCTTTCTTTTCATGTCTCATTTTAAACAAGGCCCCCCAAAAAAGAGAACCCCCCTTTGGCCATTCTTTTTTCGCATCGTATTTGAGATATTCCCTCCCACTCGGTCCCACCCCTTCCCCTTCATACCCTAGACCCCCCTTTATTAAATTTTGAAGACTTCTCCAGGTTTGGTGCCCCGCTCCGGTCAACTCACCTTTCGCCGCGTTTCCCCCGGAGCAGAACATTTATGTACCCCCCAGGGTGCCCCGGGGAAGACCTCGTTTTTTCCGGCCTCCCCCCCCCAAACTTCCTCATTTCTACGAATGACTTGAGCGGCGGCCCCTCCCTATCCTCTTCCCCCCTTTTTTTTTTCAGTTCAGAGGTTTTTCTCCAAGAACCACTCTTTCATCTTTCTTTCTTTTAATCCCGCATATGTCTTGACATTTTTTTTGTCTCATTGATGTTAGTAAAGGATTGTGCTCTTCCAGGCATCCCCCCTGCTTCTTGATCAGCTGAACTACACTGTTGTCTCCTTTGCCTGCATTTTCTTAATCCTTTTCCCTAGAAGAAAGCCCGACTCACTTTGTGTTCTTTCCCACGGATCCTTTTTCTGTTACGGCCCCCCCATCCCTTACCTCCTTATGACTTGGCCTTTTCGCAACAGTTTCCCTCAGCTTCGACCCCCAATGCGAGCCCCGTTGGTTTGAACGCTCGTTGACCCCGAAGAATAGGTGTTCCTCCCTCCTTTCTTTGTAATACCTTGTACTCTCCTCTTTGTTCTCTGGAGAAAGAGGAAGTCGGTCCTTTCCCCCTATCCTATTTTTCAATTTTCATCAGGTTCCCCCCAAAGTTATCCCCTTTTCTTGTTAGTCTCCATAGTTTTTTTTCGTACCATACGTCAAAAGCTAAGTTGAGTTTCCTTTATATTTGCGCACCCCCCCCAAGTTCGCTTTAATAATTTTGGCTGAACACTACCCAGTCCTTTATGTGCTACCCCCTCCGTATGTCGACTGGAGACATACTTTAATTATTATCCGTGCTAAGCGAATTGCGCATTGCCAAGAAGGCACTTTCCCATTTGCCCTCTCCTCGCAACCTTGGACCCCAAAACTTTCTCGCAGAACCCTAACATCGAATTAAAAGTTCTTTTCCCCCCCAGAAAGCACCTTAACGTCTTCTTTCTTTTTTGATTCTCCTTCAACTTACCACCTTGGTTACTTTTTTCGATGACTCACCCTCTTTCCGAAGAGATGCCCTTCACCTTCCTTCGTTCTTCCTTTGGTTACTTGATTCCCCCCCCTATGTCAGTCCCGGAACCATCTTTTCCCGAGCCCTTTTAGCGCCTCCCCCGTTTAAACTGCCCAGTGACCTGATAGCCCCCCCCCCTGTCGCCCTTTTTCGAGCGGCACCCCTTTCCCCAATTCTTGTCCGTCTGACTTTTTTCTTGCTTGAATTTTTAGGGATCTCCCATACTTACTCAACGAATTCCTCCCCCCCCCCAGTAATTTTTTATTGATTTGGGTTTTTTCCTTTTTTTCAGTAGAAGAAGCTCAATCCCTCCGCTGCCGGGCAAGATACTTTACCTCGTGGACTGATGGAAACCTCGCCAAGGCAATGCCCTCCTTGGCTTTGAAATATCCTCACACCTCGGTTCTTGGGTCTCTTCTCCCCCTCCGCATTTTTTCCAGAGAAGGACTTTTGGACTTTGTATCCCCCCTTTTTCGTAGTGCAGTGGCCTGCATTTGGTTACGATGGAGTGTGACGGCTATCCCTCTACCACCCCTAGTGTCGGTTTCCCCCTTCCTCCCCCGTACTCAAGAAGAACCATTCTTTCCCTTTCTTCACACATCCATTTTCTCGTGAACAATGTGTCGTTGTCGGGATTGGAGCAAGGTTCTGGCAGACTCCTTCGGTTTGATTTTCCCCCCGCGCAATCCTCTGGTGGTCATGTTCGCTTTTTTCAAAGCCTATGGTTTTTTTTTGCCGGAGCGCTTCGTATTCGGCACCGTCAGACTGAGTCAAAACCCTGGTATAACGTTCTCGTCGTCACGTCCGAACACGGCGCTATCCCTTTTTCCTGGATCAAAAAAAAACGCGGAACTTTTGCAGGCTTTTTTCTTTCTCCTTCTCCCCCTGGGGAAGCCCCCCATCGGCGGTGCCTTTCGCTTATGTTTCCTCTGACAGACGGAGTGTCACATGTGAAGAGAAGGTCCTTTTTTTCTTTCCCTGTTTCCCTCAATTCCTTTTCCTTTTCCAAACCTCTTTTTCCCCATTTTTGTTTATCCGTATTTGAATTGCGATGCGTCACGTCTTCCAGAAAAAGTAGCTTCTTTTTTCCCTTTTTTTTCTTTCACCCCCGACGGCGGCGAGAATTTTATTGCACCTCCTCCCGTAGAAATGGGGGTGACCAAATACTCCCACCTGTCTCAGTTAGTCTTGAGAAAAGGACATGCTACTGACTTGTTATCCTTCTTTTTCCTCCCCTCTTCGGGTTTTTGAGCTCCGCTCCCCAACTTCGTTTCTCGTTATGTTCCCCCTTTTCCCCCCAGTGAGTTTGGAGTAGTGGTGCTCCCCTTCTTTCTTGAATTTCCTTCGTGACCCTCCCCCCTTTCCCCCCGCCGGTTCCTTATCCCACCCATTGTCAACTTTCTTCCCCTTGTCTTCTTCTTTATGGTTTTAGGAAAGATTTATTCCTTCCAATCTCCCTCGCCCCCCCTATGTTTTTACTTTTTACAGAGAAAAAACTATGCCCCATTTGCTCCATGGAGGCCATGGACCCTTCCGGTTCCCTTTTCCCCTCCCCGTTTTAGAATTGTGACATCCCTTTTCCCGTCCCCCTCGTTTGGAGTCCCTTGTTTTTGTGATGTATAGCTTCCAAACTGATTAGCGGGTTTGTGGGTCACCATTGACCTTCCTGTTGCAGATTTTTCTCCCCTTCGTTCATATCTCATTATAAAAGATTTCTCCCCCCTTTTTCCGGTGAGTCTAATTTCCCGTCAGGGGCTTAAGGGGGAGCTCTCATGCCCCTGTTGAACGCCCCGTCTGGATTGCAGTTTTTCCCGCCTCCAAGCGTAAAGGATTCCTTCCTTTCTCAATCATCCCCAAGTTTCCCCCTTTCAGCGTCCTGGACTTTTGTCCCTTTCCGGACAGCCTTTTTTGAGAGGCGATGCCCTCTTCAGACCATTCTTCCCACAATTATTGGAATCCGATGCCCTCCCCCCCAACCGCCCTTTCCAACCCCTGGACCCGACCAGAGTCCGAAGCTGGGTTTCCCCATTTTATTCCCCCAAGTTCATGAATTGTCAAACCCTCCTCCTTTTTTCCCCTTTCCCCCCATACCCAGTTTTATTCCCTGTCCTTTCGACCTGCCGGGCGCGGGTTTTTAAGCGGCCCCTGACCCCTTTCGCTTGCAGTAACTTCATTCTCTTTCTACATGAGTTTTTTTAAAAATCCCCCCCCACCCATCAGCCTTCTGCGATATGCGTCCTCATTTCTCACTCACCGGGCAAATCCATCAACATAGTGAACCTTCGGCCCTCCTCCAGGGTGCCCTCCTCTTCTATTCCCAGGTTGTGTGTCTACGCCTTGTCAAATGTCCTTTTTCCTCGTCGAGTCTCGACCATCTCCCTCGGTTTAATCTTGGTGAAGGGGAGTACACTTTGAATTGTTTTTGTTTTGAAAAACACCACTTCAGAACCTCATCCTCCTTTTCTGATCCTTGAACGTCTTTATTCTTCACTCCTCTTCCTTTTTTTGTAAGTTATATCATGGGCCATCCGCCACATCGTTGGCCAGCTTTTCTTCCTTTCCAGAACTATTTCGTATTAGGACCCCTTTTTCCTCTTGCTCCCGCCCTTTATTAGTCAACGGTTTTTAGTTCCGTTGGTTTACCAAATTTGCTTTCAGATTCACCTTGGGATAAGGTGGATTTTTCTTCCTGTACGTCCCTTCCTTCCGTCTTCAGCTTCGCACTGGTTTTTGTGCGGGCCCCCCCCCCCTTTTTAAGCTCTTTGTTAGTTCCTCCCCCTCCCCATAATTCCGAAAGATGGAAAGGTTGTTTTTTGTTAGACCGTTCCCCCCCCCTACGTGGTCGTTCAGACCCTCCCATTGTTCGCTGAAATTTTTTCCCCGCCCCTTTTCAGTTTCCACTCCTTCAATTAGGTCCTTCCATCACCTTAGTGTCCTTTTTTCCTTTTCTACATAAGTTGTGTTTTCTCTGCTCTTTTCATACGGCAGCTTGTGTCTTGACCTCCTTTTTTTTTTTTTTTTTTTTTTCCATTGTATCAATACGGGCTGTTCCCCCCCCTTTTTTTTCGACTTTTTTTAGGCCCTCTTCTTGAGCTTGCTTCCCCTAGGCACCAAACCCTTTCTCTTCGTCGGCTTCGGGATATTTTCGAAACCCAACCCTTCCTTTTTCATCCTTTTTCCCTCCAAAACTAACCCTGTTTCGATTTTTCGCATCCGGTTCATCCCCTTCCATCTTTCTTCTGCAAACCCCTCGCACACTATCCAGCTTTCAGCATCCCTGTTACCTCTTTAGCACCCCCTTTACTCTAAATTTTGCGGAAGCGCCCTACGCTTTTGTCACAGATTGCGGGATGTTACCTTCCAGACCACACAACACTTGTCAACTTTCTATCTGCTTTCCCCCTAGTAACTTACCCAAAATGTGGAAGAGTTGAGTGTCTAAACCCACCAATGTTTTTTTCCCTGCCTCTCCTCATAATTCTCTTCTTTTTCTTCCCCTTTTATGTGCCTTTTTCCAAAATCTCCCCTTTCCCATTTTCCCCAAGCTGGTTCCCTAGGCTTTAAATTTTTGTGAGAACTGACTCGTTCTTTGCCCATGATATCCCCCCCTGTATCATTCTTTGCTTTTAAATTTAGTCCCTTCTGAGGACTGTGTCTTTTTCCTCATTTCGTTATCTCTCCCCAATCGCAATAACTTCCAAACAGTTCTCGTGTTGTTGTGTTTGTTTTCATTGTTTGCTGAAGGAGAAGAAGCTCCCCATCAACTTGTACGGTCGTGCCCGCTCACGTATAGGTAGGGCCTCCCCCCCTCTGGGCAACTTTACGTCTGTTACGGAAGTCCCCTCTACCCCTGAACATCTCTGGTGTGAGCGCGGCTTCCCCTTCTCATTAGAGAAGGGAAGGGGGGGAAAGGTGACCATTCTATATCCGGAAGTTGCGTCCCTTGGCGCTTGGCGGGCTGAGTCCGCATCGAACTTAATTGTGGGCGTGAGGAAAATTCGAATCGTTATCCCAAACTTTTCTCCTTTTTTCCATTCCCTTAACAATCCCCTCTTTCCCTTGTCAGTTTGATTGGGATTGAGAACCGGCGGTTTCCCCTTCAAGCTTTTCTCTCGTCCCGTACCCCCCCTTCCCTTTGCTGGCATGCGCGATTGACCACCTCCTTACTTGCCGCAGGCCAGTCTGATCCTCTATCCGCCCCCGTTCTTTCCTTTCCGGTGTGCCTCCTTCGTAAAAGGCTCTTTTCGCAGAACCGTTAATGTCTAAGGACATTGGTCCGGCCAACACCCGCTATTTTTTTTCATTTCCCCCTATATCACACCTGGGGCATCAAAAAGTTTTCTGTTCCGGTTCCCCCCTTGACGCCGGTGGCTTCAAATGTCTCGCCTGGGGTCTGGTCCCGCGTTATATTTTTCAGTTTTATGGTGCTTTCCACACACCCTTTTCCCCTCGGTGGGTATGTTATTCCCCTTCCCGACGGGCCCGTTCGAAGCCCTTTTACTTTCTCATGGGCCCCTGATATGTTCCGACTACGTCCCTAGCACTTTGGAGATGGTCCCCTCCAGACCCGGCAGCTCCGTGGCAAAAAACACAGGACAAGCCCCCCCTTTCAAAGGGCCCAAGACGTGTTATCTCGTATTTTATTTCCTTCAAGTGGGTTGTTAGAGTCGATAACATTATCTGTGTACCGTCTTGCAATCTCTGGTGTGTCCGGTTTCGCAATCGATGCCCAGGTCGGTATTTGACCATACCCTTTAACTCCTTCGTCCCGGTCCCGCCCACATTCAAGCTCTCCTTCAAGTGCTTTAGAGTTCTCAGTCTCCAGTTTTTTCCAAATATCAGTTAAAACACGCATTGGAATCTTTTTTTTCAAATGTTACCCCTACATTCTGCCAATTCGACTGCGGCAGAGACCTCCCAGGCGCATGTTTTTTCACTTCTCCCCCCCCCCTTCTGAATTAGGCGCGCTTTTCCTGGTTCCAAAGGTGTTGACATCTCGCTTTCCACTCCCTGCCACCCGGCTTCGCGGGGTGGGTCCCTTGTCAAGGGTAACACGTTTCTAGTCGTACTACTTTTCCCCAAGCTTTCCCTCTTTTTCCCAGGTGCGGAAGACGAAAGCTCCCTTCGGATTCAGTTAGGCGGGCCTGAATGTCCTTCTTCTTGCGATCATCCCCACGGTTCCGTCTTAGCGTCTACCTTCTCCACCCTAAGACCTTTTTTTCCCTCTTTACCCTTTGACTCCCCCAGGTTGATACTGGTCAAGCCCCACAATATTTTTCTCTCTTTCTCCGCCCCGAATCGCCATGGGACTCCCCCTGCCCCGGGAGGAAGCTGACCCAGTGGTCCACCTCCCTGATATGAAATCTTGAACATTCTAACTCCGTTCCAAAATTCCCCCCCATCTGTTTTCGGTTCTTCCGTCCTAGGCAAAGCCGTGGCGCGGTGTCCCTCCCAGCCTAATACCTATTGAGCTGCCAGTACCGTACCGGTGATTGGCGCTTTTGTCGCTTCAAAAACTTTCCCCCCCCACCCGCCCTTCCCCCCGGCGAATTATTTTCCGTCCGTATTCTCCTCGACGCCCCCAACCCCCCCCCCCCCCCACCCAACACCCCACCCCCCCCACTCCCCTCCATCTTTGCACCTTGTGACATCTTCCATTGTCCGCGCTTGTAATAAAGGTGGTTGCTGCATTACAATTCTTGACGCGTGCGCTTCGACAATTAGCGCCCGGTTCAAGGGGAAAGTTACATCGTGTTCGAATCAACAAATTCCTCCCTTTCCCTTTTCAGTTGATGAGCGCTGTTGAACAGTTATTCTTCCCTTTCCCCTCTCCCCCCTTGTAAGTTCGATAGAGAGGACCACCCTCCAAAACAAAATACCCTCTTTTTGCCCGCTGTTTTCTTGCTTCCCGAATTGAGCTTCACTGGTTGCCAGCCCGCCCTGTATGTTCTTGTCCAAGGTTGCTCTTTCTCGCCTGTAACCTTGCTAGGTCTGCAAGTTTGCTGGTTTCCCCGTTTTTCTTCTCTCTGTATGTACCGCGGTTCCTCCTCATTCCCTGCGCTTCCACGGGGCTCGTTTGGTTCCACTATGATCCACGTGCACTGTGTAGTTTCCTCCCCCTCTTCTCACTCTATTGGAAAGTTTCCGGCGCCCCTCTTCCCCCCCCTTCCTCTTTACGAGGACAGAATTTTTCTTTTTAACGTTTTTGAAGCCTTTATTTCCACTCTTAATAGTGAGAGTGTCCTCCCGACACTTTCTTAATAAGTGGTTGTGTTTGTTCTTTCTCATACCCTTCAGTGTATTATCAAATTGTGTTCACCTTCTTCCTGTTTCCACCCCCCCGGCTCGAAACCCTTGGTTCTGAAGTTCCCCTCCTTATTGGACCGGGCTGAGCCCCCCTTCCGTTAGGTAGTCCCCAACTTTTGGAAGATTTCCTCCGTGGGGACCGCCCCCCGAAAACACTCCATCTGCTCCGGCTCCCCCTTTCTCCCCCCTCAGAGTCAGGCCACCGCTCACAGCTGCATCCTTTTCCACCTCCCAAGTTCACATGCGGACGGTACTGGAATCCATACCAAAATAGCGCGGAAGCCAAAGACCCCCAGTCAGATAAACGTTGAGTCCCATCCCCCCTGCCAAACATCTTTCGGTGATGTCTTTTTCTTTTCTTTTTCCCCCTATATACTTACACACCCTGTGAATATCTCCCATCCCCGTTTCATAAGTTATGCTTTTGAAATGTGTGATGTCTTCCCCCCAATAACCTTGGCACCCCTGCTTTTCCCCTTATGAAATTGTCGCGCCGCCCCTCGTATCCCCCCTTTTTCCCTTAGTAGAACACAACTGCTCAGTCCACCAATTTTAACTCTAAGATTTGGTTCAGTCTTTAGTTCCTTTCTCTCTAAAGTATCCCCCTACTCCTCCTTCACGGTTTGTTTGCGTTTCTGATTTGCGATTATAAATCCGCCTTTGTTTGGCAGCTCAATTCTTCGGTACCCTAGAGGAGGGCCCTGCTAAACGGCTGTTCTCCTTAGTGCGGCAGACGAACATTTTTTATTTTCCCCGTGTTCAGTTACCACCAGAGTTTTTCGGGGTTGAGTACCTTGGATCCCTATGAAAGTCGGCCTTGGGACTTCCCTTTTCTTCTTTGGCTCCCGCTCTTCCTCACACTTGTGTTGATTCCATGTCTTACACGCGCAACCTCTTCCTTTGGGAAACCCCAGTCAAGACGCGGTCCTCACTTGTCCCCTTCTTTTTCGGGTCCCTTAATTACGCCCTCGTCCTCTTTGGAGATAAGTCTAAACATTTACAGTTTCGCTGCTTGCAACGATCCTGCAGCCCGGTATAGAGGAGTTCTCCCTCCCCACTCCTTTTTTTCAGACATGGTCTAAGTGCATCCTCCTCTCCCTGAGAAAGGCTGATCCTATGGTGCGTTCTCCAAAACCACCTTCTGAAATCCTTTTTTTTCTTTTTTTATGTGGGCACTCCTTCAGTCTAACAACTGGTGTTCCCTCCCACCCTCGGTTGTCTTAGATTTTAAATGACCTTCTTTTTTCCCATGGAATCTTTGAGGGTATGGTTGCCCTCCATTTTTCTAATTTTTTTTTTTAGCTTTCTTTGTTTACCCCCCCAGATTTACCATCTTTGTCCGGTGAGATTGTGCCTGTCACTTCGTTCTACTAACCCCCTCTGCAGGAAGATCGTATTTTCAGACCCTACTTATTCCGTTCCTTGTAAACTACTCCTGCCTCTATTTTTTTACAACCACACACCCTTCACGGAGATAATACAAATCGTCACTAAGTTCCCCCCCTCTCCTTTGTGCCTTTTTTTCCTCCCCCCTTCGTTTATGTAAGGTTTTTGCAATCTCTGCGTTTGTCTCGTGGTGCGCCCGTCTGCCGGTCGGAGTTGCCTATCCCCTTTAGCCGGTTTCCCGTTTTAGAAAACCAATTTTCCGATGCCCTTGACATTTTCTCTTTTGACCTTCATCCCCTTTCCCCCTCCGCGAAAACCTATTTTGAATTTTTTTTTTTCCGCCTTCAAAAGACACTTAGGAACCTTCTTGACATGGCTGACAACAATGAAACTCCTTCCCTTGACTAACAGTATTTTATCCTTGCTTTCAACAGCTCTGCCCGGCCCTCCCTGGTGATTCCCCCATCTGATAGCCACCCCATCCATGAACACCCTTGATCTTTGTTGGGTATCCCCTCCCCATTTCGTCTTTGCCTTTCTGTTCGAGAAGACACCCAAGTTTTTCTTTTTCCCCGCTTTCTGTGGGTCGCCATCCTCCCGGCTCGGCCATTTGGAAAGGATATGACCCAGAACAGTTACTTCTTTCTTCTCTTTGCCTTCACTCTTCCTCTTGACTTCTATCAACATCCCAGCAACGCCCAGGTATTTCCCGGCCGTCCAGAGAAATTCCTGTCTGGCGACTGTGGATGAGGATCCTTTAACGCTTCTCTCTTTACGCCACCCCTGTTCTGATTTCTCAGCAACAGTTTTTTTCAACCAATGGGCCGCCACATGACTGGCATGGTCCCACAACGTCCCCGCTCTTTAAACCGCCGTCCGCGGCGTCCCACATACCCTCTGTACGTTTTCCCCGAGCACTCCCGTCGGAAGTGTGCCCCTCCGGCCCCCTTTGAGAATTCCTGCCGTCCCGTCAGTTTCTTTTTCCCTGTGCGGCCTGCCTACACAAGGCACCAACGCCCTGCACGTTCTGATTCTGCGACGTTTTTCTTCTTGACGGACAGCCTAACATATGTCCCTTCCGGACCCCTGAATTGAACTTTGCCTGTCCTTCTATCCCATTTTTGCGCAGGTCAACCCTGACGCTTGGTCGGCGCGACCTGGGTCACAGCTTGTTCCCCCGGGGCAAGTGACCTTGACCTTCACCAAAGGAAGACTTAGTTGAATGATTAGCCCGCGGCGGACCCAGTCTTCTCTCCCCCCAGATTCCCCCTTTGAAGTTCTCTCGCGGTGACTTTTCCAGAACAAATACCCCCTCCGTGGCGCTGTTTTTTTTTTTAGCCCCTGCCTCGTTCTCAGGCCTTGGCATTATATGGTAGTCCCCTGGTTGCTCTTTGTTTTTGCATGTACCGTGCTTTGACACCTCTGTCTCCTTTTTTGCTCGTTTTTTCTTTGATCTCTTGTATGTCGCGGGTATAGGCACCTCCTCGCCCCCTTTTGTTATGTTTTGGACACGGTCCCTCTTCCTTTTTGGGTAGTTCGTCAATCTGACCGGTCCGGTTTTATGTCTTACCCCCGTTCCTTCCGCAGCCCACCGGTTCTCCCTCTGTTGTAAACGCCTTCTTGTACCAGGTCCTACTGGGCTCTTTCCTACCTAAA
>Ga0179593_1311733_pt1 | contig 18045 bp, 16 predicted proteins | sample CZODoug2_1_08_16_FD_185931 | JGI IMG/M metagenome (GOLD analysis project Ga0179593, IMG submission 185931) | Vadose zone soil fungal communities from Angelo Coast Range Reserve, California, USA - CZODoug2_1_08_16fungal (PacBio error correction) | ecosystem: Environmental > Terrestrial > Soil >... | reverse complement strand
ATGTTTTTTTCCTTCTAAGGCTCGAGGCAGATGCGTCTCCAGGTTTTCGCGGGCAAAGAAAATCCCTTGAGAGACGCCGAAGCGCTCCTCCACGGCTCTTTCTTCTGTTTCTTCATTGTGCGTTTTCTTCGTCCTGCATCCTTTCCGATCTGCGCGACTTTCTGCGACGTTCCTGGCGCTCATCCCTTTGACACGATGGTCTTCGCGGTGGCATACCCCTCCGGTTTCGCGCTCGGCCGTCGTCTTGCCATGACTGAACTCCTCCAAATGGTCGGGTGCTTTTTCTTCCACTGGCGCGGCCTCCTGTGTGTTTGTTTTTTTTGTATTCCATTATTGTTTTTTTTTTGCTAGCGCTTTTTTTTCTTGGTCGCGGTTTGCTGCCGGGTTCCTTATGATCCCTACACCGTAAAGGGTCCACCCCTCCCCCCAATTCACGCGCCAGGTTCCGACACCGTGACCTAGACCGCACGCCCTAATTTCGATGTCGTCGCTCCCGTGGACCTTCATCGAGAACGAACGACCCAGCTCTCAGATCAGCTTTTTCGGAATGAGATCGCCGCTCCCCCGGTTTGAACTTCCGCCTCGCGTGGACCTTATGTTTTTGACGCCGCTAGGCCGTGCGACGCCGGCACCCTTCTTCGGCGAAACCTCCTCTTTCACTTATGACACGTTCATCAGTAATTCCTTTCCTTCTCAAAATCGCTCGGAATGGGGACGATCTGTTGGCCTCCCCCTTCGTTTCCTCAAGGTGCACTTGAAATTTGACCTTTGATGGTGTTCTTCGTTGTTGAAAACTTTTTCCCCATGAATTTTCTCCAACTTTTGAACGTCGCGCCAAAATCTGTGCCCTTTTTGTGGAGTGTCCAAATTGTCGTTCGGCCTTTTTTGTGTTTCACGGCGCCAAATTGTGTTTTTCAAGTTCCTCGTTTCGCCGCCTTTTTTGATGGCCCTCTCGACGCCGGTGTCAAAGACCGTAATTTGTCGATGGCCTGTCCTGGGGCGGCTGCTTTGGAGGGGTGATTTTTGTTACTTGAATACCAATTCGGTTTTCCTTTCTCGTCCAAGGCGTTGGCTTTGCAGGCTTTTTTTTCAATACCCTGAGGATGTTTCTAACCCGGATTGTAGTAGAAAGGCATCCGTAATTTGCTAGTCTGGAAGTTCTTTTGCGATTTCTGCTGCGTCAGCCCCCGAATAAGTGATTTGGGAGGTTTGAGATTGGTTACGCGGAGTGCTTTTTCCTTCTTAATTTCTATTTTTGACCCCTCCCTCCGTATGATTGCACCCTTTTGTACGGTGGTGGGCGTCGATCATGGCCCTGTGTTCTATTTTTGCGCCGTGGTATTTTTGTTTTCCCATTTTTCTTAACTGTATTGGTTTCTGCGTGCTTTGTCATGGCCTTATGCTTCTACGAAACTGGGATAGCATTAGTCACTCTTTTGACTTGTCCCAGGATATTTTTTTTCGCACCCGATTTCTAATGGCGCGAGTTTTTGAATTTTTGGGGGTCCGTCAGCTTTTTTTCGTTCTCAACGCACTACTGCGTCCCATTCCTACAATGTTCACCGAACCGAACGCCAAGACAAGTTACAAGACTTGATTTGGAAGTCTTAGGTTTTATCTTCTCCTTCTCCAATGAACGTTTCCTCATAACGGCTGGCAAATGTCTATCCTTTTTTGAGGTGGCAAATTTACTGTCCCACTCTTGTCTCGCCCGTTCCGCCATCAAGTTATCAATCAGCACTCACACAGGACTCATGTCGCAGGTCGTGCGGATCCTTGGGATTCTCCCTCCCCCGCCTTACAATCCCCAGTTTGCAGTTGAATCTATCCCGACCGCAGTCTGAAAGCATCGTTTCATTTTATTTTTTTAGGCGGTCACGTCCCCCCGAACCCTAAGACCTTCACCATTCAACCGTTTGATCTTTTCTTCAATTCCACCCCACCTCTTGCTTCCCCGGAACAGGACGATGCGTTGACTACCCCGAACCCATGGTGCGATGAATGGTGCCTAAGGTTCTGTGACACATCATTCACTGGAAACTCCCCTCCACGTTTGTCTGCGACGATCACCCGTTTTCTGCCTCACCCCCTGGGGAGAACAGAGTGGGCGCCGTGGGTTCATCCCCCGTCCTTCATTCCCTTCCGGTGAGCATGCGGAGAGTTTCTGGTTCTCCACAAATGGGTGGGAATCCCGCCGTGCCCACCGAACGGCGGAGCGCAGTCATTGAGACCTTTTATCGCGCCCGGGTTTTTTTCCGGCTCTTCTATTTTTGGGGCTCCACCTTTTGCGTTTTGACCCCCCCCCCATCGCCACAGTTTCTCCAACATTGCCGCCCTGGGAGGTCCCGGCGATACCTTTGTGTCGACGCAACAAATCTATGCTGTGTCTACGCGCTTCGCACAGCACATTCAACCCCTTCCGTCGACTATATACATATTTCCGTCAACCCCACCCCCCTTGTTTTTTCCCCGCACCCTCTCTGTCGATTTGATCAACACTGATCACCACCCTGATAGCCCCCCGCTGTCAGCTTGGGCAACGGTCAGCCCGAACGAGGTGTTTGAATAGGATTTCTCCCGTTTTTTTTCGAACTTCGGCCCACGGCTATTTAATGTCCTGGTTTCGGGGGAATTTCGCCCCTTCCACGTGCGACGCGTAAGCGTTTGTACCCATGATACCGAAATCCCCCACGATTCCCCCTGTGGACAGCTCTGGACGGTGGTCTGTATTAGTTTGCCGGAACAAGTTGCCAGATGAGGCTCTGGATAAAACCCCTGATACCCCGGCGAATCGGTAGAAGAAGCCCTTTCCCTAATATATCCTGCTCAGAGCGCGGTTCCCAATTCCGGTCTTGGCAGCTCGGGAGGGCCGTTGCATTAAGTTTTCCCCCAGAAATTCCCCACCTATTTTATGGAACTGGCATTTTCCCCATTAAGCCTGAGAAGTTGGAAGTCCCTGTTGTTCGTTTCCGTCTCCGACGGGCGGGATCGTTCCCTAAGTGAATAGAAAGACGGCCTACCTTTTCTTCGCCTGGGCCAGAAGTGACAAGCATCTTGTCGTCAGGGCAAGCCCCGCAGAAAGCCCTTTCCGTTGATCCCCCCCCTCCCTTTTTTGCCGTTCCTGCAACCTGCAAACGCGCCGGGGACGTCCGCAAGCTGCAGGCACTGATGTTTCGCTCCTCTTCTTTGCGATTTTCTCCACCTCCGGCAAACTTACTCTCCCGCCGGTATCGGACGTTTCCCGCCCCTTTGGTCATTCGATTCTGCTGGCATTTCTTGTGGTTTTTGCCTTTTGCAAGCCTGTCGCCCCCCTTTATCCCATGCTGGAGTTTGTTCCGCTCGTCGGCCTATATGTTCCCTTATTCGTCTCTCCTTTTCACACACTAAATGTGGGCCCGGTCTTCTATTGTGGGGGGTCCCGAAGTGTGGTGTCTGAGTCTGTGCAGCGCCTATCTCTTTTTTTCAGTTCTTCCTCCGTACTGCTGCGATGTCCTTGAAAGCTTCAGGACCGGTGTGGGCAGATTGAGCTAGTTTTTGCCTTACGTTTTTCCCCCCGGGTTCATTCCTTTTCATCCACAGTTTGTCTACCACCCCACCCCCCTCTGCCCCCCGAATCGCCCCTGTCCGTTATGCTCTCCTTTCGTTCATGCAGTGCTCAATTTATCAAGCCCAGAGCTTGGGTTCTGTTGTTCGACCCAACCAGAGGGTCCTGGTAACTTCCCCCGGCGCCGCGGACCCTCTCCGGTTTCCTTCCCTTTGACGTCTCACTTATTGGGACCGCAGTCCGCCACTGTGGTCCCCTTCTAGCCTTTACTTTCACAAGGGCGCCTGCTCGGTTGCTGTGCTTGCTGGAGGGCTTGTTATGTGCCTTTCTTTGAGCCGATCCTCACTCCTCGTTGTAGGTTCGGTCGGGTGACTACGAGATGGAGAGGCCCTACCAAACGCCCCAATTCACCCCCCCCCCCCAAGCCCCATCAGAAAAGCGCGCCCGTTATACGTCAGTCCCAGCGAAACTTCGTTACTTGTCCTAGCCCGATTGAAGTCATCCCCGGAATTTCCAGTAGAGGTCCCGCTGCTCGGTTTTTAAGTCCTCATGGTTGGCTACTCCCTTCCCACGACCAGCGGCGTGATATGATAGTTATCTAATGAACACGCGGAGATCCTCCGGCACTGGCTTGTCATGGCTGACTTTTTGTACCACCCGGTCAGCCCTTTCTGAACGTGACACCACCGAAGCAGCACTAGTCCCTCCCCCCCTTTTCGAGCCCTTTCATTAGAGTATCCTTCTGTAGCCCAGTCCTCCTAGACTTCGCTGCACGCCTTCCCTTTGCCAACCACAATCGTCGTCGACCCCCCCACCCGATAAGCAGCCCTTGCCCACATTTTGTTTTTGATTGAGAAGCCGCTAGCTTGGGACCCCTCCGCGAAATTCCGTTCCGATGACCCAGGACCGCCCTATCTAGGGGGGCGTCCAGTCTTTTTTAAAGAATGGGGGGTTTCCCCCCCCCTGAAGGGACAGATCTCCCCCCACAAAAAAGTTTCAAAGTCACTTGAAGACATTACCCGAGGCGTTTTTTAGACCCCCCGCATCCTCGAAATATTCTGGTACGCTGATACTAATACGTCTAATGCTGAGACGCCCGAAGTGTGTTGTTAGATCCCCCCCCCCCCCCCCCCCACCGGAATTGTAGACGCAAGCTTGCCGATGAGCTCTTTTTCCGACTAATAGTGATGTACTGCTGCCCAGCTAGCACTCGATTGCATTCCCTTTTCCGTCTCATCTTGGCGCTTCGCGCAAAACGATTGCTTTTTTCTGTTTTTTCTACCCTGCACCTGACACGCATGTGTGTGCGTGCTACCGGAAGCCGTTTCCTTCGCCACGTACTTTCCGTTTCTTCGAGCTGATTGATTAGTATGTCCGTCGGTGATGCCCCTCCCCTTCGCAGGTTGGGATAGGGTTTATCCTCGCCGCTTTCTCTTAGGAACAAGACCTAGACCCGGCCCCCAAATCCTGGAGATTAGCTGGGATCGTTGAGATTTGATTTTATGCTTGTTTTCAAGGCAAAAAGACCCTCGCTTCGTTTTGCCGTGTGGCGAGCAATCCCACGCCTTTATGTGGAGTCTGGGCCGCCTTTGAAAACTGGATCATAGCTAGTCACGTGGAAGCTCCTGCCCACTGCTGACGCGCCCCTGAGGGAACCCTATTTTCGACCATTGCTCTGGGAGAAGTCTTTTGAGGCATAAAAGAGAACGAGCAGCGATTGGGCAGACCTGGGGGTTGGAAGGGACAATTTGATTAACATTTGCGACTCTTTGCCTGGGAATTGAGGCGACACCGAGGCGTAGAGGTTTTGAGGGAGTCGCTCAACCCTTTCCGGCGGGCATGTTCGGACCCGTTGTTTATACCTTCTTCGACACAGAATTACGGAAGTTCAAAAGATCCCGCCTAAAAATTCATATGGGGTTACCAGGACCCCTTTTTTCCATACTTCCCTCCTTGCTTGGGCTTTTTACAAACAGTACCTTGTTGTCTTTTCCCCGCCGATTTTGCCCCGACGTTTTCTGCTTCAGCGGCTGATACCCCAACAGCGCCTCCCCGGCCGGACGGAGTTGCGCCCGGTCGCTGAACAACCGTTTACTTGATAGTTTCCTTGCTGTTGTCACCGCCTCTGAAACCTCAAGGGTGTTTCCGCCGTCGTGAATGCTGTACTTGGCTTTTTCCAAGATTGGCCGAGAGAACGCCAAAGATTTTCATGGACATCTGCGTTTATTCACTGGCGGTCCCCGTAGATGCGGGTAGTTTGGCTAGTCCTGCCCGTGATTCGTGAATCGGGCGCTCTCCCCCCCCACACTCCAGGCCCCTCCTCCCCCTCCACCTTGCGCTGTTCTGTCGTGATTGGCCAATCCACTTTGCACGCCCTTCCGAGAACTTGATTAGACGGACTGTGCCCACCGCAGAGAATGAAATGCGCCCGTATTCAAGTTTCGTTTTTCTACTGGTCTCCTATACTGACCGACCTTTCCTCCAAATCTTTCGTCCGTTTTGAGGTTCCACTTTCTCGGCTCCGCTTTCTGGCGAACGCCATCTTTCGTCCCCCCCCCCCCCCATACTGCGACTGTCTCCATCTGTGACAACCTTTAGTGCAAGCTTAGTCATTAATCTTCCGCTACGAGTGCCCTTAGCCAACGCAGACCTAGAACATCGTCTTTATTCACCAGAAAAGATAGACAAATGCCACAACTCCCCCCCCCCCCTTCGCACCACATAGAACCACCCGGTTGCCATCGGCCATCCGTAAGGGAGACTTCTGAAGGCTTTCGTGTCCCCCATCGCACATCACTCATGACCCCCGCCGGTACCCCTCGAAGATCGCGCCCCCTTTACGAGCGGGTTGCTGCGCATTCAGAAATTTTCCAAAACATGAGCAATACTCTCCCAAATAAGCGTAAGAGGGCCGAAGCGGGTTTAGTTCCTTCTCCCCTTGTATATTGACAAGTCCTAGCACCTTCCCCGTCCACAGTCGACCCTCGATCACGACTCCCAACAGGGTGACGTCTCTGATTACTTCCTTTTACACAACCCGCAAACCCGCTCCCCCAGGATCCGCCGCGCAGCCATGCCTGCCCCTCCACGTGCGTCCATTAGTCCCACCTGCACGGGGTCTTCAGGACAACGACCCACAATGTGCTCCCTCCCCCCCCCTCACAAGTCGACTACATTGCAAACCCAACCCCCAGAGGCCGAAGATTTTGAGCCACAATGGGGTTGGGAACGTAACTTTCATGGGCAAGTTTCCCAAGTGCCCAGTAAAAGAACTCGGTCTTACTCCCTTTCGTCCGTTGTCTCAGGCCAGATCAGTCCACTTCGATCTATTGCAGAACCTGTGAATGTTTTGCCTACGGTGACCTTGACACAATTCATTTAATCCGGCGGCTCAGCCGCCATTTTTTCCTGGGAGGGGAAGGCGGAGCCCGCGCTAGTCAAAGACATCGTACCTTGTCGTGTCCTTTTGCATGAAGTGGGGTTGAGGAAGATAAGTATTTTAAGATGGTCTTATGGCCAAAACCCCCCCCCCGAAACCCCCCCCAACAGGGAGCGATAGGCTTTTCATGAGTTCTAAGCGAAAGAACGGCGACGGTCTGGTTCACGTTTTGAGGCTTTTGGAGCCCTTTCAGGTGAACTTGACCTGTTAGATCAACCCACTTGCAGCCCGCAAGCGACAGCGGGTCTCGTCACCCCAAGCGAGGTGTCGGAGACATCGGACACTACCAAGCTGTGACCATTTCTTCGAAATTTCCTTCGCCGCCGCCTTAATAGAGACTAGGGCTGAAACCTTACGCAGCGTTGGTAAGTCAGGCCTTCACGATGGCGCCGCGGCGAACTCGATCTTCCTTGTATATGCTGACGAGGGCACGAACAATCATTCATGCGCGAATTATGCTCAAGAGGTCGCGAACCCTTAGCAGCACGCTCCGATGGGATCATAATCTTCCTATATATTCCTGTTGTTGTTTTCGAGCGCTTCAGCTCGGATTGCTCCTTTCCTGATCAGCTTCGGTTTTTAATGGTGAACTCTTGAGCGAAAGCGCTCTTTGCCCAGGAGATTTTGCTGATGGGAGATTGTTCGGACCCATCCCGGAAACATCCAGCTGAGAGCATAGACCTGCCTTTCAGAAGCGGATGAGACCCGGAGGGCAAGAACCTCAGACGACGACTATTCAGCACCCATTCAGAGAACTTTCAGGCCACGAGATTTGGGCACAACACGTGCCCGAGCCGAGACGACCCACGGAAGAAGTGCGAGAAGACGGGATCTGACAGGCAGTACGTGGAGGGTGCCGATTTTTGATTCGAAAACCGACTCAACGGTGTGAAAAGCAACGCCGCTTGTAGCCTGGATTCGGTGAGTGATAAACCCCCCGTACGTGGTACCCCCACCGCCCAATTACGAGCCACTTTGCTTTTGCCAACTCGACGATGCTTTTTCGGGTGTCGATCGTCCCCGGTTGATGCCGCCATGAAGTAACCGCCCCGAAAGATCAGATGATACGGTCAATGATCCTCCTTTTTTCCACTCCTCCTTGGGTAGTGCATCACGTACACCAAACCCCCATGGTAGTGAACCTGATGGGGGGACGCGTTAGCTCCTTGGGCGGGCTCCACCACTTTCTTCGGCACGCTCCTGTTTTACCGTTGTTTTTGTTTTTTATTCACGTAATTCGTCTTCCGTATTCTGCAAAGATCGGCTTCGTGAATTGATTTGTGTCCCTGCTGGAACGCCTTGCCTTCCCCCTATTATTTTCCTTCGAGTTCCCTCTGGGCACGGAACTGGACCACCTGAAGTTTGTTCTGTAACCCGACCGTTCCCTTTTTACACAAAAAATCTGCGCATCGCTTGTTTTCGTTCAAGTTCTGTCCCTTCCATTTGGGCTCCACTTTTGTCTGTCCAGGATCTAGCGCGGTTTCGCGGATCATCCGACGACTGAATTTCCCAGCCCCGTCATGCTCTTGATCTTTCCCTTTTGCGAGCGGGTTTTTCTTTACCCCAATTTTCGTCCCTTTTTTTTAGGTTATGTGTTCGCGGTGGGCCCCCTTTTAGGCCTTTGTCCCCCCCCCCTTCTACAACCCTTGTAGGATTTTGGAGGAACCTCTTTTTAACGGGGGTTCATTTACTATTATATTTGACTAGTACTCCGTCCCTTTCTGTCATTTCAGCCCCCTATATTATTTGATTGTGTGTTATATCGGGTTACAGTCAGGGCATTTCGTGACTGTTTTTCCACTCCCTCCCTTTTCGCATGGCTACTTAGGAGGTTGCTGCGGAAGTTGTTTCCGTGTTCATTTGGCGTCCCGTGGGATGTTGTTTCTTGCTTCAACTGTTTCGCCTGTCTCCCTCTTTTCCGCCCCCCCCTATGCGTTGTCTCGTGGTTTCATTTTTAGCGGAGATCGCTTGAGATCTGTCATGCCTTTTTTTTTTTGCAACAGATGGATTGGATTTGAATGGTGGGCGTTTCCCCCTGGATACCGTGCTTGCCCACTTTTTGACCCCCCCGAACAGATGTTTTCGCCTCTTCGCACCGTTTTGATGTGACCGACAAGAAATCCCACAAGCTTGATGTCTATTTGCAGGTCTTTAGGAGTAGTATTCTTTTAAACTGCCTTTCCCGGGCAAATTTAGCGGTAGGTGGGAAACCCTTGTAGACTCTATGTCCTCACCGCTGTTCTAGCAGTAAGACTACAAATCCCCAATAAGCGACTTGAATCCCTGCGCATTGGTTTTGTCTTCGGCGGGTCTGACTTTAGTCTTCATGATCTTGAAGGTTTTGCCCTCCTGCGCGCCTTTCCGCCCCCTGGCCTTTTACGTGTCTCTGTGATCTAAACGGCCGACTGTTACAACCATCAACGTGGTGGCGTCTTTTCAATTCCAACAAACCCCCTCTTTGTACCCGCACTCGCGGCGTCATTAAGTGGCACAATTGAGCGTGCTGTGAATCAGGCTTCCTGTGAACCGCAGCAAATGGACCCTAAGATAACGGTTGTCGCTCGCAACGGCCACTTCGGTCGGTCAAGTAGTGGGAGCGCTTTGGTGCATAACCTTCTGTTTTCCGAAAGCCGGGATCTCTATGGCGGTGTAGCCCAAAACAAAGTGATCCTTTGTGGAATCCCCTGCCCGCCACACCGAATACTTCTCTTTCAATCCCTGGAACTTTTTTCATTCGACCCCGTTCTTTGGGTGTTTTTGTCGCCGTATTGGCGGACGCTGCGGTTGGGCATCGCACAGTGGCCCTTCTCCGCCTGGCCCCATCTGGTTTGCCAGCTCCTCCCCTTGTCGCCCCTCTTTTCATGGCCGACGATTAAACGGCACGCGTCGACATCTTTCAGACATTCTTTTTCCCTCCCACACCCCACCAGCAAAAATATGCAGTCCTTGTTTGTAATCAGATCCCACCATTTCGGGCTTCATCCTTGCCCAGTCGCGTCACCGCTGTTTGCACTTGCGCTCGTGCCTTAGCTCATGGGATCGGCAGAAGTACGTTCCTCTCCCTTCCTGCTGGGTTGTCGCCCACTCCTTCACGCGTGTTTCCCTGATGGCTATCCATCCCTACTGACTAAGAGGGAGTGGTCGTTTCTCTGTCTTCGGGCCGCGCTATTTTTTTTACGGCCTTCAACCCCGTTTTCCTTTTTTCGAAGATGCCCACCGGCGAACGACCCCCCCTCACCGGCCTGCTGATTAAATCGGCCTTTCTCTCGGTGGAGCAGGCCTCGGGTAATCAGCAATCACTATGCGTTGCGGGCAAGGGTCCGTCTGACATCCTTTGAATGTTTCTTTGGCCCCATCGTTTTCCCAGCTCCGAATGTCTTACGTGTGTTTTCAATTCCCGAGTCGAGCTGTCCCCGCCGGCGACTCGCACGATTCGGCTGATTGCCAGCGCCATCATTGGATTTTACCCACTCCGGTGGCTAACGCCTTCCAACAGCGTTGTCAGCTCATTTAGCGAAGGACGCTACCGCAGATGTCTTCCGATCCTCGACCAGATCCTGCCCCTTTCCCGACTGGCGTTCTTCTTTTGCTGCACTGGTATTTTTTTGTTGTGGACCTTATTTCATTTTTTGCGGGCCACCCGATCCATTTCCTCCTCGTCGTCTGTTCCTATTCGGCGTCTCCATCAAACACCTGGGCAATGTGGCCTTGTCTTTGGTATTTTGTGGTCGCCTCCGAGTTTGGTTCGGCGTGATGTCGAGGGGAGTGATTTTTTCCGCCGGCGAGAAGCATAGATTTATGCTCACTAAGGGCACGTTTTGTTGTGTGCTCTTCGTGGTTCGTCCCTCGGGCGTTTCGGGTCCCCTTCCTTGATGATTTTATCAACCCAGCTCCCCTTTTACCCTCTCCCCATCTGATGCTGCTCAATTCCCCTCTCGCCAAAGCTGTTTTTGCTGCGGCCAAAAAGAGGACTTAACTCCCCGCGCCTCTCGGTAAATTCTTTTGGCCGTCTTTCCTCTATGTGGGACCCTTTAGTACTCGTTTGTCTGTTCTTTTCACCATGCGATCGTGGGTCTGCCGGAGGGTTTCTTTTGGGCGCGTTTTTGGTCCATTATCTCTCCTTTCTCCTTTTTTTTTTTTTCTCGGATTTCAGTCAGCCAGGCCAAAACGACAGCAGCCCAGCACGCGCGCCCTTTTTCCTTTCCTCGGCGACCCTTGGACACTCGTACTGCTCCAGCACTAAGTCCTTTTTCCCAGAGGTCCGCGGCGCTTGGACGTGCCCTCCTTGGTTTTGCCCGCCCTCAACAGACCATGATCCCCTGTGTTTAGCGGCTTTGAGTCTTGCATCCGAAATGGCGAGTTTCATGAATGGCCCCCCGGTCGCCCCGGTCCTCACGTTCCCTTAGGACCCGAGCCCTAGCGATCCGCTGATCTCTTTCATCGACTCACGCCGCGTCCTTCTTCGCCAGCTCCTCTAATATGCGCTTCACTTCACAAACCCAATTGCGTCGTCGACCACCCCAACTATAAGAACCTGACATTGATTGTGTTGATTGGAGACGCCGACCTAGCGGGACAGGTTCCTCCCGTTTCCCCCCCTTAACAGGGCCGCAGCATAGGGATCTTTTGGGCCCATCCTTTGCAAGAAGAGGTGACCAAAGACATGCCCAGCATCATCAATCAACCCGTTTCGCGTCCCGACATCCCCGGGACTCAGTGGTCGAGTCGATATGCATAATCGTTTCGGCTCTCTCTTCTTTTGCGACGCCCTCCGCGTTGGTTGTTTGCCTTTTCGTTCAGATTCCAGTTGTTTATTATGTGATGTGATTCAGCTTAATTCGTGCTGTAGTCGTTTTCCAAGTCGTCGGTCACGTTTTCGCAGCACGATACCCCCTCCGTTTTAATAACGAAACTCGGAGATGTCGACGGCCCTGTCAAGCCCTCCCTTCTTGTCCCTGCTTTGACGGAGCCTGTCGTCAGGCCTTTTTGTCTGAGACGGATGGCACGTCTTTTCCTCCCTCTGCCCTTCTTTTTTATCAGATCGCAGACTGCCTGCCCCCTACAAGACTCGTACCGTACCCCACACATATTCTCGGTTTTGTATTCTTTATGACATTCACAAACGCCGCGTCGTGGTGGCCCGTGGTCTTTATCCCCCCCCCCCCAACACAGCAGGAAGGTTTCCGGTGTCTTTCGCAAACGGCATTGCTGTAACCTCGTTTAGCGGTTTGCCCACTGCTGACGCTAATTTTTTCCTTAAGGATGAGCTTTGTGATCCAAATCAGAGCAGAGATTTGTGACCCAGGTGGGTTAAGGCTTTACCTGTATTTCCATCTTTTAGACGAATTATGACTTGCTGTTATACAGGGTAGCACAACAGTATAGGGAGGAACCCGTGGTCGATTGCACCCCTATTTCTTAGTGGGCAAATGTTTTGTCGTAATGTCATCACAATAGTGATCCGCCAATATTTTCCCGGTAACCTCTCCCTCGTACCCAGTCAACCTCCCTTGTACCCTCCATCCTCGGCTCCACCAACCGCGCGTTCCCCTCTACCCAAACCCCGCGTCCCCAGGATTTTGGGTGCCGGAGAATTTTCACAAAGTTAGAAGGAAAATCAGAATAATTGGGGGGCTTATGGGGAAACCCTGAACCTTTGTATTAGAAAGAAAGATGCGAGTATCGGAGCGCGCCCCTAGGTCCCACTGCAAACAGCCGAAATATACGTTTACGGGACTGTTCCCGGTTCTCTCTACTATCAGTGAGGGGGGTTCACAGACTTAGCACCCCTCGCTAAGTGGTTTCCGTCGCTACGAATTTTCTGCGTGATTTTGGTTGCGGGTCTTGCCATGCAAGGAACTCGAGATTGCGGTTTCCTTCTTCGTTTTACTGCGTTAGCAGATATCAGGGCCTTATGGGGTGGATAGAGTCAATTTCCACTTGTATTAGGTCCGCGTTGTGACAACAAAAACGGGGACGATTTCCTCCTGAGAACTGGTATTCCTTGTATGCCTGTTTGGTTTGAGAGATTACGGAGACACGCGTATGACCGTAGGTCCTTTCACAGGTGCCCCCCTTCTCCACATTGCCGCCGTATTTGGGGACGGCAGTTAGAGGAAGGACATCCCCTTTACCCGAAACGTAATGCCCTCTACTTTTCGTTTTTTTGCCGGAGTTTGATCTAACACTTTTTCCAGCGCCGCCTATCCCTTTGTAAACATTTGTTAAAAACATAAGCATATGATAACGCGGCTAGAAAAAGGAGAAGGTAAGTTTACACAGATTAGACCACAAATTCTTCTTAGATAGAGCCTTAGATAGTCAAAGACCAGGCTAGGAAAGCGATCCCTCCATCTTGACGCACTGAACACACCGCCCCCCCGGCCCCGCCAAAGAACAGTATCGCCCACCGTCTAAGGTCGCGTTTTTCGTCACCGAGACAATAGCATGATTCTTTCTACAATTAGTCACCACCTTAAGGATTGTTGATGACAGCCAGCGCCCAGTGATCCCTTCTTGAAGGCCCCCCTGGCCCACAGTTCTCCCTACGCCATATTTGTATTGGCCCCTGCCTGCAATTTGGCAAGCGCCCCAGGCCTGCGCGCCTTTCCCCCTGGGTGCCTCATTTGACCCCCAAGACCCCCAACCAGCAAACCTTCCCTCCCCCAGTCTATCTCATCAGCCGGGCGGTCCGGGCTTGGAGAAGATCAACCTGCTGCTCACCGAGCCATGGTCATTCGCCCCCCCTGGCCTCTCCACCACCACCAATCCCCTTCCACCCGAAAGCTGATTTGCACAAGTTTTGCTCCTTTCTGGGGTTGTTTTGCTAGAATGGACCTTCATGGCCAGTTCCATTGGTGAAAGTCAAAGACATCTCGGCATTTAACCGTCGGCGGTTTTTTAATCCTCCCCCCGGCCCCGGTTCACGCTTCCTCTCTCTTTTTGTGAATTACGCATTCGTCTGACCCTTACTATTGCAATCGATGGTATTCAGACTCCGTGTTCTGGAACGTTTCGAATAGCTAATTGCTTATCGTAGGTAACAGGTTCCCGCGCCCAACCCATCCCATGAAGGGAAAAGTCATCCTTTTCGCAGGTGTTGATTGGAATTGTATGGATGTACGCGATTGAACACGTGCTTAGACGTATGTGCCGTGGGTTAGAGGTACCGGGCCTCCTGGTCGTGCCGTTTGTTCTGACGGACCCAACCGAAGCCTGGCCGCGACTACGTCGGTCAGCCACACTGTCGTTTTTTGCGCACCATCCAACGCAGTGACACCCCATTTCGAGACTTTGAACTCCGACGCGGTTTGCCGGAGACCCCGTTTATGCCTCTGCCTGGGAATTTGCACTCGGCGGATGCAGCCGCACGTCGCTTTTTCCGCTCTAAGCTGGTGTAATGCTTTCCCTTCCTCTCTGAACAAAACATCATCGCAGTTCTCCGCTTAGCTAGCCTTTTAGCGCCCCTTTAGAGAACCGATCTTGATCCGGATCATCACTCCCTTCTATCTATCTCTTTTCTCCTGTGTTTGAGTTGAGAAGCCTGATTTTCCTTGAAGAGGAGCGGGCTGCTGTTAGCGCTTTGCGACTAGCGACAGTTCCTCTTATGACCCGTCCGATTTTCATCGTTCTTTGAATCCCCCGCTTCGATGCGGCGTGACGTTAAGGACCGCCCTTGCTTCTCATTCCGTCCACGGCGGCTCGCGGGTCCACCCTTTTTTGAGTTCGCTGCGGCGCGGCTTCCCAGGTCTGAGCGGTCATTTCGTTTGGTTTTGACTCAGCCAACCGACAGCGACCTCAGGGTGAGTGAACGAACGCCGCGGTAGTTTTCTTGTTTGAGTTGACACCCCCCGCAACTTTCACCCCCCCCAGCCACGGCCGCGCCCCCGGCCCCCCTTTTCTACCGCATCGGCTCTTGGCAGGTTTTGTCCCTGATCGCGAACGCCCTCAGATCAATCTCAGCCTGCTAGGGAGAGGATCCCTGGCATCGGCGGTGAGAGTTCCCCAAGGTGACGCGGGGGAGATGGCCGTGTCGCAGCCGGCTAAACCATTCTTTCTCTACGTACGCGCTGTGCATTAAGTTTTTTCACCTTCCCCTCCTCTCCTTTTTTCCCAGCCTTAGGATGCGGACGACTGAGTCCCTTGGAACTGAGCCATGCAATTGATAATCCTTCCGAGGTCCCCTCCCCGTTTTACTACGCCTTTCCCCACGATTTCCAGGAAATTTTGAAGAAAAATCCCGGGCAAATTTCTCGTTGTTTTTCGTTTTGAAATTTACCTTTGGGCTTTTGTTCGAACTTGTCTTTTGTCCCAGTGATCCGGGGCGCAAAGAAGGGTTATTCCGAGAAGAAGAAACGTGACCGCGCCCGTAATGTTGATGGCGATTATCCTGGACCTTTTTTTTTTTGTCTGGGTGTGAATCACGCAAAAATTTTGGATTCGGACCCGCTCCCCGTCTGACCGGGCGCTTTTGGCAGTTTTTCTTCTTGGAATCTGACCCATTTTTAGTCCTTTTATCTCCCCCGCTTCGGCCCTGGGTTCGGTTACCTCATTGTAGTATTTTCTTTTTCAGTTTTCCCTTTCTCCTTTAAGCAACCAGTTATTCATGTGATACTTTGTACGATCGGCGCTTTTTTTCTATTCCCCCCCCTGCGAATGTGCGCAGCCCACCTCCCCCCCGCGGCCACCCCCGCTTCCCCAGCACTCCACTGCCCCCCCGACCCCTCCTGAGCCCCCCCCCCCGGCCTCCCCCCCAGCACCCCCCTGCCGATATGCAATTTTTTTTATGGCCGTGGTTATTTGTTTAACTTCATGTCTTTTGCCCTGGTCGCTTTTCTTCCCGTGCTATCCAAGGCCCCCCATTCGGGCTTCTATCAGTTTTTAGTTTTGACACTAATTTTGTCCCACCCCGGACTGGTCTTCAGCTGCCCGTTTTGTAATGGTGTAAAGCTTTCAGACGCGCGCCCTTTTAACCGGGCTCAAAACCGATGCCACCGTTTTGCTTTTGCATTTGTATTTTCGGTCGTATCTTTTGGTTCATCACGTTCCTGCGCATTCATTCGCGGCATTTTTTCAACCACTGGTTGTCCTTTTTTCACGCAGTAAGTGATCAATGGAGCACCCTCAGCGCCCTGTTACCGGTATGTTGTGGCGGATAGGCGGGGGGGGGACGGCGACAAAGGCTGCACGCACATAGGGGGGTCGCAGCCGACCGCCCCCCACACAACAACAACACCCACATAACCAACAAACCCAAAACAAACCCACACCTCCACATAAGTCCACCCCCCCCCCAACACAAACCCGGCAAGATAAGAAGGTAACCCCAAAGACCTTTGGACAGTAAATGTACAAAAGTGCCCGATACAGTTGACCAAAGATGGAGGAGTGGCGGAACCCACCCACCCCTTTTCGTTGCGGGCACAAGTACGGAGAAAGGGGAGAAAAACGGAACCCCACATCCCTGGCCACCCCGCGCGGAATAAGGTTAAGGTTACCCAATGAATCACTGACCCCTATTCAAGTCACCGTTTTCTGGCCGACTGAATCCCTTTTTCTCTAGAACCCGCTCCAAGCGGTTTCCTTGGTTCTTCACGTCCTAAGCCGGGAGCCTCATGTGGTGTAGGTGACGACTCCCCCCCCGTCTGAGTGAATACCAAGCACAGTGAAGGAGAGCGTTAAGTCCTTTGGACCCTTTTTTAATTCGCCTCCGCTAGTCGCGATGCTGTTCGCTATTTTTTGTGCCCCCTCTTACTTTGCCAGTTCCGGTACCCTTTGTCCCCCTCCGTCAATATGAAGCAAAAGAACGGTTCAAAGACCCAACCTCTCCTCTCTCCCTCTTGGCTACCTGGTGAGCAAGTCATCCCTTTGCCCTTATGAAACATTTCGCCCAAAACAACCAATGGTTCCCAACCTCTTCTGTATATTTTGCTTCACCTCTCCCCCCTCCGCAGTCCGAGTAAAAGGGCACGTCAGCTTCCCTCGAAGATGGGATCACGTTTCGAAGCCCCGCCTTCTTTTGGATACTGCCCACGCGCGGTTGTATGCTATCCATGCTCCTCAATCTTCCCCCGATCCTCAGCCCTGCATATCGTGGGATGGCTTTTCTTTTCGGCCTTCTTTCTGGGGCTTTTTTATGGTCTTCACTTCACCTTTCCCTAGATTTTGATCACCTACCGTCATCTATGCCCAGGCTAAGAGCAAGGAAATACTGGGGCCCTCCCTTTTTTTTTCCCTTCCTTCCCCCAATACACGTCTTCACCGTCTTTCGGACCTTGTCCTCTTTGTGGCTGCTCCAAATGGCGGGTCTCGTCCGTGAAAGATTTCGTTTTTTCTTTTCCGCTACACGTAGTGCGCCTGAATTGTTCCTGACCATCTTATCTTCCCCCTTCTTTCTAATGCCCTCTTTTTTCTTTTTTCCCCCCTGCCATGAGGTTCATACCGCCTATGTCGTCTTTTTGTATATCTGACCGACCACTCTGCCATTCCCCGAAGGCCACGTTCGACCCTTTTTTTTTTTTTTTTATTTTTACAGCTGGTTGCAAAAGGGGGGCGTCACCGTACCCAGGCGGGCGTCCCTTTTCGCTCGGTATTACGCACGCTTTTTTCCCTCCTATTCGGCTCTTCTCCCCACCCCCCCCCCACTGGGTTTCTGTTTTTCTTTGTCGTCCGAAGATGTGGTTGTCCAAGGGTGCAGTCGTTATGAGACACTTTTCCTTCTCCCGGACGTTCCTCGAAGAGACCTCCCTCGGCCTGTTTGGGATTCGTTTGCTGGCTTCGTGTTTCCACGCGGTCATTCTTTTCTCACCTGTCAGTCTCAAAACCGTAGTATGACCCCAGAACATTTCCGTTCTTTCCTTCGCGTTTTCAGCCTATCAGCCCAGCCCTATCTGGTATGTTTGCGGCCACAAACCAATGTAATCCCTCCTTTCGTTTGACCCCCCCGGTTTGAGGAATTATTGAAGTAGTATTAGAGGGGAAACCTACGCCCTTTTTGAAGAGTAGGGCTTACTGCAAAAGGGTGAGGGTGGTGCTGCGGGTCTCCTGGGCAGGTGGCGTTGGC
>Ga0179593_1385326_pt1 | contig 18046 bp, 17 predicted proteins | sample CZODoug2_1_08_16_FD_185931 | JGI IMG/M metagenome (GOLD analysis project Ga0179593, IMG submission 185931) | Vadose zone soil fungal communities from Angelo Coast Range Reserve, California, USA - CZODoug2_1_08_16fungal (PacBio error correction) | ecosystem: Environmental > Terrestrial > Soil >... | reverse complement strand
CGTTTTAAGTCCCCCCCCTGGCACCACAAGCCCCTTGTTCCCTTTTTTACCAACCCCTTCTTTTCCCCTTTGAAAGGGAAGATACTTCTCCCCCCCTTCCTTTCTTTTAGGATCTCGTTTTCTACCTTCCTTGGATTTTCCCACGTTTTTTTTTTTCAGAGGGGAAAATGGATGTCCTTTCCTTTTTCTCCCAGTGGTGAACAAACCTGTTTATTCCGAGGGGAAAGCTCCCCGACCCCTGAGGGGCCACCCCTTCTTTTCCCTTGTGAAATATTTAGCCCTGAAGCATTTCCCCACGTGTCTATGATTTCCTTTAGTGTGGCACGGCTTTTATGTACCTTCCCCACGCTTTGAGTCCGCTAAGGGCCCCGGGTTCCCCCTTCCTTGACATGTAGATAAAGAAGGACGACTTCCAGGCCTTTTTGCTTCGTTGGCGGCCTCACTGTCAGGATTTCTTTCGGTCCTTGAGATTTGGTTCTCCCTTTTCTACTTCTGGTTGAAGAACTCTCTCCCCTCTGCTCGGTCCTAAAGGCGAAAGTCGTTCCCCCTTAGTGAGAATTTTTACCATCCCCATTTCCGCATACGCTAGGGTTCCGTTTTTTCGACATGATGAAGAGTCGACCTTTGTTTTCGATCCTTTTTGGGACCTTCTTCGACACAGGCGTGGCCCGCCCCCGCTCTTTCCGACATGCGAACTCCCCCTTTCTGACTTTTCGCAGAAAATACCTCTTCGCAATTCCTTCCACGATTATTTTTCTTTTTCTGTCCTGAAGAGTGAACCTCCAGTTCGCTTTTTTCCACGTGCTGCGCACTTTCCCTGTCCCCTTTTCGGTTTCTTCCGGGCCAGAGGACGGGCTTTAACCTTTTGCGACCCCCGCTCATCTTCCCCCCCTCTCCATGGTGAAAAGTTTTGTGGTCTCGCTTTTTCGCCCGAGTCAACTTCCTTCATCTTCGGCCTCGGAAAGCGAGTGGAGGTAGGGAAGCGGTAACAGCACCCGTTTACCCCCTCCGTTTTCCTCCGGAACAGAGGGCGTGCCGCGGCTGAACCGATTATTTTGCGAGGGCTGGGCTTGTAATTTTTTTTTTCCCCCCCAAGCCCATCCCCTCGATGCCGCCTTCATGGCGCGGCTCCGCTTTTTTGTCCTGTAGAAGGGAGACCCCCTGCTTGATATTCGAAAACTTGAATTTACCCCTTTTGCCACGCATGCGGGAGGGCACCACTTTTCCCAACACCGCAGGTCTTCTTTTTTTTTCGAAAAGCGGTTCGAATCATTAGTCCCTGAAGGGGACGCCTCACCTTCCCGTTGAGATGCTAAAAATGATAGTGTAGGGGAGCCTTTTGCTACCCTTGTTCCCCCTTAGGACAGACTTTTGTTCGATGCAGCGGAAGGGTGATTCCCCTTTTCTAGTCTTTGGATTTCCCCACTCCTGCTCCTTCCAGATGGTGGGAGAGACTTTTATTGCCCACGACTTAATTATTTCATTGTCTCCCCTGCCTAGCTTATAGAAAGGCGGAAACCCTGTGAATGTCTCTCCAGGATTTCCTGATCCCCTTTATCTGCTGTACCTGCTGTTTTTTTTTCTTTTCCCTATTTGAGTCGTGATTAGCTGGACGAGGGTGGTGTTTTTGAAGGATTTCCCATGCAGATATAGCACCGCCTTTTGCCCTTCCTCAGGGAAAATTGACCTGTGTACTACCAGATGAGTGTTCCAAATTTTTTCGGGGTCTTTGCAGCTTTTTCGAGGCCTGCCTGCATTCCACAATTTTTCTTTCCCCGATGGACCCCCGCCTCCCCCCCCCTTTCTTCGTACAATTGGGTAACTTTTCCCCTCCCGTTTTTGTTGACTCGATGAACAAATGAGCCTCATCTGGGCATTTGAGTTTGTTTGCCCCGCTATCTTCGAGTACATGGGTGCCCCCTAGCCTTTTTCCCAAACTTCCCTACCCCCCCAATAGATTTTTTCATTTCAAGGGGATGGGTTTTTTTAGAAGATGGGCAAGTTCCCTCTTCCCTCTCCTTAGTTACCAATTCCTTTTTTTCTCTCTCATGGGTAACCACCCCTTCAGAAAGGTGACCTGATTTCCCCACCTCTCGCAGCTGCCCCTAACCCCTTGACTCAGAGTTGGTTAGGCATACCTGGAAGAACTTAAAAGAACGATCTTTTTTTCCCCCCTCTATCGACTATGATTAATGCTCCCTTTGTCTACCCGTCCCCGGAATTGAGTGGCTTCAGATTTTTCCCGAACTCTGCATAAAGCTTTATACCCCTTTCTAGACAGAAGAGACCATCCCTGCAGGTTTATAAGCCCTTGTCCAAGACGCATAATTTCCTTATTCCTTTTTTAAGAAACAGCTTTTCCCCCTGCCGTAGTATCACACTATAAAGCCCCTTTCCCTCCTAGGGGGGAAGCATTCCGTAACGAGCTCAGACTCGGAAGAAAGACCTAGCTGGATGAGAAGAGTGCGGCCTTGCTCCAATTTTTCCAAACAGTGTGCTACCCCCCTTTGGACTGGTCTTTTTCTCATTTTTGGATCCCGGATCAGAGCATTCCAGACTCCACACAGTTTTTTTTTTTCGACAAGGATAGACCCTCCCGAGCCTTAATAGCATATTAGGCACGACCCCCTCCCCTCGGCGTGGGATGCCCCCCTTTTTTTCCACGCAATCTTTTCCACTTATTCCACCGATTCGGAGCGCATCTTTTCCCTTCAATTCCAGCTCGAAGCTTTCCAATGGTTTTAGTTCTAATGGCTCCAAGATACTTCCAAAGCTTTTCCCGCTTCAAGAAGAGCGAAGACCTTCCCGGCGTTTTTTTTAAGTGTGGCGACCCCTTTAAGAAAAATGGATTCTTCTTTGGTTAGTGAGGGAGCTTGTGGTTTTTTCCCCCCCCGCTTTGTTTTCGCGGAAAGCCCCGCAACAAGAACTAGAACCGTTTCTTCTTAATCTTCTTGAGGCACGGGTTGGTTCTGCCCTCCCCGCGACCCCTGAGTGCAGCTCCCCATGAGGTAATGGAATTTTGCCCGTGCGGCGGGGTCTCTCTAAGACCCGTAAGTCGCAGTTTATTTTTTTTCCCGTCTTTGCGGCGCTTTTTTAATGGGTATTTACGAAAAAAAAGAAGTTGCTCCCGCACAGCTGACGCTTCATCCCCCCCCCTTCCTGCGTTCCCGAAGGTCTTCTGCCTTATATGGAGAATATTAAATAGAAGTCGATGTCTTAGCCGGTCATCCTCAGTGCGGGGGGCTCAACCCTTATCAAGTAATTCGGTGCTTACTAGCCACATCGCCCCCCCTTAATTTAACTTAGATACTGCCCTGGAGATCTTCGCCCCACGGGAGTCTGTTTCCTTCTCTTTTTCAATGCGAGAAGGGTCATCCCTTTCCCGCAAATGGCTTCCTTTTTGGCCCCCGGGCCTTTTCCCCACTTCACATCCCCCCCTCCTCACAAGAACAATCCCCCCTTTTTTTTTGGAGCTATGGATGGTCTTACCCACAAGTAGCATTTTTTGTTTTTCCTCACGCCAGTGTTTTTTCGTCTTGGCCTTCCCCCCCTCTTCCCGAAGGGGGTGCCCCCCTGAATTTTTCCCGGAAAGAACCCCCTTTACCAGTTCCCGGTACGACAAGTTTTTTGTGCCCTTCCCCCGTCACGTGAGCCCGTCTTCCTTCCGCGAAAAAGCCCTTTTTCTCTCTGACCTTTCAATTACCCCTTTTTGCCCCACCGTCAAGGGAGCGGTTCGGTGGTGCGGCAAAAAAAAAACTCACTTTACCGCTCCCCCCTTTAAACGGCCGTTTAGGCCGATTTTTGCGTTCTCCGAAAAGCTTTCCCCTCCATTTTTTTTTCCCCCTTTTTAAAGATCCCAAACCCAAGCAAACGCCCGCCGATTTCTCCCTTTCCTTAATTGAATCTTTCTCTCCTACCCCTTTTTTTTTCGATCGTTTTTATTAAATGCCTTTTCCTCAGTGGAAGTTTTTTTCTTGTTTCCCCTCGTGTAGCCAAGACCTAACACATGGGCCTTCCCACCCTTTTCCCTCTTCCCTCGACGAAGGTTCCCCTAGTTCTCCAGTTGAACCCCCCCCCTTATGCATCAAACAATCCCCCCTTCCCACCTGCCGTCCCCAACCTTGCCCCGTTGGAAACCGTCTCTACTTTTCCACGTCTTTTTCTTTTGCTTGTCCGCGTTCCACGTACTTTTTCCCCCGGTCGGACGCGGTCCCTTTTTCCTCCTTTTCTTTACAATTAAGTATTGGCCCCCCTCTGCGATCTCTTGGGGAGTGGACGTCCGCCTCCCCGACCCCTTCTTGCCGCACCCCCTGCCCCTTCCTTTTCTGAACTCCAGAATGCGGCCGATGGTTTAGGAGGGATGTTTGCGGGATGGGAAACTTCCCCCCCACTTTTTTGAGACGCCGCAAGCTTCCTTTTCCCAACCTCCTTGAGCCCTTTTTACCTTTCCCTCAGACGGAGAAGCTACCCTTCGGCTTGTAGGGGGGTCCTTCCGTTTTCGGGCCCCCCCCTACTCTCTGCTATTGATTGGAGCCTCTTTTTGCTAGTAGCTTTTTACGTTTCCCTCTTGTGTCCCGCACTGAGGATTACCCAGGCCCTGCAATTTTCGTCCGAGGGCGGAAGGAATCTCTTCCCATCGCCCTATTCGACTCTTTCCCCTTCGGTTTTATGAGTTAGCGTAAGTCTGCATGGCCCCCTTTTCCTGGTTTGAAATCAGTTTTTTTACCATTCACCAGGCAGGCAGCCCTTCATCTCCCCCCCCTTTGAGAGTCCCCGTTGCTATCTCTTCCATACCCCTTCCATTACCTTTTTTGACGAAAATTCCCTCCTGAGTTTTGTGTACCCGAACGAGGCTCAGATTTTCTGATCTTGTGGCGGAACCCCCTGTCTGTTACTAGTGGCCACTTGGATTTCTTTCCACATGGAAGGTGCCTAGGCGTCCCAGATACTATCCCCCTGACCCTGTCCATTTTTAGGGGCCAAAGGTTGGTCTCGCCCCACCACTCACCTATCACGCATCGTTCTTTCCACATCAGGAAAGAGCTTTTTTTCCGGATCTGAACGCTCTCGGGCAATGACACCCCTTACCGTTAACCCTCTGAGCTTTTCCATCGCGGACCACGGGCACCTTGTCGAGGGCGTTTTTCTCCCCGACCTTTATAGATTCCGAAGAGCTATGTGTTCGCTTTGAGAGGGGCCCTTGTAGCAGCCCCCTCCCCCCGTTTCAGAAGTTCCAATCCCCTTACAAGGCCTGATTTCTCACGCATGCGTTTTTATCAAACGGGACCCCCCTCGACGCGGCTAGAGCGTCCAAACGGCTGCAGTAGCGTTTATCGTTCCTTTGCCCCATAGCGTTGTGTCGTCTTGTCCCCCCCGTTTCTTTAGTGTCGGGCTCCCCCGTTTTTGCTTGTATTATACCTTCCACTGTGTAGGTGCTGACGCGGAAAGAGAGAAGTTTCCTGGGTCTAAATCCGGATTAGACTTCTCTCCTCTTGAAGCCCCTACTGTTTAACACTTCGGAATCCATCTTCAAGTGAAACCAATATAGGTGTTTCATTCCTTTCTAGCGAGTGAACCCCCACGTCCCCAGGTGCCCCCTCGCTGAGAGTTTTTTTGAGCGTGAGAAGTTACGATCTGCTTCAACGCCTTTGGGTCCCCAAATCCTCGAATAAGGGATTCCCCCCAGTGTACAATCACATTTTTTTTTCCCCTGATTTTGGGTCGTCTGCAAGCTCGTATTGACACCGTAATATAGTAGGAGTTTCTCGAACAAAACGTCCCCTTCGATCCATTGTTTCCCTTCTTCTCCCTCGGTGTTTTTTGTGAGTTCCCCCCTGGATAAGTTTATTCCTGACGTTTCTTGAGTTGTTGGGCCCCCTCCCTCGGAGGCGAGTCCCGTCAATTACGCAGGCGCTAAAGTGCCCCAACCTCGAACGAAACCCCCCGGTTCTGTGGTAACTTCCATTTCCACAGTTCCCCTGTCTGATCTAGGCGTCCTTTTTTTTGCCCCCTCCTGAATCCTTTTCGCTTCTTCCCTGCAATGTTCCCTTTCCAGAGCTGGGTAAACTCACTTTGGGAAATCGCTCCTTGAGGACCTTCAAGCACGTTATTTCTCTGCTTTATGATTAATGCCCCAGCCCTTGAGCCCCCTTGGAAGTAGAGTGGATTCCCTTCGGGCCTATAATTTCGACGGATACAGCTTTCTTCACTATACTCTTGGTGTAGCCCATCCCTCTCTAAACATTTCGCCTCCGTTTTTTAAGAAAATAAAGACCCCACTTTTTCCATGGGATGCCACGCCCTTTCCAACCAGGAGTCTACTTTTTTCCCCGACCCCTGTAAGACCTACTTTTGGTCCCGGGACAAGAGAAGTCTATCGCAGATAACGTACTACTTTGGCAGATATGCGCCATCGCGAGTAACTTCCGGCTTTGTACCAATTTTTCTCACCCGAATTCCTTTCTGACTTTAATGGGTCGACGTTACTTCTCGGCATCCTGGAAGCCCTTTCCGTTTAAAACGTACGGACATAGACCCCCTTGAAGCTCCTAGCTGAATAGATTTTTATCCCTGATTAGGGGCTCGCCAATCGAACATTTTTAACTTTTTAACCGTGGAACGAGATGGATTGCCCCCTTCCCGATTCTGTTTTTAATCTACAGACCTCCTTTTCGTGCTTAATGAATTAAGACCTTTTCCCCCCCCCCCGCGGCCTAGGTAAGACGAGTAAGGCTCGGCTTGATAAGTTTTGTCCCTTCTCTTTCAGAGCACACTTTTCCCGAACCCCTCAGATGGGACTTAGGAGATTGGGTCGCTTTTTTTCAGTTCCGATGTGGCAGACGCCCACCACCTCTCCCCACAGGGCTATTCACGTCTTTCCTTCATGGTTTTTATCCCCCCACAAAAGAAGAAAAATGGAGTCCCACCTTCTTGTTCCATCCTTGCCTCTCTTCCCTTCATGTTTCTTACGCAACATCCTTTCTATGTTTGAGATCTCTCCTTGTAGCGGAGTTTTTTTGTTTGACGGCGCTATTTTTACTTTAAGCCTTTGCAACCAACGTCTCCAAACAAGCCGTAATTATATATTTCCCCCCCTTTGCTTTTTAATAAAGGTCACCCTCCTGTCAATCTGGACATGGTTAGGTTTGAATCTCCTCCCAGAGACTGCCCCATTTCTAGCTCCTCCTTCAGTTTCCCCGCCTGATAGAAAAGTAAGTATCGATAGCTCCCAGATCCCTTTTTTTTCAAGATCTTTTCCTTAGTGTCTTTGAAAGCAAACTCTCCCAAGGAGCATTTGCCACGGGCTTGTTGCCTTTCCTAATTATAAGATTCACCCCCCCTCTACCCGGAAGTTTTCCGGTCACGCCCACAAATTCCCCCATAAAGCCTTTTCCCCTCAACGTAAAAGTGATGCCCTTTTTGAGCCTTTTTCTGCAATGTCTCTCCCGAGAGGGACCCACACGGTGAATTCTTTTAGGTAGATCCCCCCACCCTCGGACTCCTTGTGAACCCGTCTAAGGTAAAGAATTCAAAGTTTAAAAAGACTTTTCCCCTCCCCCAATTTGGGGTCCTCCTGAGACCAGTATTGCTGATCCTAGAAGAAGGAGGCCCTCTGAACCCGAGTTACACAGAGTGACAGTGTGTTTCTTCCCAAGGCTGGTAACAGGTTTTGATTTGCTGGCAACTCGGGAAGACCACTAGGTGGGAAACTTTTTTTAGAACGGCACTCTTCCAGAAGCCGTTTCTTCGCGGCTGCCAGATGTCTTAAGTTTTTCCCCCGGGATCAAAAGACCCCCCTTTTCCTTCCCTCACATAGGAATGCTATATCTATTCATCCCGTTTTTTTTGATGTTTATTAAGGGAAGTTGATGATTCTTACGTCCTTCTTTTTTACGTCTTTCCCTCTTCCAAATGATGTAACCCCCCCCAGGTGACGAGTCTAAGATCGGCCACCTTGAGAATTGAACACCCGCTCTTGTCCTTCCTCCCCCCAACCATGGCCCATCCCCCCTTTGGGAAAACCAACCCCCCCCTTCGCGGGAAATTTTTTCCTCGGCCCCCTTACTATATTTTGATAGTAATCCCGTTCCGTCCCAAGTCTTGCCCCCCACAGGTCGGTATTTTTTTCATGGTGGTGATACGGTCTGCCTAGAGGAGGTTGTGACCCCATGAGGGTCAGCTTGGAAGCAGCCTTCCCCCCCATTAATTGTCGTGTCCCCAACTCGTCTCCCATTGACATGCCCATCCTTCATTTCAGTCACTTGTGAAGTGTTATTCGGCTTTGATTGTTTTATTGCGGCGTTCCCTTCCTTTGACGGCGCAGAGTCGGTTTTCCCCCTGACATTAGCTGTAAAAGATAAAGACTGTCTTCGGTCCCCCTCTTTGTTTTGTCTCGTGGAGTTGCATCCCTAAGATGTTTCCCCTCTTTCAAGGGTGTAGCGATGTGGATCGTCGCCCCCCTCCTCCCCTGGTTTTTGTTCCTGGCACTTAGGTCTCTGGACGTAGCAGAAAGCGCCCTCTGGCCTCATCACCCCCAACCATGTATAGACTTTACGATAAGACGAGTTTTTTCCTTTATGCTTTTGTCCTGGATGACCCTGTGCTTTCATGCCCGATTGGTTTGCGATTGGGCCCTCTTCCCCTACAGGAGGATCTCCCCACTAAACGCACTGCGACTTCCTTTTATTTTCGCGTTTCCCCTGACCCTCCCTCGTCCCTGTTTCCGCAATCCTTTTCCCCGAGCCCTGTAACTCCCCCTTTCGGGTCCAGGAGGTGAGAACCCCCCGTTGCCCCCCCTGAATGAGACCCTTTTCGGATGGCTTTTTTTTTTCCCCCTTGCTTGCGCTACCCTTCTTCGAGTACACCTAGGACCTTAAGGGGCGGTACCTTTGTTCTAGAACTCACACACGTAGGCAACAACAAGTCACGCCTTCTTTTTTCCAGGCCTGACCTCGTCAATGCAGCCCTTGCCCTGTAGGGAACCCTAAAAGCCATTACAGCACATTCACGTCTTTTTTTTTCATAAATCCTTGGTCAAATGAGTTAGCTCTTGCTGCAAAAGGGACAACCTATGGGATTTGGACCCGATGTCATCCAGCCGCGATTTGCCTTTTATGCTAGCTCGACGCGAGTTCTTGATAAGTCTGAGAAGGAGAACCACCCTTACGATTCCACGCTGCGATGAGCCCTAGAAAACCGACTGTACTCTACACCCCCTTTCCTTCACAAGAAATCTTTTCACCACGGGGGACCAACCGATGTAATGCCTCGGCTCGAGCGACCTCCTCTGTCCGGCCGCATTTTGATATGACCCCGCGCCTGTTTTTGGGCCCCAATAGAGGGACCCAGCCACGTGTATCGTGTTTTCCCACCGGTGCCTCCGGTGGTTTCATTTAAGAAAATAACCTTGATTTCTTTGCCCCACAGCCCTTGATTCCATGGTTTCGGTTTTTTGGCCCAACTCATTCTATGAGCCTGGACGAATAGAATGCTGATCCCCACCCGTCCTGGCCTATTTTTCTCCTTCTTCCTGGGATCAGAGCTCCCCTTCCCTTTTTCACCATATAAGTGCTTTTCAGGCAGGATAGCGCTCCCCCAACAAAAAAACCCAGGTCTTTTTTTTACTGTCATGACGTCGCAGTCACGCTGGCAGAGCTTAGAGTGTAATGAGAGAGATCCCCAGTCCCCCACGAGTCTACATTTCCTCCTCCTACCTCTCTAGTGTCACCTGCTCTTCTCGAAGTACAGTGTCTATTCTTTCCTGCACTATTTTTTTCTTTTATGATTTTCCAACTGTACTCTCGCTTTTTCCCCTAACCCACAAACTCAACGCCGTTTTCCATCCACTTGGGTCAATTTCCCCTATCTCCTCCGTTGTCTTGGTGAGAGATTTCTTTTTCCCCCTCTCCCATTAATGGACTGGATTGCGGTTTTGTCACCCTGCTACTCCCTTGAGAGCTTTGTTTCAATGCAGCTCCGCTTACACGCGTTGCTCCCCTTAGACTGGTGGATCCATGGGATGGAAGACTTCTCTTCCCCCTTTTTTCCGGAGCGATTTTCTGGCCAATGGCCGGTTTATCCGAATGTGGTTCAAATTCTAAAGGATCCCGTCGGACATCCTCGAAGACAGTTCCCGGAAGCCCATCTGGGACTTATTACAGGGAGGCGACCCCCTCCCCCTTCTCTTTGTCTCCTTTCGATTTTTTCCCATTGTTTCAGAAATGGGCTCCACCGGCTTCGGTGGAACCTCTTCATTCTTTTAGCAGCGCTCATTTCTAGAATGTACTGGTCAGACAAAGAATAGACAATGAGCATCAGATCCTTCCTTTTTAAGCACCCCCATCATGTATTCTTAACATCCGCTCCCCCCCCTGGAGGCCTTGAGCCCAGAACAAGATCAGTATCAGACTCATTTTCCTTCCAGTCACCGGTCAGGATGAGATAACGGAAGACATCCCCTTCCTAGGACGTTACCTCCTTCTGGACAAATGGGAAAAGCCTTCGGTTTGGTCGCTGTGTGACAGTTTTTCCCATTTTCCTGAGACTCTTCGACGTCGGACGTGTTTTTCCCCTTAAATTTTAAATAGAAGCGAGCCCTTCCTAGTCGGAAATCGATGGCTCGCGTTTTTATTGATAGCACTCCTTCCCTTTTCAGGGCCTCTATGTTTTTTTTTACTCTATCCTGTGATACAGCCGACGTTTCATGGCAGTCTTGCTTATTGGCTTACCGATCCGGGGCAACCCCGCCGGCTCTTTCTCCCGTTATTCCCTCCCCTTCGGGTGGCTCCTTTTTTTTCAACATTTCCAGACACACATGCTTTCATCTTTATGGAGATTGGGTCGACTTTTTCTTTATTGGCAGACGTCACCATCTTCCCTTTCACGACTTGAGAGCATTCCCCCGAACTCGCACATGGATTTTCCCCGAGTTCCCCATACGCGACTCTGCCTGAATTGTCCCGCTTTCTCGCCGAGCTCTCCGTATTCTGAGTGCATTCCGAATCCTTGGTCCCAAACGTGCCTTTTTTTTTTTCAAACAACAGCAGCATTCCTCTGCCCCTGTGAAGATTTTTTTTCCCACCGGAACCCGCCTTCCGCCTTCCCAGGGAAAGGCCTTTAATCCGCCCTTAAGAAACTCTTGATCGTACTCGGTCTCGTCATCCTTTTTCTGGTCCCCCCCAGCCGGATCCTTTCCCCACGAGATAAGATACCCTCAGTTCACGACTAGAGCATGCCATTCCTCTCCACATGATTCCTCAACCCCCCGTAGATTTCCTTAGGTCATGTTCGACGAAAGGGCTCCCCTTAGCCCCCCCCCCCCTTTTCCGCTTGGCGGTCACCGACCCTGTTCTACGACTCCAATTTCCCATTCACCTTCTTCCCCAGTGCCTTCTCCTTAGGTATTGCAATGGGATTCACCCCCTAGGGGCCTCACAGGATGAGTTAGTTAGGCTTTTACCAGAGAGAACTTTTGCCAAGTTTTAAGTCGTCCAGACAGACCTTCCCCTTTTTTCCTCAGACTTTTGGTGTTGGAATTTACCTTCCGTGTAGAAGTAGGAAGAACTAATATTCATCGTTCCCATCTAAGTAGGAAAGATGAAAGAGTGCCAGTAAACGGTAAAGGTAGGGAAGGGTTTGTTCGGCAAAATAATTGTCACCCGACTTTTTTGTTTCCTTTTCTTAACGCAGTCCTCTAGCTTCTTTTCACCGCTAATTGTAAGCTTGTCAGACCCAGTCACCCCACCGCCTGACACGGCGAATGAATTCCTTCTCCCCTATTCCTTTTTTCACCCTCCGTTTTTTTTTCTTCTGGACGTGATGCCCCCGCCCTTTTAAGGGGATGTTTTTTTCTCGGGAGAACCCCCAATCCAACTTTTAGACCTCGGTGTTTAGCCCCCCATCGTCTGACCACGCCCCTCCTTTGCTGAAAAACACTATTCGTCTTGTTGAAGCAACAAACCCAATTTTAATGAAATTGGTAAGGTGCCAAAAATGGTACTCTTGCAAACGGTAGCCCCTAGGGACGCCTATGATAGGAGTCTTCAGGCGGCTCCCTTTTATCGGACCAAATGTCGGACGACATGGATTTTCAGGTAATGGAACCCCCTCCCCTTCCGTTTTGGTGAACCCCACTTAGGTCGTTAAGCCCCGCCGACGAACACTTTGTCTTTTCCAACAATGTTTTTCTCCTATTGGGACCTGAAATACCGAATGCGTTCGAATTTCGTTTTAAGTGGGTCGGACCTTCCCCCTTGGTGATCCCCGCGTCTGTTTTTCCCCCCCCCTTCTTAGACATGTACCCCCTTCCTCTCTCTGCTAATCCGTGGGGGAGCTTGGTTTTAAGTATTCCGCTCGCAATTTTTTTTTTCTTGCCTTCGTTAGCTCCTTTTTCCCAGGGTTTTTGCCCCCACTGAAAATCGTAGTCCTCGATCGGTCAGGCTTCGAATATACCCGCCCCTTATAGACGTTATACGACGATGAGTTTTTTCTTGATGCGAGCAGTACATCTTCGTCTTATCTCCATGATTTTTTTCTTTTTCGTCCCCTTGAAAGTCGGAAGACAGCTCTTTTCCAACTTCGAAGTTCCAGGTGATTTATTAGACATCCCACCCCCGACCGGGCGCCCCCCAGGAAACTACTCTATTTTTATTCCCTCCCCCTGCTACTGAGAGTTACTGGCGCGCCAATAGTTGAAGTTCTGGTGTGAGGTTTGCGTCGGCCAGCTTTTCCGTTTTTTTCCCCCCCCAGTCTCCCCCACCCTTAAAAGATTATCCTGTTTGAGGGACCACAATGTGAGAGACACACGTCGCCAAAACAGTTTCGTCCTTCTTTTTTGCTTCTTGGAGGAACCACAGACTTTTCCGGGTAGATAAGGTGTTAATTTGAATGTCCTTTTCCTTAAGACCCCTAGTCATTTTCGTCACAAAGTTTAGGTTCTCGACTATGGACAACCCTGGAAACGGCGTGGATTTTCCAGTGGTCTAGAGACCCCCCTTTGAGTTTCCGATGAGCTTCGGATCAGCTTTTTTTTTTTCTATTTTCATTTGAGCCCCACACACCCCTTTCAGTCCGGCCCCCAGAATTTTTTTTTCTACCCTTCCCCCACAACCTTTCGCAATAACTTTTTTTTCTCCCGTGCATGAGGGAGACCCACACCCCAAGGCCCCGGCAGTCTTCGGCTCCTTGTTCTTTTTTTTACCCAAAGTATTGTTTGGTGCCTTCTTTTTTTCTGATGTGGCATGAAGGACCCCTTTGCATAAGGATTTCTGGCGTTTTTTCGGCACCTGGACCCGTTCCAGCTGTTCATCCCAATTTGATGATGAGTGCTTCACTAGGGGCTAAGAGCGCAGGGTTCCTCCCTTGATTATGTGGTCACCCCTCATTTTTATAGCGAACTGAGAGCATATTACCGACCAGCCCACTCAGACCGTTTTTTTAGCCGGTATGCATGAATCAGCTCTATTCATTCTGACACAATAATTGATTTAGATACTGTTTTATGTATTCACAAAAGAGAGGACTAGTGCTCAAGGCACAGCCGGAACGCGACCCTTGGTCGCTTCGCACGAGGTCCGGGCCGTGCTTTTAAACCCGACGGGACATACTAGTTCTCCCCGCAGTCCCAAAAGAAGCGTAAACTAGATACATCCCCCCCCTGGCACCAATCTGAGCCCGGTATACCCAGTCCTGATGTGAAGGTAAAGCCCTTTTTTTTCGTATGTAAACGTCTTGAAGGCATGAAGGGAAAAAAGGTTCCAACCCTTAGAGAGAGAGGAGCCATCTCCCTCCCATCCCCACCCCCTCTCCACATACCCCCCCCCCCCCCCTCTCCTTTCCCCCTGTAAACTCTTGCATTCTTCCCTTTTTAGCACGCCAAGAACCCAACGCAAGCCGTCAAGGAAGTTCTGCGATTAGATCTTTCCTCCTCCTTTTCCCCTTGTTTGTTGAGACGGTCCGCCCCCCCCCACCCCCCTGGATATTCTCCTTTGGCCTTTCGTTTTGGCCTCCTTTTTTACTCCCTTTGCGAGAACAGTTTTACTGACCTCTTTGCATAAAAAGCGTTGCAGCCCCCTCCCCTTTCCCTTTCCCCTCCTCCTTTTCTTTTTCGTTTCCAGATGGGCATTTAGGATTACTCTCGTTTGGATTTTCTTCGGGTTGCTCTCTCGCCCTGTACTCCTTTCTCGGCCCTCCCGGCCATCCCGCAGGGTAAAGGGACGCTTATTCTCGCATAGCCGGGACTCAAAAAGCACGTATACTTTCGCTTTTCTCCCCTGATTATTCCTGCAGCTGGTCCGTTTTTAAAAGGCCTTTTTTCAGTTTTGTCAATGAAGAGGTCCGCCCAACGACGGGGAACTAAAGGGAAAGAGGGTGATCCACCAGACATGTAGCCCAAAAGGGAGTAAATTCCCCCAACCAAGTGGTGCAGAAAATAAACAGGGATGTGTCACCGGGTACGAGGGTAAAATGACGGGAACCCCCTGTGTCCTACCACCCGTTGCTAACATTTGAAAAGTATTTACCCCGGAACCTTTTGTGGAGCGAGATCGCCGCCCCTATCTCGATCCTTTTTTCTCGAATTTTTTTTTCTTAAAGATGCGTACCCTGTTGATAACCTCCAGCTTTTGGCGCTCTCGCTCTGTGGCTTCAGTTTGCACGATAAGCCTTTTCCAACTCTGGCACACTTTTTTTCCAATGGATTAAGGCCATGACGACTCCAACAAGAGAATCTCTATCGAATAGAGTTTTCACCCTAGACCAGAAATAGGTGAAAATCCTCATTTCTTCCTCCATGAGTAATAGGTTAAGCTTCCATTCCCAGCTTTTTATGGAAGTAGTTCCTTAATCCAAAGGAAACACGCTGTCCTGAGGTAAGAAGATTCCGCTCCACATGCTTGAGTGCTAGGTTTGGTTTGAGCTTTTTGAGAGCCACCACGCAAATGAGACTGGGTGAGGAGATTCCCCACTCTGGGTTACGCTCTTATTTTCCTACGGCCCCCGAATCGTAACCCTCTTTCTCTGATTAGCCGGGGTTAGCCCCAGACCAGCTCCCTTCTAGAGGTCACATCGAAATCTATCTTTCATGCGAAACCTGGAGGAGTGAGTCTGTGAAGCCAGAATCCCCTCGTGAAAGGACGTTCATTTAAGTTAGGGAGGGGGGGATTTCGTGTGTGTAGCAAGACTGAGCACCTTGAAAAAACGTTTTGCCAAAACAAGACCCCCTTTACACTTTTTTGCCCCTCTGCCGTATATGCTAACTCCCCTCGCGTATATCCGTAAGATATGGGCGCTGTACTAGTCAGTCCGACCTAGACTGTCGACTGGCGGATTTTTCCCCCTCGTTTTTTTTTTTTTTTTTTTTCCTAATAAGTGCAGGTCCCCCCAGGCCTGGATTGAACGCCAGTAAGGCTACGACTCTCCATGTTTCAAGCCGAGCTTTCAGTGTTCTTTTTTCCCCCCTCCCCTCTCTCCCCCCCACTTTCGTTAGGCTTCGATTGAGTCCGGGGAAATGTCGCCTACTTTTTCCCTGTTCCCCGTCCGACTTTGCGTCCACCTTTTCATGTCAGTCCTTATTTCACAGACGAACGCCCAGGTGCTGCAGGAGGGATGGTATCCCTACACCCATTTGGAGCCGAGGGGGGCATGTGGACGTTTCGGCTTCTACTTCCCGAAGGGCCACCCCCCTAAGGAATGGAAACTTTCGCCCCCCAGTGCCCCCGATCCGCCCGTGGGCCCGTATTTTTTTTTGACGCGCTAAAGAACTTTTTGAAGCTCTTCCCGGTCGTTGTTTGTTCCCAATTGGCTGGTTCCAGGGTGATGGTGCGTTTGCCCCCCCCTCGACTACGCTTTGTTGTGTCCAGAGAACTTCCATCTCATACATCTCGCCCTCGCCCTCCTTCCTCATTTTCCTCATTCTAAACCCAAAGAACGCCGCTCCATCAGGCATTGAAATAGCTATCCCTTTTCATCCTTGTTCTGTTTGGAGAGATTCAATGCGCTTCCTTTCACAGTCGGCAGTTGGCCGGGCTTTTTTGAGGTACGCGGAACCATGTCTGCTGGTTCTTTCGTCACTCTTTTTTTTTTTCACACTTCCTTAATCTTGGCCCCCAGCTCTTTTATGAGTTTGCACCCACCCTTTTTGCCAAGAAACTTGGTACCCCGCCCCCCAAGTGGAACAGAGGGCCCGGGTCTCTAAGGACCCTCCCTTCTTTTCTTCGTCATCTTGATCACTTAGTGATGCAACACCCCCCGTTCTTTCGTGGCAATGGATGAAGGTTCACAACTTCCCATTAGGTGTGCACCCCCTTCTGTGTTTTTTTCCAAGAAGACTACCCTTCCCCTCGTAGAAACTCTACCCAATTTTCCGCAGAAGCCCGTCACCTTGCCCACTCGACGTGTTCTAGGCAGGAGGAGGGTTGACCTTCAACCTTCCTTGTATCACGTCCCCACAAGGCGAGGTAGCTGTATCCTTCTTCGGACTTTCCCTTTGACGAGCCGGATTACTGTTTTTCGTTTCTTAAGCACTGTTCTTTGAGCGTTCAATAAGAGATGTTGGTGACTCTACTGTAACGTTCATCTCCGGTTGCAGCACTTTCTTTTTTCTTGACCCCTCTGTCCTTCCGGCGACAGTCTCGGGGGAAGGAGGGAAAAGGGAAAAGTTAACTGCATAGGAGTCAGATACGGCTTTTCTTTCGTTTCTGTCGGTCGATGCTGGAGGCTAATGACCTGGTTCGACCTACTTTTGTTGAGACAGATCGTCCCTGCCCCCTTTCCGGAATTCTACCCCCAACTTATGGTCCCCGTCCGGTGCTGAGCCCCCTGGAAAATCTATCCTCCCTCCCCCTTTCGGAACGAGTTACGTCTTGCTTTCAAAATCCCCGCGCTAGTTTTCCAGTTCGACGTTCGGGCTGAACCTTTCAAAGAAGACGTGCACTCTCACTTTTCGGATACCGTCGGCAGCGGACGGTTCTCCCTAAACCCCCGAGAACCCCAAGATCTTCACCACCTTAATGGTAGGGAACAATTTTTAGCGTGTCCCAAGTATTCCACCCCCCTTTTTTCTTCACCGATCCCTTCTTAGTTGACTCATGAAAGAGACGTCGATACCGGATCCCGTAATCTTTCAACAAGAACAAGGTCCTTCCCCCCCCCCCTTCTTCTCATTAATGCTTCACCCGAGAGAAGAATCTGAATTCCCCGATAGGGGAGTATTCAATCCCCAAGAGCCCCGACTTCCCCCCCTAGAGTCCTATTTCTGTGAGCGGGAGATTTAAGAGGAAGGGCGCAATGATTTTTGACGAAGCACCAGGACTTGCCCTGGAGAAGTGCCCCAGGAGAAACCCCGAAGAAACGTGGGAGATTATAGGTCCTTTTAGGCCGAACCTGCAACAACGAGGCAGGCGCCAAGTATTGCCTCGGAGAGAGAGAAACACGTTTCAGGTGAGGAGATTTTATGAGATCTGCAGGCCCAGTAAAAATAGTAGGTCTGACCCCCCAGTGATCGTGTAGGACGCCAACGCTGGGAAATTCCTAAGGAAGAAGCCTTTGATGACAGGGTCTGAAAAAGGGAGCTTTCAGTTCTAGCTTCTGGGTTTTTACTTCTGTAGATGCGATTTGGAGCGCCCATATGCCTCTGACACAACTCTACTCCTTGCATCAGGGCTTCATGAATAGACAGCCTATTCTTTTTTTCTAGTGTTGGCCTCCCACCCTCCCGTCGTGACTCAGATCCGACCCACACCTCTTACAAGCCATTCCCAACGCTTCTTCCATGGTGTACTTGAATTATTTTTTATTTGTGACGTTTCTAGGTTTCCTCCCATCGGAGTTACGTAATCCGGTTCTAGCCCTCTTTTGGCTGAGGCCTCATTCGCTAGCAGTTGAATATTTCCGCCCCAGGCAGTCTTTTTGCACCCAGTCAAGGATGATGTGCGTGCCTTTCTCCATCTTCTCAGCTTCCCTCTTTTAGCCTCTGAGGCTGAAAACGACGCCCCTTTCCTTTCCTCTTGGACGTCGCCGATCCCACAGCAACCTCGTCCTTTCTCCTCAC
>Ga0179593_1814359_pt1 | contig 18047 bp, 19 predicted proteins | sample CZODoug2_1_08_16_FD_185931 | JGI IMG/M metagenome (GOLD analysis project Ga0179593, IMG submission 185931) | Vadose zone soil fungal communities from Angelo Coast Range Reserve, California, USA - CZODoug2_1_08_16fungal (PacBio error correction) | ecosystem: Environmental > Terrestrial > Soil >... | reverse complement strand
ATCGTGGTTTCGAAAACTCTATTTTTTGCGTTCTTTTTTTCTATCTCTGTGGCGTAGTGTGTCCCATTCCGTTAGTTTCGACTGACCGTTGCCTTGGTTCTCCAGAGCTGACCCCCCCTTAAACGCCTATCTTTTTCTCTGGCTTTGACCTCAAAGCGTACTCATCCCTGAGATTAATAAGAGGACTCCCCAGCTCCCATTTTTTTTTTCTCCATATACTTCTATCCCCATTGAAGAGATCTTATTTTCGCCCATTCTGGACAAGGCCGAACCGATGTTACGGGAGTGAAAAGTTCGACCCTTACCACCGGCAGCGAGCAGGAACACCCTTTAACTTTTCTTCTTTTTGGCGCTCTGAAAGCTTTCTGGTTTGATCTTTTTTGGGACTTCCTGCCTACCTTACCCAGAAGAAAAGCAGCCGCCGTCATACATTCCCGGCAAACACTTCTGTCCTTTTTTCTTTTCCTCATGAAGTGTCCTTTTCTTGTTCCCTTTTTCCCCCTGGTTTAATGAACCTGGGATGGTGTGTTACTTGGTTTTTGTTATTTTTTTTTTTTCCCCCCCCGCCCCTGGCTTGCTCGCCTTTGAGACCCCCTGACCCCACCCGCCCCCCACCACATCTTTCTTCTCGACGTAGCGCAAAGCTGTTCGCTTGCGTTATAGACGCGTTTTTTTCGGCTGCTGGCTTTTTGGTGTTCTTTTGTTTTCCCGGATCCGCACTTTCGAAAGTGCACGCGCTTGCGGGAACATATTCCCCTTCCTCGTGGAGTTAGTCCTTCTCGGCTCGGCTCACCTTTCGGGCTGTCTTCCCAACAGCCTTCCGCAATCCCTGCGACCTGGCCGTGGCATCGATTTTTCATTCTAAACGAGCCAGCCCTTCCCTATTCGCTTTGGCTTCCCTTTTTCCTCACCCAACCAGATCATTTTTCCTGGATCCTCAGCCCCACAGGACGGTTTGCGCTCCCAAGCCCGCCCTACCCCCATTCCGCCCCCTGAGTGTTTCCTTTACTCTCGGATTTGTCAACCGCACGCCATTTATGGTTCCAATTTTTTTGCGCCCCTTCCTCCCCCTGACCCCTTTGCTCGCCCCGCGATATCGGCTTGGTTTGCTGTTGACATTGGCTCGGTGGCACCCCCTTCCCTGTTTAATGCCGGATTTCCCTCTTTTTTCCTCGTCAGCGCCCCCCTCCCCCTTGGGACTTGACGAACCAACACGGTAAACCTTTATAGTGATTACAAGCTTACGTTTAGGAGGTGAATTCCCCCCCCGTCTTGCTTTTTCCTTCCCTTTTTCCTGGTTCCCCCCCCCAAGTCACGGCATTAGAGACCCTTTTAGCTAAGGGGCGAGAGTAATGTCCGATCACATGCACGTCCGATTCCCCGGAATTCTCCCACTTCAAAGATTGTCGGCTGTCGGTCCTCGTCTGGTGGCTCGCCTCCGCTAGATTTAGACCGGTCTGTGTCTCATTAGTTCTTCCAAGTTTTTCCAACTATCCTCTCTCGGGTCGGACACCCATTGGGGTAGTATGAACGGCGCTTCGAACCTTCCATTCGCTCCTCCATTTTCCCAATAAAGTTGGTTGGTTGATCGACGATATTCGTCTTGCTTCCCACTTCCGATGTGTTTCTTTTTCTTCGTTTTTGGAGACGGCCGTTAACGGTCTCGCCCCCTTTGATCCGAGCCTCGCCCTTGGTTTTTCCCCCACTTTTCCTTCCAGAAAGTACGCTTGAGCTGCATTTACTCGGCCTGGTGAGGCTTTCGTCCTGACTTTTTCTGTCTTCTCTGTCCCGCGGCTTGGCTCCTATGACTGGTTTGATAGTGTCACTTCCATGCGGTTTCACCTAGTTGCCCTTTTTTCTTTTTTAGATCCCCTTGCTGTGGGACGCGGATTAGTCTCTTCAGAGCAAGCGTGGATGTCCGAAGGCTTTATTAGGTTCTCGTAGTCTCCCCTTACCCCCGATCTTTAGACCCCCTTTTTTTCCCCATGAATTCAGGCTGCCCGTTCCCCACAATCCCCCGGCTTTTCCCTCGTGCACTTCGATCGGTTGACACCGATCTGTTTCCTTTTGACCATCCTGCCATGTTCCCTTTCTACGAGTCCCAACTCCTGGCTTGATGCTGGTGTGCTGTCAATGGAAGAATCGTGTTTTTTTTAGTGATCCGTCTTGCTAGTATTGACGGCCACTTGACCTTCCCCTAAAAAGCTCTCTTTTCCCCCCTGCACGCCCCTCCTTTCTTATGTTGGATTGCATCTTTTTATCCGATCATGAATTGTTTCCGCGTGGTGTAACTCCTTCGTCTCTCGCGTTTTTTTTCTTCCCTTTTCGCAAGCGGATCAGTATCCTCCGATTTTTGCCACGATTGGAGGTCCTTTTTGTTTTTCCCTTTTGACCCCTTGTTCGCTTGAGGTTTCCTTCCTTGCGTGTGCTGCGAGGACGCGCTTTGCCCCCCTCTCTGAACTCAAAGCGGTGTCTCCCCCCCCAGGAGAAAGAGTTTGCCCTTTTCGCCACCCTGGACAACTTTGTCTTTTCTTTTGGTTCCCAGTGCCAACTTCTATGGATTTTTGGGTATGCGCACGCGCTTGTGGGCCGGTCGTCGGGTGGGACACTTAGAACTTTCCCTGGGCTCTTCCCCCGATCGATGTTTCTATCTTCTTGCAAGCAGTCTGATCAAGACGCGGACTATTCGTACACAAGGAGAGTACGAATGGGAATTGCGCTTCTTTTTTCCTCTCGTTTATTTTTTTTTTCCCCCTTCCCCCTTCGGCCCCAAAGTAAGTCCCTTTCGCATTTCCTGCGAATATGAGGTCTGTGGCCCTTGATTGTCCTCACTTCCTGTTCCTGTCTCGGAATCACCTCCCCGTTGGGGCTCCTGCTGTTTTTTTTAACTTTTTGTGGCGACCGCCCTCATCGCCCGGCCTCGATAAAGCGGTGCTGCAGCGTCTGTTATCCCCCAGGTTCTCCGAAGGCTCAAGGGCTAATGCAACCCTTTTTACCTCTCCAACCTCGTCGAGCGACTTGGTCGGTCACATATAATGGAGTAAGGACACTCCGGTTCTCACCTTCCCGGTATTTTTTGTCCCTCTCGGTCTTTCTTAGTCTTTTCCCTTATTTGGCTCGAGAGCGAGTTGAGTTCTAGCTTTTAGAGTTTTTTTTCTTTCCTCAGGCCCTCCTGAAGTCATCTTGGATGTTTCCTCCCTTCGCCCTCTGGACTTCTATTGTTAGCCCTTTTAGAGCCCGCTGGTCGGAGTCTTTCGGTTACCCTTTGTTTTTCGCTTACCGGATACTCCCCCCAGATGCACATGCCTTTTGGACAGGATGCCGCCTTTTATAGTTGCCAGATTTCCTTTTCAGTTCCGCGCTTTCGTTTCTTTCATCCAGCTCTTGGTCCCTTTAGGCCTTGGGCGTGGCGGTTAACGGTTCATTTACGTCTGTGATAGCCCCAAGTTGATAGAACTTTTTCCCATGGTCTTCTTCTTTTCTTCTCCTGGAGAGCAGTAGTGAGCATCTCTCTTCCTGTTTTTTGTTGAAGGCGGATGTCCACTCGATAGATTCCAGGCCCCCAGGCGTTTTTTCCAGCTGTCTGCTTTCCCCCCCCCATGGTTTTTCTAACGTTTTCGAAATAACGAGCTTCTTTTCTGATACTGGAAGTTACCCAACCGCCCGAGGATAGAAGGCAACCCATTCCCCCATGAAGAGTTTTTTCTTTCCTTTTTTCCTCAGCCCCCCCCCCCAACTTCCCCCCCCCCTTCCCATCTTCACCCGATGCTAAGCGGATCAATTCTGGAGAGTTGTTTTTGTCTACGTTCTTTTGCGCCCCCCACGCGTCTTTCGAATACTTCACCATAGCCGCGCAGTCTTTCGAATTCCGCAGGCCGCTGTTCTTTCTGTTTGACCTTTTCCCCTCCCCCTCGCCACCCTCCTTTCCTTTCACCAGACCACTCCAAACTCGATCTCGAGCCCTGCCCCAGCCTCGACCGCGATCGCGGCTGGAGGCCAGTTCCCAAAACTTTGGCCCTGATTTTCGAACCGGTTCTGAATATTTTCCCTTGTGACGTTTTCGCCCTCTTGCTCCCCCGCGATTTTGTTTTTTGCGCCTGAAGCTGCGCGTTGGAGAGCGATTCGACTCTTGCATCCTATCTCCTCACCGCTGGTGCAGTCACAGTGAGATTAGGTTTTTCCACCCTCCTTTTTTCTCACTATCGCCAAGCTTTCGAGGCCGGCGCCAGATTTTCAGATTGTGAAATCTCTTCCAAGCCTGCCCATCCCTTTTCTTCACCCCTGTAGCTACTTCTTCCTTTTTTCCTTCTTTTTACTTCCTCTTATCAGCATTCCAGGACGAACAACGCCCACCATTTCAACATTCTTCCACTTGGTGTTTTTCCCCCCTACGCCTTTTTGTTTGCCGTACTCTCTTTTTTCCCAACTCCAGATGCTTGGTATGCGACCCTCTTTTCTCTGCTGTCTCCAACACGAAGACTTTTCCAACAAGCGATTTCTCCTACCCCCCATGCGCCAGCTTCCCCCCCATGTTCAAGTCCCCGCCTTTTCCATTTCCTTTCAACCTGAGGGCTCCTTGTGATACGCAGCTTAGGACACAATGCGAGCTTGTTCCCCTAAAAAGAAGTATCGACATGCCCTCTGCGCCTTCCGCTTTAAACTTTTTTCCCCGCGTGGTTGATCCGTACACCGTCCCCCCCCCTTCCCGTGGTGCCCAAACAATTGAGGCTCTGATCTCTTTTCGAAATGTGATCCAGTCCTCCTTTTGCCTTTCGCGCCGCTTCTTCCAAATGCTCCGTCTCTCTTTGCCCCGCCACTCCCCTTCCCAAAAAAAGCACATGCTTTCATCCCTTTTTTTCCAACATTGGCCCATTTTCGGTAGCTTTTCTTGCCGGGCCAAAGTCTCGGCAATAGTGGATTTTGGATAAGCAAACAACCGCATTTTAAGCCAAATACGGATGCCCCAACCCCTCTTTTCCTCCCATCATGCTATCGCGTTGCCGCACTCTGCTGTTCTGTGAAGCTGTTCACCTTCCCACTTCCTGTGTCATTTCCTGAAGTTTAGCTTCTTAGTAGCGACGGTTTGGGATTTCTGGCCGACTTCTATTCCCCTTAAATTCGCTCCCCGGTTTCGCCTTGCGCGATCCCCTCCCCTCTCTTTAACCCTCTTTCTTGCCACGCTGTGCTCTGCTTTATTCGAGCACGCGATCCCCCTTTGGGTTCCCACAAATCCCGTCTCATCCCCAATCTGATGCAATGGTACCTCTCAGTCCGAGGCAGCAATGCTCGTTTGTCAGATCCCCATGCTGCCCTCCTCACGTGGGACGAAAGCCCTCTGCCAGTCCCCCCGTTAAATGTTGCATCTCCTTCTGGAGACGCAGGCCATTGACCATCGGATCTCCCCCGCTCCTCGCGGCTTTCAAGGCCGCATTTCCGGTTGCCGTTATCCCCCAAAGACGAGTTCCACTTTTTTCGACCCCTTTCCAGCGTTTTTCTTCCTCCTTTTCAAAACAAGTTCTTATGAGTTTGATTCGAGAAATAGAGCTTTTCTGCATTTCGATCCTCGACCTTCGGTCCCCCCTTCCTTTCGGCGAATCCCCCCCTCTTTTGTCCCAGTCGTAATCCTCTCTGATTCCGAAAGAAGAGCCTCCTCAAGATAGTCTCGTGGTCCTTCCGTCCACACCTCCCTCCTTTCTTTGATCAATCCCGTGGCGCCCGCATTCGTTGCTCTGTGCTCTCTTCTTAAGACAGACGGTGCTCTGCGCTCTCACTCTCCCGAATTTGTGGCTTGCCCATGAACAATGCCTTCTTCAGGACGAACCCGCCTCTTATCGGTATGCCGTTCGCCTAACACAAAGAGATTTTTATCCCCAATCTTCGCTCCACCCGGTTTTTTCTTTTTCCCCAATTGCGAGCTCCCCCCCTCCACAAGTGGGTTACCGATACAGTTCCTACTCGTCTTGAGAGATGGTAGGGCCCCTCTTTCCACCACCAAACACCGCAGCTGCGGCGGTGAAAGGGTCAAAAGTTTCTTTCTGCTTCTCTCCTCCAGTAGCGCTTTGGTTGACCTCCCGAAGATTAGTTGTGAACGGCCCATAAGTGGTGATTTCGCTTCCTTTTTAGGCGCGACCCTGTTGGTGATTCTGCGCTTTTCCTCCGTTTTGGCTTTTTGCGTGAATAACCAGGGCCTCTCCCGTTCGCGCTTCTTTTGCATCTCTTTTCTTCGTTTGAAGGCCCCGGTCGAGTCACACGTTCATCTGCTCTTTCTTTTTGCGTTTTCCCTCCCGGCTGCCCGGGCCTTCAGCGATCGGCACGCCATAGGAGAAGAAAACTGCTTCGCAGACTTTTTCCCTTTGCTCTTTCGATTCCCCTCGTCTCCCTTCGCAAAAGCTCTTCGTGCGTTATCGACCCCCCCTAACACCACCCTCAGCCTGTTGCAACCGCGTCGATCCCTTGAACCCTCTTCTCCCTTTCTCTGACTTTCTGATCCATTGCTTTCAGACGAGCAGTTGGCAAGTCCCGGTTTCTGCCGACTCCCTTGGTTAAAAGGTCAGGCCCGGATTGCCCGGTCCTTTTAATCCCCCCCATTCAATGAGTATCTTCTTTTTTTCCGGGGGATGGATGACCGATGTCTGGGCCCAAAGAGCATGGAGATCCCAACTGGATTAAGAAGACAGAGTTTTGCTCTAGGGTTTGAGGTGCCCCCCTCCCCTACCGTTTTCCTTGGCTAGCCTCCTTTTTTCTCTTCTAGGCCCGTCCCGAAAAGCAGGCCTCGGAGACCTGTGGGCGACCATCTGAGAAATGTCATTGTAGTCTAGCGAGTTGGGTGGAGTCTTGAGACCCGACGAGCTTGTTACGATTGCCCTCTTCGACCCCTTTCTCCTACGATTGATGTAACGAAGCCAAGAGCTAGAGAGGGTGAAATGATGAAGATTGTGTACTCTAAATCCCCCTATAGAAGTTCAGAACTCATACTAAAGTCTCCGACGAAAGAGATAGAAGGGAGAAGCTGATACAGAAATAGAGGATTGTGTTTTTTTTTTTTTTTGTTTGTTTTGTTTTTGGGGTGGGTGTGTGTGATCTTTTTTTTTTTTTTTTTTCTTTTTTTTTTTTTTCTTCTTTTTTTTTTTTTTTTTTTTTTTTTTTTTTTTTTTTTTTTTTTTTTTTTTTTTTTTTTTTTTTTTTTTTTTTTTTTTTTTTTTTTTTGTTTTTTTTTTTTTTTTTTTTTTTTTTTTTTTTTTTTTGAACCCCCCCCCCCGTCCTATTTTTTTTTATGAGTTCCCCTTTTTTTTTGTTTCGGACGATATTTATGCTGCGCCGCATCGGCTGCTTTCTATCCGATGGAGGTAGGTCGATCCCTTTTTTTTCGTGCCCTCTTTTTTCTTTTCAATTGTCTCCAAGTGCACCGGACTCGTGTACGCGCTCTTCGGACCCTTTCCTGAATCCCGGAATCTTCGTTCTCCTTCTTAAAAGAACTCTTCGCTCCAAAAAGCCGGTCGAGTGACTACAATGGACATCGATCTTTCCCATCTTAAAACATTTCTCATCATTTTGGCTTTTCAGGGAGTAACTTCAGATCATTACCCCCCATTGCTTTTCTCTCTCCTTTGACTTTCCTGGTGCCCCCCAGCGCCCTTATTCGGCGCCTTTGGAGCTCCCTGCTTTTCTCCTTGAAAAGAGCCCCGCCCGACCCTTCAACGTCCCCCACCCTTCCCCATCTTCCACACGTTTTTTTTTTTCTTTTTCTATGGTTGAGAAGGGCCGGGCCGCCCCTGACCTTTTTACCGGAGTCTTAGCAATGCTTGAATAGCCTTCGCTGAAGCCCTCTTTGCTATTCCTCGATTTTTTCCTCTGGATTGATTTTCTCACGCGTTTTTTGCACGCGGCGTTTTTTCTTTGGTTGCGCTTCCCCGGATCCGCATTTTGAAGTTCCGCGCTTTTTTTTAGGACGTCCTATCTTCCCTTCAGTTTTTTTCTTCCCCCCCGATTTTGGCCGATTCAATTCATCGGGCTTGGCAAATTTAGAGGGCTTCAACCCCCTCTCTCGGCTTCCCCTCTTTGCCGTGGGTGAAATCCTTTAGTGCTTTACCTTCGACTCACGATTGCCCCCCCTTCCCTTTTCCCCTGTGCGCGCGGTTCCTTTGATATCACACACCCCCGTAGAGGGTACCCTTCAGCTCCCCTGACCTTTTACCCTCCCTCACTACCCCTCAGAGAGATGCCACCCCCAGTTCCCCCCCCCCTGTTTTTTCACTTCTTCGGCTTTGTCACCCGCGCTAATTCGCAGCTCTGGATACAACATGCGATGTCCTCCCCTCTCCACCCCTTTAGCTTCTCTTTTACGGGTTTGGTGATGTTTGACATGTCGGGTTCCACAACGCGTATTACTTCGCTCGGGATCTCAAACCCACGATTGGTCTGATGTGCTTTTTGTCCCTTCACACCACCCCCCCCCCACGGTCGTATCCCTCTTTTCTTAGGGATCCCCAACGATCTTTTTAGTCACCTTTCATCCCACTAATGCAGATGGTTTGTAAGTTAGTAATGATCTTTCTTTTTTTCCCTTTTAAAAATCTGTTCGAACCCTGTGGGGGCTCTTCCTCTCCTTTCCGGTGCGGGTCGTAATTTCTGCCACAGCCCACTTCCTTTTTTTTCAAGATTGTTCCCGGACTCTCAAACGTCGCATCGTTTTGCGCTCCATCGACGCGATGCTCGGTCTTCTAGGATCACCGCTTTTTGTCTCCCGTCGATTATCCCCCCTTTCGGGGCGTTGAACACGTCTGGTTTGGTTTAGGAAATAAGGGTCTCGTCTTTTCTTCTCATTTCCCCCACCCCTTGTGGGTTTCTTCCGCCTCCTCTTCGAGTATCTTAAGGTGGGTTAGAGACGCTGTGGATCTGAGTTCCCTTCCGGTCTACGTAAGCGAGAAGCCTTAGTGGGCTTGCATCTTCACTTCCGGCTTCGCCATTCGAGCTTACCATTCTCCTTCCTGGAGTCGATTTAGTCACGTGAGGTCTTTTTCCTGTGTCCCTAACGGTATGGAGGCAGTTCTCCGTTTTCGTTTCTAGTGTCCGGTCCTGGGTGTGATCAGACTTGAGGAGGGTAAGATTTTCCCTATCTCTTTTTTCGCTTTCTTTCCCTGAAGACAGTTAAAGCTGGAGGTCCGCCTATGTATCGGTTTGGAGAGTGATTTTGATTTAAACCCCCTCCTGCGCGTTTTTCTCCCCCTTTTTTTATGCCATTTAATTTCGGGATCACTTTTGAAACAAAGAACGCGCTCTTAGCACTCTCTCCCTTTTCCCATACCTCCTTGGACCCTCCCCAACTTGAAACGAATCAGTTCGGTGCCCCCGAAGCATTGGATTTTTTCTGAGGTGTGTTAAAATGGTGTTTTTTTCTTTGATTGATCATTGACCGGACCCCCCTTGTAGTCGTCCAAAAATGACGCCGCTTTCCTTTCCCCCCTCCCCCTCCCCCCTTTTGGCTTCTTCTAGACTTTTTCGATTTTTTTTTTGCATGTGTTACGTAGGAAGGAGCATTAGTTCTCCTCTTTCTTTCCCCCTCTCTCTTCCATTTCCTCTTTTTTTTGCTAAGTCTCAGATTGTTTTGGCCCATGGACTGTTGTACGCTTCAGCCGGTGAAGACAAGTTTCCTCGCTTTTTTCTCGTTATGCGTTTTTTCTTGCTTGATTGCCCCTCCTTTTTTGCTCCGGAAACTCAAGATGCGTTCTCCCACGGGCCCTGAAACCGTCTCCCACAACTGGACCGGTTTCCTTTTTTTACCATCCCTTTCTTTGGCTCCCGGGTATGCGCACGGTGTTTGCAGGCTTTTCTTGTTGTTGCGTAGGAGACAATTTCTACGGGCTCTTTTTACCTTCCCTTTTATAGTTTTTTTCACGTCCGATCCCTACTCTTCTCTCTAACAGTCCACACAAAGTGTTCGCTCCTGTTTCAATTTCGGGCTTTTTACTTAAGAGGAATCCCTTTCATTGCAAGAACTTTTCCCCAACGCCGCTCTGCCTTCTCCCTAGGTTTGAGTCTTTGGTACGACGATTGCAAGATTAGATGTTTCCTCGGCCCCCCTCACGTCCCCTTCCCCGATTTTTTTTGATTGGCGATACAGAAATAATCCAGAGCGCTGCCTCGATCCCCCTTTTCTTTGGGTTTTTTTCCCTCTCTAGATATGCCCCCAGGCATCCGGCGCAGCCCGCCCTTTGGATCACCAACCCTCTTTTAGAGAGCCTGAGGGGAGACGTCACTCTACTTATCACTTTCCCAGTTCTAACCCCCTTACGAGTAATTGTGTTGACTCTGTTAAATAAGGAGCGCGTTTTCTATCTGAGGGTAAATTGCAGATAGAGATCGAGTTAAGCTGCTCTGGTGCTTTTTTTATAGTTCTCCACTCGATGAGCCTTTCCGTAAGCCAGCGCTAAACGGTTCCTTTCCCCTGTGAAAGTTCTGTTTTAGTATCTCTTCCCGTTGTTTCCCCAAGGGTTCGTCGCTCCACCCTTAGACTCCCCCCCTCTGCAAATGCCTTTTTCGAATGAAGCTTAGCATCTCCCGTCTTTCCTGTTTTTTTGTTTTAATTTTCTTCTTTTCTTTCTTACGCCATCTTTTTTCCCTAGTAATGGGCTTGTGGTCCTGCTAGCCGGGCTTTTTCTTTTTTAACGGCCTGCTCCGCCAGCTCGGATTGCCCACTGGCTTTCCGGTTATCCCCTTCTGGAAGTGATTTCAATGGTAGCTACTCTCGGAATTAGTTCGAAGCATCTCTCTATACCTCCCCTACGTTGTTTGATCTATTCTTTTTTTAGTCCTTTAAAGGCTAACCAGGCAGTCGATGATCTCCGAGACATGCAGCATACCTTTTGGGTCCCTCTTTTTTTTTTCCCCCCCCTACGCCTCTCCCTCTCCGGACCCAGCACATGAAGAGGATGTGAGTACGTCTTGACCGCTAGAAGACACCACCCCAACACCCCTTTGAAAAAAACTCTGGCCAGCTGTCACCCTCTGCCATTCCCCCTCCGGGGCGTCCTTTCCTTTCTCCCCCTACCCCCCCCTGATGACACAAACTCCCCCTCGAGACCCTCCCTAGCCCGTCATGCTTTCGAACATTCCCGGTCCCTCTTGGCCTTCCTGACATACCTCTTTAAGTCCTCCCCCCCCATAGCCACCCTCTTACCGAACGACCCGTTATACTCTCCAATAATTTAACAGCAATAAAACCGCCTCTTTGGACCCACCTCTCTTTTCTTCCCCCGGCAGACCCTGACCTAACTTTGATATGTGTAACGCAACTCAAGCTTTCGAGGTGCTTTGTTTCCCTCAGATGCCGTCGTATTCGAATATTGTCCTGCGACTCCTTCGACCTCTTTTACCCATTTGATTTCGGCAGCGATAGAGTTTCCGTAGCTCCCCCAACTTATCAGCAATAAGAGCCCCCCCGTTTCGAGCTTCTCTTCCCCCGATTTTTTTCCACTTTTTCCCTCCTACACTTCCTTTCTAGGGCAAGATTTTTGACGGAGTTATGACTTTTACTTTGCAGTTTCGCCTATTCTTCCCACCCACTTAGTTCCCGTCGCCCACCGCGACCCCTTCCCCCCATTTGAAACATGTAATACCCCACTGTTTTTTGCCTACTACGATCTTCCGCTTACTGCTTTTCCCTCCTAAATTTCCATCCGCCAGATCGACCCCCTGAGCTCTTTTCTCCTGGATACGTAGCACACCGAAAGCATGCCCACCCCACGAGCCTTTTACCCTCATGTCCCCCCTTTCTCCCTCCCCCCCTTTTTAAAGTTTCTCCCGGTGAAAAATAGGATTTCCGCAGTTTGTTTCTCTTCGCCAAACTTCTTCGAGGGGAAGCAACGCGTCCTCGCCCCTCCCTCTGTCCGCTTTCCCGACCCTCCTCCCCTCGTGGCTTGTATCCTACCCCGATTTTGGGCCACCACCCGAGGATACTGAATCGCTCCTTCTCACCTTTCGACCAGCCCCCCCAGTGCACTAGCCCTTCCCCCCCCCTGACGGCAATGCTCCGTTTTCCTCCACGCCCCCCACTCCAGTCTAGGAGCCCCAAACATTGAGTTGCCATCCATAGAAAGGTTTTTCCCGGTTTCTTTCGGCAATTTCTTTTTCCACCTTCCTGTGACTTCCCTTTCCCTTCGAAAGCCCGATCACTCAACAAACTGACTCATTTTTACAACTACTTCTCTCGAGTCCTTTTCCGTGACAATTTTATGGTCAAACTCGTCGGTCCCTCTCGGACAGTATTATTTCCACCTCCTTCTGTAGTTTCTTTCCCTTGAACCATCGCTCCCTTTCCCTGGAAATTCAAGTCGCTTCTCAACCTTGAGTCCCGCCAGAGACCGAATACACTCCTCTTTGTCCAATCCAAGCTTTCCTATGAGATTGTTCTAAGATCGATCCCCCACTAACGTTATCCAATCTTTAAAACCCCCCTCCACAAGTATGTAACCAGCCGTTTCAGGGAACTAGAACCGGAAGCACCTAATTCGCCCCTTGGCTCCCTTCCCAAGCTCCCCTGACCACTCCTTTACTAAATCTCCAGAAAGTACGATTCCATGTGGGAGATTCCGGTGGCGGAAGCCTCCTATTTGGCGATTTCTCCCGGCGGCCTTTCCGGGCCAAACAGACGATCCCCCCCTCTTTTTTTTTCCGCGACACAAATTTCGCCCTCGACTAGGATTCCTCTACCCCCCCCCTCCGGTTTTGAGACTCTGATCGTAAGTTCGTAGACGCGCCCTGGGTTACCCCGCCCCTTCTTGATTCGTTCCAAGAATAGAAAAATATCTTTTTTCCGTTTTTTCGACAGAGTCCCCCTTCCCGACCGAGCATTTCGCAATATAGTTCTCGAGTTCGCGACAAGACGAGGACCATTGAAACCCATCCGTTCTTTTGCTCCATTCCCGTTTATCGACTTTAGTGCCCAGATGTGCGATAGCCATTAAGACATGTCCAAACCCCCCCCCCCCCCCCCCCCCCCGTCACAATCTATGGTCGCGATCCTTTTTGCCCCCGGAAACAAGTTCACGGCATCAGGGACCAGGACGCAATTCATTCCCTTTTTTTCCCTTTTCGCTCCCTTAAAAACCCTTTTTTTAACAATATCCCTCGTTATGAGATCGACTGTTGGTGCCGGACTGGTAACTTTTTGATCGAGAACCCCCCCCAAAGCGTTGTGTTGTACAGATCCGTATCTCCCTCCCATCCCTGACGAATGGGAAAACAGAAATCCGCCCTATATCGCCGGTAAAGGTTTTTTCCCCCCCCCACTCTGCTTTTTTTTCATCGCAGTTTCTCCCCCCAGCTCTCACTTATTCGGCGGGCTGTTTCCCCAAAGAAGAAGATTAGCTTTGTTGCAACTCTGATCTTCTTTGGCTTTTTCTGAGCGCACCTTTCCTTTTTATTCAGCTGCGCTTTCCCTCCTTCTGGTTGGGTTGGTTCTTTTTCCCAACTCCGCGCCTCCTGTCCTCCTGCTTTTATTATCCTCGTTTAGAAGGACACTTCACTTCCTAGTTCCGGCCGCCCCTTTTTTCGCCGATATTGCGGCAAGGCTTTGAGTGGGAACCTTTTATAGCCCGGGTCCACCGATATTTTTAGCTTCCCAGCGGACTTCTTCTCCCCCTTCAACGAGGGTTTCTGTTTCCGTTCGACGACTTCTTCACTTTACACATTTTTCTGACTCGTTGCGTAATAGGAACCACCACACACCACCCTCAGCCCCGCGTGCCAAAACTTACCCCCAATCCCCCCAGATTCCCCTCTCCTTCGATGAAGCTTCTCCTTAACATTTGCTCCCGCGCTCTCCGCGGAAAGCATTTTGACTCCAGGTAAAATTTCAGTTTTTTTTTGGATGTTCCTTTTCTAAGCCCCTCTGTGTTGTTTCCTGGCGATTTTTTCTGGTTCTTTGCCCCCCCCGGCGGCGTGGCTCTGCAAAGATGAGGCAGTCCCAACCCCTTCCTTCTATTTTTTTCCACAAAGACCGCCACGTCCACTTAGTGTGTTCCGTTCCCCTTGTGTCATATTCCTTTTTCCTCCCCAGCCCAGCCGTCTCGAGAAAATTTGGAAAGAATGGTTTCAAACATCGCGGATCGTCTTTCCCTTCGAATTCTTTTTTTCTTTTCTTCCTGCCTGCCCCGGCTCTTCTTTACTTATGCTGCATGAAGTTTTTTTTTTTTTTTCCGCGCCCAAGAGATAGGAGGTGGTAAATACGTTCCGATTGTGTACCCTTTTCTACTCCCCGGCCTTCCTCCGTACGACGAATCCCGCACAAGTCCTCCGAGTTAGTTTGACGCCGGAAGACTCCTTTCCTCTTGTTTTCGGAAACCACCATCCCTTCCTCCTTTTTCTCTCCCTACTTTAATTCTTCCTCCGTGTTTGCTACACCTCTTTCTTCTGCTGGCGCATCGCCTACCGGTTTCCTCGTGCTTTTTTTTCGGGGCTACTCGGCCTTGTTATGCGGATCACCACAAGCTGGCACCGATCCCGCTCTATCGCTGGGCTCGCGGTTCTCCTCGGACTCTCCGTAGCTTGTTATCCCCTCTAAAATGATAGGCCGTCTCAAGATACAACCCGCAGGTCCTACTGACCTCTCCCCATTCCCCACCAATGGTATACGAGGACGAGGTAGGGCCTTACCGTTTTTTCCCCTTCTCCACCCGCATGGCGGCCCGCCCCACTCGGGGTCGTATCTTTTTCACGACCGCTTGAGTCGGGGCCCTCCTTGGGATGCTCCTGCCTCATCTTTCACTTGCCTCGTTAAGAAATCCGCCGGACAAACATCGCAATAGACCCTTTTTGGGCAACACGGAGCTGGGATGCTTTTTTCCCCATCCTGTTCTCCCGTTGTTGAGTGTCGCCAATTTTTGTCCACGACTCGTTTAAGATTAATTTCTTATTCTGCCTTTTCCTCGCGTCTTTTCTCAGGCCCTTTCTTTTGAACTTTCGGTGTTCTTCGATGGCCGCAACGGATCCTCAGTTGCTAACGTGACGACGTCGTCGAAGCCCTCTTCCCAGTTTGTTCTCCTATTTTGGCCTTTTTTTTGACTGATCCCTCTTCCCCCCTACGATGGCCCTGTTTTTTTTTTTTTTTCCCCCCCACCCAAATCCTAAAGAAAGATAGGCGACCCGAGTATTGCTGCCGTGGACCCTTCGGTTCCTGTCTTTTTTTTTTGATTCAACACTGGCCCGCTGTTCCTGAAGGGCGCTTTGGTTGTGTGTTCCCTTTTTGATATTCACAAAAAAGAGAACGGGGACACGCGTTTCTCCCACGACTTTTTCATCCCCCGAACGAGGCCCCCCTTCCAAAATTCTTGGCTTTTTCAAGCTACCCCTTTTTTTCGTCCACGCCCCCGCGCTCCTTTTGCAAGATTATTTTCAAAAATGCGTTGAGCCTTCTTTCCCCCTATTTCCGTCCCCGGGCTGGCCTTTTTCTTGTTTGATTTTGCACACCCCCCCCCTCCTCCTGCGTCTTTTAATGCAGAGAGGATTTCCCCCCAACTGCTATTTCTCTTTCTGCGCCATTGGGCTCCCCAAACACTTTTTGAGCTCAGAACTTTTTTATCCCTCTTTTGGGACGGTTAGGCGATCATAAAAGCCATGCAGCTGGGCTTGTTTCCTTCCCCTACGTTTTTGTTTCCCACCCAAGGACAGCACTTCCTTGACCCTCTCTGGCGCTCGATTTTCCTCTTTTTGTTTAGTACCTGGCCGAGAGTCCCCGCGTTCCACTCTTCCAAGTGTCCCCGGAAGGGAAGGGTCGGCTAAACTTCTTTCATCCCGTTTTTTTTAGAAGCGCATAGTCGTTTTCCTAGCCACCAATAAGAGTCAGGAGTGAGATGCTCTTGACCCCTTGATTCCCTTCATATTTTCTCCCTTGGGTGGGGCAACGCTATTTACGAAGGGTGTTCACGCCGCACTCTTGCTTTTTTTATTAAGGTTGCGCTCCTCCCCCTACGCGATATATTCTCTCAGCCGGTTTTTCCTCCTTCCCAAAATCTTGTTGGTTCCCCAATGTTGTATCGGGCCCTTGGTTTTTCGACGATTTTTGGATCTCGTTCTTTTGGGAGAAGGAAATTTGACCTGGCGCGCCTTGAAGACACGCTTTTTATGTGCCCCTTCAGGTTTCGAGATTCTCTGCCCCCATTATCCCTTCCTTCGGTTGATTTCGTCCCCCCCCCCCTTGGTATTTTTCGAGAATTGGGGAATAGTCGCGATTCTTCTGATTTTTTTTTGTTTTTTCTTTTTCCCCGTGACATGTTCTGTTCACTTAATCCCTGGATTGGGTGGGAAAGTTCCGGTCGATCCCCTATTTTTTCCTTATAGTTTCATAGCAGCCCCTTGTTAAGAAGAGCTATTGTATCGGTAGCCCTCTTGATCCCGGGCCCCCCCCCAGCAAGACGGTTCGCAGAGCGGAGCACTTTTGATTGGCTTCGGTCAGACATCAATCCTTTTTATGCCTTCGTGCTCCCTAGATAGTTGACACAAAATCTGTTTAAGTGAGTTCAAAACCTTCCCCTCCTAAGAGTGTTCGTCATGTTTCTCTTGGGGGGGAAAGGAAGGACGTGTGGTGGAGTGACCTTTTTGAGACCTTTCATCCCTTTAGTTAGTCCACCCTTGCCTCCCCCTCTGCTTCCCGCCAACTTCCCCTCTTACCTTTCTTCATGTTGTGTCAACGTTTCGACCTTCCCCCCCCTGATTTTTTTTTTTTTTTTTCACGTCTTCCTTAGGATTTTTTTCTTTTCCCCCCTGATCGAGTTTGTCTTAGCTGATGCAATATTTTAGTCAATGTTCCAGAGTTTAGAAGCTGCGGCCGTATCCTCAGATTGTTTCACTTCTTGTTTGTACTCCCCTCCCCCCCGCGTGAAGATACTCCGTGGCATTTATTGTTGCCAGCCTGATGGGATTGAGAAGAGTGGAACCCCCTCTGCAATTTTTTCTCCCTCCCCCTCCTTTCCCCAGATTTTTCAAGTTTTTTCCCCCCCTTGGGCACAAGTCGGTCCGATGGACTTGTCCCCCTTAACCCATATCGATGGCGCACTTTGTTGAGAAAGTTTCGCGGTTTTTCCGTTCGTTGCTTTTTTTTTAACTTTTTTCCTTTCGCATCACTTTTATTGGCTACTTAGGTCCCTCCCCAGTCCCTATCAATCACGCGGACTCTTCGTAGTAACCCCTCACACCAAGTTTTCGAATTTTTCCATCGTATTTGCGACGTTTTCTTAAGAGACCTCCCTCCCTCACAGTCATATGCATACACGCCTCTTTCTCGGTCTGAATATGAGTATGGTTCTGGGCTTGGGACGATTAGCAAGCTTCGATCCTGGCCTGTTGAATTTTTTTCGAACTTTGAGAATCCCCTAGGCATTAGGTGGTCGCTTTTTCACGACCCGAGCGCCTTGCCTATTTTTGTTAGTCAAATTCTCCTTCCGAGGCGTCCTCTCCAATTCGCTCGTGAGACCTCAGCTGTCGCAAAACAGCCGATCCCCTCGTCGAGAGATTCGTTTTTTTCACACTCTTAAAAGTTATTACCCCGGCAGCTTCACATTTTCCCCTACGGAGGTCCTGTTTTGGGATCTGTCATACATCATTTCTAGCGTATTAGTTAGGCTGTTCATTGTCCCTATTTTTCGGGTTGATACTTTCCCAAGAGGGTTTTTCTGGGTTGGGTAGTACTACATAAATTCGGATTTTTCTCCTTTGTCTTTCCCGCTCCCCGAGCCTCCCGCGTGTTTCTCTCCTGCTTTTGCTAGGTCCTTTGAGTCTCAGGCTGTGTGACAGTTTGTGGCATGTGTCCCTCCGGACTCCCAAAGTTGCCCCTCCTTTCCTGGGCATTCATCCTTGACGCTGGTGAGAAGTTTGGTTGGGAATCCTCTTTCGGCTTCCCAGAGGCTACGCACCGGCGTTCATACACTTCCTTTTACTGTGTTTTTCTTTCCGCGTGGTCGTGGGGGTTAACCTTCACAGTCGTTGCCTCAGACTTTTTTTTTTTAACCCCCACCATGGGATTTTTTTAGAAGAACTTTTTCTGCCTGGAATCG
>Ga0179593_1369397_pt1 | contig 18047 bp, 16 predicted proteins | sample CZODoug2_1_08_16_FD_185931 | JGI IMG/M metagenome (GOLD analysis project Ga0179593, IMG submission 185931) | Vadose zone soil fungal communities from Angelo Coast Range Reserve, California, USA - CZODoug2_1_08_16fungal (PacBio error correction) | ecosystem: Environmental > Terrestrial > Soil >... | reverse complement strand
CCTGTTACTTTGCCTCGAGCTTTGCTCCCACGTACGTGCCCACCAATTTTAGGTTGTATGAGGTACTACTTCCGTAGACGAAACCTCTACCCGGATTGTTTCGTCCCAAAGTCTCCCCCCCTCTCCTAAAAAAGCGCCCGAGCGTGGCGCATCACCATTGACCGTTGAACCTTGCTGCAACATGATCTTCTCGTTCCCCCTCTTTTTACAGGATATCCTTTTTCCTGCCTTCCATACGAGTGCCTTTTTTTTCCGCGCCTCCTGGCCTTTGTCTCTGTTTATTCTCAACAAATGAGGACTGCAAATTTCGTTCCCTTTTAGAAGTTTTTTCCTTGCCCCCGTTGCGGTATGGCCCGGTACGAATCCCCCCAAGGACTTCGCCTGACCTCCACTTTCCTAAGGAGAGCCCCCCCGACTTCCTTGACCTTAAAGAAAAAGTTCTTGCTAGACCTGAGGCTTACCCCTGGATGGCCACCCTATTTTCTTCAACGAGCGTGGACAGGCTCACCCACAAGTGTACTCCACCCTTTCCAAGTGTCTGTCCCCTGCCGCGACAGGGCTCTCACCTCTAATGAACTCGAATCGGGAAAAATCAAGTCCTTTCTTCAATGGGTGCTCACTTAAATATGTAGCTCGATGCCGTCCGGCGAAGCCCTTTCTTGACCTCTTAGACAGACCATCTCCCGATCGCGTCGTTTAGGTCCCTTTACGCCCAGTTTTACAAACCCTTTTTGTCGCTAGATGAGTATGGCAATTGGGCATCCCCTTGCGCTTTCTTATTTTTTTTTTTTCGAGGACTCTTTCTTTTCTCTTCCCTAATCCTAGGATTCACCTTGTCAGAATCCAACGGTCGCTGAGGACTCTGGTTGTTTTGGCCAAAGTCGTTTAGAAGCCGCATGATGCTTTGTGTGAGTTTTTTCCGTCTGCTGTTACTGACAAGATTCCTGCGATGTCTCATCCTTTCCACCTTCCCAAAGGCCCCGCCTCGGCTTGGCTCCCCCTCTCGGCAAACTCCAGGTCCCCCCCACAAAAAACTTCCGTTGTTGCCACCCCCTTAAATCCCCGGATATGATTCTCTGCACGTCAGATCGCATCAGATCTGTTCACTTTCCCTTTTTCGTGGAGCTTGTGGATGTCTTTGAGGTTTAGTTGTGCCGTCTTTCCCAATTTCCCTCTAGCCCGGCTTTCCCATGATTCCGACTCTAATAGCAAAGTTTCCCAGGGCATTTTTCTTTGCACAGAACTCTTGCGGCTCCCGTCTTCTTACGGCCCAAATTGGTCTTTCCACCGACCCCTCTCTTTTTCCTCCCTCACTTTAGGGGTCCGTGAGCTTCCCATCCTTGTTATCTAGGATTTGAAATTCCCGCGGGCTCTTTGATTTGTCCTCATTCCTTCGACTCCTATTCGCGCTCCATTGCCCTCATTCCGTCGTGAACGAGTTTTGTGATTTCCTCCGCTTCTGAGATATTGCTTGTGGGAGTCCATCTCTCGGGTCGTCCTGCCGCCTTGCGCGCTTTTCTCTCCTATTCGCTTTAGGCCTTTTTTGTCGGTCAAATCAGCCCCCAGTTTCCGTCCTTCCCTTTGTTTCATTCAATCCTTAGTCCCCAGCACCCTTCTTTTGCCCTGCGGATTGCTCCAGAAATCTGCTATCCCTCTGATCTGGTATCCCCTATCGTAGATGTCGAGTCTCTCTTTTGGTCGCCTTTATCCCCTATTTGTGAGTCCATGAAGGCCTGAATCGCAAGTGCTATACGGCGCCTTATGCTTCAACTGTATCTTTTATCACGACGAACGCTCTCTTTGATCCCAATTTGAAGATACCTATCTTTCCTTTAAGTTATTTCTTTTCCTGTATCGGACTAAGCCCCCTTTGTCTCTTTATTTTTCAGGAGACCTTCTTTTCTCCTGACCCCTTCTGCCTTTCTGAGATTTCGCAGCTGGACCCCCTGTTCCTTGGGTTGTGATAATAGCCCCCCTTGATTACCCCCTTGCCCTTTCTCCCGCCGTTCTCAGGTCTTGATGATTGCCCTTAAACCCATTTCTCGCGGCGAGGGTCTCCTAAGGTATTCCCAATTGTTCCCACACTGATTGTCCCCCTTACTTAGTAGCTTTCACTCTTTTGGTTCCCAACTTTTCTTTTTAACGGCCCACGACACATTCTTGTGCTTCTTTCCACCTTTAACGCCCCCTGATCGCTGACGGTGACTTCTTTCTTCCCCCCCCACGAGCGTCGTCCTTTTTTCACACCGACCCCTCTTAACCGACCAACCATTGAATTCGACGTTTCTAGGAGCAGAAGAACTCCGACCCTTTAGTCCTCGCGGGCCCTCAGAGCAACCATATGATGAAGATTGCCTGGTGACTCCACAACCGCGCCGCTCTAACCTTTTCGGAATACTCGTCCCAGTCAACCCAACTTTTTTCCGTTTCTTGCCTACCCTTGGTGTCTGATTAGCTACAGTCGCGATTCGAACTTTTTCTTCTACAATTACCTTATTTTCACCTTCTCGATGCTTTGGACAGGGTCATCGCTTGTACAAACGCCCTGAGTCCTTCCGAAGTGGAGTTTTAATCTTTCTCAAATAATTCTGTTTTCTCTCCCTGAATCTCCCCTCTTGCCGTCGCTCTGGCTGAATCGCCCCCTTCGGATCTGTCCGATTGACAGCTATCCCCCCCTCCTTACCATGATGGAGCCCCCCCCATTTTATATTTTCCTCCATCCCTTTTGAGAGAGCCCGGCTGTCTCCTTTCTGGATCTTGAAGGTCCTACCTCTCCCCTTTGGAAGTCGTTTCACGGATGTGCGCGGGTCTAGCCCCTCCAAAATCGTTTTCACAGCGTGTGTTTGGAGTATTCCCCGCCCCGCAAAGGCTTGATTTTCCCGCTCTTACTCCAATTTTTCAAGTTGACGAGTCGCGAGCTCTCCCCCTATCGTCCTGTTCGACTTTCCCTGACTTTTCCTATGAAATAATTCGTATCCCTTCTTATCAGTGGTGGTCTGCTCTCTCGACACCGGGCAAGCTTTTTGACCTTTGTTTTGGAAGTGGACCTTTCTCGCGCCTTCGTAAAAGGGTGTTCTCCCCTATCCTTCCCTCCCTTCCATTGTGGTCCCCCCCTTAGTATTCCTCTCCCTGTTTGTTTTCTCGGCATGCCCTCCAAGGCCAGTACGATACTCTTTTTCGGTTCCCCTTTTGAATTCCCCGTACTTCTTGCTGGCTTCGTTGTGATGGCGAACCTTCCATTCCCCTCCGACCTCCCACTTCTCTCCCCGCGGCCTCTTTATTTACAGGGTTTCAGCCTCCTCGGCCCAAGACCTCCGTGCGTGTTTAAGGTGTCAAGCGGAAAGTTGGGAAGTGAGCTCCCGAAGTGCAAGCTGCTATTGCGTCCCCTCAATTCTGCGCTGTTGTTCTTCGCGCACTCTTGCCGTTCTCTAAGGGAATTACCCTTCTTTTAACCAGAAGAGAAACTATTGGGGTCCATGAAGGGGGATGTAGAGAATCCTCAGTCGTTACCGAATGAATTGATTTCACTACTCAGGTTCGCAACTTGATGGAACCCATTTCTTTTGAAGGCACCCTGGACTTCTCTCCTGATCCCTAAGCAGAGTCTACCTAGTGCTGAATCAGGTGGTTCCACTCCTTCTCCTCCTAGTTTTTATTCGATTCGGCGAATGCCTTCCTACCCCCGCAGAAACTAGGCCTTAAAGGAAGCGGATCAGCGTACCCCCTCTCGGATTTATGTTCGTCGGATTCTTTTGTCGAAACCTTTCCGCTTTTTTTTAAGACGAGTTGATCCCCGAGAAATGGCCTGTATTGACTCCCCTCGTAACAATCCGTAGGAGACCCCCTGTTTAGCTAGCGATCATCTACTACCTTCGACATTTTCGCGGTACCGCTTCTAATCAGAATTTTTCCGCTTATATTTCAGCGGGGCCCTTCAGCCGCAGGGTCCCCAGCTCGGCAAGAGAGTGTGGATCATCATTCCTCCCTCCCCCTCCCACCTCGCTCTCTTTTGTTTCCCCTCTCCCTCCCCCCCTCTCCCGCTTTCCCTCCACTTTTCCATCCTCACCTCCCCCCCCCTTTCCCCTTCCCTTTCCTACCCCGTCCCCAACTTCCTCCTCCCCACCCCCTCTTTTTCCCCCTCCTCTTCCACCTCCCTTTCATTCCGGTACTTCCCCTTTTTCATCTTTCCTCCTCCGCTCACCCTCTCCCCCTCCACTCGTCTTCTCCGGCCCCCTCTCCCTCCCCCCTCTGCTCCTTCCATCCTACTATTTTCCCTTACCTTCCTTCCCTCGCCTCCCGCTCCTCCTCCAAGTCACCCCTTTCTTTCCATCGTCCATCTCCCTTTTTCTATCTCCCACCCCTTCACCTTCCCCTTCCTCTCCTTCCCACTCCGCACCCCCGCTTTCTCTTTCTTCCCCACCCCCCCCCCAACACCTTCTCCCCCTCCCCTTCCACTACATTCTCGTTCTCCCCCTCCTTCCTCACCCTCCTCCCCCCACCCCCTTCCTCTCCCTTTCTCGTTCCTCCCGTTTATTCCCAGCTCATCGCCTCCCCCCATAACTCCCCTCATACTCCGCTCGCCGTTCCTCCCCCTCCTTTCCCTCTTAGTCCTCCTTCTCCCTTCGCAACTCCGTTCCCCCCTCCTTTCCCCCCTTTTTGCCCCCTTCTCCCCCCAGCCCCCCTACCCCTTTCCGCCCCCCTCTACGTCCGCCTCCCCCCTCCCCCCCCTTCTCCAATGTCCCCCCACCATTCTTTCTTCCCCTCTATTCCATCCCTTCTCCCCCTCCTTTCTCCCCCCTCTCCTCCCCCCTCCTCTACCTCTTCTCTACCACTCCTACCCTCCCCCCCTCCCTCCCTGTTCCCGCCTCTCCCCCCCCCCCCTCCCCACCCCCCGCCCCTTCTCCCACACCCCGCTCTTCCTCCCCCATTACTCCCTCCTTTCCCCCCCCCTCTCGCCCCCCCCCCCACCCCCCCCTCCCCTTCCCCCCTCTCGCCCCCTACCCCCACTCCTATTCCTCCCCCCCTACCCCCACACCGTCTCCCTTATCTCCCCCCTCCGGCCCCCCTCTCCTGCCCCTTACCGCTCTCCTCAATCCCACTCCCCTCACCTATTCCCCCCCCTGCCCCCCCCCCCATTCCACATTAACCCCTCCTCCTGCACTCCTTCCTTCCTACTCGTCTCTTATCGCCACACCTACTACCCCTCTTCTCCCCTGCCCACTGGCCAGTGACTTCCCAATTGGTTGGAACGCCCCTCCCAGTCAATTCCCTCGGGTTCCCGCTCTGCCACTTGCAAAGCGCGGACTCCTGATCGATCTGCGGCCCCCTAGTGAAAGAGAGAGTTCCCCCGCCGACCTTTGCCCGATGGCCCGAGTTGACGGGCACTCGCGTCAAATAGTTCTTTTTACCCCTTCCCCCCCTTCCTTGATGTCACCCTTTCCAGAGCCTCTCGATATTCAAATATCTATCCACGATCGGGATTCAGCTCAAGGAACCCCCCTTTGGGGAGAGGTGATTCTTTTCGTTTGAACTCCAGGTCATTTCAAGTCAGGGATTCTCTTTCTTTACCCCTACTGCCCATCCTTTTTTTAGACGAACACAGACCACTTCAAGGTCCGTCTTTCGTTCCCTTGTTTCTTGACGCTTCATTCCTGGAACTCCGCTGCCTAAAAACATCTCAACTTCCCCCTCCTAACTCGGGGCTCTTTCTCTCGCCTCTTATCAAGGGTCAGCTCATTGTAGTGCATGGACCCTGCCCTGTTTGCGAGATAACGTTAGTCCTCTGTGTTATCACCTTAACCGTGTGTCCCTCGGCAGGCGGACAGGGGCGGCCCCACCTTCAGTCTTTCGTCATCTCATCGCCCATTGAATACCCCTTCATTTCCACTCTCGTCTGCCATCAGGGGCTCTCTCCTCATCCCATTCGTTCCCGCTGTATTCTCAAGTCTGTCACCACCATCCTCGACTCACGAGCGTTCGGCAACGCATCGGGCACCCTTGCTTGACACCCTCACACTTGCTACTACTTATCCGGCCGGGTTTTTTCACCTCTTTCATCACTGAATTTCACAATCCGTTGATCTGCTTTGTCTGTCTCAAACCTCTTCGTAGTCTTCTTGACCCGCAGGATTTTCCCCTTTGCAGTCTCACCAACTCATAACCCGGCCATTGATATGTTATTGTTGCCGGGAGATAGACGTTTCCCCCCCCCCCCCTTTATCCTTCTGGCTTCCCTCCAGTTTTCTTAGTACGTTTGCGTTGTTTTAAAAGCGCAACCTTTTTCTTATTGGGGTGGCAGCCCGCTCGTCCGACGTGTTTCGCTAATTGGCTTAATCCTATCAAAGTCTTTTTTTCTTCTTCCTTCCACTTGGAGTTGCCCTTTTCGAATTTTCCGTTGGATTCTCCATTCTCTCTACTGGGACGGCGAGCATGTTCCCCCCACTCCCGAACCCTTTTTCCTACTGGAACCCTTCTTCGTTTTTCGTTCCTCATTGGATCTTCCCATCTCCAGCCTTCCCGAGGATGCGCGGAAATCTGTGCACGAGTGTGAGCGACGGACACACTCTTCGAGAGCTCATTTTTCACTTTGCCGGGTTCAAACGGGCGATTGGTACTCCGTCGCGTTACTGGTTCTACTTGGTTTTGTAGAACTCCCTCTCTCTTTTTAGTTTCTGTGTGCTGGTAGTTATCGTCACCCCTCCTCTCACGAGCAGTTGGTGGGCTGAGGGTCAAGCGCTATAGACGTTACCTTATTTTTCTTTTTCTTAATCCGTTGTTGTTTTTGAGCTCCTATCGTTTTACTTTTATATGAGTTCCTACCCGCCCACGACACCCTGATCGTGAGGGTGTGTTTTTTCTTCAGACCCAAAATCAACTTTGACGTACTGATGTGTTGACAAAGGAGCCCCCAGTACTCTCTGCAGCCGCCCCGGGTAATCGACGTTAACCAGGCCCATTCCCTTCTCTTAAGCGGTGTCCCATTCGTCGGCCTTCTCGTGTCCATAGGCGTGAATGTTGCCGCCCTTTTTTTTTTCGTCTCTGGATGTATTGGGGATATTCCACGTCCCCTCACGAGAGTTCCCCCCCTTCTCCCCCATTCTGAATTATTCTTTCTCGCCCCCGTTAGGACTTTACGCCCCTACTTCCGTTTAACTCACCTCTTACGGAGAGCCCCCCCCCCAGCCGTTTTAAGCGCTTTCCCCCCCATCGCTCTCTCACTTTCCTTCTTCGCGGGTACCCCTTCCTCTGCTCTCCTGTTGACAAACGAACCTTTTTCCCCCCCACTGCTGAGCGACGTAGACTGGTTTCACCTTATCTGCCCTAACATCCCTGTGTTCCCCCCCAATACGGCTCATTTTAGATTCCATGAGTATTCATTTTTTCCGCGAAGCAATCACGGCTAATGATTTGACACTTCAACTGCTTCGATCCCTTTTTGAAGCGTTCAATTAAGTAATTGTTAACACCTTCCTTTTCGGTTTGTGACCTTTTTCTTGTTTTTTTCTCCTGGCGCGTGCCTAGTTTTTTTCCTATGTTGGTTAGCACGGAACATATCTTCTTCTGTGAGGAATTCGTTCTAATTGTAGCCTTTTTTTCTAGTCTGCTTTGCCCCCTGGAATTCCTGGGTTCAGTTTTTCGTCTTAGAGAGGATTAACACATATGTTCGAGTTTTCCTCCCCTGCCGCCTTCCCGTCTGACTCCTCGTTAATGGGCTTATGTTATCTTCAAAGTTTATTTCCTCCTCCCCCCCCACTTCCTTTTTTGACCCATCCTCCCCGGCTATGCCCCCGTGATCGTCTCTCTCATCAGACGAAAAAGAACTAAGTAGCTGGCCTTTTTTTTTTTATTGCGTCTCTTGTGCGTTCAGGAATGCCTTCTATCCACAGGGACATCACGTATGGTCCTTTCCCCCCGAGGTTATGTTTTTCGATATCTTTTCCACGCAAGGCCTTGATCTGATTGCAAATTCGAAGGTCAGTCTTTTCCCCCCATCGCCTGGAGTTCACCGACACGATTGCCGTACCTTTATGGAGTCCGTGCCTGCGTCTCCCTATTGTTCTGATACGAAGGACTTTTTTGAATATTCCTCGGCTCTTTTTGAATCTTTCTTTTGCTTTCCCTTTTTCTCGTCCAGTTGCCGCACCTTCATCTGTCCCAGTTCTTTCTTCTCTTTTATTGTCATCTTGTGTGGCTCGTCCTTTTTATCGTTTCTGTCCGCCGCTTGCCCCATTTTACCCTCGATATCTTTGTTGCGCTTTCAAAAACCCCCAGATGAGGAAGTCATCCCCCCCTGTGATTATAGCTGACTCTCTTGTAGGCGTAACCCCTCCCCTTCGGCCCTTACCTGAGGTCCGAACAAGGTTGATGATAATCGCTTCCAAGCGTGTCTACTTCTTCTCTGATCGCGGACTGTGATACTGGGGTGAGAACATTCTTCTTCTCGAACTTTATTGTTCGCCATCGCATACCATCATCGGGCTATGTGGAAGCTATGGTTCTTTTAGAAACGCCTCGTCGCCCGCAAGAGTGACTCTTTGAAGGGATCCTAGTTTCCTTACTTTCCCTTTTTTCTTGAGCTTTCATTTTTCCAATCATGCCGCATTCTCAACTGGCGTTTCTGAATTATTTCTCCCCCCTTTCCTTCATGTATTGGAGTTCTCAGGCCCTACAGGCCAGTTCGCCTGAAATTGTTAATAATATGGTGCCTTCCGCGTCGGTGCCTCACCACGTTTTCAATTCCCCCTTCCTGCTTTCCGATCCCCTTAACCCATTTCGCGTATCCAAGGACCCAAGTTCCCACGCCTATATATAGGATCAATCCGACGCCGTCTTCTAGCTCACTTTTCAAACATTTTTACACACGGACCCAAGAATTTTTTCTCTTGCTTTCCCTTTAACTCATCCACTCCCGTGAAGGTTGTTTGATGTGCTAAACTTTTTGCGTGCCATCACCCTCCCATCTCAAAGCGACCCCCCCTTAGCCGCCAGAAAGCCTCGTGATCTGTTCCCCTCTTTTGCCCTTTTCTGCGCAACTCACGTTGACTTCTCTTTTGAGTTTACCCACCCACTTTTACGTCTAACCCTTTGAAGATTCCCCCCCTCCACTTCCCCACCCAAAATTTTTCTTCGAATCTACTCTTTGCCAACGGGGTCGAGCTCAAATACCCCACGTGTTCGTTTCTTTATATATGCCGTCGACCCCCCCCTAACATTTCGAAGATGCGAAGTTGGCTCTATCGAGCTTCGTCAACTTTTTTTTTTGATACGCCATGTTCGTTTATTTTTTTAGCTGTCATCCCTCCGGTGTATCTCCTTCCCCGACTTTCGAAATTATGGTCCTCTGTAGCAACGTCATCGGGTACTATCCGCTGACAAGTCCATATACATATTTTTTCACGCTTAGTGCTTCTTTGGTCGACCTCGGTGTGGTTGGTTGCTGTCCTCTGTCTACCCCGTGGAGATGCCGGTTTTATGTACAAATCCGAAGTACAACGCTCATTTGCTGGGTTCGAAGCGTTTCCCCAGTTTTTGCGGGGCGTCGCTATCCCCCTCTTGCTCCTGTGTCACTCCCGCGGGTACCTTCACTTCCCCAGGGGCCCAAAGTTTTGACGTGAGAGGCTTTGTCAGGAATTATCCTTCTGTTGATCGGCCCCATTGGTTGAAGACGATAATATTTCGTCTGACCTCGTGGCTGGTATGTTGTCACTTATCCCACTTTAGGAACCCGAGGCTTGTTTATTATTTTACAGGTGTTCATTTCTCGCGCGCTTCACCGGGTTGATTTTTAGCGTCTTGGTTTGGTTCTTTCAACCGTATGCCCCCCCTCTCGTGATGTTTTTTCTAGCCTGCACCTCAATAGGAAGTACCCTCTCCAATAGGTTTTTTTGGCTAAATCACCGTAGTAACGATTGCTCGGTTTTTTTATTGTTTTTTCTTTCCCATTTCTCAACTCCACCTTTCCAGGACGTCGTTCCCCCTGGGGACTTTTTTCCCCCCTCAAAGAGCTGGTTCTGTTTGCCCCAGAGAAGTGTTAAGTCCGCTCTCATGCAGCGTTGAAGTTATTGTTTTTGATTCAACTTCGATTTGTTTGGACGGATTGGTCCCCGTCCCCCCCTTCATGGACTCCCATACTGGGGTTTGTCAGGGATGCTCAGCCGCCGTCCGAAGTTCTTATCCCCGTTGCTTTTGAGGACACGAGCGTCCCAGTTCTTTTTTCCCATGTGATTACCACCTTTTGAAGGCTCTGGCTTCTCGTGTCTCCGCAGTCATTCCCGCCGATCCTTTCCCTCAGTCGTCTCCTTGATTCCGACGAAATGCGGCCATAGATTCCCCCCCCTTCCCCCCAGAGTGCGTAGTCTACTCCTCCTCCCCTCTCATTGTCTGCCTCAATGCCCAGAAGAGTACCTATTTTTCTGACTCGAATTTCGTCGGATCCGATTGGTTTATTTCCCTCCACCTGAATCATTGCGCCTTCCGTTCCTGTCCTGTCTGGCTGCAGACTTTTGAACCAGCGTGCTTCTTTCAGGCAGCTCCTTATCGTGCAGCTTCCGATTATATCCCCCTCGAAATTTTCACCCCCTTTTCGGACCTTGATCAGAATTTTTCAGGTTCTTTCTCCCGGGGGCCTGAAGACTTCCTGTTTTCGGTTCCTTCACGCTCTACTTTCTATTGCGAATCAACCTGGCCCCGCGTTCCTAATCTTGTGTGAGTTTTTCCTCAAACTGGCAAACAATTCATGAACCTTGGTTCCAAGTCCCTCATGCCTTTCCTAGACATATATCTAGACCCAACGCAAGATTGGCATCAGAGCGGGCTGTCGAACGCTCCCAAGCCCAGTTGCGTTCACGTGTTTTTTTTTACTCTTAGTTGTCTCCCCTGAATATTCATCCTGCCGCTGCGATCTTCCCATCCTTTCTTCCACCATTCGTGGATACTTCCCTTCAAGAAACTTTTTTTTCCCTTTTCTTCAATCTCGTGGCGGTGAACTCATTTTAACTTTCCCAACATGACGGGGTTTTCAAGGCTTTCTGTCCCCCCCCCTCCCTTGCCTTTTTGATTAGAGATCGAACAAACTCGGTACCCTTTCAATGTCTCCGTTTTGGATGCCATTTCATTACGGTTGAATTCGTCCCGCCCGTCCAAATGGAAATTAAATATGATTCTGATTCTACGCTTCTCTTTTTGTACCCCTATCCTTGGAGTTGAACAACCAGGAAGTGGTTTTGCCTCCGCCAAAGCCTTTTTCGCCTTTGTCTACCGGCCCATCTCCAACTGAGCTGTTCCTATTCTGGTGCTCCTTATGCGTTGGATGACCCCCCTCCGACTTCTTCTTGGTTTTAACCGCGCTTTTAACCCCTGTTAATAAGCTTCCACGCGCATTTCTTCCTTTTTTCCTCTAAGATCTTGAGTCTTCATCCCCTCGAACGTTCTTTCCCCTGACTCCCGATTTAGTTCTCAGCTCCTCACTGTCGTTTCTCTCCCCTCCAAAACATTGTCATCTTCCCACCTTACCGCTACTAACTGACGCGACGGGTCCCGGTTTGTTCAAACTTGCTTAAGGGCCTGATTCCAACGTTTTTACGCGCATTTTGAAGTTGCTTTTTTAAAAATCTCGGATATAGTGTGATTCGAAGCTCCATCCCCACATAATTTGAGAACTTCCACCCCCCTGAAAAACGTGACTTTGTTTCCCCCTGCACGGATTTCACTTTTCTTATCTGTTGGGCTTGCGCCCGTTCGCCGTCCTGCGCCTTGCTTGGAGTTAACGTTGTTTTTCCTCGACCTTCGTCGCCACCAATTTGCTAGCTTCTGGGGGGTTTTCAGCCCCCCGCTAGTTCATTTGAGGCGCGAATTGGTCGTTAGCCGGTTGCCGCTTTTTCAACTTGTTTTCTCCGCGAAGTTGTTCATTGGTTTTTTCGAACGATTTTTTGTTTACCTGGCCCGTCGTTAACGGGGACGTTTTTCGTCCTGGAACATTCAGAAAACATCCCGGACTCCTCTCGTTAGTCCTCATTGTTGGATTTCCACCACAGCGCCTTTTTTAGACTTTTGAATTTCTTCCTGGCCCCCACGAGAAGTCAGGCGCTGAATTGACAATCGGGCACTTTTTAATTGGCGGTTTTTTAGTTTTCCCCTGGAGTTGTTTGCCTAATTTCGGCTAATGGTTCTTTACTGTGTCTCCCGACAGCCGGAGTCCTGTTAGTTTTGGGGCTACTTATTTTTTCCCTTCACCGCCAAGACTTTGGTGGGCTGAGACGGCGTTCCTCGTTCTCCAGAACTTACAACATTCTCTTCTTTACTTCGTTGTTTTGTTGAGATTCTCTGTTATTTCATGAGCCGACGCTTTGCCCGATTACCCCAACTGGGGAGGGTCGTATGCGTACCGCTTCTCCAAATCCTACCCAGACGTTTGGTTTTTCGACCTTCTTGCCAACCTTATTCCCTCGTGCTGCAGCGCCCGTCGTCCTCCCAACGCCCGGAACCTGTTTAACTTCCTTCTTTTGTCGTTCGAGGTCTTGTGCACCTTCTCTCTACTCGTGTACATCCGCGTGAATGATCTGCGCCCCCCCCCCTGCCTTACGCATGGATGTATTGGTTTCCTGACTGACTAACGAGAGTATTCCTTCGTTCCCCCTTTCTGCATTTTCCCATTGATTTTTCCCGTCTCGAGCGCCCCCCCGGCCTTATCAAAGGTCACGGCACAACTCCCCCCATTGGAGAGAACCCCCACACTTGCCTTTCTCTCCCAATTGAGCTTTCTCGACCTGGCGTATTCCGTACAAACCAAGCAGATTGCCCCTTTTGCTGGGGCTTTGCGAGGCCCAAACTCAACTCCTCCCACGGCTGCGATTACTGGACTCATCCTCCTTCCGTACCCCCTAGTCCCCCCCATCTCAAAGTCCGGTTCTTTTGTTTCCTTCTCAAATGAGTTTCGGTCCGTCCTCCACTCCGTATACTTTTCGGCCAAACCCTGCTCATCTTTGTAGTTTTTGTTTCCTTTGTCTTAACAAGTTTGGAACATCCGTCTCTTCGTGGTAGGCATTCTTTGTTGCATTTCAGGTGTCTTCTTTTTTTTATCTGGCGTTGATGGTCTTTTTGGCAATTTCAATTAGGGGCAATCCTTTTCGCCTCTCCTGTTAGATTGAGATGAGTTTTGAGGGCATTTCCCTTGTTTTACGTTTTCTTCCTTCCTGTGTGAGTCTTAAATTTGATGATCCACCCCGGTAGAGCCTTTTTTTTTTGTCCTGCGCAACCCCTCTTCCATCGTTACTGGCCGGGTCCCCAAGGGTTCCTGGTTCCATTCCCAAAAAAACCACGTTTCACCATTCACATCAGGATATGCGTACCGCTTAGCCGCAATCAGCATCGTTAAAAGACCCCCTCCCCCATTGTAGCGTCCTTGGCAGATCTTGGAGTTCCTTTTTCCTTCCCCTTGATTGAAGGAAAAACGGTTCTCCCAAATCCTTAAGACTCGTCCTGTTTACACTCCCTCCCCCTATAGCGTGCGTTCAGTAGAGAACTTTTATCCCCACGGAAAATTGAATAGGACTGGTTTTTACAAATAAGTGAGCGCAAGTACTTTTTTTTTCAGCAAGCCCTGCCTTCAGCCCATGCTCCGACCATTCTTATGCGTCCCTCCAGTGTTTCGTTGAGCCCCTTTTTTGGAAGCGCTGAATTTTTGAAGGATCTCCCATTTTCCGTGATTGTAGCTCATCCCCCTTGTGTTTCATACCTCGTTTGCCCAATCTCCCCCCCCTCGCTTGCTTGGCCACTCCCTTTTCTCGCCGTCTCTTATTTCTCTTCTGGTTTCGAGCACCCAGCCTTTCTCGAGTCGTTTTGCATGCAGTGCGCTCACCACGATCCGTGTTTGGTGCGCTTTCACACTCCGCAACCCCTTTCCCTTGTTAATGCCGTCTCCAATCTCTTGAACGTAGGAACTCTTACCCTCACTTCTTGCTTCCCGGCCCGCAGGGTCCTTTTTCGACACCTTTCTTTGATCCTTGTCCCTACCTTTTTCTTCGTTCTTGAATCTGGATTCGATGAGTTTTACCCTTTGATACGCCCAGATTACTGGCCGACTTTTTTGTTCCGAATGCAGCATCCTCATTATTTCCGTTTGCCCGCTTTCTCAATGTTACTCTAGTCATCGCTGAGATTTGATCTTTGAAAGATGATCATTTCCCCTTTTTTTTTTCGAGACTCCGCACTTTCCCCCCCCCCCCCCCCCCCCCTCTATTTGCCGCTTTTCTGTCCAAGGAGGACTTTATTCGCACTTCTCGGATTCTGCCTTATTTTCGCAGGCTAGAAGCCCGGTCTTCTTGATGTGGTTGATCTCGGTGTCGACCTTTTTTACAGGTCTTTCCTTCCCAAGCGTTCTTTACATACTTCCTTCTCCCGGTCTACCCCATTCTCGTGTTCTGTCTCCAAGGAAGCCTTCCCTCCCACCGCAGAATTGATGAGGCTCTAGAAGCTTCTGGCATGTATCACTTCAAACCCACTTTCTTGTGCCAAACTTTTTTCCCACTCCCCCCTCGATTGGGAATTGTACCTACTCCGGCAGTCTCCTGATTTTGTTGACTGTCCACTTTTATTGTCGGCCATCCACAATCTTTAACCCCTAGTACGACGTGTGATTCAGACGCCACCCGTCTTCTTGTATTCTTGGTGGACATCGCCATCACCCCCCCCTTTTCCCCCTGCTGGACTTTCTTTTTTTGAACCACACCATGTCCTCTCCGGCTAGTATTTGGACTAGTCGCGAGGCCCTGCTTCCCACCCAAAATTTTCGCGTTAGCCTCCGCTTCACGTTTTCCTGTGAGATCCACACCCCCTTACTGAGCGACTTATTTGGTTTCATTTCAACATCCGCTGCTTTTTTTATTGAACGTCTGACTTTCCCCCTCGTCCCCTTTGGCAACTTTCCTCCCCTCTGTAGAGATGCCCCGTCCACCTCCCTTCGTTATCGAGATCGACATGCTTTGACCTTGTCTTTCCTTTTTCGGGCTAGACCTCGAACCCCGTTCTTGTTGCTCCCACGGTAACCTCCTTCGAGACCGCCGCATTCTCTCCTCTACGTTTTCTTTTTTGTTCTCGAAGTCGGCCGTGCGCTATTGCCGTTTTTTCGTCAATCTGGTGATCCCGGATGCATTGGCTAGCCAAGCGCACCGGCAATCTCTTCCACCCTCCCTGTTTTTTCGATTCGCTCACTTGAGGATGTGGCCTGCGCTTACTCCCCTTCGTATTCGTGCCAATTTTTTTGACTCATTTTTTCTCTGTCCCACCGTTCCACCTGTGTTTCGATCTAATGGTGGGACGTCTTCTTCGATACTCCATCTCCCTCTGATAAGGGGTTTTTCCTCTATCTACACCATTGAGGCCCCCACTGTTTCCAGTTTTTTGGACTTGTCACATTTTCTATTCTTGCGATTCCCTTTTGCGAGACTTTCCTTCGGCCCTTGGTGTGGGTCAGACCCTCCATCTTTAAGAAGCTAGGGAGGTTTGTCTTGTCCCTACGCCAGTCGAGAGGCTTTTTCTGTGTGTGGAATCCCCCCTTCGTTCTTGCCGGTCGTTGTGCTTTGCAGACTCAAGTTGGTTTCCTCACCAGTCACACCGCATCCCCCCTCTGCCGGTTTAACGTTGGCATGTAAGGATATCCTAATCTCCCCTCCCTCCTGACGATTCCGTGGGTTTTTTCAGCAGATCAGTGTGTTCTTGAAATTTCTATGTCCAGTCCTGTATTGATTCCCTGAGGTAAAAGGCACTGCTTTTGACGGAAGATGTTTGCCACTGATTAATTATTTTTCTAATCCTTTCGAAGACTGGGGGTTTTTATTCAGCCCTTACGAATTCTGCTTTCTTTTACCGGCTTATACTTCCCCCCGACGCTTACTTGCGTCGCCCCGCGATGTTCTCATGACTCTTTCCTTAGGCATAGCCACCTCCGCCTTCTCATTTTGCCAGAAGTGCGAAAATCCGTTCAGACATCCCTCTTAGGCAATAGATGAGCGACCATTTCGGTCAAGATCATACGGAAAATACCCTGCCTAAGGAAGATTCGCTCTTTATCCCCCCGATCCTTGAAGAGGATAAATTCGTTTCCGTGGCTTTCTTTTTTTTACGTTGATCTCTTCTCCGGGCGCAGTACCTCGTTTGGATGTGCCGACTTTCCTTTAGAACCAAGTTCGGCCGTCCCTCTTGTATCCGTTCGGTCCATTTTGTTTCTTCCTACCTGCGAAATTGCCCAGTTATTTTTCCCACGATATTCCGAATGCTTGTCGGCTTGGCTGAAGACTAAGGTGCGGTGTTACTTCCCTCTTCAGCGATTGAATCACTTTTTCCCGAGTGCCCCCCCTCTGTCTTTGACATACGCCCCCCCCTCCCCGCCTAAGTGGGACCCACGCCACTTTGAAAGCGTGATATTATTCCAGATCTGATCTTGCGCTGCCCCCCTAAGATAATATCCTTTCCCCCCCCGTCGCCGACGACGCCCCTTCTTTTCCACTCGGCCCCGAGTGCGTGCCCCTGTAGTCTCACTAGAGGACCCTCCGCTTCCTCTCAATCCGAGCCGCCCTAGTTCCTTCTCGCTCGCTCCCCCTCTCGGGACGCCTCCCCGTAACCTGAAATGAGGTAGGTACATCGTGGTCGTTTCCCCTTTTGAATATGCCTTACTCTTTTCGTCCAAGGCGGCGGGGCCACCCTACATGCCATGGTTTTGAGTCGATGCATTTTTAATTGACTTCAAGCTTCTCTTGCCTGTTTGTTGGATTTCCAGCACTCTACTGGAACCATCCCCATTCACAAGTCCCCGCTACCCATTGTGAACGTTTCTTTTCCTCTTGATTGCCTTACGCTTTATCCGGTACGATCTCCCCGGATTTTTTCGTGGTCTGACAAAAAGGCTTTTTGTTTTTTTTTTTTCGATCAGCATCACACCATTGGGCCGATATTGTCGACCTTCTCCGTTTCCCTGATGCGCGTCTCTGTGCTGGCGAAGGGGAAATTCGGAGAGCCCGCCGAAATGTTTCCAGTCACAGAGCGGTCCCTCCTACCAAGATAGAAATCCCGCTGCGAGAACGCCCTCTAAGTCGCAGGGGACTTTTGAGTTCTTCCTCTCCTGTCTTAACGAGATTTACCTAGTATGGGAACTTTCTGGCAGAACCGAGCCACTTCTTCCTTGCTCGACTCAGACATAGTCCCCCTGCCCCCCACGATCTGGTCCCCTGGCATTGGGGGACCCAACCCCCAAAAAAAAAAACACACTTGCTATTCACGATAGGTCCCCTTAATTTTGTTTCCAAAAATGTCCGAATTTTTCCATCAAACAGAATCTATCCTTATTGCTGTCCACCACTCGTAGGAGTGCTCGAATGTAGTTTCCTCTACTCCCAGTTGAGGCTTTTAACCCCCGAAGACAGACTTTATCACGCGGTTCCGGGCCAGAAGATTGATCCCCGTTTGACGTAGGTCTTCTTTTTTCTTTTCCCGTGGTTTGTTAAACCATGTCCAAGCGCACATTGGAGAGCTGCTTTGGTTTTTTCGCCCTCTAGTCATCCTGCAGATTGTCGTGCTTTTTTTTAGTCGGTACGCACGGCCGCTTCAAGTTGTTTCAGTCGCTTTGAAGTTGCATTGCGCATTTCCGTTGGATTCCTTTCCATTGAGAGTCCCCTTGGACTGGCGGCATCCAGAGGGGAACCATTCGCAAATTGACGCTGCTCTGTTCGTGCCCTCTTTGTGGTCTATCCCTCCCCCCAGACGAGGAATAGCCCCTTTTTGAGTTCCTCCTTCCCGTCCCTTCCCCCGTCTAGGGAAGGTACCGCCCTTGACCAAGACTCTACGATTTGCACGTTGGTTTTGGTCCTGTTCAACGGGCCCAGCGTTTCCTCTTCCCTGTGGGCTGAGGCAGAGCTTTACTGGTTCCTTTTTCTCCGGTGGTGACCAGCACTTTCTGCTTGTAAACTGGATGGTAGTTATTGGCGTCTACGTCAGTGCATTCAAGCCCGCGCGAGTGGTGGCTGTATCGATTTCCACCGACAGGATCTATCCCCTCC
>Ga0179593_1727529_pt1 | contig 18050 bp, 28 predicted proteins | sample CZODoug2_1_08_16_FD_185931 | JGI IMG/M metagenome (GOLD analysis project Ga0179593, IMG submission 185931) | Vadose zone soil fungal communities from Angelo Coast Range Reserve, California, USA - CZODoug2_1_08_16fungal (PacBio error correction) | ecosystem: Environmental > Terrestrial > Soil >... | reverse complement strand
GTCTGAATGGTGTTCCTTTTCCTCCCTGGTAGAGCAGGGGCTCCCTCCCTTCTCGTTTAGGAAGTCTTCCCCCGGTTTCTCTCACTTCCAACAAAAACTCGACCGCATCTCTTTTTCATGGCCTGGTTTTCTTTTTTTTTTTTGGGGCTTTTGGCCGCGAACCAATCCGATTGATTCCTACAGCCCCCCCCACAGTCCCCGGCCCCCTTTCTCCCCTCGATGACTTTCCAGATGCTGCGAGTTTAAATTGCCGATTATGCATGTTAGTTTTTTTCCACCGCGCTCTCTAAAATGGCCAGATGGCCGTTGATTTGTCCTTAACGTGAGGATCCTCCGCATCCTATTGGCACGGCTCACAAAAAGACTCCCCCCAATCTCGGAAATTTATGTCCTTCTTAAACGTCCCTTTTCACCAACTTGCAACGCACGGCCGGGACCTCCATGTGGGGTCCGTTCAGCGTCCCCTCCTCCTGCCCCTTGCGGGATGTCCGTTCAATTCCCCCTCAACCAGCGCCACTCTCCGGTCCTTCCTTGACTTCTGCGGTCCCTCTTTCTGCCAGAAAGCCCATCCCCCTGTTCTTGACGTTTTGGAGTACCTGGCCGCCAGTCAACGCACTTTGGACCCTTCTTCTCGTCTACCGCTGTGATCGTCTGATGGTGTCTTTTTTTCAAACCTCCCCCCGTGTGCCCCCCACTTTCTTTTTGGCTCCACTGCATAAGCGCGGGACATCGTGACGGCTTCTTTTCCATCCTTTCTCCTCTGTATGCCTTTTTTCGACCCGGATGCCTGGAGCATACTTATGTGGGGAATGAGTTTTGTCTTGATTGATTTGAGATCCCTTTTTAGAAAAGACTCTTCTTTTTTTAGCCGACGCTCGGTCTCGCGATCAGCCGTCTTTTCGGCAGCGCCACGGAATGGATGAGCTTCGGGGAATACACGATTTTTGTGGCTTGCTTTTCTTTTTGGGTCCTTAGAGCTGGCGCAGTTGGTCCAGAGTATCACTCGCCTGCCTTTCCCTCTTCGGGTTTTTGGCTTTTGTTGACTCCTCTCCCTAGGTGTAATCGTGCGGAGGACCCTTGACCCCCTCCTTTTTTTTTCAATGATGTCGCCTCCTCAGACCGTGCTCTCTTTGTCCCCTGCTTCCATCTGAGGCGTATCCCGGTATTCGTTGCACTTAGTTCGTTTTTTTGATTTTCTTTCTTCCGGTCTGAAGTTGTCGGGCGGCGTCACTTGTGTCGGTCTTCTGTTCCCCTGCTTTCTCGTAGCCTTCGTCCACTTTGATAAGATTTCGTTTTTCCCACGGTTCAGACCTTGTCCGTACCCGCGTTGAGCAGCTTTTTTGTGCGACTGCCCCTCCGATGTATCACGTCCCCGCCAATTTTTTTCCCGAACGTCCTCAGGATCAGCGCTTGCCCCTTTTTTTCTTCGCTCTCGTGATAAGAGACAGAAATTCGCTGATCTGTTTATTGGTTTGTCCCCCCCCGATCGATGGCAACTTCCAAAATCACACAATTTCTTTTTTTGGGAGTCCCCTTTGATGTGCTCGCCGTTCGGCTCCTAAAGGTCGGTGGTGCCCGTTCTCTGAGGTTTCCTTTTTTGCATCTCAGTTTCTGGTCTCACCCCCCCCCTGCGGCTTGGATTCCCCCCTCCCCTTGTCTCGACGGTTACCCGTTGAAGATGTTCGTTAAGTTTGTCCTTTTCCTTCCTGTGCTCCCTCAAAACATCAGTGGGGTTGTCCCCCGTGTTGTGGTGAGGGGGGTGTAACCTTGGGGCGATGGTTTGTTTTTTTTTTTCGAGAAGTCCTTTGACGTAGTCGTGGAGCCTTCCTCGTTCTTTTTTAGCCTTTAGTTGCACTTGTGCCCTCTCGATAAACCTCACCCCTACAATCATTCGATCGCCTTCCCAATTTGCTCATGATACCTCTGCGTTCTTTCCTGGTTTTTGCCCATTTTTCTTCCTGTGGATCCTTTTACTTTGCAATCGCGCGAGATGGCGGTGTGCGTTTTTTCTCTTGCTTGCTTTTCATTGATGCACTGTCATTTGACGGTGGCCGGTCCTGTTTCCCCTTCTCGCTTGCGGCCGTAAGCCAGGATCCTGTTCCCTCTCAACTTCCCCGACTGCACCTTTTCCTTTTCCGTCGTGTTTTTGTCGCGGAGGAGTGACGTGAAGCCCCATTCTTGTCTTTTTTTTTTCCCCCGAGCATCTTAGCGACAACCTTGTCCCCCCTGCGGACAACCGTCTTTTTTTGCCATAGCTTTTTCTTGCTCGGGTCTGATGGCCCCGCTGGCCTTCTCTTTCCCGTTCGCAGTTGGGTTTATTGTTGTCTCTCCCTGTGTGCCTCTTTCTCCGTACCAATGCCAGTCTGCTCTCCACTGTTTGACCTTTCATCAAACACAGTGGCTGAGAAATTCCCCCTCACATGGTCGTTTGTCGATCTTTTCCCCTCCTCCGTTGTTTTTTTTCCTTTCAACCCCCTCCCCGAAATTTGTCCATTTTCGCCTGACACCATCAGCCTATTGTTGTAACATATCCTCCCTATCTGAATATGTTTTTTTTTCCTTTTGCACCGGGGGCCATTGGATGGTTCTCGGAGTACCAGCCGCAACTGCGCATTCTTCCCTCTACTTGCTTTTTTGCGTCCGCCTTCCCCAGACCAATCCTTGCCACTAAACTGGCGAGTGATTGTAAACAGCCCCTTCGTTGTTTGCAAGCTCTTTTCTTTTTAAAATTCCCCTACTGGTTCTTTCTCAAGTCTTCGCGACCTGTGCGGTCCACCCCTTCGCCCTTTCTCCATGTTTTCTGTCCCTCGAGCTGTCCTTTTCTCCGTCCAAAACTTCCAGGCCGAAGCGGACGCGTTCGGACGCCTGAGGCACTTTTCTCATTCCCCAAGACGCCATCAAGCGCCTTCCTGTCTGACTCCCCCCTCGACTTGAGCCTCCTTCCTCTTTTTTCTCATGTACTTACAGAACGACGCGCTGTGCTTATTCGTCACTTTTTTTTTCCTCCCTCAGTTTCTTCGAGACTGAGATTGGGATATTCTGGCAACTCCTATTCCGGTTTTCCCTTCCTCCTGCCGGCCTGGTTCTTCTTTTCGCGCGCAGCCGGCCAAACCCCCAGCAAGACTATCTTTACCCACCCTTTTTTCCCATCATCGCCGCCCCGTCATTTTAATTCTCCTAGCTGACACAAACACTCTGTCCGACTGAAAACCAGATCCTTTCCCGTTGTCGCTTCGTTGTGTTTCTAATTCCTTTAAGTCTTGGGTGAGAGTGTATGGACCTCTATTCTCCCATTCAAGTTTTCCTCCTTTTCCTCCACCGACCCCTTTAGGGATAGACGGATCTCACCCCAGTCTTCATTTATGCCCTTCCCCCCCCCCAAACCTTTCCCTTGTGTGATTGTAAGTTGCCGGACCGATTTATTTCGATTCCACACCCCCATTACCCACATCGTCGAGAAAGTGGCCTGCCTCTGCTTTTCCCCTTTTTTCCGCTGAGTGTTTCATGCGGTCTTTCTTTGGAAGGATGATTCTCGATCAGTTCCTGGTCCCCCCTCTTTTCATTTTTTCCCTGTGTCTGCTGTGGCACGTCTTTTAATTTTTTCTACCCAGATCTTTTGTGTTTATACAGAACGAAACTTTTCCGATTTTCCCAAAATTTTTTTTCCAGCACCCGGTGAACCATACACTTTCCGGGTTTCTTACTCGTGAAATTGATTTAGCAGCCCTTTTCTTTCTTTTCACGGCACGATCGCACTTCCCCCTTTCGTTTCCTAAGTTCGGAATATCGTGTAAGTCTCTCCTTCCTTTCCCCCGTCTGGAGGGATTGAAGGGAGGCGCATCAACGCAGGTCCTCAATTCCTCTCTGTTCCTAAGATTCGACTTGACCCATTCTTCCCGCCCCCGCGCAAGAGGCTAAGCCCCATGTCCTTCCCCGTAACGATTTTTCCTTTCCTTCTCCAGGCGTGAGCTGCCGACGGATTCCGGATTTTTCTTGACAGATAATCGCCCAGAACGCTCCGGCCCTCGCGTTACACCTGGCAACCCAACTCCTGATCGCACGCCCATCGTTAACCCCTGCGTCATGTTTCCCTTTTTCCTTTGATTTTCTCCTCGTTTCCTGACTGATATTTAAAGCGACATCGTCGGTCCGTTTAGGCCTTTCCAACGGCTTTTGTTTTTGCCCGGATGGGGCGCTGTAACCACGACCCAGAGCGTCTCCATCCTTTTCCGAGAACGACAACCGGTCCACACTTTTTCACTTTTGCGATGGCGCCAGTGATCATCCCGCCGCTTTCCTCTTTAGCCCAGTTTTTGTTTTCAGAAGCAGACTGGTCCTCTCTCCGGATGACGTAGTGGCTCGGGAGATGTTGTTTCCCACACTGCCCCTTTTCTAGAGATGCGATTATCCCACCATTTTCTTTTTGACGTTCACTTGCTTTGGCAGAGATGCCCCTTTAAGGTGCCTTCCCTCTATGGATTTCTCCGGGCTCATGGCTATATTAGCGAGTGCGATTTTTCCCGTTCCCTTCTAAACGGGACATTATGGTTTCCACGTAGATACCCTTTCTCACATAAAGATCGTCCCCGAACTCCCCCTAGTCATTCCGTCATCTTTTTTCGGGATCTGCCGTTGGCGTGGTCCTAGGAATCAGATGCTTTCCTGATAAATTCCGTCCCCCCCTTTACGGGCATTCTGGGGCGGTTTTTTGGCCAGTGCTTTCGTTTTCCCTTTTTTTTCTGCCGTCTCCAGGGCTGAGCCCTTTCCCCTTCATTCCTGATGCTACTGACCCACGCCGATGCAATCCCTCTTAATTAAGGTGTTCTTTCTTCCCCTGTGCTTTTTTTGTGGTCGATTTCCCCTCCTAAGGCTGGGTAGCGTGGGCCTTTCTTGTGCCAGGACTCTGTCTGCATCACAACGTTTCTTTTCTCGCAATGACAAATTTTTTCTTCCTGCCCCATTCAGGCGTTTTGGTGAAGAGGGTCAGGTTCACCAATCCGCTTGATTCCCCCCAACCCCCCCCCTGAGGTTTCCCTCCTCTCTTCAAGTCTTTTCTGCCAAGATTATTCTCTATAGGTTCTTAATTACGATTTTTTTGTCATTCCGGCGGGTGCCTCGCCGGTGAGGTATGTAAGGTATTTCCTTAGCCCCCGCCTTATACGCTGGCACTGAGCACCCCCCCCACTCGCTCCCTTATGCGAAGCTCCTCACCCTTAAAATCCTGCCAAGCTTTTTTACCATAAATGGTCCGACTGGCCCGCCTGGCCGGTTTCCTTTTTTAAACTCAAGAGTCTGACACTTTTTTCCCCTTATCCCTTTCCAACCGTGCAGCCTTTGTCCCGAATACCCCTCCGACGCTCAGGCTGATGATACACCCTTTGCCTTTTTACCCCATTGCCCCCTTCCCTATTTGTGAGACTCTTTCCGTTGAACTGATAGCTCCTATTTGGGGGGGAAACTGTACAAGATCCACCTGTGGGCTCCTTTTTTCCACCTTCCGCAACTCTGAATCATTTAGCGTTAGTACGTTTTAAATCGTTTCCCCCCCTAGAGACCCGGGCCTTCTCTCCCCTCTTAGACCATCCGGATGGCATGGCGCTAATGGTTGTAGACGATTTTTTTTTTATTTGACCAGCGACTGACCCCAGCGCAAAGAGGGGCCGAAGATTTTTTTTTCCCTTTTTTTCTCGAAGAATTAGCTCCGTTTCTCTTCGGCCGTAATGGATTACTCCATAGGTCACTGTCAGCTGTTCGTGAGAACTCCCTCTCGGGCCTGTTTCTTTTCCACGTTGGTAAGAGAGTTCTTCATCCTTACGTTTCGGCAGCTTTCCCTTGCAGGTGGGAGCTTTATGTTAGATCTTCACTCCCTCCTTTTTTTGGTCCTGGGAGTTCCCGAACCCCACGATGCCTTTTTCTCGTTTTTGATTGGTCAGACTTTGATCGCTAAGCAGTGTTAGAATTCCTAATTTCCGGTAAGGCGGCCCCCCTCAGTCCGAATTTTTCCTTTGAGTACTTTGGTCACCGGTAGTCTTTCTGTTCCTTTGGCTCTTATCCCAGGTCGTCGGTTAGTAGGATCACCTGATTGTGTCTTTTCCCCTTAGAACGTCGTCTGCTCAGAAGTTTCCAAAGGGTACGGACGTCCCGTGTCCCCTCGTCAGTTTTTTTTCTTCCTCTCTTGCCATGACCACTCGATGTTTCCATCACTTCCTTCAGCAGGTTTTGACCGTTTTTTCCCCCTCCCCTTTTCAGCGAAGCGTTTTGTTCCTAGAGCCCGGAGCGCGCTTTTTAGACTCCTTTTCCCCTCCCTGATTTTTTTCTTTTGTTTTTCGCCTCCAAGTCACCTTCTCTGCCCCCTTTCCCAATTCAACCTTCTTTCTATTGGGCGCATTTTTTCAGAACTTTGACTGTAACAATGTTGAGGATGATTTTTGGAGTTCCCCAGATTGCACCCTCTTTTCCAAGCATGTTATTCTCCCGTTAATTTTTGGTTCCTCGGGCCCTCCCCATTTCCTGGAATCCTTTTCATTCCCACCCTAACCGAAGCGAGAATGTTTGAATATGCTAGCGTCGGCAGCGAATTCACCCCTTCTTTCCCCCTCGTCCCCCCCAGGTGGGCTTCTTTTCTTCACAAAGGTGGCTGTGGGGTACCCCAGTCGTATAGGTTTGTTTGTGGGTTTTTCCTCCTTTTCCTCCATGCTTTGTCAGTCGTTGCTTCCCTTTAATAGTATTTCCTCGATCTCCCAATTTCTTCTCCCCCCCCTTCACCCCTTCCCTGTATTTTTGGAGAGAAGGAACTCCAAGCTACAGCTCTTTTTATTTCCCCATCGTCTTTTAAAGTTGACACCTCGCTTCGATGGTGCTATTCTTCTGATGGATTTTTCCGCTGATGCGGAGTCCTTCTTTTTTTCTCCCCGACCTGTTTTTGCTGCCTTCCATTTATCCAGGTAACCTTGTTCAAATTCGCTCTCCTTGATTCCCTTTGCGCCGCCTTTTTTACTTTTGTCGAGGAAGTGAAGTGAGAATCCTTCTTTCTGGCGTCGGTCCTCTCTACGCTCCCCCGGGGTGACCAATCCACCACTTTCTCTTGTCCTTGTCCCCTTTCCTGACGTGGCGCTGGCATTCTATGACCCCTTTTTATTGCTTTATCTCAGTCAGGAGGTTTCCGCGCGTCGTCCGCACTGCATATGTCTCCCCCTTTTTCAGAAATATCTGCAAAACTTTCCCTTCCCCCTTTCAATGTTCCCATTCACAGGCGTTTTGTCGGATCTCTTTCCTTTCCTTGGTGAGAGACACTTTCCCTGGACATTTCGCCCCTTTGCCGCCACTTTTGTCCATATCTTATGTCAATTTTGACAGAATGCATTTACGTCTTACCTCTCTCGTTGCTGGCGCCCTTTCTCTCTCCCCGCCGCCCCTGAGAAAGGATTCTCCAGAGTCAGGTGTGCCGACGCACGCAACTCCCCTCCCCACCTCCTGTGGTGGGTTCACCCGCCTCGACTGTCTCCTCTCCTGCTCTTTGACTCCCGAAGATTTTTCCTCTTCCGCGACCGGAGAAACCACCGAGTGCAACTGGTGATCTCATTTTTCTTGAGCTGATACCAGTTGAAGGCGCTTTTTCTTGATGGGACAATTCTTTCTTTCGGCTCCCCCCTCAACTGTCCTCGTGCCCCCTCCTCCCCTCCCCGCGTGAGGAGGAGAGAAGCCACCTCTGATCGAGTTTCCTTCTTCCCCCTCTTGGTCCCCCCATGAAAGTTTACTCTCTTCCAGGTCTCATTTTTAACACCTATTGGCGGCCCGCCCGTAAACTGCATTTCTTTTTTTTTTTTTCGAGCACAATGAGTAGCTACTGTTCCCTTGGCACCTTTGACTGCGTCTTCCCGGGGAGACACGTCGCCCCTGATGCACGCCCCCCCCTCGCCCCCCCCCCCGCCCCCCCCCTTTTTGAATCAATCCGAAGCCCACCTGACACTTTGTATACGGTGTTACCTTCACCGCTGCACCCAACGCTCCGTCGTCTCTTCCTTTTCTTTTTGGACCGCTATCTCTCCCTGTTCCTTTTCCGATTTTTTTCCCCGGACTTTCCCCTTCTGCTTTTTTCCGAAGCGGAATCGGACTCTACTAGCCGTCCTTTTCCATTGTGATCTTTCTGTCTCGCCTCTGTCACAAACTCAGGTGTTGTCTTAGTTGTGTGCAATTTCTTTTCCTGCCGAAACAACAGGCAACCCAAGCGGCTTTTTCTCTCTTTTTTCGACAATTCTGAGTCGCCCCTCTTGTAGCCCATTGGCGCGGTTGTCGGATTCGTTGTCCCTTTTTTCTTTCTTCCAACCAGTGATGCTCAACTATTTGTACCCCTGGTCCGTTCCTCTATCCGAAGTGACGTTCATCCAGACGATCGCGGGGTTGCTTTCCGAACCGTCCCTCCTTCCAACATTTCCTCCTCGAAGGGTGAACACGGTAATCCCGGGCGTCGAAGACCGGCTGCCCTGTATGGTCACGGGTTCTCCTTCGTACTCGACAGTTTCAGCGGCAATCTTCCCCCCCCCACGCCCAAATGCGTCCTTCTCCGGCTCTTTCTCGTGCTTGACGTCATAACGCCGGCCTCGTCTCCCCCCCTCTTCCCTGGGCGCTTTTTCCACTTCCCCTTCCCAGGACCTCGTTCCCCCTACCCGGCTCTGAAACGGCAGTATCCTTAATTGGGACCCATTCTTTTTTTTTTGAGCAGCTAAGCCCTGCCGGTGTCTTTCTCACGTCCCATTTTCAAAAGTTCATTCGATGGCCCGATGACTGCCTTTCTTCCCCCCACCGCCGCCTTCGGATCTATCGTCCGGCGCGAACCGGCTTCTGCTAGTGGCGGTCCGCGTGCCCCCTCACTCACACGCATACACACCATCCGATCGCCGGCTTTTCCTTCTGCCATCCTTGTGTCGACGCGGTGGCTGAGCGCCTTGGGTCCCGGCAGCCTAAACTGATGTCCGCGCTTTTTATGCCCTTTTCCTTCTCTCCCCCTCCCGGATTTTTTTCCCATTTTCCAACTCCTTCCCATAGGCTGATCACTTACCAAGCTCGATATCGCCCCCCCTTAGTTTTCCGTTTTGACGTGGCTTTTTTCTCCCTCCTCCCCAGTGACGAGTCCATTTTTCATTTCCTCCCGTTTGGATTGCATGTTCTGGTCGTTGGAATCCTCTTAATTTTTCCCCCCTCATCTAGGTCGCAGAGGTTCTTATGTCGTTGCATTCTGTGACGTCTTTTCTTACGTCCTTTTTCTACTTTCAATCCGGACTTTGATTGGAGCGGTGTTTCTCTGATTTCCCTCATTGGACTTTTCTCTTTTTCCCTCCGTTACTCCCCCCACAGGTTCCCCGATGGGTCACCAGTTGCGCCGGGAAGTCCCCTCCTTTTTTTCCTTTTCTCCCCCCCCCCCAGGCAGGTACCCCATCATTGGCTACGTTTTCATAGCGGGTCCTAACCGGGGTTTTGACCAGTTTGGATTTTTCCCCCCATCTCCTCTCCCTCTCTTGCCGGTCCCTCTCCAGGACGCTCCAGTCTGGGCTTTGCTACGACTTTTTTGATTTCGCCGCTTCCTGGCCGCCTCAGCGCTCCCTCGATCCCTCCTTTTTTTTCTTCCACCCAATCACGAAAATCCTCTCTTTTCCTTTCCCATCCTACGTTTTTTGCTCTCTTTCTCCCGCTGTTATTTTTCGTGCCCTCCCTCCTGCCTGGTCTCGCCATGGGGCTAAATCCTGGGGCAGTCCCTCCTTTTACAACTTTTAGCATTTCCAACAAACTTCCGTTTTTCTCTCCTGGAGCCTTCTTCGTGTCATTATGGATCCTCCCCCTCTTCCCCCCCCTCTGATTACTATTCCACACAAAGGCCCCCTATCCCATGGAGACCCCCCTTCTCCTTCTCTTTATGGTTCGTAGGATTTGAGTACTCTGAGTTTTCTTTCCCGTTTTTTCCGTGACACCCTTTATGGAAGTTTGATTCCTTCACGAGATGAGCGCTGATACTTCCCCATGATTTTTTAAGCACCCCACCTCCCCTTTTCCCCCCAGCATTGCCTTTCCCCCTTGATTTCGCAAGGTCTCGGCCCCTGCAACCCCTCCCGGTCATTTTTGGTCCCCTCTTATACTTCCCTAGCTTTTAAGTCACTCCCCTGTACATCTAAGTTCCTGTCGATCATCTATGACCCCCCCCGGCGGACTCCTTTTGAAAGAACGCACGGCCCGTTAGTTTGCTGGATCCCTTTTTCCCGCCAGGTCAACGCCTTTTTCGGAACTCTTTCTCCCGATTGTACTTGATCGTAGGCATGGCTTTTATTTTTCCCCTTTCCCGGGGTCGGAGCTTCCCTTTGCATTTCACGCTCTTAAATCGCGCTTCTTCGTCATTTTAAATATGGTAAAAATTGTTTTTTCGGTTTACGGCCTCACCGCGGCCCAAACACCTGATTTCCTGTCCGACTTCTTCGATCCTCTTTGTTTGGTGATTTGTCTCGTTTCCCTTTGAAAATAGATCTTAGTGGTTAACGAGTTCTCTCGTTAGCTTCTTAAGTCGGGGTGTGTAGCGGAGTACCAGGATTTGCTGTACTAACATAGATGCTTTTTGGCCGTGCTCTCCCTGCATGGGACTCTCTCCCGTAGTGTTCGTCTCATCCTTCCCGTACAGTCCCGGGTGGTAGGACTCGTTGGGTTTAACCCTTCGTTTTTCTTCCTCTTTCATACTCATTTCGAGCCTTTTTCTCGTTAGGATTCCATGATATTTCTCTTTGTCTGATTGCTCCGAAGGCCCATCTGGCTCTGGTCTAGGCTGTCAGGTCTTGTCCCTTCCGGCCCTCAGGGCTTTTCTGTAGTCTTTTTTCTTCAATGGTAGGATTTGGGACGCAGTAACTGCGAGGTTCGTCGGCCACCGTTTCTTCTGTCTCCCCCCCCCTCTCCTTTTCTCTTTAGACCCTCGGACATCTGATATTCCCCCCAGGTCAAATTCTTCGTTGACAGACGGTTGATACGATGCAGGACACTCGATTGTACCACATCCTTTCCCCATGTCTCCTTCAAAGATCCAGCGTGCGCCGTTGCGACGCGAGACCTCGGCGGAGTTAGATAATTTCTTCGACGATATGGTGTTTTCGCCTTCACTTGTTCCCCTCTTTTCCATTCAACCACACATGGTTAATTGTTTATTTTCGACAGTCATTGTGCTTTCTCCGCCGTTCCCCCATTTTCCATTTTACGATGGCCCCGGGTTCAAAAGTCCCAGTCCTGAGTTTCCGTCCCCCCAATTTCGGACATTCACACGGGACTATCTGACCCCCCCAAACTTCCTACAGGCTCCCTTGTTAAGTTCGTTTTCAGCGACGTTACTCACCCGTTTCCCCCTACAACCCCCTTCTGATTCTATGATGTCACACAATTTGTTGGGGGTACCCCGTCGGATTTGCGCTTGGCTTCTCTTCTCCCCCTTTTTTCTTTCAGAGTTGCCTTCGGAAATAGGAGGTGCAGCCACCAAAGTCTTTTTGTGTTTTCGATCTCTCAACTTTCCCCTTGAATGTTTCGTTGTCGCCCTGCCCTCATTTTTCCATGCTATGTTCCTCGCGTTCTTTTGTTGCAGGCTCCACAATCGTCGGTTTGATGAATCTCAGCGATTCGTCCTGCGCTTGATGTTTTCTTTCGTCTTATGCGTTTTTCTCAGTTTTCCTTCCTCCGTCACGCAGTTGGCATCGCTTGCGGACTACAGTTCTCTCTTCCGTCAAACTGCCCATTTTCCCCCATTCGGCGCCCCCGCCGTCTTTTTTCGTTTGTCTCTTGGTTTCCTTTTACTGTTCACCCAATAGTCTCTTTTCCCTCCTCCCCTGCGAGCGGGCCAGCACTTAGACCGTTTCGCTGCCCATTTCTCTTTTCCTCTTTGTTCGGACTTTGTCATTCTTGAAAAATCATTTTCGCCTTTCTCCTTTTTTTTTCCAAAGGAGACAGGTCCCCCCACGCGTATCCGTGCAATTTCGCTCTCCACTTTATAAATCTTTCCTTGCCCCAAATTCCCTTTCCTCAAAGGTTAAACTTGGACAGGAGTTGGTAGATCATCTCTTTTTCCCCCTGTGTGGGTTGTGGCTCAGATTCCCCCCCCCCTTTGCCCAATTGGCTTTCTCTTGAACCCCCCTTTTTTTTTCCCAGTCACTATTGTTTTCCATCTCTTTCGTCCCCCCGTTGAGTTTAATTTTTTACGATCTTCTTTTCCTCTTTTTGCCAGTCATTCTGTCCCTCATTAGCGGAGCTTCCCTTCCCAGGATGTTATCCTTTCCCCTCTCTTAAGACCGCAGCTCTTCCCCCCCCCTAACTTTTCGAAGTGGTGCTTTTCACCCTCGTCCCTTCTCAATTTCCTTTCTAGAAGACCTAACGCAATCACGAAGGACTTTTCTTCCCCCTTTCCCTCGCGACCCGGGCTTACTCTCAAGGTGACACCTGGGCATCTTCCCTCCTTTTGACAACGCGATTTTTACTGGATCGAACAGGGTTCCTGCATCCTCTATTTTGGCGGGACGTTTTCCCTTCCCAAAACCACTCCGCATCCAGCGGAAGACCCCTTCACGTTCGTCGGTCCTCCCCCGCCATATTTCAACCTTCCCCCCTCCTCCGATTTTATTTTAATGCAACCATTCCCACCGAGGTTTTCGACTTTGCGGACTTTCGACCATAGAACCTGTAGAGTTGTTTTTTCATGAACTTTTTGAACTTTCCTTCTTCCAAGGCCATCCAAATATGACGCTCCGCCCTGTTCTTACTCTTTTTTCCCCCGGCACGCACACATGCCAATAGAGTGGCCCCCATCCCTTCCTCCTAACAACATTACTTGGTCGAAAGTTAGTGAGTCCCTTGCCCGATGTCTTCTTCCCCTTCAACCCCGGTCGCCCGTCGTCGTTTATATATGCTCCTTTTTCTCTGTTCGTGTACCTCTTCACCCTTAGATGAGTCTGCTTTTTCGTCTTCCCTCTTATGACCTTTTAGGATATCCCCGGTTTTTTTTTCACGTTGAATTGTAAGTTATCCCATCTCCCCCCCTCCAAAAAGTGGACCAGGGTTTTTTCAGATTCAGGCCCTGCCTTTTTTCTGATGCTTCCCCCCTTCCAACCCCCCCATGAAAAAAATCTTTTCCTGCTATTCTTTTCGCTGGCTCTGCGCTTTTTTTTCTTTCTCCCCGGGGGGACCTGGTCTGTCCGAGGTCATGGCAGAGGCTCACCCCCCACTGATAAACGTTCCGTCTTCCCCCCTTCCCTGTTCCTTTCTCCGAATTTCAGAAATTTACGATGACATCCATCATCGTCTTTGTGCCCTTCTCCCGGTGCTTTCCTCCCCCCCAACATTCACAAGCGCAACCCCACCCATCCCACCTCCCCTCCCAACGGCCCTCGTAGCCTATGAAGGATTCAGCCGCCTTACTCCCTCGTTTGTTAATCTTCCCCTATTCTCTTTCTGTAGACCTGAAGAAGTCCCGGCATCGTTGTTTTCCGCCTTGAAATTTCCTTTACCCGGATGACACTTAGGTCGTGAAGATCTGTCGTGGGAGCAAACCTCCTTTCGTGCATACCGGACTGGAACGGCATATGATTTTCCCCCTTCCTGGCCGCGCTAAGCCAATTGTCCGCGTATGCTAACGGCCCTCTTGCCCCATGTCCGATCCCCTTGAGATGAAGTTGATACACCGCCGAACTCGGGAGTCCGGCGACTCTTTTTCCGCGCTCGTGCCTGGCCGCTTCCACCCATAACGCAATCGGGCCACCACATTTAACCCCTCCTCGTCACTCGGCCATCCGGATGGTTGTCGAGTTGGACCTCCCTTTGTGGTTGAAACCTAGAGACAGCTAAATGATGTGAGTCTTCTTCATTTTCTTCGCTCCATTTCCTTAGTCTTTTGCTGTTAAATTAAAACGATTAAGAGGCTTGCATACGTTAACGGGACATTGTCTATCAGTTTTCCCCTTTTCCCCCCTGAGTGCAGCGTTGAAATTTTATTCCAAGAGCCTTCTTTGGGGTTTTTTGTTTTTGGGTTTTGGGGGGGTTTGTGTTTTTTTTTTCTTCTCTTTTGTGTTGGGGGGGTTTTTTTGGGGGGTTGGTTGGTGGGGGGGTTTTTCTTTTTTTTTTTTGTTTTTGTTCTTGGTGTGGGTGTTGGTTTTTTTCGTTTTGTTTTTGGGTGTTTTGTTCTTTTCATCCCTGACGCCATGAATTTTTTTAGCCTTGAGTACTTTGTCGTTTTGGGATTTTCCCCGGCCCAGATCGTGTCTCATGTTCCGATCCCCAAATTTTCTTTCTTCTTTGAGTTGTCAGTGGATTTGCAGTGGGTAACGTCGCCTTTCCCCCCCTCCTTGTTGTGCTCATTCCCATCATTTCTATCAGCGTGAGATTCGTTAACCGTCTACTTCACCTTTTCCCTGTGTTTGACTTTGACCTCAACTCCATCTCGTCTAATCATCTGCTGCTGAATTCGCTTCCTTTTCCTCCTCATTTTTGTCCTTTTTTGACGTTTTGTGGAATAGGGGAATCCAGCGTCTCTTTTTCTTCTCTCTTACCCCCCAAAAGGGGGCCGGACGCCAGGGGATGTGTGTCCTTTTTTTTCCCCCCTCCCCCCCTATGCATGCAGCATCCCATTGGCGATTATGGCGCTACCCGGCCTGCTTTCTTCTTTTTTAAACCCCCTGCACGAAAACATAGTCTTCCCTTTTACACCCGTGTTGCCGTTCCTGCCCTTTTCGTGCTCTCCCCCCTCTAAGGCATGGGCGGCTGGACTAAAGTCGGCCTTCCTTTCCTATCCCCCAGCGTTTTTGGTGCCAAAATTCCCTCTTTTAGTTTCCGTGCCTTCGCTCTTTCCTCTGGATAGGCCGCCTCAATTCCTCTTTCTTCCTTACCCGTTTCCCCGATCTTTAAAATGTTAGGCACTCGATTGACGCTAGTGATGCGATTTCTTCTATTTGCCTTCCTACGAGCTCCGGTATTATTCATGCGAACAACTGGTGAACCCATGATTTTGAGGCCTGGCCGTTTTACCGCTCTCTCTATGGTGCCAACGCTCATCAAAGGACTGATACCTTTTCTCCGCCTTAAAAGTCCCTTTTCAAACGCCGCCGGACATACATGGATTTATCGAGACTTGCGGTTGTCCTGTTTCAACCACCAGTCTTTATGAACCTTCCGTCATGTTTTTTTTCTGCTTCCACCCCCTGCCCGGCTTAGACCTTCGATGTTCGAAAGATAAAGTGCACCTCTACCCCTTCCGTTGACCTCTTGGCGATATCTCCCTTTGTCGTGATCGGCTATGGATAGCTCCTCTGCGGGAACTTCTCCTTTCCCCTTTTTGGAGTTCGCACTGCATCAAGCGAGGCGTTCTATTTGTCGTTAAAAGTCTTGAGTTTATGACCGATACGCTTCGCTTTGCATTTTGATGACTGGGTGGTTGTCGGTGTTCCCGGGTGCTGTCCGATTTGCTTTTCCGAGAGCCCCAGCTCGTTTGTCCCGTTATCTTTCCCTGCCGATTTTAGTCTTCGGTTGTATACGGTTTTCACCCCCGGACTCTTCTCCCGACATCTCTTTTTCCTTGGTAGATGTTTTGAGGAACGACGTCCCTTATGGGCCTTGCGCTTTTCAGTCCTGTTTCTTTTTCCTCGAATCTTTCGTTCAAGATACGGTGTACCTCGATTTCCCTTTTCGCCTGGTTTCTTTCCTCCTCCCTCTTTCCCTGAGCTCCTCATCTTGGCTCAGTCGAACTTCATTCGGGCCCCCCGTGAGATTCCCGCTGATGTAACTTTCCATTGCGCGGACTTCCCCTTGGTCTTTATCATGGTTCCAGGTCGTCGACCCCGTTTTGACTTTTTTTTTTGGCAGTGGTTTCTTCGCCATTTTTTTCCGTTTTGGTTTGGTGCGTTTACCGGTTTTAGGATACAACCGCGTAGTTTATGGATCTCGAAGTTCTTCCCCCCTTTTTCCCAAGGTCCGAAGTTTTCGTACCCGCTGTGATGTCGCCTTGGTGCTCATTTTCCATGAACGAACATAATCCGTCCCGAGGGACTCCCCAGGATTTCCTTTTTCCGCCATTCTTAGAAACTTTCTGATAATCAGCAATTTCGAGACGTGGTTTCGCCATGCCCTGTGCAACCCCCCCCCCATCAAAATGGTCATTTTTTTATCGCCTCAGAACAGTGCAACTCCCCTGTGAGCTTATCCTCCACGTTCTTTGTCAGAAGTTTGCCTGCTTTCGGGTCCAGCTGAGCTTTCTGGTCGGTCCCTAATATTTCCTTTCCACGGGAACTGTTAGTTTTCCTACCACCTCGAGGAGGGAGAAGGTGAAGATCTGTTTAAGTCGTACCAGCTTTTAGTTTTTTTTTCGTGATACCCATTCGCCCCCCTTGAATTGGGCTCCAAATGTTTGGCGTTTTTTACCCCGGCGGACTCGGCGTGGATGTTTTCGCTTCTCCTTCCCCGTTCTTTGATCCTTTTTTTCCATCTTTGATCTGAATAGGAGTTCAGGACAGTCTTCCTTATTTTTTCCCTCCCTTCCCCCTTGAACCAGGGACCGACCTTTGCTTCTGACCATTAGAGTTCTTTCGTTGCAGGCGCCCCACTGATTTCTCCCTGATGAATCCTCCCTTTTGGGTGACGTCCGCCTTCCCGTTTTTTCTTCTTCTTCTCTTTTCTTGATCGTTGTGATTTTGTACAGTTTTTGGTCGGCCGAAACGTCACCGACCCTTTTTCACAGTTTTGTAATCATTCGGTTCAAATTAGGAGAGATTGCAAATTCTTTACCCCCCTTTTCCCCTCGTCGTCCTGGTGGCAGGTTTCCGTGAAGGGCACCAGTCTTCGTGTGTTCTTTTTCCATCGATCCTTTTTTGCCAAGGTCGAGGCGGTTCACCAGTTCCTTTTTCTTCCTCCTGCTTTTGTTCATTGGCCCAGCTTTTTCCACTCTTGCAAAAATACTTTCTGCAGTCTTTTGCGCCCTTCCTTACCAAGTGTCCGCGCGTATCAGTAAAACCTGCCTCTTCCATTGACTCCCAGACCCCCCTGCCCAACTTTCCAAATTTTTCCCCCTTTCCCTTGTTTTGTCGCTCTTTCTTTTTCCCTCCTCCTCCGGTACTCCTTACCTTCCCTCCGTTAACCCGGAACATTTCGCTTTTACCACTTTATTGTGTCCTAATTTTTCCCCCTTGACTGCAGTCCCCTCCCATGGGGCCAATTCCCCTTTGGCGCAATTTCGAGTCTAACTCCTACTCGCCTCTTTTCCAGCTAATTCAGACCCTCCCACTCGTCAGTATTTCCCCCCTCCTTTTTGCGACCCCTAATCCCACAGGGTTGGCGCGATAAATCTAGATTTCTGCCTCCCCAAACTCCCTCGTGATTACCCCTTTTTACAACTCGGAACCACGACGCGCACCTTAGTGGGCTTGTTCCCCTTTTCTTCCCCCGATTGCTTACTGGCAGAGACCCCTTCCCTTCAAGCGAGCATGGCCAAACGGCGGAGTTCTTCGGGCCATACGAATCAGTCCGCACCTACTTCCTGTCCGCCCTCGCGATTCCCCTTTAGCCCTCAGACGATTGTGCCTGACCATCTGTGTCTCAGGTTCTTCACCGTTTCCTTTAATAGCCCGTTTCGGTTGACTAGATGACCCTGCTTGGCGATGTTGAATCCTATTCCGGCAAGTGACTTTTTTTCCGGGATTTTTCTTTGTAAACTCACCCCCCAATCGCCCGATACGACTTTACCCCCCCCCCCCCCAGCCACCTTTTTCCTGCGAGACCAGACAATTTTTTTTTCCCCTCCAGTATGCTCAACGGGTTGTACTCTCCACGATCTTCCTTTTCTTCAACGGTTTTTTCCTTTTCGCTTCCGTTGGTGGGAAGTGATATCATAGTCCCTTGTCTTTGGTTTAGGACTTCTTGGCCCGAAGAGTCCCCCCTTCCCTCAACCGCCGTGGATCGACACAGTCCCTTTTCTTCGTCCTATCCCAACTGAACAGGTTGAGTTTAAGGCGTCTTGCTAGGCGACTGCGAAACAACCTTCCAAAAATCGTCGCTAA
>Ga0179593_1480930_pt1 | contig 18050 bp, 21 predicted proteins | sample CZODoug2_1_08_16_FD_185931 | JGI IMG/M metagenome (GOLD analysis project Ga0179593, IMG submission 185931) | Vadose zone soil fungal communities from Angelo Coast Range Reserve, California, USA - CZODoug2_1_08_16fungal (PacBio error correction) | ecosystem: Environmental > Terrestrial > Soil >... | reverse complement strand
TATACCTTTGCTCCCCATTTTCGCACCGGACTTACGAGAAATGAACTCGGTCAACCATATTGACCCCTTTGCAGACCAGACCATGCAATCACCTTGAGCGGTTGACATATTCCACCCAACCCCCGTAAGCAATTGCGTTTCACCATTTCCGGGCAAATTTCCGGCGTAGGCTTCCCTTTTTTCTTTGATCTTTGACGCTAATGTGATTAGGCAGCCGTACCCCGCAGACCGGCATCTTCTCCTGACTTCCCCCTTACCTTCCGCAATAAGTACAAAACGTATTTGCATGTGAAATCGGACACCAGGAAAATTGCTCCGCTCGTTGGCTACTGATCCGATACGAGTCGTTCTTCCTTTTCATTGCCCCTTTGAGGATTCCGCGCTGGCAAGTCTTTTTTCCCGTAATCAGATAGTCCCAGGTCATTTGTCCCTTTTCTTTGGTTTGGCCAGTCACCCATGTCGTTCTAAATTCTTAAAGAGATCTCTCTTCCTGTGCCTACCTTGGATAATGGTTTTGTTTTGGGGGGGGGGGACGGCCCTGGTGTATATTGGACACCTAGACGTTCTTTTGCATTCCTACAAGCACGGTTTTCTCTTTCCCCCAAGTTTGCCGCACCTCAAAGACCCCCCACCCTCCCGATCGTCAGCACTCCCTTTTCCTACATCTTTTCTGCTATCACTATTTTACTCCCGGCATCCCGTTGCGCTTCTCAGCAACTTCCACTTAACGTGCGGATTTGATTGTGAATACCCTGCCACCTCCACTAGTTGGGATCCATGTCTCCCTAAACCCCAAATGTTTCTGTGGACAGATGTCCGGAATGAATCGATATACTCGCCCCGCAAGTATTGCCATTTCGAGAACTTCCATGGACCCCACTGCTTTCCCCGCAAGATCTTCGTCACCGAACCCCAGTCCTGCGATTTTGCAAAATCACAAACGGTGGTCCAACTTTCCCGAAGTTTTCCCTTGCGCAGGAGCAGGTGGGGTTTCCTACCGAGAGCGTGATGAGCTGTATTTATCCTTTTCTGCATAACTTCAAGTTCCCCCTTCCGTTTAAGGTGGGGATGGTGGCCCCTCCAGTCCAGGACCTGTCTGATCCTTCCCATGATACCTTACTTTTCTTTTTTTTGCGCAGACCAATTTTCCCGCTTTTCCAACGAATGGTTGATCCCTTCTTCTCTCCTTTGCCCTTAGCGGTTCCCTTGCCGGCAACGACCGCCTTATGAGCGTGATACACTAGATTGCCCCCCACAGAGCCACCATTCTCGTAGCACATTGTTTTAACCCCTTTCTCCTCGCTCAACACCCAATCAACATTTACTAGTTCTTTCAGTTTAAAAATTTTAATCAGTTCCATGCGCGCCATCCGTAGATGCTCACTCTGCTACAGGCTGATGAATCCCTTTTGAAATGTTCTTTAATTAACGGGCGGCCTTTCTGCCAGTTGCACTTCTGCCGACCCCCCCCAATCAAAACATTCTGAATGCGATCCTCTCTCTGAACATCTCGTAGCTAATTAAAGATTTTCCGGCGCGGTGTCTTACGCGCCGGTGCCAAGATTCGTCTTTTGAGCCTCCTTGAATGCTGTCGAAGGTTAGCGGCGGGTTGGGAACACGTAATCGCTCTGGAAAATGTGGCACCGTTGATTACAGGTCTTTCTTAATGATTCAAACAGTTTCCTTCGGAGGGGCGTCTGTACCCATGGACGATGTGAGTTATTTCCCCATGTGTCCTTTATCCCAATTTCAAGCTTCCCTCCCTGAAGACAGAGACGGTTCTTGCCCGGTCGGATTCGCGTGTCAGGTGGAGTTCCCTTCGCTTGACGATACGGTTACGGCCGCTCTTTCGTAACACGGCTGGGCTACCTTGTTAAGGTCATAATTCAACGCGCGTCTCTATTTGATGTTAGAACAGGAGGCGGTTTATGTTACCTTTTGTTTGCCGCCGCTGATGCCGGTGTAGTGGTTCTTTCATTTTGAGTTCGGACGGATTGGGGACTGGCCACTGCCTGGATTGTGGGATGATTAACTAATGACATGTCCAGATGGCTTCCGGTAGTAACCCCCATCATATCCCGTGCGCAACGACCCGGCAACTCGCAAGACAACGCTGACAAGCCCCGCGCCCCCCCTTTGTTCCAGCTCACCCCAAATAAATACGGCGTTTGCATGATCCCTGCCCCCCTTGGAGAACGTCTCCACATTCTGCGCGCGTCTGTCAAGCTGTTCGCCTGTCACCGTGAATGCAGTCCGACCTGGGTGCTTTCTCTTTCTTCCCTGAGTCCGACCCCATCCTGTTGTTTGACTCACTTCCCCGACAAAGAGTCCAGTGGGTCGCCACGTCTCGTAACCTTTTTGATAGAATTTCCCCTGCATTACCTTCCTACGAAAATCGCGGCTCCTTGGATGTAACCTAACCAAACGCCATTATACCTGAAACGCACCAGTAGTATCTTTAAAAATCGAGTTCCTCCCTTTTTTATATCTGAACGAACATCAGCGCGATTTCCCTCTTGAAATTCAGTTCGGAAGAAGTTCGGGCCCTTATATTTAGGGCTCCGTGTAATAATCTTGGGATGCCCGTCTTTCGTGACACTCGAAAGGTTCCCCGGCCGGTTTGAATTCCCCCCCCTCCGAGGCCTTGCCCCTGAACAAAATTTCTGGTTAAATACTGCAAAGGCAGCCCGAGATTGCGCGTACTGGACTATGAGCATTACTTCGCAATCCCACCTTGCTTGACCAAATCAAGGTTGCCATCTTTGTCCCCTCGTATACGAGGCCCTGACAGTTGGATGTTACAACTTTCCCCTCACTCGATTTTATTTGTTGTCAATTTCAGACGGATCATGTAACATTTCGTCCGGCACACTAGTTCCCGCGTCAGGGCAATAGTGATCCTTTATCACACCATTACCAGGCCTTGTCGATTGGAGTGCGTCAAACCTCGAAACCCCCATTCTTTTGTCCCGAAATTCTTATTGACCCGTTCTGCCCTTGGGGTTACGTAACTTGGACTCCCCACTACCAACGACCGAGGCCTGAATTGGGAAAACTTGACTTTCTCCTCACGAAGCCAGCTCTTTTTTGCCGCGGGTTTTACAGACCTTGCTCATACCGTGTTTCTCACGACTCTTGTTCCACTCCAATACGCGGCGTTTGTTTTTTTCCCCCGCCGATCAAGCTAATTTATTGTCGCTGGTATCCTTCCCCATAAGGCAATCACGTGGCAATTGCGTTTCAACACGGTTCTTCTTTTCAAATGGGCCCATTACCTGCGATTTTCGATGCTGACGGGGCGGAAATCACCATTTTTCCGACCTCCATTTATGGCGGGAATTTGCAGCAACTAGTGCGTTTTAGAAGGTCTCACCCCCCTCGCTTAACCCCTCCCGGCCAGTGGCTTTCGCACCCCTTCTTGTGGCCGTTCTGTACTTTTTTGTTTATCGTACCACACTGCAAAGCTGAGGGGCTGACCGTTCTCTTGGTTTCTTCTTTCGTCTTTGATGAAGCTAGGTATTTTTTGTGGCTTCTACCTTTCCCCTATGACCATCTCGTTGAGGCAAACTCTCTTCCTTCCATTACCTCGGACACCCCCTTCTCACGGCTGCGCCGGCCTATAAGATACTTGAATCTTTGACCCGAAATTTTCGTTTCTCCCCACCCCCAAAAAGCCGTGCAGGGGATGACTTCTGGCCGTTTCTTTCTGTTACGTCCGGGTGCCAGCTGAAATACTTCACAATGATTCCCCCCCGACGGAGCTGCTTCGGTCACAAGCAGCGCGATTGTTCTGTATGCTTTTCGGTTTTAAACTCCTGCAAATCCGTTGGAGACCCTCCATTAGTGACTTTTCTCCAATTTTCGTGATGAAGTTACTTAGGCACTTTAACTGCTCCTATTCCCTCAATCGACTTCCTTCCCCTCCTTGCATAACGCGATTCCCTGAAACCTTGGGTCCCGTTTCCCCAGTATTGCTAATTGTTTAGTTTTCCACAGTGATTGCAAGTCCCCGTATTTGGTATCATAGTCGACCCTTTCTTCCAAAAGTTCTTCTTAGGATCCTCTTCTTCGCACTCCACTCTAAGTTTCCCTTTCTCCTAATTTGTGTGTGAAGCTCTTTTCCTTCGCGGGCATAGAAACGATCATTCCGTCCCTGCTACCCTGTCCCCCCAATTGCCACATACGGAAGGGACCAATTTTTCTTCCCACCTAAAACACGTAAGCCCGCGGCCAAGTACTGGGCCCCCCTTTAGTCTCTGTAGGATGCCTTGTAGCCTTTTTGAAGTGACTATAGCCGAATGTTTAAGGCCGCCGGATTTTATAGAAATTGTTTTCCCGATGTCATACGAGGTGATTGGCGACTCCCGGACGCCAAGGACAAGCCCCTTTGCTCGTCGTGTGATCAGGAAGGAGTTGTGGTCAGCAGTTTCCCTTCTCTTTCTTTCCGCCCAGGGATCTTCCGTGATGTCTCTCTTTGTGATTTTGGCAGATCAAACCAATGTCTTTCCTCCGGCACATTTACGCCGATATTGGCACCTTTTTTCTCCAAGTCTATAAATGGTGCGAGGGTTATGGTTACGAGAGATTTTCCTCGTTGAATTTCTGTCTCCCGGTACCTTTCCCTTCCCGTTCTTATCAGCAGAAAAGCCATGCTCTTCTCCCTACCTCATCTTTGTGCGTCGTAGCCACGACGTGTTCACTGTCCCCAAGTCCCAGGGACTGCGCAACCCCCATGCCGTGAGGTCGCTTTTTTATTTTTTCTTCTACCTTCCTGTTTTGATCAAGCAGCAACACCACCTTTTCGGTATTCGCATCTGCTTTTGTCCGGCCCGTCATTACTAATTAATTCCCGTCAGTATTGCCTCAATCCTCATTTTGACTGCACGCCCCAGCCCATTGATTTCACCCCGACTCGTGGAAACAGCTCACCCCCAGTTGCGATCGCTACGGCAATCCCCTCTAGTCGGGCATCTTTACCACTTTCCGCATGTGCCTCCTTGAGCCTCGCTTCCAACAAGCGAAGAGACGGTGTTTTATGGTTCTTTTTTCTCTGTCCCTCTCCATGGGTTTTTCTGTTTGAGTCATCAGTCCTCCCCCCCGACTCCCTTGACGTCAACGATGGCTTTTAGTTTGCGCCGTCCCCTCTTTCCATTTTCCCGCTCTTACCTAATGTTTGATCCCCCTCGGAAGTTGCCCGATTTTGATCCAATAGGCCCGGGCCATTGAACTCGCTAGTGGCTACTTTCCGAGTTTTGAAACCACCTCGCCCAAAATGAAGAGTAGTGTTCCTCCGCTCTGACTAAACGATGTCACCTTCTTGCTTCTTAGTCCTTAAAATGGAGCAGCCCCTCTCGCGCCATCGTAGCGGAGGTTCGTTTTATCCCGGTATACATCCCTTTTGCACTTGCTGAATTTGCCTTACCTTTTTGTCACCTTGTACTTCAGTTCACTCGCCAGTCCCCTACGAAAACAACTTTCCCCTCTACTTACCAATATCTTCAGGACATTGCCTCGTTGGTCCCAAAGGCCGCGCGGCTTGTTCGTTCCTCCTCTCTACGGAGGAAAAAGCTTCGGATTTTCGCATTAATTGCTGTGAACTTTGTTCCCGGTCGGTGTTGTCGCCCATCATCGCCGCGTCACACTTATCTGTAATTAACTTGGAATTCTTCAATTTTCACCATAGAATCGTTATTCTTCGTTGTGCACAAGGACTCGGTCCGCTTTTATTAAAACGCTGATTTTTTATAACCTTTCTGTTCGAGCCTTATGAATCCCAGACCTGGGTAACTCTCCCAATTCCAGGAAGTGAGTTTTTGGTTCTCTTCAGCATACCCCGATTGAAAGCAGCCTCGCCGTACATCCTTTCGGGGCAGCACGACACCGCGGTCCCGTTAATAGATACAACTGAGATTCTTCACTGGAAGATACCCGTGGACTGTGAAGTTTTGAGAGTTTTTCTTTTGAATCGCTAGATTCCTTTGATTTTCAGATAAGAGATGGGTTTCCTTTATGATGGGCGCCTCGCAATGCGATTTATGGGGGCTGCCTTCCCTCTGTCTAGCGGCAGCCAGTATTTCTCCAAATCGCTTTATGAATCCCCTCGCTTTGAGACCTAAGGCCCTTATCGACTTGCAAAAGCAAATCCTCCCCGCCAACGCAGTCCCGCTTGCCCCATCCAAAATACCGAGGAGCTCGGAAAGCCCGAGGCTCCCTATTAACGGTCCCCCCGCCCAATTGCTGACGGCCCGGCCGGTCACGCGAGGGCCTTCCACCCTCCAGCGCAATTAAGCCTGGGTTGAGTCCCCGGTCTCTTTCAGATTTCTTCCCCGAATGGGGGGGTCCTTTCTGATAATTTGACTACAAACTCGTCAAGTGTCAGTGACCCCTCCCTCCCCTTAGCTTTCTCTACTCTTGAATGAATTCACCGTTCAGTCTTTGAAATCGCGGCGACTTTTTTGATGCCCTACCCTCACGACTTCCACTTTCCCCTCTAAGTTCACCCGTTTCAATCCCGGCTTTTTCATCCGTTTTCCCACAGCGTTTAGCGACCGATTTTCCCCTCGATGAATCCTTCTAGGGTTTAGGTCACGTTTACGTTAGCCCCTTTCTGAATGTTTAGCATTTTTTCGGCTCCGCGATGAAATTCAGGTCCGGCAGGGGAGTCACCGCGTAGCTGCCGCACAATTGATCCACCCCTACGGTAACGCTTTGAATGCCCCGCGCTCATCCCCATGTTTTCGCGATACCGCTTTTTTTAACTTACTCGCCCTCCCCTTGGGCCACAATCAGAAGTTCCCTCTCTTTTTTGCGAGTTTCCGGAAACAATTTAAACCTCTTGGTGCTGTTTTTGTTTTTCCGCGAGTCAGTCTCACCTTCTCCGTTTTTCCCCGTCACTTTCCTCCCTGCGAAGGGAACTGTAGCTATAGCCATTCTTTGTCCACTAGCTGGACCTTCCCCTCTCCTGTCACAAAACCCGTACCAGTCCTCTGCCCTTATAGATTGGATGTCTTGCGGTTGACGCCCAATAACCACTGACCGAGGACAGAGGAATTGGGAACTGTCGAGTCTAACCTCAACGCCTACCCCCCCGATTACGGTTTGAACCCCCCGGGTGCCCCAATGCGGGCATCCCCAGTGCTTTGTACGTTGGAATTCTCGTGGACTGGCGGAAAGCGATTGACGTACTGTTTTCGCTGTCCAACGTCAAGTTGGAAACCATAACTTATTCCCTCTGAGTTTTGCACATCAAACGGTGATTTTTTCATGGTCTAAAATACTGACTCGCCTCTTTCCTCGCGTTCTTGACTTAACTATAAGAAGTCCATAACCTTATTGGCGTTCGAACCCCAAATAGTCATTATCTTCCGGTCCACAAGCCATTACTCGTGTCGAATCATGAGTTCATTTTGCTCCCAGTTTAGGAGTTGACGCCTTTTTTTTGGTAGATTGAACTGCCCAATATCGTATGGTGCCGACCTATAATGGGGTGCCTTTCTGAGTTATGCACTTGATGACTTGAGAACGTTTGCTGGAGGGACAGCCTTTCCCCCCCTTTGGTTGGCCAAGATCCCCCAAGTCAGGCCACCAAGGAATCGGCACCCCCCCCCACGCGGCTGCGACTCCCTTCGGCGCATGCAGATTTCTTCCCGTTCACCTGTACAATTGCTTGACAAGGTGCAGACATGACTTGACTTCGGGCCCCGTTCGCTCTGCCAGGCTCCGTCTTCCTTCCATGACCCCGAACTGACGTCGGAAGATGCTTTATCCGCGTTGAGCAATTGTGACGGGTGCTCTTTTTCCCTCCCCATCTCCATCTTTTGGATGCCAGAAGCTTTCGGAATGACCATTTCTGCTTTTTTTCCATGGTGGAAAGATCCTGGTAGTAAACGGCTTGCCTCCACTTTGGCAGGGACAACTCCCGGCCAGCCATTCCCGTCCGTCGGTTTCCCCTTCTTACTGTCTCTAGAAACAGCTTACTTGGGGGTGTCCTCCAAGGTGATTTGTCTTTTATGTTTAATTTCTTTCTGTAGTGTATCCCCCTTGAAAGTCCTGATCTATTTTGGCGCCCTTGATTGCACACGCTATGTACCTTTCATTACTCGTTGTGTTGTTGAGATTCCCAGAGGGTAATTTTCTGCATCCCCTGGTATCTTGTATCATTTCCTTGTCCAAACACAAACATGCTTGATTTTTCACGACCAGGACATACGTATGGCCTTTTAGCGGGCCCATCTGCTCACCTCCTAGCAATGTTTGTTTTTCCGAAATCACTGGTACCCATACGTAAAGCGGTCTGCGGATTTTTCACTTCTTTGATGCTCAGGCAAGTTTCCCCCCCACCCACACAACCCTCCCCCCAAACCCTCCCCCCCCAACCCCCTGTTTACTTATTGACGTCATACTGAAATTACGCCAATCCTTTCGATGTCCAAACTTGAAGTTTTTTTCGTGGCGAAAAGGCCGCAAAATTTACTCCTGTGTATCGACAGCTACCTTGTTTGTAATTCTTTTTCTTCTTCCCTATGCTGTCTCTGCTTCCCTCCCAGGCCTCCAGATAGTCCAGCTACGGATTGTGTTGGCACTTTTAAAATGTTTCGAGCCCCTCTCCCTCCCTCTACTACGGCCCTTCGTCCATCTTTTACCCTTTGTTGCCGAGGCCTGTCTAGGCTTATTTGGCCTCCCCCCCGGATCGAGGGGACTTCTTTCCCCCTCCCACCGCACGTCGTCCTTTTCCCTTCCAAGTGTGTGCACTCGAAAGTCATACCCCAGCTCACCTGCTTAACGAATGATCTTTCAACTGACGTGTAAGCACTATCCGGCTCTGCCCTCCCCTTCTTTGGATCCTACGAGTAATCAATCCTGCTACTATCCGCACTGTTTATACTTCAATTCCATAAAAATTCTTTTTCATGGCTGAGTCTTCAGCCGTTAATCGTGACCTTCTCAGTCCTGGCCCTTTTACTCAAGGCAACGTTGCGGCCGTCTTCCCCGCCTGTTAAATCTCGGCCATTCCCTCGCTTGTTTCCTCAACGCTCCATTCAAAACTTAAACTCCCTGCCCCCCTCTTCAGCACTGTCTTCCACCCCCGGAAGCTGCTCGGGGTCGGTCTGTTTTCTCTATGTTCTTCCCTTAAAGTCTTCTATGTGCCCTCGGTCAGTGGTAGGTCCTTGCCTCAACAATGTCCCAACACGGATCTGGATTTTAGGTTTTTCCTGCCCTACCCCCATTTCTCTCGTGACAAGTGTTTCTACCCTTTTTACTTCGCGGATACTTCGGCAAGCGATTGAACGTCCCTGTAACTCGCCCACACCGCGCCAATTGGAATCGTTCCTCCATGTTCCTCTCTCGCCCGACTACTCTAGGATCACCTTTTTGGTCACAACTTCTTTCCGAGTCACTTTAAACTTCGATCGGTCCCATACCTCCGTAGCGGCGGCCTAACTCTTTCTTATTCTGACCTGGGCCTCTTTCCTTCCCTTTCCGGAACCGGTCGCAGTTCTCGCCTACATGCATAACTCCCTGATCCTATTCGTGACCTAATTCCCCGCAATTTCCTCCCCCCCGAGGTCCAAATATTTCGCGCGGCTGGTGGGGCGCTCGCCCCGGAGGAAAAAGATTCGATTACTTCTTTTTCCCCTGTAAGTGATGTGGTCCCATTCTTCAGAGTGTGGTTTTTGGCTATCCATCTACGTCTTTTTCCCCCAATAGAAATGTACTTCCTTTCCCTTTTCCCCCCATGATCAAATAATCTCTTTGCGTATTGACAACCTGGACCTCCTGTCTTTCCTAGTATTTCACGTTTTTAACCCTCTCGCCCTGCCAGCAATTTTACGGGGACCCGCTCACACAGATGAACGTCGTGGATACCCACGACATTCTGACGCCACTTTACTTGTCCCTATGACTCATCACTTGGGGGAAGTACACAGAAGTAGGGCAGTCATTACCGATCTTTGCTGAACTCTTGGAGCTTTCCGTCAAGTGTTGCTGGAGTTTTCCCTGCGGTTTCCCGGATTGCCTTACTTTTTACCTCCCCCCGATTTAGTGTTTTACCTGCGGATTGGGACGAACACTCGATGGGTGAGGCGACCAGCTTCGTAATAGCCCCTCGCGGCTTCCAAGGACCCAACTTCAGAACCTTCTTGGGAGAGCCAAAATCCTCTACTCCCCGGAACTCAACCCCTGATGACCGCCCTGCACGGAAGCACTGTTACTCCCCCTCACACTATTAAGTAATTTTCATGATGCATCCTTCCCTGCAACGTCTTGATACGGACACTGTCCCCCTTGTACGGAGCTTAGCCGGACAGTTGCCGGTTCAAGCAGTTTCGGACTTATTCCACATTAGACAACCCCAGTAACTATAAGGAAGAGTTTCACGATTATTCAGCGCTCTGACCTGATATGGTCCCATCCAGCGTTAACACACCGCGTTGTCATTCTTTCCTTTTACGCTCATTCTCTGCCTTACTTTCCTCATCACCTTGGAATCTTCCCATTGAACTCGCGGCGCTTACTTGACGCACCCCCACTCATTTGATTGACCTAATTCAAGTCGCCTCCGTTTCCCCATCGAAGTTTTTCCCCTATTGACCGACCACAGCCTGACCGATTTCCTCCTGCTTCGTTGGTAGGTTCGTCCCGCGAGGATCTTTTTGACTGTTTCGCAGTGGTCGTCAAGATAAGGACCTGCACGTGCAAGGGTTCGACCTGGGGCCAGCCCAATTGATTTCCTCCCGGCCTCAGATACAGTCTCTCAGCTTGCGGAGCTTCAGCCATTTTAACTGGAACGCCCCATTTTGATTGCCAGACGTGAGGCGTTCCTACCCCTTTGTCTCCTCCAAGAGCTCCGGACTTTCTTCACTCCAACTCTCTTTCTGTATTCTTTTACGCGAGTCTGAAACATCATCGCCCTTTTCCTTCCCTTTATTGATACAGCTTCTCCCCGGTACGATATACCCCTTCTTGTCATTTGACCCCATTGTAGGGCGGCCAAGCCCTCTCCCCCCCCCCCCCTATTTAATGGTTTCCTCTCCCTCAGTTTTTAGCCGGGACGGTCCCATCACAGAGGGATATTGCATTGGGCCTTTTTTTATCATGCACCCCTCCCATGCCCAGCTTTGCCTCCGATCCTTCGAGGTTGAATTTAAGCCCGTGTTCTCCCCTGGGATCACTACAGTTTCGGGTACTTTTGGGAATGATTGCAACCTCGGCTTTGGATTTCCAGCATCAAGCCAGGATTGCTTTCCCTTATCTGACCCCCGGGGGGGAACATCATTTATTTTTTTGGGTTATTCCCCCTTTTTGTCGTCGAAATTCGCCCCCATATGTCTTCTTTATCATTTTGACGGGACGGCCCGAAGACCTGGTTTCCGCCCCTGAACATTGTTTGCTTTTCTCCCTGATCCCCAACTAGATGCAGTATAGGAGGTCATACCCCTCTCCGCACTGCAGTGGAATAGTCCCGCTGACTTGTCTTGCTGCCGCCCCTTCGTTGAGCGCACGTTAAGTCCTATGAAATCGCTCGAGCATTTGTTCTCTATGATTCGGTCCACTCGGTTAGCCGGTACGTGTTCGGGAACATAGTCCCTTCATTCGCGTAGCGGGATCCCCCGTCTACTAACGTTCGACCAAAGGCCCGTCCCCCCTTATCATCAAACTTGCTGCGGCCCACTCGGCGTGCAGATGGTTCGCCCAAGACCTTGTAGTTGATCACCCAAGCTTTATTGACCGGGCCCTTTTCGTGCGTTCGGGCGGGCTGGACTTCCCCTACGGAACTCCCCTCAAATCATGACCCCTGTCCCCCTCCGCTTTCTGCTCACAATGGCGGAGCAATTTTCCTTTATTTTCTCCTTGTCGTCTTTTACATCTGGATGTCGACTTCATTCGGAAGATCCTTTTTTATGAATGGATGGTAATTCCGTCCCGGATGGCCTAGCAATTTTGCTCTCCGTAGACTTTCCCTCCCCTGGGGGATTTTTTCCCCCCCCTTTACTGATGCGAAAAGCATTGCTTATAGGTTTGGGGGCAGTGTGCTTTTCAAAAGGCCGCCTCTTTCTTTGATCGTTTCCTTATGTCTGCTCCGCTCGAATTCCTTCTTTAGGCGTGACCCAATGATTTCCACCTCTGAAGGTAATAATCTCTCTTTCTTGTGGTGTTGAGAGCCTATCCCTTTCCATCTTTGTCAATACTTCGTCATTCCGGAACCTATACCCATTCAACTCTAACTGATCCACTTCGTTCCGACATTGACATACGGCGGACCCTTAATAGGCCCCCAAAACTACCCAATCACCTTTTTGTTTACCCCCACTTTCCCTTACACTCGGTAACGCTTGCCCTTTCCCTGGTCCCCCGTGTAGCCGTTAGGGCGCCCAGGACGATTCCCCTCCCCTTTTACGAATTATCTTCCAACTTCGGATTTTTTTCCAACGTGTCTCAGGACTCATCTGCCTTCCCCTTTTTCACAATCCGGAAACCACCACCCCGGGAGACCATAGGCATTGCCCGGGCCCCCTCTACCCCACAACCCCCCACTCTTCTCTACAAACATCCTCCTCCTTCTCCCCCCCCTTCCCACTCCCTCTCTTTTCCACCCCTGTCGCCCTTCTCTTCACATCCCATTCTTTCTACCTCTTCTCCAAAACTCACCCTCCTTCTTCCATCCCCCGCAGCCCACTTCATACACTTCATTTCGCCCCACGCCCAACCCCGCTCCACCCGATAGCCTACATAACCTCTAGACCCCTTCCCCCTATTCATACCCTCTTCCTCTATCCACACTACCACCCCTAATGCACCACCGGACCCTACCGCCACTGTTCTTTCCCCTCATCCATCACGTCTTTACCCTTCATTTGTCTCCTTCTCGCCTCCCCCTCTATCCTACCCTACCACCCTCCTTACTCCTCACCTTCCCCTCCCTTACAGTCCCTTTCCTCCCTCCACCCGACCCACCTTGCCTCTCCCACTCAGCCCCCCTCTCCCTCTACCATCCCTCCCTTCCCCTTTCCCCTTCCCTCCCCTAAAACGCCCCCCCCCGCCCCTTTTTCCTCCTCCTCTCTTTCTTATGCTCCTCTTTTCCCTTTTCCCCCCCCCCCTCCCTCATTCCCTTCTTCGTCTCCCACCCCCATCCAGCCCCCCACCTCCTCTTAGTTCCCTGTCCGCGCCCTCCTTCCTCCTCCCTCTCCTACTCTCCTCATCCTTCCTTCCCCACCCACCCCCCTCACTCCCCTCCTTCCAACCTCCCCCCTCCCCCCTCTTCCCCCAATCCTCCTCCCTCCCTCCCCACCTCCCCTCTGACCCTTCCACCCGCCACCATCTCCTCAGTCCCTCCACTATCCCCCCCCCTCGTATTCTTCTCTCCCCTCTTCCACCTTCCCGCTCTCTCTCTCCCTCCACCCTACCCACACCTCCCCCCCTACCTTTCCCCTCACCCTCCCCCCCCACAACCCCCCACTCATTCAATTCACCCCAACCTCCCCTTCTCTTCCTCAATCCTCCAAATCTCCTATAGCCCTACTGCCTATTTCCTCCCTTCCTCCGTGACTCCTCCTCTCCTCATCTTCCCTCTCCACCTCTCCCCACCCCTCCCTTTCCCTAACCCCCCCCCCTCTCCGCCCCAGCCCTCTCATCTTCCTCCTCCTTAGTTATCCAGATGTTTCTGTGGTACGCTTCCATTGGCACAGTTGCGACCTTCCCAAGATTCCCCGCCCACGTGCCTTTCTTTACTACCCTTTTCAGTCCCCATATTCCTTACTTTTGGGTAGACGTTTATATTTTTTGAATAACTTTCCTTATCGGGTTTCCCATACTCCTCTGTTTTGGGACCTGTCTAATTTGACCAGTACCTTTCTCATCAATCCGAAACTATTAGAACTGACCCCCATGTCTCTGACGAGTCATCTCCCCTTCCATTTATTTTCATCTTACGTTGCACGGATACCTGCCCCGCTGGGCGTTTATTCCACTTCCCTTTGTGGGGGTGGATAAGACTCCTTTCTATCTTCTCAGGATCCCTTCCCACAAAAGTTCTTCGGACAGCCCTTTTGATTTTCCTTGTCCGCACTCATACTCGAATCGTCTATGGGCCACCATTTAGCACAGACCCGGGCAATGGCCACTTCTTTTCCCTTTCCCAGGGCCAGCGACATTCTTTTTCGAGGGCCGTAATCCACCTCGCTTCTTTGGACATAATGCGTCCCTCTGCCCCGACCGTGAGCAGCAATTGTTTTCTTCCCACTCTTTTTTTTTCGCCGGTTCGTATTGTTACCCCCGTTCCCCTCTCTGGTTCATTGGGTAGGTTCGTAAACAGCCCAAGACGTCGAGGACTACTCCTTCGGCTCTCTGGGGACGCTTTGTGCGTCCCCGCAATTTTCCTTTCTTTGACCATGACTGGTTTGATCTCGTCAAGTGCCTCGCGTAAGGTGTTCGGCCACGTTCCCGGTCTGAGCTGTTTGCCCTCTGTACCCCCAAACCTCCGCCCATCAATTAACGAGTCTCTTTTGCCCGACGTCCTTCTCCCCTCCAGCCTCTGGCATCACTCTTCAACCTTTATGTTCTAGAGTATTTACAAAATGTTCGTCCAAATTTTCGCCAATTTCCGAGGTTTACCCCCCCCCCTTCTTACCCTTTGGTTAAACACTACAAGTGTCCTCTTCGTTTTTTTCCATTCCCATGACGGCGTAGAGTTTACCATCGCCTCGGTCAACTTATTCCACAAAACAGCTTTCTTCTGACCTACTAATCCCTAGGCCTTTTCATCCTCTTCCCCTCGTGTCTAGGCCGGCTGTGGCGTTCAGCGCATGGTCCGATTTTTTTAAGGAGTTCCGACTTGAACTGGACGTTCCTTTTTTCGTGTGGTTGGCCAGTACTCATCTTCCCCCCAGATCAGGGTACCGTTTTGAATTCTAATGAAATCGATCGTAGTCCCTTTCTTCTGGAACCCCCCACTTCGCTTGTGGGGAGCCCCTCGCATTCCCCACTTTTCACTGGCGAAAGCTGTCTAGGGGAGGGGGGAAACGCTCCCCAGGATTTTGTGAAGTCTTTCTACGGTGGACTCTCTAGATTGGCCCCCTACCTGTACGTTTTCCACGATTGGCGGGGGTTTCCTCTGGACCGTTTGAGGTCACCCCTCAATGGCCTCCTGAGCGATGTTGTCTGAGGAAGAGTTTTTGGACTTTATGGTTTTCTTTCCGAGGTCTTTGTTTTTTCTTTATTCGGTGTCGTCGCTTTCCCGCGATTTTTGTTACAGGAGTAGTGGGAGAATCTTCACATGACGATATGTTTTTTCACTTTTTTGGACTCAGCTTCGATCGACGGGACTGGTATTTCCTTCCCACCCAACTTAGAAACACCATAGTCGGGCACGGAATATCTTTCCCCCACCGTCCCAAAGCCTTTTCATTGAAAAGCGCGCCTTTCCGCTGCCCTCCCCCCCACCCCTTGACCCGGCGTATTTTTTGCACTGAGACCTCACCGCGGTGCCTTAAACGGCCGCCAATTCTGACTCCTTTGTTTCCTGTCGGTCAATACGTTTTCATATCCCCCCACCGTAGTCCAAAAGATTGGCTTTAGTATCTCAAGCCTCGCCTTCGACATTTCCCCTCCCTGGTGTCCATCAGCGTTTTGTCACCCTCTGCTCCCCCAACCCCTCGTGTCGCCCCTCAGACACCAACTGACTTCTTGAAGCATTCCCCCCTTTGACTCCACTTCTTTATTTTAACTGGCCTGATTGCGCCCAACAAAATTACACCCCCCTTTCCCAGCATTTAGTCTCCCTCTTTCCAATCCCAATGCTTGAAGATTCGCGCTAGTTCACAGTCCGCGACCGTCCCTCACCTCGGCATGCGGTCACGTGAATCCGCTCTGATCGCTGTCAGCTTCTACCCGTTTGGACCCTTTTTTGACCGAGTTTACCTGTTCCCCCTTCAAGGAGCCAAACCGCGAGCTTACCACTTGATTAATAACCCTTTTTCCCCGGTCCACTCGTGAAGGCTCGCTAAGGATGGAGCGCTATTGGCAAGTTGTTTAAATTGACCCCAGTTGATTGACCCCCCCCCCCCCTACACGATGCATCATGAGTGACTGAGGATTAGACCCCCTCTCACCGATCGTGAGGTTTTAATTTTTTTTTGTTTTGAGTTAAGCAGGGATCTCCCGTTCGTGAATTTCCCTTATTGATAACCGAAGGGACCTGATTTCACAGGATACCCCTCTTGTCAACGTTTTAGGGCTTTAGATTTCGGCGAACACTGCCCTCGGATGACCTGCCAAGATCTTGGTCCGTTTTCCCGTATTGTAGGTGATGCCGGGGGAATTGGGAGTGCGCCTCACATGACGTTTTTCAGAAATTTTATTTGCCTGTTCCTAACCCACGAAGACAGAGCCTATAGCTCTGTTTTTTGACCCCGCCCCCCTCTGCTCCCCTCGGGTCCATCCGCAGTGCGTCCTTCTTTTTTTTTCCTGAACAATACGCGGGTCTTTTGCGGACAGGAAGGGAACGGGTTCGCCTTGTCCCTCCGATCTCCTTCCTTTGTTTTGGCAAATCTTTTCCATGGCTTAAAACGTTGCTCTGTATCCCGGCCCTCATAAGTCTCCTTTATATATAGGGTCCGTGCTTCCAACTTTCCACAGTCCGATCCCACCCCTCCAATTTCCCGGTCCCAACATGGCGGCTTGCAGTTGTCATAACCCTCGCCCGCAGGCTGTGTACCCTGGCGCTCCTTTTGCGCCCCAGTGGAGAGCGAAGAGCTTCTTTTTTTGGGGTCCGCTCGAGCATGGGTTTCCTTGCGTTTCGGAAATTTTCGATCCGTTTGATTTCAGATCCCCATTGTCCGGTAGGCCCCGAATAATACCTTCAACTCCTCTTCCAACACCTATCGAAAGTCTTTGTGCCCCATCTCGGTCGTCTGGGTTTCGGACCCTTACTTTTTTTCTTATATGCCCCCCACAAAAGGCTGGTTCCATTGGTTCCTGGCCTGGCGGTTACGCAGACTCACAAATCAGCAGTACATGACCTTAAACTCATTACCCCCGCCCGACGCTTTCAGTTTTCGTCACAAGCAGCTTGGTGAAGCTGCCGGGCTGCCGATTGGCCACGTCCCCTCCACAACACTCTACTCGAAGGAGTTTTTTTAGACCTCTTGATGATTTTTGAAAAGAATTCTCAATCTGGCCTAGCAATAAGTACAGTCTTTCATAATTTTTTCTCTTACTCCTTTCCCCTTTAAAGTTGGTCCGTTCCCTTTCTGTCTTTCCCCCCCCCCGAATTTTCTGTTTTGTTTGGCAGATGCCAAGCTACCATGATCCTGGTCGTCTGGTGCCTTTCTTCGTCAGCCTACGATTTCTTTTCCCGTTTTATGATGGCCCCCGTGAAGGAATCCCTCTCTTCATTTACTTTCATGTTGAGAGAGCCTTCACTCCAATTCTCTACCCTTCCCACGGAACGCTATAATGAGTCTATACCTTCCCTACGTCCCAGGACGTCCAATAACCTTTGAGAGGTTTACCCCCCCTAAAACAAGTAAGCAATGCTTCCCTCAGTACCGTTTTTCACACTTTCTTTCCCCTAGGACTGCCGGTACTTCGACTTCTTGACACTTATTGATAGGACGTACCTGAGTATTTTTACTTTCTTTACCAATAATACCCGGTCCCCCTTTCTATGTTTCCATACCTCGTGTCCCAAGATTTGTTTTTTTACACTATAGGCACACAGAAGACCGTTGACCCAATTCCTTTTGTTATAGAAGCCCGCTTTCGTGGTCCTCTTGATTTCATTCTTTTTTTTTCACTTCAGAATAGACTGCATTAGCCCAGGTCATGTATTATGCCTGCGATAAAACATTTTCCGAAGACACTTCCTTTCCGTCTTCTTCTCGGGTTTTTGCCGCTTATTTTGGCCTCAGGGCCTTGCGTCTATCTTGGCCTAATCTGTTCTGAGGGTAACGTCCCCCCAGCACCCCCTGCCTCCTTTCCTCCACGTGCCCCCCTCATGAAAGCCCCCCTCAAATTCGATCGAGTAAGCCCCTCCCGACGTTCTTTTTCTG
>Ga0179593_1345606_pt1 | contig 18050 bp, 26 predicted proteins | sample CZODoug2_1_08_16_FD_185931 | JGI IMG/M metagenome (GOLD analysis project Ga0179593, IMG submission 185931) | Vadose zone soil fungal communities from Angelo Coast Range Reserve, California, USA - CZODoug2_1_08_16fungal (PacBio error correction) | ecosystem: Environmental > Terrestrial > Soil >... | reverse complement strand
GCTGCAGACCTACCGCAACCTGCATCACTTATTTACCCTTTTTCCCCCCCCCCCCCTCCCCTCCATTTTTTTTGTTTGATGGATGATGATGAGGCTTTTGGGGTGGGCTTGTCCAGTCCTTGGTTTTTTTTTTTTCGTTCGTGTGCGGTTTGCAACGGCCCTTTTCGGCCCTTTCCATGGCGTTCGACCCCGTCCTCCCCCTCTTTTCATGATGGTTAGTTGCAGTTCTCTAATCTTAGTTCTCTATATTCGCTTTTTTTGCCGGAGTATTTTCCCCTTTTTGGGAATGGTCTGCTGGTGCGTGCGTGTGTCCCCCCCCCCCCAGTTTGCCCCCTTGTCCCAGGTCCTGACACTTGGGCCGTTGTCTCCTCCAAAAGGTAGTCCCCCCCCTTTTTCGTCGTTCACCGGGTTTTGTGATTTTCTGTGCGGGCCCTATTGTGGGGGGGGGTTGTTTTTTGGGGGGGGGGTTGTGGGGGGGTTTTTTTGTGGGGGGTGACACCCGGGCCTGGTTCAGGTAGATCAGGTTTTTTTTTGTCTGGAGATTGACGGTGCCCCCCCCCCCCCCCCCCCGGTTGTGGACGTAGCCCGCCCCTTTCTCAGTTGTTGCCACGTTTGTGTATCATGTGTCTCCTGTTTTTCCTGCCGGTTTCTCCCCGTTTTTGAGAAACCCCTTGGTCGCCCATTTTTTTGAAGGTCTTATAGTTTCCCCCCATTCTCGGCCCTCACGTGTTTTCCCTCCCCTGACCTCTCTGCCCCAGCCCCCCCCATCGGGAGGTCTCCCCCGCTCCTCCACCTTTTCAGGTGCGGTATTTGGGAGCAGTCCGTCCCCCCATAATCGTCGAAGTTTTGTCTCCTGCTGCTTTTTTATTCGGGATTTCCACCCTTTCTACTCTGTTCCCCCTTGCGTTGCCTGTTCTTGTATCTTTGGTCCTAGGTCTCAGCGTGCTGCCTGAGTGAATGATTTGCTCCCCCCCCCCGCCAGTTCTGGGCGTTCAGCCGTGTGCTGCCAGTAGATGGTCTCACCGTGTGGCCCGATCTGGGAGCCTGGTTGTTTCCCTGCCCGTAGTTTTTTTAGGCTTCTTTGCAGGGCATCGCCTTGTGCATGTGCCAGGGTCGAGATTTCCGGCTTTGGCCCCTTTTTTTTTTTTTCCACGCGGTCACATCCCTCTCCCACCCACGATGCTTTTTTGGTTTCAAGTGCCCCCCCCCGCAAACAGTTCCCGTTTTTGGTTTTTGTTGGACCCTTTGCATTCTCCGTTCTTCCCTCATCCCGGCTGGGGCGGCTTCCCTGCTTTTGCCTTTTTTAAGGTGCTTTTCTTTTCTTGGTTGATTTGTTTTCAAGAAGGCTCGTCCCCCTCCCCCCCCCCGTCCTTCTTTTTTATGGAGGTCTAGTGCCTTCCCCCGGCTTTTCCATGGCCTTCCTTTTCCTCGTATCTCCCTTTTGTGGAACCGGGTTTGAGTGGCTGTGTAACCCCCCCCCCAATAACCTGGTCGGTTTCGTTTTTCCACACACCCTTTTGCGGACGGGGGGTGCTGTCGAGTGTGTTTTTTTTTTTTTTTTTACCCCCCCACCCCCCCCCCCCACCCCAATGCAGTTGCTCTTTACAATTCTGTTCTCCCCCCTGCAAATCCTCCTCTCATCTTTTTCCGATTCATGGCGGCCATTTTTTTTCTGGACCCCACCTCCCTTTTTTCGCTTTTCCTGGTGGCGTCTTCCCCATGCCGTTGACGTACTCCCCCATTGCCCCTTCGGGTTCTTGCCCTGTAAACGCAGCGCCGTGATTTGCGTGGTCATGTTTAATCCTCACCCCCAGGTCGCCCCCTCCAGTGTTTCTTACCTGTCAGTACGGGTGTTACCCGCACCTCTCCGATTTCCGTCTTTGCAGGCTTTTTTTTGCCTTCCCTCACGATGTTTGTGTGTAGCCGTCATTTTGTGCCGGTTCGGGATCTCTTCCGCCTCCCCTTTCCTTTTTCCTGTTTTCCTGTATTGTTCCTCATTCTAATTTGCCCACACAAGGGTGCTCTTGCTGCATTACCCTTCTGAGGATTCGCTCGACCGTATCTTTTCCCACACCCGTGCTTTCCACTTCCGCTTCCCTTTCTCCTTTTGATGGAAGACAGCCCCAAAACCCCAAAGGATCCGCTACTTTCCCCCCCATCCTTGTTTGCACGGTGTCGACTTTTTTGCCGTTGCTTCCGTTTGTTGCCGGCCCCCCCCACCCCCCCGGCCTCCAATGGTGTGCCGGTGCACGTTCTTTTTTCACCCGGTCGAAGTACCTTTTTCTGATCAGCCCCCCCCCCACCGCGTCGTTTTTCCCAACGATGCTTTTTCTACAACCGGCCGCTTGACATCTTTTGGAGCCCTCTCCCCCTGTGACCAGTTTTTCTCGCCCATCACATTGGACTGCGGCCCCCTGCATTTTTACCTGTTCCTTACTGGTTTCTTTGCCCAAAACCCCCCTTTTCACCCACCCCCCCCCCCCGTTTGGGTTGCCCCAGTCACCCCATATTTTTTCCCCCACCTTGTGCTCCTGGCTTTTGCTTTTGACATTTGTCATCCTTCCTTGGGGCGTTTCTTTTTGTTGTCCACTACCGTCATCTCCCCCCTCCCTTTCCGGTTGCTTCGTTTTGCCGGCCCAACCGTTTTTCAGGTTGTTTTTTTTTTTGTCTGTGTTTAGTACCTGGCCCCGTACACCACCCCCTCGGGGCGGGCCCATCATATGTTCCCCCGGCCTTCTGAAGCATCTCTTAGAATTTTTCCCCCCCGGCTCGTTCCGTGGTTTTTTTCACCTTCTTGGGGGACCTGTTGCCACCGAGTAGATTTAGCGCCGGGTGTTTTTGAGCATTTCTGACTCCCCCTCACATCGCCCCGTCTGATTTTGGATTGTGGTCCCTTTCCTTCGTGAGATGTCTCCCTTTCCCGATTTTGCTTTCCGGCCGGTCTCCCCCCTTTTTTGGAGCTTTCGACTTGGAAATGGTTTTTGTGTGTTACCGGTTTTTTTTTCTTTCCAAAAAAAACCCCCCCCTGCGGGATCGGTCCGGGCCCTGTCCCACTGCCTTTTGCTCGGACCCCCTTTAAGTTTTTGCCCTTGGTGGTGCATTCATACTTTTTCCGTGTTTTGTTGGACACTAGTCCTGCCCCCCACTGATGTCTTTCGGGAGGGTGGCTTTCGTCCTTTTTCTTGATCTCATCCCCCATGGACCCCTGTTTTTGGTGAATAGTTGTTATGATCGTGACGAGGTCCTTTTTTTGACTTTCTTTTTTGGTCGGATCCTTTCGCGGCCTCCACGGCCCTTTGGTGCCGGCCCCCCCAACCCGGATCCCCTCTTTTTTCCAACATGACCGTTTTTCTTTTTTTTTTTTTTCCCGTGACGTCCTTTCTTTCCTAGAATGCGGCTTCCGAAAACGCCTATTTTTTTCCCCACCTAGGAGACGCCGCACGAGTTCCTTGGAGTTCCCCCCCAAATTGTTTTTTTTTTTTTGGTTTCCTTCCCCCGTCCCGTGCAAAGTTTGTCATTCGTTCCTCTGACGCCCTTTTTTCTTTTTTCACATTTCTTTTTTTTTCTTTCTGACAGTTTCATTTTGTTTTGATTTCTTTTTCCATTCCCCGGGGGGGCACCCCTGGTGCCTGGGGACCTTCTGTTTTTTTCCCCAGCACTTAAGTTTGGCCTTTTTAGTTTTTTTTCCCTGTTCCCTGTCTTGCCAGTTACCGTTTTTGGCCCTTTTGCCCCGGCCTCCCTTTCCTCCCGTGCTTGGTGGTTGGTTTTCGCCCCTCACAACCCCTCTGGTCCCTCCCACACCTTTTGGTTTTTTTTTTCGAGACCACGTTTCCCCCCCCCAGTGCTTTTCGCTTGGTCTCGGGACCTCCGGCGCACCCGCACTTGTTTTTTTTTTTTGTGGCGACTTTTTTGGCCCCTCCGAAAGTGGTAGCACTCGGCGCGCCTCCTGATCAGGCCTTATTTTTCCCTCGGTTTTTTTTTCCCCCCCTGTCGGGGCTGTTCCCGTGCGGACCTGGTCCTGTACAGGTCCAACCCTTGGTGTTTCTTTTTTTTCACCCCACATTGCCTTCGTTTCCGCCTTTTTGGTCATTTAGTCCCCCCATTTTTCCCGAACAACCGATGCCGGTAGGCCTGATGTTCTTTTTCTCACTTTTTTTCTCTGCTTTTCTCGGGCCCTTATCTCTTCATTTATGGCCCGAATGTTTGTTGAGCGGGTCATAGGTATCAGTCGTTTTGCCCGCCCAGTTTCCTTTTTATTTCCGGATCGGCCTTCCCGACCGATCGTGGTCCTGTTTGTCCGGTGCTGGCCCCTTTCTTTCGGTTTTTTTTTTTTTTTCTCGGTCTTCCTCCCCCTTTCCAAACTGGAGCCTCCCTCCCTTTTTGCAGCTGTGATGCCCCCTTTCCCCCCCCGGTTTTCACACAACGTCGTGTTTTAGGGTGTGCGGCCCCTGTCCCCCCCCAACGTTGAAAACCCACTTCTTTGCCCCGTTCTCATAACTGACTGCATGAGAATTTGCCTGTTTGCCGTGCCGAAACACCAGGTTTGGACTTTGACGCCGCCCCCGCACCGCAGTCCCACTCCTTTCGTCGGGTTTTTTGGTTTTTTCCCTGCCCTCCTGGTTGGTAGTTTTTTCGGGATAGTCGACTTGTAGAGACTGCAGATGCCTTCTTCTTTACAGCCTTTTTTTTCAGGGCACCCGTTCCAGGAAGTCCCCTTTCTTGTCCGCCCGTTTTGCCCCCTCCGGCTTTCTTTGGTTTACGCCTTCAGATCTGATGCTTGGCTTGTCCTTTCTTCTCTTTTTTTTTTCTTCCCCCTCCGTTTTTTTTTCTCTTGAGAGATATCTCCCCTCTTTTTTCGTTTTTTTTTTTTTTCTTTTGTCCTTACGGCCGGAGGGTTTGAGGTGGTCGTCCTTTTTTTCATGTACGGTGGTTGTGCGAACACGAAGTCTTATTGTCCGGACGACTCTCTTTCTTTTCGTGGAGAAGGTCTACCTAGCCGCCATTCCACTATTCCCCGTTTACCCGAAGCCCGTGTCTGTTTTTTTTTGAGGTGGCGGGCGGTCTCGGGTCAACAGGTTGCCTGGCACCCCCATTGCCACTCTCTGCCGTCTGTCGTTCTGTCCTCAGGTTTCTTGTTTCTTCCTTGGGTGGGCTCCCACTGACCTCCTTGTTTTTCATTTTTTACAGCCCAGGGCGTTTCTCGATTTAAGAGGTTCCCGCTATTGTTGCGCAGGCTTTACGTTCCGAGAGGTCCCCACCGAGACCAGTTTTCATTCCACCCGTACTGTCCCCTGTGACCCGGATCTTTTCTCCCTTCCCCCGCCTGTGCGCCTTTTTTTATGTGCGTTTTTTTTTTTACCCGCCGCTTCTGTGCTCCCAAGTTTGCTCCCCCCTTTCTTGCTCCCTTTTGCTCGGGGCTCTCAACAGCGTTACCCCTTGCCCGGTGTCCCTTTTTTAGGGCTTGAATGTTCTCACCCTGCATTGGTCAGATTCACTTTGGAGTTTCCCCACCCCCGATTGTGTGGAAGGGTGACCCCAAGGCCGATGTCCAGCCCCCTTCCCCGGTCCAATCCACCCTTTCCTCCAGCTTGACCAGATGACTAGGCGATGGTTTCGTGCTTTTGCCAAATTTCTTGTCGCCGTGCCTCCTCCCCAGCACCAGTGTTTCTTGATTCTCCTCTTTGAGCCAGAGTTTGTTTTTAAGGGTGTGTTTTCCACAATGTTTGGGTCGCCCCTTTTTCTTTGACTCCCTTCCCCCCCCCCCTGCACGTTCTAGGCTTCCCCTTTTGTCCCCCCATTTCCACGTTTCCCTTTCTGCCCCTGGCTTTCGGCTTTTTCCGTCACTGTTTGTGGCCAGTTTTCGTCCAGGCCTCGTGCCTCCCCACCGGAGATTTCCGGGCCCCCCCCCCCCCCCCCACCCCTTGGCCCTTTTCCCCTTCATGTGGTTTCCCAGGTGTCCGTCGTCTTTGTCTTGCGACTCAAAAGTTTTTGTGTGGACCTTGCATGCCCTGATCCCACCCAGGCGGTGGACACAAACTCCCCACCTTCTCCCTCTTCGATCCTGTCCCTCCCCGGTGGATTGTATTTTTTCTTCGCCCCAAGCTTCTGAGTCCTTTTTTCCTGTGTACTGGCTTTTGACGGTCTTTTTTTCCATCGACCCTGGGTGGCTTCAACAGGGTTGCGCTGGGAGGTTCCATGGACCCTTCCTCCGTTTTTTTTTACCCATCGCTAGCTCTCTTTTCCCCTTTCCGGTCCTTTCATGATCTCCGTTTCCCTCCTTTTTTTTTGTACGCTCAGCCCTGTTCAGTCAATTTGTCAGGTTTTTCGGTCTTTTCTCGCCCGTATCCCGTCCCCCCCTTGTTTTTTTCTTCGAGCCCCTTTTTTTTGGCTTTTATTTTCTGCCTTCACGTCTACTGAATGGTTTTTATGTTTCACCCACCTAAATTTTGTTTTTGCCCGATCCCTTCCCTCCGGGGCCTTCATCCCGTTTGTTCCTTTGCATCCCCTGGCTTCTTTTCTACTGAGGCTCTCTGATCAAGTCCAGTTTTTCCTGATGTTTCTGATTCCCTTTTTCGCCCCCCACCCCTGGCCGGTTTTCCTTTCCTCTTTTTTTTGGTTTTTGGGGGTTTTTGCCCCCCCCCCCCCCCCCCCCCCCACCCCCTGTCCCCCCCCAGAGTTTTTTCCCCACACTGCGGTTGGCTCTGGTTTTGGCCGTGTGATACGTTTTCTGCTTTCCCATTTTGGTTTGGCGTGGCATAGGTTATGTCCTCCCCGGATGTTTTTGTTACCTCCTTCCGCACCCCTTGTGACCCCACCCCCCTGCTGGTCCGTGCCCTTCGAGCGTTTTATTTTTTGCATTTGTACTGATGTTTTTTTCACTTTTGTCTGACCCATTCCTTAAGTTTTTCCTTTCCTTTGTCTCCCTTCCCCTTAGCCGTTTGGTGATTGGGATTTTGTGCCTCCCCAGGTGGGTTCGTTGGGTGCCCCCCCCCCCCTTTGAACTTGCTACCCTGGTCACTCTGGCCTCCTTTTCCCCCTGATTTCCTCTCGTCTTCTTCCCCTTCCCACGTTCCACCTGTGTTCTGCTTTTTTGTGAGCTCGTTGGGTTCCCCCCCTAACCGCGTTGGGCGTTCTCCGTTTCAGTCTTTTCGATTCTTTTTTCAAGGCCAGGTCGGCCCCCCTTTTTTTTTTTTTTGGCCGTTTTTTGCCATGTTCAGGGTCCTCTTCCTCGTCGGGCCTCCCCCCTTTGCGATGGGCTATTCGTCCCGAAGTCCCGGTGGTGTGCTTCTTTATTACCCGGAGCCCCCGTCGAGTATGTCCCCGCGTTGTAGATTCGTCGCCTTTTCAGTGTCCATTCCCCGGGCCCTGGTCTTTACCTGTCTCCCCCCTGTTTACATTCGTCATGCTTGGGCGTGCCCCCAACCCCATCCTACTTTCTTGTGCGGGTCTGACGATCTCCTTTCCGCCGTAGTGTCTTTTAACACTTTCCTTTTCTGGTCCTGTCCCCCCCAAGGCAGCCTGCCTTAGATGTGTGCCCCCTTTACCTTTCCTTTCTGGTGAGACCCCACTGGGGGAGGTTCTTTCAGACCTTTTTGCGGTTTTTGTTTCCTTGCCCGCTCCTGGCCCCTGCTGGCGGGAACGTGCAACCCTGCGACAATGTTTCACTTTCTTCTTGAATGGTTCTTCCCCCCCCCCTTTTCACCTCGTTCGTATTTTTTTGTTGTATTTTCCCCCAGGACCCCCCTTTCCCCTGTTATGGGAACTCCTTTTTTCCCCACCGAATTGGCCTTTCCCTCCCCTCTTGCATTGGTACCCCTCGTCGCATCTGCCTGGGTGGTGGGTTGTACGCCCCTGCTCTTTTCCCCTGCTGAGTGTTTTTTCCCCCCCCTTGTGTTATGTTCGCCCCCCCCTTTTCCTTCACAGAGGACTGAGTATTACGTTACTGCCAACGGGTCCCTGTCCCCCTTTGGGCCGCCTTGGTTTCGTGGTCGCTTCCCTTATTTCGTTTCGAAGATCCCCCTTCCTTCCCCCAATTTCCGCTGCACCTTTTTTTTTTAATACACAGTCATGACGTGCCTGTTCCCTCCGTGGCTCTTTTTGTTTGATCTGGTCCATTTTCCACACCCCCCCACACCAAAGGGTTGTGACTTTTTTTCCCTCACACCCCCCCTAATCGGTTCTAGGCCGTCTGTTACCGAAAACCCAACATCTCCATTCTCTGACCCCCGGGCCCAATGTTCCATTTCGATGCCCCCCCCCCTTTTTTCCCACCCTGAGTTAGAATGTACTTTTCACACCAACTTCAGTTTTTTGTTTCACAACGGTCGTTCACCTCCCTGAACGGAAGCCCTGCTTTCCCCGTTCTGGCACCCCTAGCCCGATGAGAAGATACTGCCGGTGATAACAAGGGTCCCCGCTCGGCCTTTGCCCTTTACCTTTGTTTTTTGGTGCCCTGTCTTTTCCCCCAATGTTGAAGTGTGGCTTTGCCCCGTGTCTTTTTATTATGGGTTTTGTTTGTGAACCTCAACCAGTGGCTTCCCCCCCCGCACCTATTTTGGGAGGAGTCTGTCCCTGCCCGAGGTTTTTGTTGAAGATGTTTTTTGGATTTTATGAGTTCCCCCCCCCCCCGAGTCTGGGCCCCTTCCCGTAATGTGTCGTGACCCGCGTTCTTTCCCGTTGTTTTCTTATCCAGTTCGTCTTGCTTCACACTTTTTTTTCCACCGTACTATGCTCTTTTTGATACGACTTTAATCCCCGCCCGAGAACTTTCTTTTTTCTACTTCCCAGGCCCAAACCACCTTCCTTTCCACCCCTTTAAACTGGTTTCGTACTACGTTGTTCTTGTCCGTTCAATTTCCTTTTCGCGTTGGGGTCGGGTAGCTTGCCGTGGTCCTGGTCGCGCCCTGGCCTTGACCCTCACAGTACGATTTCCTCCGTTTCTGTGTTTTCCGTAAGGACTGTCGTTTTTTTCTAATGACGAGGCTCTTCTCGGCTACCTCAACTTTCGGTGAGGACTCTCCGCCATGTACCTGCCTCCGTGTTCCCTTGTGCCGTTTTGCGACCCCCCTTCCTACGACCCCCGCTCATTTCTTTCCCCTTTCAATCCTTTTGTTGTTTTTTTGAGGAGTCTGACTGGGCGGTGGCTGGTTCTGAGGGTCCGCGTTGTGATTGCCCCTTGTCCCTTCCTGTTTCACTTTTTTTGCGTCGACGCCTTTCCACCGGTCATGATCTTCTCGGAGCTTTCATCTCCTGTATGAGTTTTTTCGGCCCGCGGCTCGCGTTAATTTCCCGTCGGTCTTTTTCTCCTTGTTTTGTGATGGTCTTTTTTTTGTGGTGGTTTGTGCTACAGGCCCTTCCCGCTCCCCCTGACTGAGGTCGTGAAGTTGGTCCAGGTTTTTAACCGCCAAACCCCTCTTTTGTCGCAGGTTTTACTTGTTTGCGGCCCCCCCCCCCCCCCCCCATCTGTGGGTGTTCCAGTTGTAACTTCCATTGTTATTCACTTGTTCTTGACGGCCGTATCCCCGTTTTTTTTTTTGGAATTGTTTCCCCCCCCTTTCTTTTCCTCTCGTCTGTGCTCCTTGACCAGGTGCTTTTTTGTGAGAAATTTTAGTTCGCCCCCCTCCGTTCTTTTCCCACCTATCTTTTTTGGAAAGAACAGTTAATCTACCTCCCGTTCCCAGACATCGTTGCAGCTCTCTCCTCCCTCCCTTATTTTTTTGCGGAGATGTTTTCTCCAGCGCCCCATCCTTTCCCTCCCCCCCTGGGTTCTCATGACTGATGGTTTTTGACATGGCAACCCCATTTACTCTGTTCCCTCTTTAGTTGTTTTAAGGTTCGGGTATCCCTTGGGCCAGCGTCTGCAGCTGGTCTCCCAGTTCTCGGGCCAGGCTGGTGGGCGTCTTCTGTCCCCGTCTAGGTCGACTTTTTTTTGGTGCCGAGCGTTCTCTTTTTGTCGGACCTTCTTCCCTCTGTGGAGTTCCTTTCTACGGTGCCATTTTCACCCGGGCGAGATTGTTTTGTTGCGTTTGCGTTGTCCCCCACGCCCCCTTTTTCCGACCCTCTGAAGGTTGGTTCAGCCCCGCCCCTTACCTTTGTTGTTGTGGAAATGCCTTCTCCACTGTTGTTTTATTGATGACTTTGGCTTCCTTCATTTTGCTTGCTTTTCCCCTTTTCGGGTTCGGTTGTTATTTTGTTGAGGACGCCTTGCCTCGTCGCCTTATCCATGATTTTTTTTTTGTCGCTCCTCCCCCAGTCAGGCTTCCCCCTTTTTTTTGGCATTTGGTTCCCCCCCTTCAGTCTTTTTTCTTACTCGTCGTTTTGTTTTCTTTTTTTTTCCGGGGGAGTTTGGGTTCTGTTCCCCCCCCTAACCTTTTGGGTTGTAGTTCACGCACTGTAGGCGTCCTTGCACGACCCCCCACCACACCAAATGTTCCTCCGAGCTCAGAGTTTCTACACAGGACCCCATTCCCCCCCTGTCCCTTTTCTCATTCTGCTTTGTTCCCCCCCCCCCTTTTGCAACTACCCATGTCTTGAAGTGGTTCTTTGTTTTTTTTTTTGAAAACACGCTCCCGTGACGATCCCCGGGGGTCTGGGGTGTTCTCCCCCCCCCCCCCCATTACGTCCGTCACTTTCATTTGATTAACTGTGATGAGTGTCCTCAGTCTCGTAGTAGGGGCCTTGTGTTTCCCCCCTCCCCCTAACCCTGTCTCTAAACTTCCGGGTTGTCCTCCATGGGAAGCTCGGTGTGAACCCAGTCCCCCCCCCCCCCCCCCCCTTTCTCTGGATTTTTTTCTCGCTGCCGGTTCATTCTACGTGTTTTTTTTTTTTTTTTTCTGCGGTGGGTCGTCTTCTATATTCGTTACGCCCCCTGGTCTGATTTTGTGCTGTTCCCGCATCGCATTCCCAAGGATGTTGCCGTACCAGGGACCCAGCTCTGAACCTGTACTTCAAACATACTTTCCACCTGCCTTCTCACTTTTCCTGGTGTTGTAGGTGGAGTGAGTGCTCTGCCGTTACCCCCCCCCTACTTTTTATTTTTTCTCCAGCCCCCCCCGTTCTTTCCCTTGAAGTGGTTCCTGGCCCCCTTTTCCCCGTTGTCCGGACCCCAACCCCCAAACAGGCTGTCATGTCCCCCCTGGACGATTTCTTTAACGTGCTCACCCCCCCTTTCCCACCCGCTTTCTTTTCGGTGCCCACCTCCCCCCCCCCTCCTGCCTTTTTTCACTTCGGGTTTGACCTCTTTTTTCTATACTGAACAAGACCTCCCACGGGGTCTTTTCTTCCCCCTTGTACCTTTTCCTGCCCCATCTGGGTTTGTGGAACACGCAAACCCACCTCGTGGGATTCCCAGCACCCTTTTTTGTACTCCCCACACTTTCCTCTCCCTTTTGCGTTGCGGGAGTACCCCCTGCCGCCTTCTTATCCAGTACGTACGACCAGTCATTCTCCTCATGTACCGGTCTGCTTGAAGGTCCCGCCCTCCCGGGTTGCGGTCTCCCATGTACCCAGGGCTTCCCCCCCCCTTAGTTGGGCGGACCACCCCTAATATTTCCCTCCTTTGGCGTTCCGAATCCATTCCGACGTTCTTCCCCCTGTGTGTCCCCCCCAGGCCGCGTTTTCCCGCGTGTGTCCCACCCCACTCTGGGGGGGACTGGGACCACCGATCTCTTTTCTGGTCGCCGGTTGTGGGTTGCTATCTGCCCCTTTTCCTGCCCCCTTTCGCCACCTCTTTGCCTTTTGGGACCTTTTTTCGACCCCCTTGTAGACCGCTTTGTCTATTTTGCGTGTTCCGGCTTGCCTCCTTCTCCCGTTTTTAGATCTCGTTCCCTTTTTTTTGGTTGTTTCCCGTGCACCCACCCTGAGGGAGGTTTTTGGTACGGGTCCCCCCCTCTCCCTTCACGGTGCTCTTGTCCCCTGTCCCGAGGTTTTTGGACGTTGGGATGTACGTGTCAAGAAGCTTGTGAGGGCCCCCCTGCTGCTTTTTTGACCTCGGGGGCTCTGTCTTCTGCTTCTCTTGTCCCCCTTGAAATGACGGTACCCTCCGTAGCTGAATAGATTTTCGGCGGATCCTGGACGCCCGGACACACTCCCCCCTCGGCCCCCTTGCCTCCACCCTTCTCGCTTTCCCCCCCACCCTTTACCCCTTTTCACCAACGCCTTACTGTCGACCCTCTATCGGAGTTTGCTTTCCGACCCCACCGCCCCCAGAGTTTCCAGACCGCTGTCTCTTCTAAGCAAGTTTTTTTTTTTTTTGGGCCGTGTTCTTTCCCCCCCTCCCATGGTTGTATCAGTGCCTTCTTTGACCCTTTCAAACTTCAGTTGGAGTCTTCTTTGTTTTTTCCTTCCCACCTGGTCACCATTTGATTTCGTACCTTCCCGGGTTTGTGGTTTCCCCATATCCCTTGTGCCGGCAGCATTTTCCCCCTTTCCCTTTTTTTTGGCCCCTCATTTTTTCCTTTTCTTTTCTCTGTCAGGCCCTTTCTTGCCCTTGGGACCGGTTTTTGCCTTTGTTTGGCAAAGGCCCTCCCCTCCTCCCTTTTTTTTTGGGTGGTGCCCCTTCGTCCCTCAACTTGTGTTCCGTGTAAAAGGTTGGGTTTTTGAGACGAAACCCCCTTGAACTTTCACCCCTTGCGGTTCAGGAACACTCCGGCGTTCCACTTTTTTTGTGATGTTGAGACTCATACAGTCCTTGCTTTTCCCCCGTCCTTAGTCAAAGCGGCGCCGACTTCTTTGACTGCGCCTTTTGTTTATTCGGATGACCTGTGGGTTCCGTTTCCGGTTTCCTTGTTTCACATCGGGCTGTTTCCCTGTTCCACAATCTTTTGGTGCCCCTCCTTTGCCCTTACGTCCCTCTTTCAATGCCCTTTTAGCAATTCCCGTTTGAACCGCAGCGGCGTCGTGCTGGGTTCTGTTCACTCGGGTCTCGTTTTCCTGATTTTTCATTTCTTCTTTCCTTTTTTTTGAGGGGGCTTTATGTTGAGCCTTTTTCTGTGCGGTACAGGTTGCCCCACCGGAAGTTGCGCCCCCGGAGCGTGGTTCCGTCTCCTGATTCGGGTCCGGGTGCCCCTTTTCCTTTGTGCTTTCCCCCCTTTGTTCCCTTTTTTTGGTTTGTCCTTTTCCGTTTTTATTTATTTTTAGCTGCTGTGCACAGTTTCTTCCGTGGCCCAAAGCGGTGAACGCCGGATTGCTGACCCCCCTGGTCCCCCCACAAATGGTTTCAGGGTCTTTCCCCTTTTTTTTTTTTCCGTTTTGCTGTTTTGTACCACCAACATAGGTGCATTTTTTCTCGATTTTTTCCCCCGGACTTGCCTCTTTCGGCCGGTGAGTTGTCCCTCCCCCTTGTCCCCTTTCACTCCCCCCCCCCTGGACTGCCCACCGAGTCCATCTCGGGCGTTTTCAGGGTTTTTCCCCCCTTGTGTGGGAGTGGCCGTTGTTTCTCGTGCTCTTCGCTCCCCCACTAGAAGAAGCTCCGTCGTTTTTTCGTTCCCTGTTTTCTTGTTGCCACCCCGTGTTGACTCCGTACTTTTTTTTTTAGCGACCCTCGGGGGGAACCCTGGGCCTTTTTTCAGTTCCGCGCGTTCCTTTTTTTTGTATCTCTATCTTTTTTCCCCCCCTTTTCCTCCTTCTTTGTTTTTTTCTGCTCGATCATAAAGACCGCTGCGTTCTGTTAAAGAGTTTCTTGCTTGTTTTTTTTTTCGGCCGTTTGTTGAGGCGGACGCCTTGTTTCACTTCTGTACCCTGGTTTCCCTCCCAAACCGGACGGGGTTCCCGTCTCCCCTCCGCTGGGCGGTGATCGTGGCGCGGTTCGAAGATCCTCCCGCCAACCCCCCCCTCACCCCCCTCCCACGCGGGCTCCCCCGTCTGTCCTTTTTTTTGCTCGGGGCTTCTTATGGCCCCCCTTTGGCTCCACTGAACATTTCCGCCTCCTCCCTTTTTTTTTTTTTTTCGTCGCTACAGTGCTTTTTTTGCCCTCCGGGGGCCGGGGCCTCCCACCTTTCCCGCCCCGTTTTTGCCTTTTTCATCATGCGCGTTTTTCAGCTTTTTCCTCTTTAATGATAAGTCAAGTTTTTTTTTGGTCCCCCTTACGGTTTTTTCAGGAGAGTCCCCCCCCACCTCTCCCCTTTCACCCTTAATCCCCCTGACCCCTCTTTTTTCTGTCCCCTTTCCTTCCCTTTGAGACTGTCGTGGCGGTTTTCGGATTATGTTACTCGACCCTCTCCCCGTGTAATTCTTCCATGATCCGGGTCCCGTTTTTTTTTGAGAAAAGAGTTTTTCCCCCATTCCCTTCTCTTTTTTGCGGTTTTCTTTTTTACTTTCACGCATTAATTATTACGACAATTTTTTTCCCCGGGTTAACCACTCTTGGGGAAGTGGGAAAACTTTATTCTGTGTCCGCCGGACACCTCCCTCAGGTTTTCTTTCCTATTCACTCCTTTTTGATTTTTTTTCCTGCCTCGGTCTCCTCACGCTTTCCCCTTGGGGCGGCCTCCCATTTTTTGACAAAACCCAGTTGCGCCGGGAAGTCGCTTTCTGCTCCGCGGTTTTCAGGTTTTTGTCCCCCCCCCCGGGTTTTCTGCACTCCGTTGTGTTTTGGTCCTCCCAGACCCTTTTTTGTTTTTCTGAGAGGGCCTGGAGTGGCACCGTCCCGTTGCCCTCCAGGGCATCGTACTCTTCACTTCCCCCTTGTGCCTCGTTTTCCCTTGCTTTCGTGCCTCCACCGGTTGATGGCCAGCCCACCACTTTTCTTTCCGTCCGGCCCCTGGTGACCTTGTCCTTTCCCTCCCCCTTATTTGCTGACTCCCAACTTTGGCGTTTTTTCCTGTTTCCCTTTCTTTTCCCATTCTTGTTGAACGCCCGTCTTCAGGCGATTTTTTCAGCTCCATTTTTGGCCTCGGTTTGCCTCCTTACCCCGAGTTTCTCCCCCTTGGCGTTCTTTCTTTTCCGTTTTCTTTTTTTTTTCTTGTTTCCTAATCCGGTTGTGCGTTGACCAGGGCGTATGGCGGCCGGTTGCCCTGATACTTCTTGTGTTTCCCCCCACTCGATCTCTCCTCTGTTTTTTGGACCTTTCCCCTTTTCCCCCCCTTTTCATGTAGGATCCCCTCCGGACGAATCCTTTGACACCTGTGCAGTCTCATCTTGGTTCTATTTTTTGTCTCTTCCCTTTACAGTTTCCCCTTTCCCCCCTCTTCGGTTTCCTAGCCCCCCCCTGGCGTTTGGATTCCGTTGTTCGGAACCTGCCTTTTTTTTTTGCGTACCCCACCCCGTCATTTTTTTTCCCGCTGATTGGCTCCGGAGTTGCCTCCCCTTTTTTCTTTTTTCCCTTCTACCTCTATTCCGTTTTTTTACCTAGATTCCGGTTTCCTTCAGTTTTGTTGGAATGGCCTGCTTTCGATCGTCCCCCCCCCCCCCCTTTCTCCTTTTTTTCCTCCCCTTTCGGTTGCCCCAGTTTCCCACACCCCACGTCCGTTTGCACCAACGATTGACGGTTTGTTTTTTTTTTTTTTTTTGTTCACGATACGTAGTTTGATGCTTCCGACTGTTGGAATTTTTCCTTTCTTTTCTCGATTTTTTTTCTTTTTTTGACCGACAGGACGGCCCTGCCAACCCTTTGCTTTCTGTTTCTTTCGAAGTTTTTCCCCCCCCTGCCTGACTGACCCTTTCGTCTCCCCTTTTTTTTTTGAACCACCGGTTTCATGCTCCCCGCGTGGCCGTTGCGTCCCTTTTTTTTTTTCCATCGGGTGACTGTCTCTTTTTTTTTTTTGTTCGTTTTTTTTTCCCCCCGTGAAATTTTTGCTTTCCGTTTTCTCTGTCGAAGCTGTTCCCCGTGGATGGTTTCGTTTCGAGCTTTGAATTCCCCACCCCCCCCCCCCGCCTTTCTTCGGCCTTTTTGAAGTGGCTTTCCCCTTTTTTTTTTTTTTTTTTTTTTTTTTTGGTCCTCCGCCCCCCTTTTTGGGCGTTTATCGCCCCCCTTTTTCCCTTTTCTTTCGACGTGTTCTTGTTCCCCAGTGTCTGTCCCATTTGGCGTACTTTCAGGGGCTTTTCTCCTTTCCTCTTCTTTTGGCGCTGGTTCTGTGAGTCCTCGAGCCTTTGGTTGTTGTGCTTTTCAGCCCCAGCTTGCCGAGGAGGGACCTGGCATTGTCCCCCCCTCCTTTTTTGTTAGATCTTCGGTTTCCAAGCCCCCCTTCCCCCGTTTTGGACCGGTTCCGCATTGTCCAGCCTGTTGTTTTGGGTCCTGGCTGGTTAGTCTTTTTTCCTTTTTCAATCCCCTTGTGGAGGCTCACTGATCGGAAGCCTTTTTACCAAAATCTACTTTTTCCCCTGCCGTTCTCGATCTTTTCCCCCCTGAGGTGCTTTGTCAGTTCAAGTTGAGAAACCATTGGATTTTGGTTTCCCCGTGAACTTTTTTTGGGAGGTGCCCTCCCCCCTTTTTTTTCGCTTCTTTTTTTGCCCCGGGGCACCCTTTGTCTGCAATGTCTGTTTTTTTCCTTTGTTATGGTGGATAACCCCCCCCCCCCCTTTCCCCCTTTCCAGAGCTTTTTGGTGTTCCTTCCACCTGTGCCGTCCTTTATCGACCACACCTTTTTTCCCCTCTGTTTTTTTGGATCTTCTTTTGTTTTTTATTGTGCCCCTGTTCTTTCTCTAGCCGCTTCCCTTTTTTTGTTGGTGGTCTTTTTTCCCGCTTTGCAGTCCCATTTTCTGCAGCGTTTTCCGAAAAACGTTGATGTTTTGTCCCCCTCAACCCCCTTTCCCCCCCCCCTCCTTTTTTACTACGTCCCCCCTACGAGTCCCCCCCCCCCCCCCCCACAATTTGTCCGGCCAATGCTTGCCTGTTCTGTTGCCCCTCCTACCACCACTCCCTTTTCTCCTTCCCTCCCCTTGAGGCCCGCGTTTCCCCTTAACACCCCCGACCGGGTTGTTTTCCTGCAAGGTTTTTCTACCCCTCATGTACGTTCCTTCTGCCCTTCTCCCGTGGTGCCTGTTGTCTATGGAAATCCAAACCCCCCCCCAACACCCAATGGTCCTTTTGTTTTTGATTTCCACCCCCTTTTCATCCCTGGTCGCGGCCTGGTTTGCGGCATCGTCCCACGATGTTTTGCGTCCCCCCCCCCCTTTTTTTTTTTTTTCGACCCCCTTTTCCCCCTTTCCTTTCGACTTTTTCCCCCTCCACCTTTCGATCCTCCTTTTAGACCCCACCCCTGTCTTACAGGTCCGTATTGTTCCCACCCCCTTCCGGACCCTTCGCCTTTCCCCCCTCCGGTCGCTTGTCCCGCTTGGCCGTATCATCTTTCACACGTCCTTGTGCGCTTCTTTTTGAGTGTTGCTAGACCCTTTGCCACTGCCTTCCGAGTTTTACTGGTTGCCTTTTTTTTTTCCAGCCTCTCCCCTGCGTGATGATTTTGGGTGCCAGGTGACAACCCAGCTCCCGCACATACCCTTGCTTGTCGTATTTTTTGCCTCTTGTGTTCCTTTTTTTTTTTTCCGATTGTCGTCGGTCTTGTTTTAGGGAGACTTTGACTGTTTTTTTTTTTTCCTTCTGTCTTCATGTCGACCGTCATTCTTCCCCCCAGCTGGGTTGGCCTTCCCCCCCAGGGCGTGTCTGTCATCAAAACTTGTTTTGTTCCAATTTTGTTTGATGCGCCAGCCCGCTCTCCCCGAAGCTGACCCCTTTATTATCACCTTCTTTGGGTCCCCCCTATTGTTCCCCCTCCCCCCCCGTGGTGTCCCCCCGTGGGCCGACTCTTATTTTTGCTTGAAGTTTTTGCTCGGTTCACCGTCAAGGGTTTGGTTTTTTTGACATTGATGCTGTTTTTTTTTTGGTTTTTCTCCGACCCCCCCCTCCCTCCTTCACCGAGCTTCCTAAGGTCACAGATTTTACGGCGATGCTTCGAGATTGAGTATACTTTTTGTTTCTGTTTACCTCCTTCCCTTTTTTTTTCCCGGCCTTCTTGGCCGACCCCCATTGTTCCCTTTAACGACGGTTTTTGCAATCCCGCCGTGAGACCCCATTTTCCTTCAACCTCCCCCCCCAAACTGCCCCTTTTCTTTTCCCT
>Ga0179593_1290885_pt1 | contig 18050 bp, 22 predicted proteins | sample CZODoug2_1_08_16_FD_185931 | JGI IMG/M metagenome (GOLD analysis project Ga0179593, IMG submission 185931) | Vadose zone soil fungal communities from Angelo Coast Range Reserve, California, USA - CZODoug2_1_08_16fungal (PacBio error correction) | ecosystem: Environmental > Terrestrial > Soil >... | reverse complement strand
CGGAAGACTGCTTTCTTACCCGCGTCCGCGGTGTTTCCTCCCCTCCCCCGCAGCTTTTCCGCTCTGGTGGTGGATTTTCGTTGAAGCTTTTCTGGCAAGTAGACCTCGGACGTCTTGAAGTTGTAGTGGTTTTCTTGGATTTTTTGCTGTTTCGGGGCATTCCTTTTCTTGCTCCCGTGCCTTTTTTCTTTTCTCGTTAGTCCTGACGGCCCTCTGTAGTGAGCACAGTCCCCTGCAAATCAAGAGTGTGTGTTGCTCGGGTAGCATGCTTCTTTTTCTTCCTTCTTAGACCTTTTTCTCTGTCTTGGCCCCAGTTTCGCCCCACCCTCTGCTGCCGGTTTCTAACGACGACGCGTTGTCGACGAGGAACACGCTCTCCCCCCTTCTCTTAGTTCCGTAACTCTGTCCCCTTGACCTTTTTTGGATCTCCTCCCTTTTTTTTTTAGAGAGTCTGCAACGTAATTTTTCATTGGTTCCGGGATACGTCACCGCTTGCCTTGTTCGAATTTGCGTTAGTCGTTCGCCCCAGCCATTGTAAGTCGGTCCTTTTTTTACCCCTTTCCCGCATCCTGCCCTTTTTTCCCTTTGCCCTGTAGGCAACGTTCACTCTTGTGTTACCTGGGTTCCCGTCCTTGTGATCTCTTTCTTCGTGTAGCGAAACCTTTACTTTCTCCCTCCGTTCCAGGCCCCCCTGTCACTCCCACAACCCGCACCCCCCCTTCACAACGTCCTGCCCTCCCCTTTCCTGCGACCTTCATTCACGATTTTGGCCATCCTTTCTTTCTGGGATCTGACGTTTACCCTCTCCCTCAATGAGTAGCTGAGAACCCCCCTATTTTTTCCCTCCCCTGTCTGGGTTGAAGGGTTTCACCAGAGGTGTTCTTCCCTTTTTTTCGTTCTTGCCTTTTCTTTTCTTGTCGCTGTGAACCCTCCATTCTTTTTCTTTGGGGGTTTCCCTTCGCTTTGGCTTAAAGCAGTACCGGGGGAAGAAAACGTCCTCTTTTGGCTTCATGTTTCCTCTTTTAAATTTTTCTTTCCTGTCCCACAGTCATGTTTTTTCCGACACCTCAAGTTGACTCCTTTCCCCTGCTGGCATCCCGCTCGGAACGACTCTTTCATTTCTTTTTACCCCCCTACGGCCTTCCAACGCTCTTCCCTTAGAAGCAGCACTAACTGATCCTTGCTCTTTTTGGTCAACTTCTTTGTTCTCTCAGATATGCCAAGCGTGCCTGGTCCCCGCTTCGCTGGTTGTCTGGCGCCCCATGTGCTTGTTCTGCGACGATAATTGCACACCCTCCTATGTTCCAGGCGCGTCAGGGAACCGCAGTCTCTTTTTTTTTTTTTTTTTTTAGTCCCCACCCCCCCCTCCCTCTTCAGGTTTACTATGGCGCGCCGATTTCTTTTCCGCGTCATACCAAGTCGTGTCTAATGTGAACACCCTTTTAGCTCACCTCATTCCTCCTTTCCCCCCTGCTCGTTCTTCGCCGGTTTGCCTATTCCAACATCTTCAGACCGCCCCATGATTTATAGATCTTTTTTAGGAGGTCCCGGAGAAATCCTTGGTCTTTCAGACTCCTCATGAGTTTATTACCCATAACCCTTAACCTTCTTTCGTTTGTTTTTCCCCCGTGGGGTAAACTCATCCCCTTTTCTTTTCTTTTTTTTCGTGTCAGGTAATTTTTTACGCCGCTGAGGAGTCCCATGACGCGTGTCCCGATTTTTTTTTTGGCTTACAGGTCCCTTCACTTTTTAAAGAGAAGGCTTGATGCGCCTCGCGTCTTTTCTTATGTCCCTTTGCGAGTTCGATTTCACAAACTTCCTCCCTTTCTCTGTCCTCTCCCTCGTCCTCGGTTTCCCCCCACCTCTGCAAACTCGAAAGTCTTACGTTTCCTCCGGAACCCCCCCCTCCCTGGTGTCTTAGTCTCCCTTCTCAACCCTTCCTGTTCTTCCGGCTTTTTTCAATGCGTCTGTCCCTCTGGGCCCGTTTGCTCTCCTACCAGTCCCTTTTTTTGCCTTTCCATTTTTTATGATCTCCCTTCTTAGTCGTCTTCCCTTCCCGGACCCGCAGAGAGGGCCCTTTTTTCCCCTTTCTTCCCCTTTCTTTTTTTTTTTTTTCGTGATTACTCCGATCCTTTGCTTTGAGGAACGACTGTACTGGTCGTTCCCATGGACCCAGGCCCTCAACCCCCTTTCTTTTGGGCCCCCTTATTCGTCTCTGACATTCCCTTTTTTTCTATTGCTTTCCCATCGTTTCCCTTCCTTTCACCTGCAGTTACAAAGACTAGATTTTCTCTATCAGTGGTTTGTCCCTAGTTCAACTTCAAGTCTTCCCCGTTTTCATCTTTCCTTCTGTTTTTTCTCGAGCTTCGGGAGCGTTTCAGTTCCCCCCGTCCCGGATTTATGGGGAATTGTGAAGATAGAGACGATCCCCTATTTCCTTCCCGATCGGGTCCTGCCTTTGAGGTGAGCGCTTTTTCCTCCCACCGAAGAAAGACCTTTTTTCCCCGCTTATGGACTCTTCCCCCCCCTCTTTTTAATTCGCTTTTTGACCGTCCCTGCGTGACCCCTACCCTTCCTTTTTTAATTTTTTCCCATTTTCCCCCCAACTTTGCCTTTGTGCAGATGTGGCAGTGGGAATTTCTTCTTTCTTCTTCCCCGTCCACTCTTCTCTTCCCTCGCGAAGAAGCAAGTGAAGGCGTCGAAGCCATCCTTTTCTTCGTTGCTCCTTTTTTGCCCGTCGGTCCCCCCCGGCTTACGCGTTCTGACATCGAAGAAGCTGGTCTTTTGAGTCTCCTTTTTTTTTTACTTTTCTCACTTTCCTGGTCTTTAATGAAATCGTCCTTTTCTCCGGTTTTCTCTCCTTTTCTTGCCAAGACTCGGATTTTTTTCCTCCTCGTACCGGCAAGACTCTAATTTCCAGGTCCAACCTTCCCGAGACAGTTGCTCCATCTTTTTGAAGGCATGTTCTTCCGTCCTTCTTTTTGTTTCTCCTGGTTTTAAAAAGCGCGGGCGCGCTTTTTAACCCGTGCAGTATCGAATCCCTGAAGAAGCTTTTTCCTTTTCTGGGAAGTTTTGGAACCCAAATCGACGTGCTTTCTTTTTTCTTCCAGGGCCGATCTATTTTCCTTTCTGACTTTGGTGGCTCACGATTGTCCTTTCCTCTTGTATGGGAAGCTCCTTTTTCTTCTCCCAGGTTGGTCATTTTTTTTTTGGTTTTTCTTTCCTAATCCCTTTTTCCCGTGAGGCCTCCATCGGCCAGGGAACTGCGCTCCTCTTTTTTAATCTTCTTTTCGTCCCCTCTCAGGCCTGTTAAGGACCCAAGCCTCATTTTTCGCTGCCCACTCCTGCACCGTTCCCCTTCTTTCTTCCTGACCCATCCCTCTTCCCTCCTCCCTGCCCTCTTTTTGACCTTTCCCCCTCTTTTGTCCATTCTCTCGCCGACAAGTAGCTCTTTTTGAGCAACCCCCCCTTTTGGGACGCAGGGTCTTTTTCCCCCCCGCCCCGTCCTCTTCCGTCCCTCCCCCTAGTGGGAAGTCTGTTTGGCCCTTTTTTTGCAGGCTGTCGTGGACGGACGGGTCAGTTTTTTAGGGTTGTTTTCGTTTTTTTTTTTTCTTTTTTTTGCAGGGTTCCGTTTAACGGTGAGGGATCCCTTGTTTCTCCTTTCTTCCTTTCCTCTCCTATTTATTTTTTTTCCCCGTTTTGGGTTCCCCGTGTTTTCCTCCCTCACTTTGCCTCCGTTTTGAAGCAGGAGTAGGTCCCTGGATTGTTTTCTTTGCCGGTGGTGCCAACGCCCCCTTTCCACAGCGATGAGGTGTGTCCCTCCGATTCTCTTTTTTTCGACCGTGACCCCCTTCTTCACTTGTCTCTTAACAAGATGTTTCCCCGTTACTTTTCCTCTTCTCTTCTATCCTCTCCGTTGTGTATTGTTTCTATCTGATACCCCTTGTCACGGGGTGGCCATTGTTCTCCTTCCCCCCCTCTTGTCCGGTTTTTTGAGGTATCTTTTTTTTTTTTCTTTTTCGTCAACCCTTTCGCTTGCCCTTGTGTGAAACCAACGGGCCGCCCGCAAGCTCATTTGCGGTCCCCCTCTGAGAGCTAACGCCCCTTTACCCTGGCGGTGCGCCCCCTAGTTCTCCTTCGGCGGGCTCTGCCGGCTTCCCCCCGGAACGGAGCCCTTTGACATTCCCTCCCTTCCTCCACTCTCCAACCGATTCTTTTCTCGCTTCGACAAGGGGGCACCACTAGGATTTTTCGTTCTGGGTCCTCACGCGGTCGTCTGGTACTTACCGAATTAGCTTTGCGGTGCTCCACGATCTAGTCAGTGCTTGAGTTCTCTCTTTTCCACAGGTGTCTGTGTACATTCTTCTTGCCCTTTTGCCGATCTTTGCTTTTTTTTTCCCTCGACGTGGGAAGCGTTTCCTGAGGTCGGCCTTCGAGGGTGGACTCCGTATTTTTTGCGAACTCGTTCTTCCCGGTGGATCATTGGAGCAGTCTGGACTATTTCCCTTTTTTCCTGCACCTGATTTTTGTCCCCCTTACGGAAAGACTCTTCGTCCACCTCGCGGGTCATAAAGAATGTCTTAAATCTATTCCCTAGGACAGAATTACCCCAGGTCGGCGAACCAAGAAGGCACGGCCACCCACACTAACTATGAGCCGGCTCCTTTCATTAATCATACAGTGGCGATTGGTTCTAAATCTAACAGAGTCCGTTCCTCCATAGTCTACCTGAAAGGAAACTTTTTCTCCTTCTCCCTCTCTTTTGACGTCGCTTGTTTGGGGGTTTGGGGGTGGTTGGGGGGTTGGGGGGGGGTTTAACATGTCTTTCTCTTTCTGCTCGTCTTTCTTGGCATTTTTCCCCAGAAGATTTCCCTCTGTGGCTTTTCCAGTGAGGTTTTTTTCTTGGTAGGGGCGGGACCTACACAAGGTCTTTGTCACTCGCTTTGCTTAACGTTTCTTTCCTTGACTCTGGCCTGCCGACCCTACTTTCCCTTTACCAATGCTTCACCCAGCAAGGATTCCTCTTTTCCTCTGCGCGTTTTTTTTTTACGGAGGCGCCGGATTTTACCAACTCCTCCCTTTCGCGCCCACCGCTTCTTTATTTTCCTTCATTTCAGGCCTTTGAGGAATCCTGGTGACGGTGAGATTCCTTCCCCCTCGCACCCCCCCCCAATTTCTTTTGGTTCTTTGGGTTACCATTCATCACCTTCCCCTTCTTTTTTGTTTTCCCTGTCCCCTCTTTTAGCGATAGGAGTACCATCCGCGTTTTTCCAAGTAGTGTGTTGGTCCTTTCCCCTTTTCGTCCGTGATCACAGTCCGTTTCTGCCTATGACAGAGACTTTACGGCCTTTCCTCCCTTACTAGATGCCGCTTCTCCCAACTTCACCTCCTACGTTCCTCGCGCTGTCACGCTTTCGGACACCCCTCCTCCTAGTCACCTCCCGCTGAAGTGGAAATCAGGACACCCCCCCTGTTGCAGACATTTCCCTTCTTTAACAGCTGTTTAGACGAAGGAAATGAATTTTCCCTCGTTCTTGTCGCTTCCCTTTTGTCTCGAACTCATTCTCCCAAACTTCCTTTTTTGCCTGGTCCATTTTTTGTAATTGCTGAGAAATTTCCTTTCCCCTTTTCCCACGTCCTCCTCTCTTCCTGGATCCCTCTCCTTCTCCCTTCCTTTGTTGAATTTTTAGCTATGTGGACGTTGGAGACTAATAATTTTCGTGCCCCCTTTCCATGTCTAAAACCATGGCTTTTCACAGTGCCGTGTTCTCAAGACCCGTTACTTCTTTCTTCGCTCCTTTTATATTCTGGGAGGATCTGCTTCAAGGCTTTGGCCGAGTCTTTCTTCGAGACCACGTTTTTGGTTGGTGAAGGATTTACGTACTTTTTAAGTTTTTTGCAGGATTTTTTTTCCACGATTTAGGGCGCTTTCCGTGATTTTATTTCCCTGGAGGATTCAGTTGGAGAAGTGGGCTTTCCTCCTCCCCTTCCTTGGTGTTCCTCTCGGCTCCCTCCTCCTTTTTTTCATCCTTCCTCCCTCCTGACGAAAAATCTTGTCCCCCACGTTCCCCTGGTTTTCCGATGCTCAAAAGAGATGGGGGACGTTCCCCTCGATACCCCCTCCCCCCTTAGGGTCTTTTTTTTCTTTCCCCAAAATTGTACACCCTTCCCTCCTTTTCTTGGTGTCAGGGGGATTTCTTCTTCTTCCCCCCCCGTTTTCCCCCCTCTGACGAAGCCTATGGAGGGAAGAGTTTTTTTCCCTCTTCGTTGTCTTTCTTCCCAGTAGGTCTGTGACTTTTTCCCCTCCCCCCGTGAGAAGAATTTCCTACTCTTTTCAACCTCGAATCACGTCTGGGGTTGAGTTGCACCCCTTTGTTTTTTAACCTCTCACTGTTTGGTGCTTGACTGCTTTCCCGCTTCAGTCACCGGTAGCCGCTAGGAGTAAAACCTTACTTGGATGGTTTTTTTTTTCGACCCCTTCTCCGTCCAGACACCGTATCGATCGGGCTCTTTCCGAAGAAGTTTAATTGTCATTGGTGTTTTTCATGCTGGTTCGACTAATATTTAGTAGAAAATGAGTTTCTTCCCAGCTTAGGCGCTCTCCGTACAGTTCTTTCTGGATGATCCCTCTCCTTTCTTCCGCCTGTGACCACCCTCTCCCGTGATCTGATTGTGCCCTTCTTCGGTCAAGAGGTAGTTTTCCATCCCCCTTTTTTGGATCCATTTTTTTAAGATTCTTTGTAGCGTATGCCGGTGCGATTTTTTAGCTTCGGTTTTTCTTTTCTTCCTCTGACGGGACCGGTCGAATACCCTACCCTTTCCCTTCTTTTTGCCCCCCTGACTCTTCCTCGTTCTACCCCGTTCTTAGCCCCCTTTTTTCGTTTGTCAGGACAACGCGACTGGCTAGACGCCGACCCCTTTCTTTCGTGAATGAAGATCCCCGCTCTCTCCTCCCTTTCCCGTGGGTCCTTCCCTTTGTTTTTCAACTTAAGACGCGCCAGTACGCTTAGTCCTCCCCTTCCTCAGAAGAGGTTGATAGTTCTGAATCAGCGGTTCTGCCCTCCTCGCGGGGCAAGTTTTTTTGGAAAAAGTGTTTTTCCTGTTTCGTCTCTTTTCCTTTTTGGTTGTTAGCCTTTTTTTTGGTTTTTTTGTTTTTGTTTCATGTCCCCCCCCAGGTGAGGGCCTTTGCTTTTTCGCCGGAGTAGCGCCACGCCTCTAGGGCTCACTCCCATGTACCCTTGCACATCCTTTTCTTTCTTTTCCCCCCCCCTTTTATTTTTTAGTTGAAGGATCTGCTGTTTTGGTTTCCCCCTCGGCGTAACCGCGATGAGGGTTCCCCGATTCTTACTAGCTCCCTCCGGAGTCCCGTTGTTTTTAGAGGAACCCTATGGCCGTTCTTTCCCCCTTTTCGTTGTTGGTTTCTCTTGTCTCCGTTATTTTTGTGACATCTGGTTTACTTCCTCATTTGTCCTGCGCCCGTCCTACCGTTCGCGGTCGCTAAACCGCTTGTGTACGCGCGGGTCCCGTTTTTCCCCGCATAGCCTGGTCATTGCCTGAAGAATGAGGCACCTTAGCCGTTTCTCTGCTTTCTTTCTCCTTTTTCCCCACCTCTTGCGCGGACGGCTTACGCCCCCGCTCCCCCCTGCGGTTCTCCCTCCCGACCGGCCCCCCCTGCCAAAAAAAAAAACCCCAACCCCCCCCCGAATTTTTTTTTTTTAATACCCCAATTTTCCCCTTTCCTTTTCTTCACCGGCCACTCCCCTTTCCCTCCCTTCCCACGTGAGTGGGTTCCCTGCCCTCTTCCTCTGTTACCCCTATACCGCCTTCGTCGCCGGGCCACACCCTGCTCTCAGATTTTTTTTTTTTTTTCCCCTTCTTGCCAAATGTTTCCCAATATTTGGCTTTTCCCAACGGGTAGCTTGCGCGCTCCTTTCTGTGATGTTAGTTCTGAAAAGGATCGATCCTGAGTTGTGTTGCTTCTACGCCAGTCGCTGGGCACAAGCCTTTCGTTGTTTTCTCCCTCAAAGCGTCCCGATTCCTGTTTTTTTTCCCTTTTTTACGGCCTTTTTTTCTTAAGGTGACTCCCCCGTTTTTCCTGGATTTGCGTTCCGACCCCGACAAGACTGGCACAACCAGCTTTTCATCCCCGCTCGTGATGAAGTTTCCCCACTTTCTTTTCCCCCCCACGACGGCCTTGCCCCCCCTCCCCTCTGACCTTTTGGCCGCCTTTTTCCTATCAAGGGCGATGTGTGTTTTTAACTTCCCTTGAAGTTTTTTATTCCTTCCCTTTCTCCCCTGAGGGTTGTAAGACTCGCGCCCTCTTTTATCTCCTCCCCCCTTGATCTCTACCTTTTTTCTTCCTTTTGTTGTCCTGCAAAGCCGACTTCTGGATTCGTTTCTTCCGCAGTCGAGCGTGGTCGTGCCTAGTGACGGGCCTACCACATACGCTTTTTTGGACATGATCTGAGTTCCCTTTCCGTTTTTCTTCTTTTTCCTCCCTTTCTTGAGCTTTTTCAACCACCTTTTGCGTCCAAAGGTTTCTTAGTTGCTCTCCTTAGAAGTGTCTAACATTCCCACCTCCCCTTCGCTCCAACCTCCAGGATTTCTTTTTTTCACGATATTAGGGGCTTTTTGAGACTCTTTTCAGTCTGTGAATCTAATTCCCCAACCCCCCATCGCACAAACGGCTTCTTTTTTTTTCCAAGTGGTTTGTACCCTCTCCTTTTTTGTGTTGAGAGTTTTCAATCTTCCCTTCGGTTCGAGCTCCGATCCTATTTTCCCTCCTTTTCGTGTATGGATGTACGGTTAGTCAAATTTTTGCTCCTCGGCGGTCGCTGCGCGCGGCCGGCCGGATTTATAGTCGTCCCCCTGCCAAGCTCCCCCCCTCTTCCTGTTCTCGGTTAAGAGGAATTCTAATACTGTTTTCCCACCTTCTAATACGACATGTTCTGCTCCCTTTACTCCCCCCCACCCGCACAGGTCCTTCAGAATCTCTACCCGTCGGGTTTCCCCCTTCCTTTTTTTTCCCCTGCAGATACTTTTTTTCCACCTGGATACAGCATTTCTCTCTCATGTACGGTTTTTCCCTTCTCCTAAATAATGTTCCAACGCCTTGGGGTGCGGTTCGGTACGACCTCTTCGTCGGGCCTCAGGACTGACTCTCGGCCTGATCCTTCTCCTAATCCCGTTTTTTGTTTCCTCTCCCTCTCAGCTTTGTTCTTTCTTTCAATCCCTGAACAATGTCGAATGTACACCAGGGCCCCCCCCACAGGGACTGGGGAACCCTTCTTCGATTCCACCAGTGACAGTCAGGGTGATCCTCACGCAGCCTTTCTTTCTCCTTTTGCTGCCTTCTGAACGGCCGTTGACAGCTTTATCGCTTTCTGAGATATTGCTCTTTTCTTTTTTGTCCCGGACCCTTAAGCTCGGCCCCGGTTTCGCTTTCCCTTCTTCTTTCGTTTAGTAGTCTTCCTGCTCTCCTTGACCGCGCTTTTTTACACTTTGTGACGTCGGGCGCTCGACGACTCACATCGGCCGGGCCCTCCGCGTTGCTGCAGCGGCGTCTTGTGATTTTCCTTTTTTTCCCCCGATCCAAGCACCTTCCCCGTTACTTTGACTACTACCGTCTGTCCTAGCACCTGTCCCTGCGCTCCACAGACGGCGGACTGCTGTTTCCCCCAACGTCCCCCCCCCCCCTTCCCCCAAAACCCTCTGTTTTTTTGTTCCGCTTTGTGGTTTTTCCCAATTTTTTTTCACTCTCCCCTTCCCCCCTCTTTCCCCTCCCGAATAAGCTGAGTATGTCGATAAATACTGATCTCAGTCGGAGTTGAGAGCCCCCTTCGAAGCACGCGTTAGGAACTTCTGTGAATCTTCTTTTTTCTTGAGCCTCTTTTTTTTTCCCCCCATTGCAGGGCGTCAGGCCCCGTGCGTGCCCGCTGTTGCAGACTTGTGAAAACCTCCTCGTCTTTTTTTTATTTTTCCGTCCCTTCCTGGCCCGGCACGTCCCACGCGCGATGCGGTCGTTGCCTTAGATTTCCGCATATTAGGCATGAGCGTTTTTATACTCTCGTCCTTCCCTTTTCTTTTTACCACCGATGCGGCGTCCTTGCTTTCTTTCCCCGGTTTTGCCGTAGGATGTCTGGCAGCTGCACGCGGTTTTATTTGTCCCCCCCCAATCTCTTTCCTTGAGTGATGAAGGAGCCTCTCCTCGGTTTTTCATTTTCATCTTTTTGGTTTTATCACAGTTTCACGAGCTTCGGCAAGAGCGATACCGCCGGTTTTCTTCTCTTCTTTTTTTTCGTTTTGGGACCGTCCTCCTCTGGCGTCTTGAGCCTAAGCGCCCGGAATGCCATTCCTCCCCCCCGACTCTTTAACGATGTTTATTTTGTACCCTATCCGTGCTTTCTTAAAACCAAGAGACCTGCTCTCCCACGGCGGGCCCAGTAGCAGAGGCCGCACTTCTCTGTAATTCCCTCTCCCGGTTTCCACCTTCCTTCTTTCCTCCTCCCTTTCTTAGAACGTCCTGATCGTGTGGAACACTCTGGTATAGGTGTGTGACGTCACGTTAAGGTCTCCTTTTTGGAAGTCGGTTGGTGGCCCCTTTTTTCTGACTCCCCTTTCTTTCTGGCAGGAGCCGGGGGATGGTGTTTGTTGGTGTTCGTTGGGGGGCTGGTGCAGGGGGGGCCGGTGAGGTCCCGTGCGTTGGTGCGCCGGTTTGCCGCCGAAGTCCCACAGAGGTAGGGTGCGCAAAGCTTTCCTTTTCCCTTCGTGTCTCATGTGACGCCCTTGGGTCAGTGCTCGTCGTGAGGGGGGGGAGATGTCTTTCGGTTGGGTAGGACATTTTTGTTCTCTTTTTTACAACGCGATGAGGGTTTTTTACGAAACCTAGCGCGACGTTCGTCGACCCCGACGGAGCAATCGGGATAACGATGTTAGCCCCTCCCTTCTCTTTTTCTCCTGTTTTGTTTGAGCTCTCTGGCTTCCCTTCTTTTACCATTTTTTTCCCTCCTCTTGATGTCCTGGTAGAAACCCTTTTCAGCTCTTTTCGTCCGCGGTGTACGCCGGAGGGGCCCCCGGGCACGACAACCTTCTCCTGCAAGGAAGAAGAATCGCAACCGTCGGCCAAGCGCTCACTTTCTTTTTCGGGGACCGGCGGTTTGACCCCCCTCCCTTTCTTGCTTTTTCGTCTTTCTTCTTTCTCCCCCGTTCGTGGAGCCATTAGTGACCTGGCCCCCCAGCCCCCCCCCCCGAACTGCGCCAAACTGCCATCACGAATACGGACTTTCCCCGCCTTCCCCTCCTGGGTATGAAAGGACACGCGGCTTTCTTGGGCTCCCTTTTTTTCTTTGTTCCCTTCTTTTCCCCCCGACCCATGAGTCTCAGTTTGCGCCACGCTATCTGACTTTCGGCGCGGCGGTGTGTGTACCGGCTCGCTTTCTTTTTTTTTCTTTTTTTTTTTTTTTTTTTTTTTTTTTTCTTTTTTTTCTCGGTGGTCGTCTCAACGGCGACTGCAGGGTGCTGCGTGGTCTCTTCACCCAGTCCGCTGGTGGCCCTTAAAAAGACATGTCTCCTTTTTTTCTCCAATTATCCTTCCTTTCTGTGTCTTTTTCCCATGCTCTTTCCTCGTTGCCTCGTCGGCCGAATGTCTTTGCTGGCCCGCCTCCCGAAAGAAGAATGTTCCCCCCCAGCTTGGGACCACCCTCTTTACAAGAATTCCCCCCCGGTCCCCCACCACCAGACGGCGCCCCCTATGCGCATCGCCGTTCCTCAGATAACGGTTCGCCTTTTTTTCCTTAACTACCTTTTCCTAGGCCATTTCCCCCTTTCTCTACCTCGGTCACGGGTACGACTTCGCGCCCGCGGTGTATGGCGCCCCCTTTTGCGACGAAACGTTTGATGTTTTTCTTCTCCTTTCTGAACTACCCCTATGCGCTTTTTTTCCCTGTGCGCCCTTTCTCTTTTTGTTCCAGTTAGTGGACTGTTTAACTACACCATCCGAGTCGTTGTTCACGTCTCGGCTGTTTCTACAGGGTTTCACCCCCTTTGCCTTGTCTCCTCCCACTTCCCTTTTGATTTCTAACAGCCAGGACTTCTTCTGTTCCCTGCGAAGTGGCCGCCTGTCTCAAAGCCGGAGATGAACTTTTTTCTTTCCCCCCCTCACTGTTTCCTTTCTCTGTCTCCGTGAAGTTTGGCCTTGTGAAGAGAGTACTCTAATCCTTCCCCCTTCCACAAAGTCTTGCGTTTGGTTGCCACGTGTCATAGAACTCCCGCCCCCCCAACCATTTTTCTTTTTTTTTGTCGACCCGATTCTTGTGTCCTTTTCCCCCCTATATTTTCTTTCTTCTTCTCTAACATGAAGAGTTTACCCAGTTGGTGGTCTGATGTCGGTGTCGGCGCTGCTCACCCGAGCCGGCTCGCTGCCGTCTGCCCGTGTTGTCAGGTATCTTCCTTCTTTTTTTCCTCCTTCTCCCTCACCCTACGCCCTCGGTTTTTGCAGCAGCGCCTACTTTTGTCGTTCACCCCACCTCGGCACTCCGAGGGAACCACCATTAGGTTGACGCCTCATTTTACTTTGTCAGCAGTTGAGAGAGATTTCCCCGTTTTTCTCCCTGCAAGGCTTCTTTCCTTCTTTACCCCCCTTTCTCTTCGTTTTCTTACCCTCTGTTCCCCTTTTTCCTTGTGGAGTGGCGGTGCCGGGGTCCTTGCGCCCCCCTCTTCGTCGGGCACGGCCCTGAAGATTTTTTCTTCTCTCCTATTTTCTTCCTCCCCCGGTTGTTTTTGATCCTGTTTTTTCTTAATAGGCCCGCTCTGGGACGTTCGTCCCGGAATAATGTCTGAGCAAAGTTTCACCCCCCTGGGAACCTCCCACCTTATGTTGACCCTTTTGTCTCCCTACGTGGACTGACTTTCTTTTGCATCCTTGCTTGCGCCAGGCTCCGATAGAACGTTCCCTTCCCAGTCCAGGTATCCCTCTGAGAAGAAGTTTTTTTCTCCCCTTTTCGTTTTTTTGGGTTGGAAACTTTTCCTTCCTTCCCTTTGTCCTCTCCGTATTTTTTTAATCCCCGATTTCTCGTTGCCGCTACTCCTATGTTCTTTTCTTGGCTTAATTGGGTGCCTCTTGAACCCCGGCCGTTCCTGCCGCGCCGGAAGAGTGCTTCTACCAGTGGCCATCCAACTTCAAAAGATCATGGGTGTCTCCCTTCCCCCCTCGTTTTTTCCTTTTCCCGTTCTTCCACTCCCCGTTCTTTCGGATGGCTTCTTTACCCCAAGTGGCACCCACTCCGTTGTCGATTGGGGTGGTATTCTCGTTTCTTCCACCTTTTTCATGCCTCAGACGAAGAAGTCATCTGGCCTTTTTCCTTTCAGTCCCCTTTCCTTTGTCTTTTCTAAGTTTTCTTTTAAGCCTGCCCCGGCGAGCGTGACAGGAAAGACAGACGTCCTGTTTTTGTTCTCACCCAGTGTTTTCCCGTTGCCCCCTTTCGTTGAGGGTCTTCCCACGCCCCTTCCGGTCGTCGTTGACAACCGCGCGGATTTGTTTGTTCCTCCCCACGAACCCCTTCATCACCCCCCTTCCTCCCTCTCGGGTCACGTTCCTCGCCGGGCGCCTCTTCTTTGGGTGGTCGCATGGCGCAATGGTAGAGTGTCCACACGCTGGCCCGATTTTTTCTTTCCCCCGCTCCTGCTTATCGAACGTTTAGGATTCCCCTCTGTTCGTAGGTGCAGTTGAACCACACTCCGTAGTTTTTTCTTTCTTCCGTTGCTTTACAGAGGAGTTTGGAGTTTTCCCCCTTCCCTTTGGTGGCCGTTTTTGAAGAGCGTAGCGGCCGAGCACTTCCGGGTTGGCGCAAGTGGCTGTTCGGGGAGGTGGACGCGCTCCTCCCTTTTCTGGTGATTTCGAACCGCCCGAACTCGTTGCCGTAAGCGCCTGACACCGACGTCGCGTGTTTCTCCGCCCCCCCCCCTGTTGAAGTGAAACCACATTTCCTTTTCGTCTCCCACATCTTCCCCCCTTCCTTGTTTTTGAAGCCTTTAAGCCGAGAAGCTCCTGCACGGTTTCACACGGCGTATGGACGCGCTGCCCTCCCCGTTGAGAGCGTTTTTTCTTCTAACGGCGAAGTCTGTGGTCCTTTTCTACCAGACGTCCGTTGACTTTTTCCCCTACGCTCTGTTTAAGTAGGTGTTCTCCCCTTTTTTAAGGCTGTTAGCCTGGTTCTTGCCGTAGGGTTGCGCATTTTTGGGTTTTTTTTGGGGGGATGGGTCCTTTTGAGGGATCACCTTTACCGTTGTTTTCCTTATCTCCGACCCTTTCCCCCTCGGGAGTTGTCTAACCGCCGGTCCTATTTTGGGGGGAACTCAAGAGTTCTCCGTCATTTCAGGCATAGTAGTTCGTTTGCCGGTATCTTCCCCTTTTTTTTTCCCGGTCCGGCCGACACCGATTTGGGTCCACCGACGCCGTCCGCTCCCGCGTGACCATGCCGGAGAAATCGTGGACGTAGGTCCCCTCTTTCCCCCCTTACTGATTCTTTGATTCCCTTTTTCCTTTTCCTTTCTTCCTCTTTGTTGGTTTTTCTCTGCTTTCTGGCTCCAAAGTTCACGGTTCGCTACGTTTTCCCCGGTTCTGTCGCGGGACGTGCGCGGTAGTTGACCTACTTCGCGTTTCTCCTTTCTGGTGCCAAAGACACCGACATGACGCACCTATACTTTCCTTCTTAACTTCCCCCCTTCCTCTTTTTTTCCTACTCTATGGTAAAGGGTTACGGCTTCTCGCCCTACCTCTTCGAGTCTTCGGATACGCCGGCGCCCACTTGCGCATCACCGTGACAGCCCCCCCCTAAACCCAACTCCAACCTGCAAACAAGAAGGAACACCTTCTCTCCCATCCTCCTCACTTTAAAACTTTTTCCCCCCCCTCCCCCGTGAACAGTCCGTTGAGGGAGGTTTCCCCAGATGGACGTGCCCATACAGCCTGCCGCCGGTGCGCACAAGCTACGCTTCGCGCGGCGCATGGGAAACTCTTTTTCCCCGTTTTCAAAGTTCTTCTTTCCCTTTGCCCATAGTGCTGGTATTATGTCCCCAAGTCCCTCTCTGGTTGTTGTTGCTCGCGCCAGTGCGTCGTCCTCAACGCCGCGCGGACCTACCTACCCTCCGTACGGCGTCAGTGGTTTTTTGCCCTCCCTTCCAGTTACTTTCTCTTTCCGTCAACCCTTCTTTCGTGGCGACCCCCCCAACGGACCTGACGCCCACGCGCTGGTTACTTTTTCTGCAATACTCTATCCCCCCACTTTCGGTATCACCCCCCCCCCTCCTTCCCTGCACCCCCCCCTCCTCTAGCCGCCCGGCAGCAATAGTGCCCCCTCTTTGTTGTCAACTGAACTAAGTCTGTGTTCCTCTTCCTGCTACTTCCTATCCCTTCAGCCGGAAACCCTTTGTACTTTACCTCGGTGTACGACGCGAATGGCTCGCGGGATGCGAAGACAACGTGTACGCTTTCGCAGGATGCTGCATCCCCTCAGTTCTCCTCTTTTTCGTCCTTTTCTTTTTCTTTCCAGGTGAAATAAACCCCTCCGATTCCGTACAGCGGCCTGAGACGCCGCTTCCGCCCTCCATGCCTTTTGCTGAATGTCAACACCACGGTGTTACTCCCCCCCTTTGCCAAGGAAAGTTCTCGTTTTCCTTTCTTTCCGGGGGAGCCGACTCAACTCGACGGAAACAGACAGGATTTTTTTTTCTTCCTGGCTTCCGGCGGATTCAAGGCTTTTTCGGTTTTACTTTCCTGCAGACTATATGAATTCCCCTTCCCCATTTCCCCCCCGTGATGGCGTTTTTTTCAAACGTAAATCATCCAGCCTCCCCTTCTTCGCGGGGACAACTATGCGCGATCTAGGAGGGCTTTCCCCCCCCCCAAGAGTTGTTTTTCCCCCAGCGGTTTGCTGGAGCGGTTTCGGCACGTGCTCACCAGCGCGGCTGCCTCAGACAAGGAAAGGTCTTCGTCTTTGAGTATGAAACTTCCTCTCCACTTCACCCGCCGGGCTCGCGCAACCCAACGCGGTCGGCCAATACTGCACATTAGGGTCCGCATTTTTCCCCCCCTTCCCCCCCCACTCCTTCCTTCTCGTCATCCCCTTATAAGTTGTTTCCCTTTCCAGCGAGTCCTGAGCCGCACGGCCTGACGCCCTGCAGCGGGTCGACCCGTATGGCGGGGATGCCCATGGGTCTTCGGCCCCCTTATTCGTAGGGCCTTCAACGCTTCTCTCGCTTCCTCCGGTACTCTCTCCTCCTCCTTTTTTCTTCTTTCTCTGATCGAGACTTCTATGCTGAAGTTGAGCCCTTTAAGTTTCGGATAAGGACCCAGGGCCCGACCCAGGACTGGGGACCCGGATCTCTCCTGAAGCACTTTTAGAATAAAGTCCTGCTATCCCAGTCCCTTCCTCTTTTTTACCCCCCTTCTTTTTTTCCCCCCGCCCTTGTAGCGATGATGCGCCTTTATACCCTTTTTGGTTGCCGGAGTTCACTTCAGCTCGGCCGGTCCTTGTTTCCTTAGGTTGTGAAGCAGTTACTTGGAGATATGCTCACCGCGCCGGTTGGATGTTCCTTTTATACTTATTCCTCTTCTAGACCACCGGGCCGGGCGCGCCAAGCGCCTTCCTCTTGGGTGCTTTTTAAAGGTTTTCCGCCGTACAGCCCAGCCCAAACTTTTGTCCACTCTGTTGGGGTCCCCTGATCGCTCAACTAGCTTGGGGGTTCGCGCCGCCCCCTCCCGGCTTTGAGCGGATTGAGTTTAACCCCTGTGCCCCCCAACTCCTCTTTGGTCGATGGTTACGGTTGTTATTTTTTCTTTTTCTTCTTCCGTCCTCTTGGGGCAGCCGCCGCGAAGAAGGACGAACGTTTCATTCGTGGAAGTCTCACCCCTGTCTTTGTTTTCGTCACGCTGATGTTGAATCGGCCCGAACAACCCCGAGGAAACTCCGAAGCCCGTTGGCTGTTGGATAGCCCACTTTTTGTTCGGCCACGGGCAGCGCAGGCCAGAGCCAGCTTTCCCCTTTTGTTTTTCGAGCAGTTTCTCTTGCCACCGAAGTCTTCCTTCTTTTTGGTGTCTTTCCGCGGCCAACCGAGAAACTCTTGACTGACCCTTTCCCGCATGGGGTTTTTTCCGGTGGCCTCTTCGTTTCCCTTCTTGGGACAATGATGTTTGGGCAGAATCCCGGGTGTCGCACATGGGCGTCGTGACAAGTATCTCGAGAGTCGTTCCATTTTGCCGTTCTTTCCGGTCTTATCGGGCACGACGAGTGGAGTTGAACCACACACCGCGTGATCATGATTTGACGGAGGGCGCCCCGCTGGCGTGGAGTTCTTCTTTATTTCCCGCTTTCCCCGTTTGTGCAGAAGACTCGCATGGTCCCTCGCGGTTGGCGCAGTCTTCTTTTCGGGTTACGCCAAGAGTTTTCCTGTCTTCCCCTAACTCCCGTGCCCTACTTCCTTTTTTTTTCTCCCAGATGCCCGGAAGTCTTTCCTGCGTCACGAGCCGGCGTGAAGGCCACCCGCGTTGCTCCAGGCCGTCCATTTTCTTTTTCCTTTTTTGCAGTACGCCCATCCGAGAGAGTAGCCGAATCTTTGTTTTACTGTACCTCTTTTTCCCAGTGCTCCGCGCCGACTTAGATTCACAGCGGCGTATCGGTTTCCCTCAGTCAGCGGTAATGCCCAAGAACTGACAGGTTGCTTCTTGTTTCCCCCTTTGTCTTTCAGTTTCTGTCCTCCTTTTTATTCCCTTCGGGTTGCGAAGTTGTTTTTTTGCTGAGTTTTTTTCTTGGTGAGGGCGCGCGGCGTAGCCGCCTCACGCGCCCACTTATTTGCTCCAACGCCGGTTCCCGGGAACCCCCTTCCCTGTTATTTGGAAGAAGTGTTAGCAGTGAGTACGTCGTTTGCCGGCGATTTGCGTGGGCCGGTGGGGCCACCTCCGGTTACCCTCTCTTTCTGGGTGTCTCAAATCCTCTCACGTTGTTCTATGTCCCCTCTGATTCAATCGGGATTAGAGTCCACTTTAAAAGTTCCCT
>Ga0179593_1276760_pt1 | contig 18051 bp, 12 predicted proteins | sample CZODoug2_1_08_16_FD_185931 | JGI IMG/M metagenome (GOLD analysis project Ga0179593, IMG submission 185931) | Vadose zone soil fungal communities from Angelo Coast Range Reserve, California, USA - CZODoug2_1_08_16fungal (PacBio error correction) | ecosystem: Environmental > Terrestrial > Soil >... | reverse complement strand
ACAAGCGCCCAGCCGCGTTCAACACACCCTCACTGCTGCCGGTCCCGCGCGACATAATCGCGATTTTCCTATGCGCGAACCCCTTATTTTCTTTTTCGTTATATCACCAACCTTTTTTGCAAGGTGACCCATACATTTAGCAAGTTTTGTCTACCAAAGCCGGCGCGCTTCCTTCGCCGCTCAATTTATGATGAACCACCCGGCCCACCCTTTCGTAGATGGGTCTCCCCTCCATTTGCTTAATAGAAGCACGACTCTGACCCGTTCAAGCCTCTTCCGACGTCTCTGATTTTCGAGACCTTTCAGTCCCATTAATCAATACTCCTGGCCCTTCCCTTCTCTCCGCTCTACTGCATTCCCGAGGAAGACCTTCCTTTTTTTCCCAACCCTTCCCATTCTATCAGCTTTTTCTTGTCAACCCCTAATCCCTAAACTCCTGGTTCCAGTTAGCCGGCGCTTGTGACACGCTCCGGTTGGCTAATACGTCACCCCTCTTCCGGTTGTTGTTTCACGGGACCGTCCTCTCTTTCCACATACTTCCTAATATTGTCCCTTAACAAATTCCTTTCTCCGCACCTTGCCATTGGTAAGAGAGTCTATTCCTAGCTTTCTTTTTTCCTCTTTCACCGTCGCAAATAGATGAGGTTCCCCTTAGAGATTTGCGCTTAAGGCCTTCGCCCTGCCTTCCCGCCCCACCGGAGACCCTATTCTTCTCCCGCACCCTCTTTTCATCCTTCCCCCCCCCCTCCTTTTTAGTTGTGATGTCTGAGAATGTTGACTGAGTTTTAATGGGGACGAGCCTGGGGTGCGTTGTGATGGAGAAGGGACGCTTCCAATGCCGACCCGCCGATTGCGCTTCCCCCTCCAAAGTTCATTTCCCTTTTCTCTACGCGCTGACATTTCCAAAAAACGGTAAGTTTGATTGAATTATGCTTTCTAAAGCTTGACTGCAGAGTTTTGGGCCACAATGCTGCTTCTTAGACCTTTCCCCCGGAATCTTGGTTAAGCCACGTTACTGACTTTTCGTCGCGGCATAATTTGCAAATAATAGGCTTTCTATGAGTCCAGACCTCTTATCATCTGATCATTTAGACCGGGAGAGCTCCCCGGATCTTCCTCCCCTCAAAGGGACGGGTCATGGCCCATTTTAGGGCAGCTGCCGTTCACAGTCCCCCCATATCCGGTTTGGATCTCTGTTCCCAAAATTTCCTCATTCCTGTGCGAGGCCTTACCTTCTTTGTTGTCCCCCAAGAACGGCATTGTTTTGGCATGTTTGGCTCATATTTTCCCTCCTGTGCGTTCGCGCGGATCCCCACTCCTACAAGAGTGTTTTTCTCTCTGCTAATGTTTTCTCCCGTCATTTTTTGAACAAGACTTGTGGATACGCCCCCCCAAAGATACGTTTTCTCGCAGCCTCACCCGAATGTCGCGATTTCCTGTCTCCGTGTTTTTTTGACTTTGAGGGACCCGCGGCTGCTTTAGCCGTTTATGATGCCGCACAATAGAAAAGCCATCAATTTCAAGGGTTCTTGCTTCTTTCGTCTTTGCTTCGCCCCCCTTCGCACGATCGGATTCCGCAGTTTCTTCCCTACGTCCGGCTTTACCTGGTTCGATTGGTTCCTCAGTCCTTTAACCCGATTTGTGGACGTTGGATTGACGCGACCGCGCTCCCTTCCGCTCCATTTATGCCGCTTAATTAACCTTTTCTCAGCTCTTTTTGTGCCTGCTCGGACTCTGAGTATGTTGGCGTTTCCACCACCATAAGAGGGTCCCCATGTTTTTCGGGCGTCACCACCCCCCCCCTTTTTCTTCACAATAGTGATTAAAGCTTGTTGCAGCTTCCCCCTTCCCCTCCATCCATTTCCCAGTAGAGCGAGAGGTATAGAATGACCCTGCTGCCAACCTCTTGGACGTTTGTCTTTTTCTTTTAGTTCCTTAACCCATATGAGTAGACTCCCCCCCCTCCCGGCACCCTGCCACGATCCGCACACAAAATCCAGCAGATGCGCATTCAAATTTTAAGATGCATTCCCGATCCGTTTCTTTTTCTCGTCCTCGTTAGTGCTTCCCGGGATGCTGTTACACCGTCCGTCATTCTTTTCCCTCCCGCCAGCAGCAGCTGTTCGCCCCAAAACACTCATATGCGGAATAGTCTAATTCGGCCGTCCCGCTATCCCCTTCTCTCCTCCCGGATGCCCTTTAGATCAGGGTCCCATGCGGCATGATCTGGTCCCTCAAGTCCGGAGAAAAGCTAAGAACTTTTGTGCAGCGTCACCCCTGTGCTTCTTTCCTTTTTTTCGTCTACAGCAAAAATTTCCTCTGCTTTGGGCGTGTCCTGTCGATGATGGCATTATACCTTCCATTGTTGCTTGAACAACCACCACCCTTGAAATCCCGTCACCACCCCAGGAGAACGTTCTTTCGCCCCCAGCGTCCGCCCGCTCCCCGGCCCCTTGGAGATTCCAGGGATCCCTGGCGGGATCCCCTCTCCCGGGCGCGACTCCCCAAGGTTACCGTGCAGGCGTCACGATATCGTTCCCCAGGTTGTTTCCAGTACGCAAAAAGAGTTGAAGAGCCCTGACGGCGCCGATGGATCCCCCACTCTCCCCCTGAAAAATAACGTTGCTACAACTCGGCAGATCTTCCGAATGACAACGTCCGACTTTTGTTCCTCAACCCAACGCTCCTAAACCGTAGATCATCTGCCCGTCCTTGATAAATCCCTAGGTGCCCTGAATGGTCGCCTAGATTTCTTTTCTCCACAGCGTAAGGCGGATGGAGAGAATGAGCACAGGTCCCATAGGCGTTTCCTATCAACAACCGCCCTATTCTATTCCCTCTTTTTTCCCGGTTGAGGTGAATTAGACGCACACAAACGATATGAGTTTATACGATGTATAGAAACAGCTCGTGTCTCCGACGGGAGGCAGTTCTCTAGATTTTCTGGCTCTTTTCTATCGTCTTCCTCACCTCGGGTGGTCCGAAATATGAGAAATCCGGGTTGAACGCCCTCCCATTGGTCCGCGCGTGGACCATTCCTCTTCTCAAACCCCTTGCTTTTAATTTGGCTCTCCATGAAATACGTCGCTCTGACAGATTTCCGGACTACCGCTCCGGGCCACCTGTCGCGAGACCGGAGGCCCCCACCAAAAATTTTAGCGTGCTTTGCCCCCGTCTATAACGACAAATCCTGTATAATTTTTCTTCAATCTGGGTGGATGGAGACGCGTAGAACTTAACCTTCTCCTTTTGACGCCTCTGTGAATAGAATAGGTAAGTCCCGATAGTCTGACTAGCACACCGCTGAATGGCCTACTGCTTGGACCTATTTTGATGTTCCTTGCTCCAGCTCTTGAAGGTCTAATTCATATGGTTTCCCCCGAACCTTTTTCTTTCCGTCGTCAAGAACTCCTTCTCTCGTCAAGCATCCTGTGTTTTCTGAACGTTCTCTTCTTCTGTTGCTTTTCTTCACCAAACTTCTCCCACCACACCATCTCTCCATTTTTGAATCCTTTCTCTCCCCCAGATTATCCCTCATCTTTTGCAGAGCCCGGCGTCAAAAAAGAGAGGCGTAACCCATCAGTCCCCCTCCACCCCTTACCTTTCCTCGACCTTTTCTACCAATTTTATTCAAGATTCAGATCTGACCTCCTAATTTTTTTGTTTTATAAGCTCCCTCGTCGACTGTCCCATTTAAACCCCCCCTCCGTCGGGTAGCTTTACCCCTGTGAGCTCTCTTGAGGCCTTTACCTCCGTTTTTTTCTTTCCACTCCCCCGTAGCGAACCATGATTCTCATATTGATCGACCAGGCTAAGCGAATGCCCTCGATGCTCGTCCCTTTTTTCCTGCGAACCGCCCGCACCGTTTTCTAAACCGCTTCCTCCCCTCATGCTGCGTATCCTCTTATTTTCTCCCTTTACGGCCCCCTTTGAACCCCAGGTTCGACCGATGCGGATTCCCCCTTCGTATTCTTTCGCCTCCTTCCTCAACGGCCGGCCTTTTTGTTTCCCGCGCATCTCTTCACAGCGGTGGTGGACAGGATGAGTGCCCCCAGCGGTACCACCCCGCTGTCTACGCCCCATTTTTTCTTCCCCTCCGTGCTCATAGATCTCAGCGGCCCCGTCGCTTGCTCCCTTCTCCATTGCTTGTCGGTATAGGACTCGCAACTAAACCCTTCCTATCGTCTCCGGTCGCGCTACAGTTCCGCGCGTCGTCGACTGACAGTCCTTCTCTTCTTGTGCACCCGACCCCCATGGCCCCCACACCAGCAAGTGGTTTCGACGCCCTTTCCAACGTTTCCCTTCGCCGTGTGTTCTCTGCATAACAAGTTGGATTGTCCTCCCCCGCCGGTGAGGCAGACGTCTCAGAGTACCCAGAGAGTGGGTGGACATCGCGCCTACGAGGATCCTGAACATCTGGGGTCGAGCAGGGGTGTTTGTCTCTCTTCAGACACTATGCGCTTTTTTTCTCGCTTCTTTCCTACCCGTCCCCGCCGCCCCTTCCTTTCTTAAGGAGACATATCATATGATTGAGAAAAATCATAAAGGGGATGCCTTGCTCATCGGCCTTCTCCTTACTTTTTTGTAGCATTTCTCCGTCCAGTTCGCCTCCTCTCGTCGAGCGGACCTTTTTTCTAACGTTCCCTCATGCCGCGTCTGCTTTTTCATGTGTTAGGATCCCAGCCGGGATGCCGTGTAGGAAAAGAATGGATTAAATGGGCTCCAGTCCAGAAAGGTCGGTTACGATACGGCTCCTTCCGTTCGACAGTCGCATCTGTGGCTTCAGTGTGAAGGCCCCCTCGTTTGTTTAGGTCGCCTTCTATTGTCTGACGGCGGGTCCCCCATGTTAGTTCGCTAACGAGGCGCTGTTCTTCCCCTCCCCCTTTCCGTTCTAGTAAAATCCCTTGGTGGGAACCTTGTTATTTTTTTATGCGCGCGGTCTTTACATTCCATGGGGTTTTTGAGTCTTGGATTTTTAGTTCATTTTGTTCCCGTGAACCCCTTATTGTCAGGCATGCTCGTCCCCCTACCCTAGACCCTCCTCCACGTGTGTGCACTTTTCTTCGCAGCCAGTTTACTATTTTGATTGAGCAAAGTCCTCTCTTTTTTACTGCCGCTGCCCCCCAGCCCACGACTTGCACACAGAGTTTTTTCGGGAGACCATAATGCCCCCTCGATCATGTCCGCCCGCTTCTGGGCCCCTTCAGGGTAGGACCACGGTACGCCGTCTTTGGCACACAGCTTGCACGGAGACGTTCTGTCGATCAAGAGGCCTTTGACGGTTTTTTTTGGCCCCGGCTGCTTCTTCGGGATCCGACGGGTGTTGCCTTCCATCTTCGGTTTTATCTCGCTTTCTTCGGATCAAGACGGAACGGAGCTACTCTTTTCTTCCTGCGTTTCATTTTCCGAGAATCTTTGGGCTGAGACGGGTGGTTGCGGCTCTTTCCTTTGTTCCTTCTTTTTCTTCGGTTTCATCGCGCCCCCTCTCGAAGGAGCGGCTTGTTTCTAGTGGAAAAGACCCTCACGTGATACCTTTATTGCTCTTCCTTTCATTCTTTCGAATATTCGGATCGTTCTGTTTTCCTCTCCCTCCACGACTGTGAAGGTCCAACCTATGTCCCAGTCTATATGCCCTAATTTTGAAGCAGAACATGAGGTTTTCCAACATCTCTCCTGCTCCTCGCGGGCAAAGTCATTAAAGATTGGTCCTGCCCTGGCTTCTAGTCTTTCCAATTTCATCTCTCACTGGCGACCCCAGAACCACGAAACCTGTTATACCCCCTTACTTCTACAACGCGGCCAGGTTATCCGTTGATTCTGGAAAAAAAGCCATTGCCGCATCTTCGTAAGCATCAGCCCTCCCCGGCAATCCGCGATCCCATGATTCCCTTGCATCGACTTCGTGCTACGTCCTCATCCTTCCCACAACCAGCCAAAACCGCGTCCGGCCAAGGGGCGACTTCAGAAATTTTTCCCCTGAGTCTCAACCTGTCGTGGGCTTTTGTTTCTCTCACACCCCGGGCTTGAAGGTTTGAATTTAAGGCCAACCCCCTTCACCCCAAGCCTTCAGAATCGCTGTAGAAGTCTAGCTCCAAGGTTATGTACTTCCACCAAGGTCCCCAACCCATTGGCCTTTTTTCTTTAATGGTCTATACTCCCCCTCCCTGTTCTAGACCGAGTAGTGTTAGACCCCAGATTTTTCTGATCCGACCGGATCCTCGGGGGTTTTATGTTTTCGATGCAGCCATCATTGTCCTGGTTCCCGTTACGATCGCCGAGAGACCTACGAATCCCTCCCCGTTGCATCCATTGTCCAAACCGATCCATATCTCAGATTCTTTTTTTTTTTTTTTTTTGTTAATCATTCCCATGGTGTTTGCCCACGTCGCCGGCTGAACGCGTCATTTGTAGTACCCAAACCCCCTCACCTCGAAAAGTATGAGAAGTTTGGCACTTCGCGAGACTCGCCTTTTGGTCCCGCCCCTAGCTTTTTCCCTGAGTCCACTCCTTAAGCCACTTCTTCTTCCCTCTTCTCTATATCGAGAGTAGAATTAGCTCGGAGGCCTCTGCAGTATTCCAATGCGCGTCGCTCGGTTATGTTTTTTGTGATACTCTCCCGAGGAGACCCCCTATTTCCGCCCATCCTCCATTGGGAACAATCTCTGTTCCCTACCTCCTTGTTGTTAGATCTCTGTGCCCGATGCTTGATGGGGCGAGTCTCTTTTTGTTTTCTCCTTCGTTTGCTTTTGAGGCTGGTCTGACGGTCATTCCTTCACTCCCCCCCCCGGATTTGCCTCGTTCAAGTGGCCGAGCAGAAGCTATCGAATCCTTTTTCGAATCCAATGCCAGTTCTTCCGTCCTTCATTGCGGCAAACTCTTCTGAACGTTTTTTGATGAGTCTTCTCCCCCACGGCTCTTTCCCTTTTCTTTGGTTTAACTACCCAGGACCAGCGTTCCTTTAATTGCAACAACCATTGGGGAATGTATGAGTTTCCTACCCTGAGCTGTCCCTTTTTTTTTGTACTCTGAATTTCGGCGCCCGTTAGTAGTAGAGCCCGCTAACTGTTCCCCAGGCATCCGTCTTTTTCAGATTTTCTGGCAGTTGGCATAAGCATCACTGACCCTCGTCCTGCAACCCCATTTTCAGCATGTTTCGAGGAACCATTAGGATGAGACCCACTCCCCGAAACTGCATTTTTTTTTTTCTGTTTGGCCCCTTTTTCCTCCCTCCTTTTGCCGTTTTTTGTTGGGCTCCCTGAGGAGGACCCTCTGCGCGACGGCTTTTTTCACCTTTGTTTGCAGGTTCCTCCTCAGGCCCCCTCCTGGTTTGCGATCAACCTCCAGAGACGATCCTTTTGCATGAGAGTCCCAGCGTTGCTTGGCCCTTCGTCTTTTGCTGGACCAGAGGCTGAGTTCTCCGTTGACTAACCCTAGGTAAGAAGTTCATCTGGCATGAATCGTTTCGCGCGTATTTTCGTCGTCATTTTCCTTGCTGAATAGAACCCTCTAGTCTGCTTTGAAATATTTTCTGCCTTTTGTGCAATCGTCAATCTGAGGAGAACTGGCGGAGTAAGAATCCTTCTACTCCGTGGGATTGTGGTGGCTCACTTACTTTTCTCTTTGATGTCATTTTTGATTTCCCTGAAGAAACCTGCCCCCGCTCTTTCTTGGTCTTGTCTGCATCGCGCTGAGATATGCGCAAAAAAATAATTGTTGCTGTTCATAGTGCTAGATTCTTACATCGGTTTCCTTCAAGTTGGCTTCCAGACCGTTCATCCCCATCTCCGCCGGCTGGCACGAAGAAATCCGTGAACGAAGCAGCAAAAAGCCCCAGCCTTTTCCCTTTATGGGCGGGTCTTTCCCTTAACCAGGCCTGGTTTTGAGCTGGCTAGATTCTTAGCCACGTCGGCACGTCACCTCTCCCCGCCACCCACCCTCCTTGCTCGCCACTGCTCTCCTTCCCCACAGGGCATTTTCCCTCGTGATAAGCTCCCTATACTTCTCTTGGCGCGCCTCCCGCGGCTCCACCGGATGAGGCATCGTTCAAAGATCCCCGCGACCCTCCCTCCCCCGCGTGTGGCTCCAAAAACCGAAAAGAGTTAATAGCTGCAGCTCGCTTTCACCCCTCCTAGACAAGTTACTCAAGTCTTCCCGGTCTTCTCGATCAGGGGCCCGCCTTTGTATTGATCGGCCCCTGTGTTTTGAAGCTCCCTGTAACTCTCAGTGTCACCAGCTGCTTCTTGTTGCGGTTCGAGCACAAACGAAATTGTTCCACCCTGGCCGAGGTTGGCGCGACGCTCTATTTTGGCGGCTCCTTCTTCCCTCTTTCTTCTCATCCAACCTCTACCGCGCACACCCCCCCATTTTCAATTACGAATACCTCGCCCCTCATAGTCTAACGGCCCTTGCCCCTCTCCAGACTCGACCTAACTTTCTTTATCCCCCCCCCTCTCCGCTCAGCGTCAAGAAACAAGTTACACTTTTTCACGCCTTACTTCTCCCTCCTACCCACTGCTCTGGGTCCCTAACCAAATGATCGGCGTCCACTGGCGGACCGCCATGTCTCCCTCTTTTCCTTTTTACCCTTCCGCGATTTGACTCTTCCCTGACCCGTCAACCTTGCATGGTCTTTGTTCCCCCCCCACCCTATAGTCTCCCATGCCTCTGAACCTTCCATGTTGATAAAAAAGATTGGCGCAGACGTCTTCGCTTTTCGTCGGGTGCGACGTTTTACCCAACTTCGGCAGCAGCTTGTAGGCCCCTCCTTTTGAGCCCGCAAGCATCAATCGAATCTGAGGAGATTTTGTTATGAATGTTCACCTACTGCACACGATCTGATGATTTTATCCTTTGCGCGAAAGATCTCACTTTCTCGATCACCGTCTATCAGTTAAGCGTGTCCCAACGCTTTGCTATCGTCTACATCCTTCCCTCAAGATGTTTTCGACAAATTTTGCCTGTTTGTCCCCCTCCTACCGCCAACCTAGGCATAGCCCTGCTTGTGTCCCCCACCCATTGTTAGGCAAAAATTTTGGTCTTTTCCTGTTCTCTAACACGAGTTGCACCCCAAAGATTCCTCTCTCTCTTCCGTCTCCCCCTCGCGGCAAATGGAGCCATACTTACGCACCACCCCCCCCCCCTATCCTGTATTGAGATTAAACGCCAGCCAATTTGTGCGAGTATCAACGCGCCGGTTGAGCGACCTGCCTCCGCATCTTCCCTCTCAACTCTGGACGGCTGTGCTACTATCCGCCTCTTTAACGAATCGTTCTATGACGCGCACCACTGCTTCAATGACCGATCACTGACCCAGCTCTCCTTTGATGCTCCCCTCCTCTTTACTTACATTTGAAGGACCCTTGATCTGGTAGACCCCTTTTTCCTTCCTTCCACCGCCCCTCCCGGTCCCCAGAGCCAGATCCTTTTTAATTCCCCTTTTTTTCTGAAGTCGGCGGAGCCAGGTTCGTTCGAGCCAAACACTTTCTGCTCCGTTCCGGCGACTTGCTCGTTTCAGTTGTTAATTTTTACTGAGCTTCCCCCGCGTTGCTCCTTCCACTCACCAAAACCCCGGCAGGATCCCAGGATTTTATTGCCCCCACCCCGAAGGCCGCGATCGTTGGCGACCCACAATATCGAGCAGCGATTCCTCATTTGTCTCTTTCATCTCCTCCTTTGTTTTTGTTCTCCTTCGATCTCGTAGAAGAGCATTAGGCTGCCTGCGGACCTTTTTTTTCCGTTGGTAGCGCAAAATACATTTCATTACCCCACCCGCGTGGTTTGTGACGAGTCCAGCTCACCCCTTGCTTTCGTATTCCTTCTAGTTAAGATCCAGAGACGCTGATGCCTCTCTTGAGTTGTTTTTTAGGGTCGACCTTCACTGCTTCCGCCCCCTCCGTTCTCCGAAAACCGAGCTTCCCCCGCTGCTTTTCTTTCCCTCGTTGGGTTGATCCGTTAAGGGACGACCCCCTTGTTTCGACCAGGATTCTTCTCCTGCGATTTTAGTCCATCTCGTTAATCAAACTGCTTTTCCTCCTCTCTTCCATCCGGAGGTGGCGAAAGACTTTGAAATGATTGCGTACACGCATTCTATATTCACCCGGTAGTACTCGAAGTTGCGAACTTTCGGTCGCGGTCCCGGTCGTCTGCCGTCGCTTTCAATGAGAATTTTATATCGACACAGCCCCTCCCACCCGTTTCCGAGGTTTTGAGTTTTTAGAATCTGTTCCCTTGTTTAGTGTGCCGCTCCCCCGCCTCTGGTCGCATCGTCGGCTCGGTAGGGTAGCACCTGCCCCTGACCTCGCCAGGCACCAACCCCCGCCCATTTTGTTTCAGCCAGTGGATAGGATTCCGACATTCCGCGCCCGGTTGCTTGTTCGCTTCTTCCCCCCCGTGCTTGGCGCACGGTGATGCGCCCCCTCAATTGTTCTGACTCTCTCCTCTCCCCATCTGGGCCCCACCCTTCTCCCTTCTGCTCCCAATAGTGCGCTGTAGCGCTTACCCGTGCTCTCACCTGGATCAGACCACTGTATTCCATTTTTGTTCCTTGCAGCCGTGTCCCTAGGGTTCCTCCTGCGCCAACCAGCTGTCTACGCGCGGACCCCCTATGGGGGCGCGGTTCCTCATTCCAATTTCCGGCCAGTTGACGCCGATTGGCTCCCTCGTGATCGTTCAGTTGTGATTTCTTTTTTTTAGTTTCTCTCTCGGTTTGCGACCCCAGCGCTCACACACGGACGTTTACATCCGAGACGGCCTGTCTTGTTGTTCATTTTCTTTTCGAGAACCTATCACCTCTTCGCCAGTAGCTGTGTGGTGTTTGATCCGCTGCTGCCCAGAGCGACCCGATTTTTTTTGGTGTTCTTGGCCGTTGCCCCAGCCTTCTGACGGAGTTCGTTTCGATCTCTCACGTCGTCAGCACCTAGTCAGTCGGGAGAATCTGGTTGGTTTTGTAGGGACCCTTCAGCCCCGGTTCCTTTTCTGATTCTTTGGCCGCCAGCAGGTGTGTTTTATTATGACGGTCGTCTGTGCGCCCCCGCCATTCCCGGGGTCTAGTCACGGCAGGGTCTGAGCAGGGCCAGTCGATCCGGTGGCGAGTTTGAGTCTGGTTTCCTGTAGTATTCCCTTTTTGGTATCCTGGGCTTTTCCGATAGATTTGTCCACACTCGAAAATCCGTTAGTAAGATTTTGTGACGCAATCGCCACGCCCCTCCCCCCCCTCCTGCCCTTTTTTCCACATCTGTATTTTAAGCTGGGATGACTGCATGCCCCACCTTCTCTGGACCCGTGATTTTTTTTCTGCGTCCCAAGATGCGAAGGCGTGTGATCATGCCTTCTTGGAAAGTCCCGGCTCCATCTCCTTGCCTTGAAGCAAAAGCTGGGCCGGCGGTTCTTGTAGAGCTCCTCCCTTTTTCTGCATTACCTGTTTTTTGGCTGCCCCGGATGCTTCCGAGTTTCTCATGAAAGGTTTGTCCACCGCTTCCCGACCTACCTTTTCGCAGCGCTTTCCTCGTGCCAATCTTGCCCTTCTACGTCGTTTTTGCTTCTGCTGACAGAAATTTTCTTCGGACTGAGGGCGATTCCCCGTTGTGGGTATGTGACGGTGCGAGCTTTTCTTCAGAATACTCGGAGAAAGCCTCGAGGGGTCCGACCCTCCCCCATACAAACCCCGGATCAAGTCCTTTGTTCGCTTCATGTGCCCTTTCCGTTCTGTGATATAGCGCCCCCCGTCAGAGACTTGCCCTTTGTTGGGCTAAGCCACGGGACTTTTGAACGGACACTTGGTAACCCTCGTACTTCTGACCGAAGTGACTCGCCCACCATGCCTTGTGGTATTCGGGCCAACCAGCTCTATCGCAATGCACCCTCGAACTTGTGTTTCAATGCGGATTTCTGTCGGCGGTCAGCAATTGTAACTCCGTTGATCACCAGGCTCCTTAATTCTCCCCCCCCCACGCTGACCCCCTTCTTTTACCAGAAAATCAGCCCGGCCCCCCCTCTTTTACTGCCACAAAAGTCCCTGGAGCCTTACGGAGTCACCTCGATTTTAGATATGAAATTGGCCAATCCGCGCTCCCCTCTCAAGGCCATCGGACTCGCGTTGTTGCCTCAGCCTGGAAGCGACCTCCAGCGCTGGTACAACCCTACCGCTGAGCCGTCCAATCGCGCCATTCGATAGAATTGTGCATCTCGGTCGTGCGTGGCGTTCTCACCACGGTTTTGTCCCTGAAGGAGCAATAGCAAAACCTTTAAGCCGGCGCCCGCGGCTGGCTCAGTTTCAATTCGCTTGTGTGACCGTGCCCACCCCCGGGCCACCCCCCATGGTTGTTTGTTCATACTAAATTGGCTCCCCCCCCCTTTACACCATCTCCTTAAAATTGCTTCCATCCGATCCTTTCCGGATATGAGTTTTGATCGTGAACTGCCTTCCTTATGATTCAGACAGTAATTGACTTCCGGAGGCTCTTGCTTTCTCACTTTCTCCCCCCCGCCCCCTTTAAATTTGATTTAAAGATCCCGAAGAGACTTACTTCATTCCCCATATCGTGCCCCAGTCGCCGCGTGCATTCTTTTGGCGTTTCCCACCCATCACCGGGCAAGATAGTTGAAGTGGGGTCCTTCCTGAAGCAATGAACTTTAACAACTACGGTTTCTGCCCCTCTCAATTCCGTATCCCCCATTGCTGTGATTTCTAGTATATATAGATTATACCGCTTCCCCCGGCGCCGCTTGAAAGCTCCTTCGGTGACTTGTTTCCCCCTTTCCGGCGTCGAGCGCTCTGGTCACTTTTCCCTGTATGAATACCTGCACCAAGACCCCGACCACCCAAATGATACCAGTCGCATCGGGCACCTTATATGTTACCCTAAACTCGTGTTGTGTTGACTACCATTTGTGGGGACTCGATCTGGGTCGCTGTTTGTTCTGTTCCCTGGCTCAGAAAGGACCCAGACTCTTCTGAATTGAATTCCCATAGTCTTCAAGTTAGTTCCCGCATCGCTCTATCTTCTCGAGCGCGCTGCCGTTGCCACAGTAAGTGTTTGCAGACCAGATGATCCAAGGCCCACCCGTATTTTGGCCCAGGAGGTCATCCTTTGAAAACCAAGGAGCCTAGTTACATGTCTTTGGGGGTCCGCCACCGGTAAGTTCGCTTCTTGACCTCATATTTGTCCTCTGATTCACCCGAACCTCTGATATCGATAAGGTTTGGTCGCCTGGCCTGGCGGAGAGAGGAGACTAGTAGTCCTTCCCGCCGACCGGGCCCCGTCAAATTCCTCGCTTTCTTAAGATTCCAGGTAACCCCAGCTAGGTTGCTATTTCCTCCATTTTTACTTTCATTCCCCCTTTGCGGCCGAAATTGAGGTATGTACCTACCCTCCCCCTTTGTTGGACTTGGTTTCCCGGCATCATCCCGCTGAGCGGGAGTTTCGCCTCTCGAAGTTCTTTTTATCCTATGGTTATCAGATGGAACAATGTGCGGGGTAGCCCCCGTCCAGATCAGTTTCCTGCGCTCTGCGACCCAAGGACGATGCGCCTGATGAGGGGCCAGCCTCTGCGGTCGGGGTTTTCACCAGCTGAGTTTAGGATTGCTTATTTCAATTTGCCCCCCAAAATCCATTCGATTGGCCTTTACGAGGGGCTCGGCTGGTCCTAGATGAGGATCCAATTGACCTGCCTCCCCCTTTCTTTCCATGGACTTTTGGGCAATCGCAATAGGCCTTCTACCTGTAGGAAATTGTCTATTTAACCTTTGTGGTCAGCGTGGTGGCGAATTCTCGGTGGACCTACAAGTTGCCCCCCCGCCGACTCCGCCACGCTTGCAGTCCCAGGAGAAGTTTGATGGTTTTGTTATGTGATTTCCTCCGCTGCGAGCTTTTTTAGTCACCACCCGGAGTCCTGGACTTTTTCGGCAACTATGGCTTGCGGGGCAGGGTTCATGACAGTCTTGCGCCAGAAGTGACAGTACAGTTTCGCGGGCGCTTCCTCCCTGTTTCTGCCACAGAAGAGAGAAATCCGGTTGTTATGGGCCTTTGTTTCTTACCCCGCACGTCCGAGTCTTTGTGCTTCGTCTGTCCCCTTAATTTTCTTTCCACGCTAGGCCCTTCACGATCCGCCAAAGAGCCTAAGCGTCAAAACTCGCAGCCGGCTCTCGCCCGTCATCCTGGTATTTAGAGCCGCCGCGATTCCACCGGGAAAGCAGTGTGAAAAAAATGCAGTAATGATCGAGGGTGCCTCCCCCCCCCACCGTCATATCGTGCCTCTGCGATCGCATTCAGAGATACCTTTTGCTCCGTCCAGAGGTCTTGGCCTGTCTTCCTAGATAGTAAAGGGCGTTCCTCCTCAGGCTTTTTTACGTCACCTTCCCCTTTCACCAGATGCTTGAAGCGTCACCTCTCATCTGGGTTCAGATTGCCCCCCCTAAAATTGTTCCACCATTTCCGGCTTTTTGCGTTGTCTATTTTTCGTCGATCTCCGAACGATTTTTCAGTGTGGTTTTTCAAACCCACATCTATCGCACCTCCACGCTCACACCCACTGGAAATACCCTCTAGCCTAGTCTCCCCCTTCTTGATCTCCCCGTTCCCCCCCCCTGCCGTTACTATACCCTACTGGAGGGGATCCCTGAATCGGGGACCTTATGTCTTCAATCCATCGACCTGAAACGCGCTGGGTCCCTATCCCACCTTCGACTTCTAGTAGGGATCAGACGTAATCTACGGTCTACTCCTCTTGAAGTTGTGACGGTCCTTGGGACCGGGCCTACAACAACGCTAGTTTCGAATCCTACTCTTGACTGGGAAGAAGGCTCCTCCCCTCCGCTTTCCCCGCCTTTCGCCTTCGGCACGATTTATAAAAGACCTCAGACGAGTCGCCTTCTCCTTCTCTCCGTGGCGCACTCCATCAATCCGAGCAGCCTAGCAGGCGTGTTCCTGTCGGGAAGTTTGGACGGCTATTCCTCACAACCCTCCCCTATTGCTAGGTGGAAAGCGATCCCCCATGCGCCATGGACCCTGTGACCGTGGTCAGAGATAATACCACCCGTCGCTTCCCTTCTTTTAAATCCCATTTTGTTCCATCGATGTCAGGCCTTTTTGTCACTTTCCGAGGGCGAGTCTGTTTTTTCTTACCTATTTCCTTCCAACATGGCTTTTTTAATTGCCTTCATGTGGTCCCCCCTACGAGCCGCCGTTACAGATTCTTTTTCATACGATTACACTGTCCATCGACTGCTTTTCCCCCCCCCAAACCCACCTAGCGACTTTCCCAGCGTAGTTCTACACGACCCGCAATGGGAGACTTCCGCAATGACGGCTGTTTAGTTCCGATTCAACCGTCGTGGAACTTGAATATAGACCTCCCTCCGCCGAGAGTGACCCCCCTTTCATCTTCGAGACCTCTCCACCACCGCGTGCTTACCGCTCTTCAATGCCCCCTTCTCCAGGTGATGTCCTCAGATCTGCGAATCTTAGGATCCGTTCCAATTTTTTTTTTTTTTTCCCCTTCTTTCCCTTTTCTTACCGCAATCCCCTCTTTTTCCCCCAGGAGATAAGCTTCCGGTTTCCCCCCCGTTTTCAAGAGGAGGACTCAGGTGCTTTTTTCCCCCCCCCCAAAAACTTGGCGAATCCCAACTCAGAGTACTAGGATCCCCAGACCAATATTTCTATTCTCAAGCATTGGTGCGCGGAGTTGCGTAACCCCACCACCCGCGCGCGGCGGTTGACATAATGTTCGCTCACCGCACCACACAAAGGAAAAGTCCTAGAAGAGGGAGAAAATGTGTGCATACGCTTCGACGATGCTCGGACCCCGTCTCTTCAGTTGTGTTTTTTTTTTGGAGATCGAGAATAGAGCCTCCTCAGCCTCACTCATTTCGCCACCGCTTCGCGCGGCCTTTTTCCTGGTGGCTGGTGCGGAAACTGGTTCCCCCCTCCCCCTCCCCTCCACGGTTTTTTTGGTGACCGGCCAGAGCCCTTGTGAGATTTGAGGAGAAACCGTCCCCCGCCAGAATTCCTCCTTGTTGGTGAGCCCGGGACGCGGCGTCACAGGTCCCCGTTTTCCCCTGCAAACATTGGGAAACCCATGATGCGTTTTCATGAGCTTGGATGCTCCACGGGAAATTAACCCTTGGTTGCGACCAGAGGTGATGATCTCCTGCCACTCTGCTTCCAGCTTGTTGAATAGGGCTTAAAGGCATCTTGCGTTTTAAGCCCGATCTTTCCCCCATGACCGCGGTTCGGGGCGATGTAAGAAGATTGGGGGTGGTTTGTTTTTGGTGTGTTGAAGGCTCTGTCGCCCCCCTTGTCTAATTCCATCTCTTCCCGCTCATTGTTGCGAATCGATTCGAGAGGTCGTCGCCACTCCCAGTGGACCTCTCCCCTTTGTTTTTTATTAGACTATTCCGGCCTAACCGTCCTTTCGGTTTTTCGTCCGCCCCCAGTTCTCCTGACTTTTAGCGAGTAGTCACTCCCCCGTCTCTTTGCTCGTATTTGAGCCGCCACCATAGGATTCGCCCCCTGACAAACCCGTCAATTGAACCATAACCTCGCTGGTCCTCCCGTTGCTTTGTTTCTGCGCTGCCCTGCGGCTCCCTAATTAGCCCGGCACGCTGAGGTCGACGATACCTCGCCAGAGCGCTTGTTATTAGTCCTCTAACGCCCCCCGGTCTTGTTCATTCAGCCGCTCGGGCTGCCCTAAATTCTCATCATCATATATGTTTGCTTCCTCTTTGCACCCGTCCCATGTCCCCGCAAAACCACGCCGTCCTATGATTTGCTACACTTCGTTCTCACGACGTCTCCTGTCTTCCCCCCCACTAGACACTTACTTGCCCACTTGTGCACCCTATCGTCAAGCTCATACCGCAGGTCTAGACATCGCTTCGGGTCTTCTTCTTTTCTTCCGCTTTTTGCTGCTATCTTAGCGCGGTTTTTTTTGGCTTCGGGCACCACCTTCCTTCCCGCCAAGATTGTCTTGGACCCCCCGGCACCCTGTGATCTGCCTAAACGTCTCTCTCTCTTGTTCCAGTCGTTGTTAGTCGGCCGTTCGTGAATGTTCTTAGTGATTTTAGAAGAAATAGGGTTTTGTCGGGTCGCACTTTTTCCTTTCACTGTATTCTTGTCATGCCAGCGAAGGCCCGGTAACTGTTGTACGAGCGCTGTGATCCCCCTCCATTTCCGGTCATCTAGTACATTATGGGAAGTTTGCGATGTCTCAAGTTCCCGTGGAGAAGTATGGGTTATCCCATACCGTGTTAATAGTTCTCGTTCCCTGGGCGGTGGTTGCGGTGGTCCGCCGAGGTGTGTTTCAACCATACGTACCCCGAGTTCCGATCTTCCTCGACCTGCCACGCCACCTACCTGTGGCATGTTGCTACGTCCACAAAGCCCTCCCAGAGCTTGTCTTTTAACGCCATTCACATCCCTGATCTTGAGGCGTCTTTCGCAGTAACAACCGCTCGGCGATCGCCCTCCCTTTCTTTCCCCTGAGATGAAGACCTTCCTCGGGAGAATGTCTTGAGCTGGAGTTCGGGTCGTCGCTGCTGTTGTCACCGCAGGATGTTTCCGGTCCCAGGTCCGGTTTTCTGGCACTGATATGAATTCTTCTGGCTCATGCAACTTCTTTCCTCTTAACTGCCCCCGGTTGGACGCGTTTTTTCTCTAGGCCTATGCAGCGGACATCTCAGTCAGATCTTGCTTCTTCCCAGCCATGATGGAGATATGAGCTTAGAGTCCCTTTTTGCGGATTTTTGTCTATCGTGCACACCCCTTTTCACTCTCGTGGTGATCCCCAGGAAGAAGCTCGAGGCAGCACATAACGACGCCTTATGTTAATTTTTGCCCCCAGCACCCTCCAACAACGTCAATTCTTGTTTCTTCTGTTACCGAGGTCCGTTCGCCGGGCCTCCTCTCCTGTCTGCACTGGGTATGGCCCCAGAACGTATTTTCCTTTAAAGCGCCAAACCTCCACCTCATCCATTTTTCTCACGGACCTCTCAACAATGCCCCTTTTTTTTTGGCCTCCAACAGCCTCTCATGATCGAGAAGCAACTCCCACGAA
>Ga0179593_1329132_pt1 | contig 18052 bp, 28 predicted proteins | sample CZODoug2_1_08_16_FD_185931 | JGI IMG/M metagenome (GOLD analysis project Ga0179593, IMG submission 185931) | Vadose zone soil fungal communities from Angelo Coast Range Reserve, California, USA - CZODoug2_1_08_16fungal (PacBio error correction) | ecosystem: Environmental > Terrestrial > Soil >... | reverse complement strand
CCTCCTGTCTGTGAACCAACCCCCCTCCCACTGAATTTTGTTTTGCTGCCCCCAAACATCCCGGCACTTAATGTTCCCTCCTTTTTTTCCCCGTCTTCCCCTTGCCCACCCCCTGATTCCAAGGAGGAAGACTAACCCCTCCACCATTTGATTGGCGGCCCCCTTGTTTTTTTCGACTCTTATCCCGGTCCTTTTTATCCCTTTTTCTCCTGCCAGATGGCGGGTTACCCTGTTTCCCCCCCCTCCCAGTTTAACTCCCTCTTTTCCTTTTTTGACGCCTCTTGCTCTCATCCCCAGCCGTTGCTTATTTTTATTTTCACTTTTTTTTATTCCTTAGTCTGCGGGAAAGGTTCAATCCACCCCCCCTCTTTTGGCTCTACTTTTTTTTCTTTCCGTTTGGACGCCCTCTTTTCCTTTGACACCCATTCCCCCGCCTTTCATTCCGAACTTCTCCTACGTCGGTTCTCCCCTCGATGACGACCCTCTTTAGTTTTTTTCCCATTTTTTTTCCCCCCTCATAGTTCTACATATCCCGCTCTCGGTTTACTCTTTCTTTTTCCCAGTAGTCTTTCGTGTTTCTTTTTTTACCCCTTTTTATAAACGCCAAGGGTGGAGAAGGAGTCCATTTTTTCCCCCCTCCTTCCCCCTCCAAACACCTGTGGGTAGTTCGAATAAGAATTTTTTGTTTTTTTTCTTTTTTTGTTTTGAGCACCAACTCCCCTTTTTTTTCCGACCATTCAGGATCACTATCCCTCCGCTCACAACCGCAACGGCTTGAGTTTTCCGATTTTCAATTTTATTCCCCCCCCCAGAGTCCTAACAATAGTGAGCTTTCTTTCTTCCCCCCCCCGGGGTTTTAAAAGTCCCAGGTTCTTTTTTTTTCCTTTTTCTTCTTTACACTGTCATACGTTGCCCTTACTTAGATTTTCTTCCTTCTTCCGCTCCACTGAGAATTCCCCCCCTCTTCCCCCTTTTTCTTGATACATCATTGTTACGTTGCTCTTCTTGGCCACTTTTTTTCCCCCTTCCCCTTCCTCTCCAGGCAAAGGACAATTGTTGCTGAACATTTTTTTTGTCTGCTCCTTCCCCTTCCCTTTCCCACCTTTCCCCCCCTCCTGGCAATGGCTGCGTTCCCCCCCTTGAAACCTCAGTCTTGGCGGTGACTCCCTTCAGGCCCCTTTTCCTTAGCACCAATAGGACACTACATCTCCGGCGTCTCCGGCGTGATTTTCAGTCAGTCCGGTGGTGGGAGAGCCTTCTTCTTTTGGTTTTGTTGGTGCTTTTTCATCTCCTTCTGCAATACTAGATTGGGTTTCCTCCAGCCTTGGTTCCACCCAATGTTGCTTTTGTGACACAGTTTTCTTTCTAGCTCGGCGTCCCTCCTGAACCCCCATTCTTTTCCCCTCCCTGATATCAGATCAATCCAAGATTGCCAGTTGGGACGTACGAGACGTGTTTGGCCTTTCCCCCCCTTTTTAATACCCGTCGTTCTGAACTCCTCGTCCGTTTCACTTCCGGTCCATGCCTGACAGCTTTCTAGTCGTCCTTTTCCGATAAGTGACCCGCCCTTACTTCGGCGTGCCCTCCTTTAACCCAACTTTTCCCCCCTTTTGTCGCCCCCCCCCTTTTTATATACCCTCCCTGCATCTGTCCCCCTCGACGCCTTCCCAGTTAGTGGCTTTTGTTACCCCCCGGCCCCCCAATCTCGACTCTTCATGCTTTGCCTTTCCCCAAGAACTGGATCAACCTCCGCCTCCCTCCTTTTAAAAACTCGGTCTTAAAGTCTTTTCTCCCCTCACTTTCCCCTTTTGCTTTACTCCTTTTCCTGATCTTCCCCCTTCCGTTGACATTGTGTAGAAATAGCCGTTGGCTGAGCTTTGTTTTTTTCCCAGGTTGCGAGATAGTAGAGGATGATGCTGAATTTTGCGCGTTTTCGGTTTCCTCCCAGGCCACCCCCGTATTCCCTTTGTTAAACTTTCTTAGAGGGTCGCCCCGAAGCTCCTCCCCCCCGGTGCTAACTTTTGTCTCTCTTTTTTTCAACCTTTTTTCTTCCTGAAGTTATCTCCCCCCCTTGGGTCTAACCTGAGTCCATGCTTCTTACGACCCCCAACAGCATCAGACGATGACCTCGCACTTTTTTTTTTCTTGTTCCCCCCCTTTATCCGCCGTAAACAGCCTTTTGCCCTTTCCTCTGTAGAAGCGATGTCTGTGAATTTTCTCTCTTCTTCCCACCTAACCAGATTCCCCCCAAAATCGCTGCTTAATGTTCCCATAATTCTTCCGTTTTCCTTTTTTGTGACTGACGAATTCTGCAACTTCCTTTTCCACCGTACACCCTTTTTTTTGATTGCAAAGTGGTTCCCCCTTCCTTGTTTTATGGCTCTTCCTTTCCCCTCCTTATTTCAAAGAACCCCCCCACCGCCCTGGCAGTCAGTCCAAACTTTTTCTTTTTTCAGAATCCCTAGGTTATCACGCGTGGATTCGTTTTTCCTTCCGCCAACCTTTCCCTTTTTTGGATCCTGTTGCAAATTGAACCTCCCTTTTACCCTTGTGGTGTCTTTGTGACCATTTTTCCCCTTCTTGTTAACCTTACCAGTTGCCCTCACCTTTCCCCTATGCTATCCTTTGAGTTGCTCTTTTGATTTCCCTTCTCCTGACTTTCCTTCCCATTGGCCTTGAACTCTCTTGTCAGAAGCTTCTTCTTTCTTTGCGTCGCTTAGAGAATTTGTTGACTCCCCTTCCCTTCGTCCGACTTTCTTCCCAATCATTCAACGATCCGCTGACCAACTCAACCTGGTCTTTTCCTCCCTTTGTTTCACTCTTAGCCAGATCGGAGTTCTTTTTTTCCCCTCTTTTTTTTTTGTTTTGACCCCTTTTCGTAAAGATGTCTGTGAGACTTTTTTTGCTCTTGCCCCTTTTTTCTCCTTCCCCTTAACTGGTGGGTCTAAAACCTCTGGCTTCCTTCAACCCCCCCCCCCCCCCAACCAAACAGATTAATTGCCCCCCATTTCCCCCCTTTTTGCCCTTTTTTCCGACACTTATGGGACTTTCCCTTTCTCCCCCTTTTTCGATGTCATCTGATAAACCTAATCCCACCTCCCCCCCCACCCCCCCCTTCCATCCCCTTAAATTTAGTTTGATAGGCGGAATGGTTTCCACTCCACCCTCTTTTCTTTTCCCACACTTGACCCCCCCCTTTCTTTTTAAGTTGCCCTATGAAAGCACGTTTATTCTCCCTTCCCCGATTTTCTCCCGTTTTGGTTAAATGGAACTTGACCATTTACACCTGTCCCCCCACCCCCCCTTCTTTCCCCTTCCTTTCCATGCATCATACTTCCATCACATGTACCCAGTGGCCCTCCGCCGCCCTCCCCGATTTCGCCCTTTTCTTTCCCTGCCGGATCCATCTGCCTCTATCGTCCTTTTCCCCCCTTCTCCCCCCTTTTTGCGGCAAGCTGACAAATACTAGGAACCTTCTTGCCGCTTGCCCTGCTAGACAGGTACTTTCGCCAGTAAACACTGCGGTTCTTTTCCTTTTTCCCTTACTTCTCCCCCTTCCTTTCTTTTGTAAACAGACCTTTAAGGTACTTCCCCCCTTTGCTGTTTTTTAGTCCCCTTCCTCCCAACTTTTGTATGTTTCAAGATAGCCTCTTTCTCTTTCTCCTTTTGAGAGAGATTTCCCTCTTTTTCCCCCCTGCCTAATTTATGGCAAAACTACTGGACTTTTTTTCGTGAAATCTCCCCCCCACACACTCAGTCCTATTATCATTCCCAGGCTGATCTAGCTTTGACCAGGTCTTTCTCGAACTCCGTTTTTTCTATTTCCCAATTGAAAAGTTTCAAGCTGGGCTTTCCTTTGCCACTGTGGTCCCTTTTCCTCTCTGCTTACAATATATTGGCGCCTGGCTTCCCCCCCTCCCCCCCCCCTCAAAACACGCCCCGGTGCGTAGTTGTATTGCAGGCCTGGCCTGTGAAATGGCTCAGCGTGGCATGCGTTCACTTGCCACTTGCCGACATGTTTCCACGTTCCCTTTTCCTTCCGATTCCTTTCCCTCAACGGGCGACGTTATTGCTCGACTGTCGCTTCTGTCTCGTTGTTTCTGTCCTCTCAGACCTAGTAAAAGGTGTAATCTCGTTGTTTTAACCATCTTTTCGTCCTTCTCCCATCCCCCTCCTTTCTAGTCCTCTGCTTAGTGTGGCTTCCGGTATACACCTTGTTTGATATGGCCGTCCCTTTTCTTATATTTTTTCCAGCCAACGAACACTTTGTTTTTTAGTTTTCTTTCCCAATTAACCTGAGTGGTTTTCCCTTGGTTGTTTTGATTCGTCTCCACGCAGGTCACGTAATTCAATTCCAAGGAATACCCACGACCTTCCTCCTCCTTGGTCTTACCTCCCCCATCTTCGAACCCTTCAGACGCACTTTTGTATGTTGGCCTGTTCCCCCTGTTCAAGTCCCCCCCGGTTGATTTTCGGGTATCTTCGTTATGCGCCCTCTGGTGCCCCCCCCCCCCCCTTTTCTTTGATTGTCCTTTTTTTCCCCTTTTATCACAGACATTACTGACGGGCCCTCCTCCCCAACCCTCCTTGAAACGTATATTATTCAATTTCTTTTTGAGCGGCGTCACCTTTCCACGAAATCCTCTTCTTTTGAATTTCCAGCTGCACGGAAAATTCAGGAGATTTGCCCTTTTCTTCCTTCCCTCCGAAAAATTCAATGACGTCAGTTGCGTGACCCCCTCGAGTCCCTTGCCACCTGTCCCCCCCCTCTTCAGCTTTAGTAGGAGAACCTCTCATGTCACTGTAAGACCCGCAACTTTGCGTGCCAAACATTCGTCACCGCTGCTCACCTCCTTTTTCCCGTCCAGTTCCCTGTGTTTGGCCTCCACCTTATTCGAGTTGATAATACCCGCAATTCGTTCATACGGACAGACGGGCACCCGTCCATTAAAAACTTGGCCTCAGGGGGGTGTCACCCTTAAGTTTTTCCCCGTCGCATTTCTATTCTCCTTTGTGCCCCATTTGATTTTTCCTTTTCCTTGATATTCACCTAGTGCTGGCGCCTCCCCCCCCACCTATTCACGTATGGCACTCTTTTGCATTTCCTTACTTCCCCATTTTCCATCTTTTCCCTGTTTAAGAGGACAGGATACAGTTTTGTTCTCTCCCTGGTAGGCAAATGGGCCAAGAACCTTGCTTCTCTGCTTCTTCTCGAGCAGTCCAACCAACCTTGTGGAGGTTGCTCCCACAACGGTTATAGACCCCCTCGTCTGCCTCCCATGTCCCGCTTCATTTTAAGGCTTTGATTTCCACCACGCTCCCCACCTCTCTCTGTGAATGGCATTTTTAAAATTTGATTCCACGGCGTTTCCCTGTTCGGCCTTGACTCTTCCAAAATCCTAACCTCGCTGGTGATGGAACCAATTAGGCCCACGTTCATTTGATTAATCCCCCTCCTCCATTCTCCTTTTCTCAACACTGCCGCCGACACTTTGGCCATAGACTGTAGCTGGTGCATGGCCCCTACTCTGTGATAGTAAAGGTGCCGTGCGCGGGGTGCGCCGGGAATCAGTCAGTTCAATTTTCCCGCCGTTTCTTTTACTAGAGCGTCGGTGGGCACCATTCCACGACCTATTTTTGCTCCCTTTTTCCTTCCTGGTGACGGAAGTGTAGTAAGGTTTCTCCCTTAGTTGTGGCCCGTCCTGCACGATAATCCTCTTCCCATTTGACTAGCTAGAAGCATAACAGAAGTATAAGTGCATTTCACAAGTCTACTAAGATGAGTTCTTTTTTGGCATTCCCCCTGCTAAAAGTGTTAACTCCGCTGCCTCACCTGACCTGTGCACTCTTCCCCGATTTGAATCTCTTTTTTGTTTCTTCCCACTTTCAGTTTACCAAGGGATTCTTCATAATGCCGCACGGCCGGAAACGTAAGTCTCTGGACCAATGCACAGTTTTTGCCCCCCTCCCGGCCTCGGGAGGATTGGAGCATTCGCACTGATCCCCACACACCACACCCGGCCTCCACGCGCGTTCTCCCCCCCCTTTGACGACTGGTAAAGATCACGGGGTTTTGCGCCGAGGTGGAGATCGTTCGGACGTTGGTGTCATAGATTTTTGACCTTTTGTAACACAACTGACACGACGAACAGATGTTGTCACCTCAAGGGTTGGCTCCCGCATTGAATGCTTTCTTTTTCCGTTATCCTTGATATCATTTCTCCGAAAAAACCTCAATTTTCCTTCCTTCCCCTAATCGCATTTACCGGGATTAAAAGGAGCGCACGTACCCCTATAATGAAAGATTTTTCACTCCACGGCATTTTAAAGTATTTCTGTTGTCGCTTACGCCTCCTGATTGTAGTGAAGCCCTTCTCCATTCCGACCACTAGAGCCCATAGCTAGCCTCCCTTACCTCCGATTCCAGAGCCAAAATACACGGAAAGACATGTGACCTTCTTCCTCCTATCTTTTTCGGTCCTGTTCCGTGAGAGGGTCTCTCCAATAACCCGTCCTTTCTTTCGCCTCCCCTGTTTGATTGATGAAGATTTAGAGTTAGGGATTTTCCCCCCCCCCCCCCTCTTCTGGCGACCTCAACAACCCCCAACAAGGTCTTCTTTTTATGATTTTTAACCCCTTTTTCTTGCTTTTTTTCCAGCACTTTATCCCTGGACAAATTCCCCCCTTTTGAGGTCTTTACCCTTGTGAAATCCCAACGCCACATTCCTTTTCAATGAAATTCCCCCTTCCACCATAAAAAGATCTCTCGACTTCGCCTCTTCTCCCACGCTTTCGTCCTTTGACTCACTCCCACTTGACACCTTCTCCTCCCCCTTCAGAGGTATCACCTTGTCTTTGATAGCATATTCGACCGTTTGATTTGTTTTTTTTTTCCCTTCTTTTCACCCAACTCGGTCTTCCAACTTTTTTCCGTGCCAACACGACGGACGAAGAATCCCCCCACCTTCTTCCTCTCGACCCTCCCTCCCCCCTCCCCCTTTCTTCCCTTCGGAGGTAGAAACTTTATTGACAACCCACACAACCACTAGTTACAAGAAGAGCACCGGAAATGCCCCCTGTTTCGGCCCCTTCCCCCCCCCTAGGGCAGTCATTCCCTTCTCATTCATCTTCGATGGAATTCCTCTCCCCCGGTAAGTTCATCCCATCCTATGCTTTTTTTTTCCCCCCCTTATGGGTTTTTCATACGATAATCGTGTCTCTTCCTTTTCCCCCGCCCCTTAGCCCATTACCCCCTCCCCTCATGATGGTTTATTATCAAAAAGATGTTTTTCACCCCCTAATCTCCCAAGTTGATAGGGGAATCCTTTTTTTTTCTCTTCTAGAATCTAGCAAAAGCTAACTTATATTTTTGTGTTTTGTGTTTTGCCCAACCTTCCCTCCTTTGTAATTACCTTTTCATATGTCCCACACCTTCTCCTATTTCCTAATTTTTCCTTCCCGAACCAGCGTGTGTTGACCATCTCCCTTCGTTTTCTCTGTCCACTGTTCTTGCGGCCAATTTTTTAAGCTTTTGCAAGAGGGTAAACTTTCCTTTCCCCCTCTTATTTCTTTTTGGTCAACCTTCCTCTTTTATGGGCTAGTTGGGATATGCCTTCAATGAATGCAAAGCATTTCTTTGCTCCCTGTGTCCCTTGGTGTCATTATTGGTTTAGCGCGTGTCCCTGTTTCTCCCCTGCCCCCTTTTTTCTTGACGCGGCGGCCCAATACCGGACCCCCACTAAAACTCATGTCCCTTACATTTTAGGGGATGATTTCTCCCCCTTTTTTTAGCTTCTCCTTGCATTTTTTTCGCTGCTTTCGAGGGAGGATTATCGATCCCCCCATGTCTCAAATATCGCTAACAAACTCTGTTCTCTGGTCCTCTTCGGAGGATTTCGTATTTACCGGTTTCATCACAAAGGTTTGATTATGTAGCTTCCCTTTAAGTTCCCCTTCCCAAAACGCCCGCCATGTTGGGAATACATGAAAATGGGTTGTTTTTTTGTCTTTGTTTTCATGCTGCTGTCGGTGGACACGTACGTCCCACCCTTCCCCAAGCACGTCTCTCCTCAAAACTTTGTAATACTTTATTTGAAATTCTATACGTCTGTTCGCCTGGCCACTTCGTTGCTGTCCGGTAGCGTAACAATGTCCTGTTAATTTACTCTTTTATCTTCGTTTTTTCGTCTGTTGTTTTCTTCTTTTTTGTTTTGAAGCTTCAAGTCTTTCAGCCGCCAAATTATTACTACGCCCCCCTCATTCCCTGTTTTTATCCTGTTACCCTTTGTTACCCGCCCCTATAACACTCGATTTTTGGCTTTCATTTCGTGTGCAGACACTCACGTAACCTTTTCCAGTAACTATTGGATCTGACCTTGTCAACCTTTCCGGCCAGCTCCTCCACCTTTGTCCAACAGCAACGCACGGTCCACAAAAGTGTGAAAGACATATTGTTGAAGAGCGAATCTAATTGCAACTGTGCAATCTCCTGCCTCACTGTTTCCGCCACTATATCCTCTACCGCAGTGATTAAATTCCCGTCATCTGTCACACGGTTTGAGTTAGGGATTCTGGATAAGTCCGAATCCCCCCACAGCACCTACTTGTTTTCCCTCCGGACCACCTCCCAATTCGTGGGTTTTACATCGTCGCCTCTTTCGTCCCAGCTTTTCCTCCAGACAGTTAGTACTTGAAGACAGCTCTTCACCCGGTTTGGGCGCGAGTGTGGTCCCCTGGTCCGCACAGTGGAATTTTCCTAACACCTTCTCGTGGAACGTTTGGCTTTTTGGGATTCGGCGCTGTTTGTCCAAGCGCAGGCTTCAGGTTCTCGATTTGCTTCACCGCGTGACGGCCCCAAGTTGGCGGTTGCTTCCCTTTGTTCCTACATGTTTTCAGCCACTGGACGCGGCCAACCAGTCAGCCGTGGCATGGCGGTTTCGCCCAGACGTCCCATTGTCCATCAATTTTTCATTGTCGACGGCTCCCCCCTCTCCCCTTTGAACTTTTTCAGCACACACACCCCCAAATCCGATGGCCCAAGCCGTTTTGACGTGGACGGCTTTTCCTTTCCACCTCTGGTGACTCCTCCTCGTTCCTTTGTTGTTTTCTTCCTTTTTTTTATCCAAATATTAAGAAGATTGCGCTTGGTGCTCGGTTCGTGCTGGAGTATGTTCCTTCCGTCTTCCGTTCCTCCAGGACGTGTCAAGCGTCCCGATGCACGCGAGGGTGACGTTCGTTGGACGAACGGCGGGACGGTTTGGTTCTGACGCCGGTGACGACAGTTGCGAGCCGTTTAGGCGACGCACCCGCTAATAATCGTGCTGCGCCCTGCGCTCCCCTGCGCGCCGGACAACGATTTCTGTCAGACGTCCCCCTGAGCGCGTGCGTTTCCTTTCGGAATCCTTGCAACGAGGGGGACATCCTTTGAGTAACTCACTCTTTTTGTCGAGGTGAAGAGTTTTCATCCGATCTCTTGTACAGTCTATATGTTTGAAGTTTCATTTTGCCCCATTGGTGGCCTTTTGGGGCCCCCAACCTTGTAACTGATGGCCCCGTTCTTACCGTATACACAAACCAGACCTTCAGCGAGCCCCCCGGGACTGACGTTGCAGATCATGGCGGGTCACTGCTCCGTCCGCTTGAGGGTTTTTTTTCACTGTCTTGGTTTGGTCAACATAACATGATTCGCCAAAACTTTTTTTCGTTAATTTGGTGGACGCACCTTCAAACGCTGCAGTGATTGTTGCCTCCAGTGTCGGTAGAAGTTCCCCTTTTTCCCCTTCAAGGTTCCCTTCCGTTTGCAGCTGCTGCACGATTGGGTCAGGTTTCGAGTAGCTGCCACCGGAAGAAAGATGGGGAATCCACTGTCCGGAAACATTCGAGGTTATGGCGTCGTTCCCGTCGGAAGGGTTTGGTTTTGTGAAGAACAGGTCGCCGCCGTTACCTTTTTGCGGCGCATTCACGACACGATCCACCAAAATCCCGGGACTTTGACTCTCTTACCCGCCCCCAGCGTGCATCTCCCTTTAGCCGTTGAGTTTAGGCGGGGTTTGCCGATCGCATAAATCGGGCGGCTGCTTTTTTGGAGCTGCTTGAAACGTCCTGTTTCTTCGAACATCGGGGCGACCCCCCTCCCAAAACAAAAATTTTATTTACGTATTGCACTTGAAAAAATAATACCCTTCGGTTTTGCTCTTTCCTATTGGAACGAAACTGGAGGCCCTATCGCCACATTTTTTTCGTTTTCAAGTTTTTACCCACTTCCAGTCATATTCACCGGACTACCCGGTTTTCTGGATATGCGGAAAGGCTGTTAGTGTGATGCCACCTTTACTAAACACGCCATCTTTCTTAGCTCCATACACGTTGCCGAGTGAAAGTAGCCTTAGTTCTTTCCCCCTTCTTAGTTGGGTTCCATGAATCGTACTCCCGTACCGCACACAAGTGATCTTTCAGGTGGCCGCCACTCTTCTTCCATTTTTCGCATCAGCCCCAGTTTGTCCCCTCCTGCAGCCCCAACGACCGTCCCCCCTTCGTCAGTTCCTTTCGAGGAGCATCCGCCCGTTCCAGAACCATCGCGTGGCACTGGATGCTGAATTTTTTTCGGCAGCGGACGGCTTTGTGCAGGACCTCGGAAATCTGTCGCAACCCTCTGCTGATGACAACTTTCGATACAAGCTGGGTCCCGGGGTTTCTGCTAATTCTAAACGTTCTTTTTTGCATCTTCCCGTCCGCCAGGTTTATATCCTTGCCCCCCTGTAGAGGACAGCAAATCCACACTTTCGGTTTTCTCCTTTTCTCTCCTACTCCGTGGGGCTCTACGACTACCGCTTATGTGTACCAACCTCCTACTTGATTTTGCTTTCCCACATCCCTCCGTTAAGGGTCCACCTTCCCTGAAACTGCAAAAAAGTCTACTTTATCCGCGTATTTGTGATTTTTTGACCTCAGGATTGCGACCTCCTTTTCATGATCTCCCCGGGTGCAATTGTGCTCTTTTCATACTTTTACTTGCATTGGGTCGCCATTGCAAATTGTCCCCGAAGCTTTTCGGTTTTTTCTTCCGTTTATGATCTCTCCGTTAAACGCATGCACGAACGTGTCATCTCGTGTTCGGGAGCTCCTTTTTCCTTTTTTGTCTATGCGCCATGATGCTGTCATTCACGGCACTAGAGAGAGGCTATTTTTTGTGGAATTTTTTTGCTTCCTGGACCCACCCCCGCTGGGCAAAATCGCGTAGGTGATGGCCCTCCCTTTGCTCCTGCACCCTTGCTTTCGTTGTATGAAACTGAAGACCCCTCACGGTTTCTCCCTCTTGAACATTAGTTTCAACCTCATTTCAGCTACCAACTCGGTTATCGGTGAGTGGGGATGTCCTTTTGGCTTACCCCCTTTAAGATCAACTCCCACTTGTGCTAGGGCGGTCTTGTCCATTTTTCTTTTCAACTGCAAGAACAATTTTTAGTTACGTTGAATGACCTTTTTTGTGTTTTGTTTTTTTGCAGCCCTGTTTTTTTGCGATTTCCCACGCCCCCTGTAACTTTCAATTCCCTTCAGTTTCCAACACATGCTTCTGGGGCAATATTTCAATTCTACTTTCCACTAAGATTTCCCCTTCCCGTTCTCTTTGCCTCTGGTGCAGGTACCCCCGGTTCAATTTTTCGTTTTTTCTTTTTCTCGTTTTCTTTTTTTGTTGACTTCTCGCGCATGGCTGGACGACTCGACTTGCGGACGTAATTTTCTTTTTCTGTGAAATGCTTCTCCCTCCCCTGCCCCACGGCTCCCTACTCACATCATGTTCAATGTTTTCTGGACCCGTGGTTTTTGCTTCCCCCTTGTCCGTCTGAGCGCGGGACACTTTTAACCCTGGTCCCCTCCTTTCTGGTTCCGCTTTTTCCTTCCCATTCAGTCTGAAAATTGAGTGTTCCTTTTTTGGGTAGAGACTTCCCCCTTTCCCCGACCCTTCTTCCCTCTCCGGGTCCCCTTTCATTGACAATTCAACGAGTCCAACACTTGACCAATTTTTTTTCCCTGAGAATACGAATTTTCCAATGCGTTCACGAGTCTGCCCTAATATTGGCGACCCCTAACCTCCTTCTCTTACCCTTTTTCATTCCGAAATTTCCTTTGGTGTTTTCCCTCCCCCTTCTTTCAGTTTTAGTGTGTGGGTGGGTGGATAATTTTCCCCGCCTACTTTCAAACTTCCCCAAGGTCCGCCTTGGGTACTCCCTCCTTCAACCATGTTTCCCTCCCTTTTCTTGTTCAAGTCCCAATAATATTCTCCTTTCAGAGAAACCATGTGGTGGATCTTTTTCAATGATCAGTCTCCCTCTGCGCCCCTCACGTTCGTCTTTGTGCGATAAGCTTTTCTCACCCCTGCGTTTCTTGCCCCCCGTGGCTTTTTTTTACGTGCAACCGCATCCTTGTAGATTTGGCTGTTTCGTTCAGGCTTCGTTCTCGTGGACTCCCAATGGTCGAAGTCCTGAGCCTTCCAGTTGCCTTCTCTTCTTCTGATTGTCGAAAAAAACCCTTGGGTGTTCCCACACTTTATCCTCACCCCTCTTTAACGTCGGAAGAATTTCAAAAGACGCCCTTCCATCGTTTTTTTGTCTTTCCCCGATGCGCTATCCCTTACCCCTGGAGTGGACAATTAAAATTTTCTCTCCCGTGCTTCCTTCTCTACTCCTGAAGCCTCGCTCCCCACCAATCCCCGAATGGCACTTTCTCCCCTCCCTAAACAACGCCGGCTTTATTCTTCCTTTTTTTTGGGTACCTCTCTTTTCCCATTTTTTGTTTTTGAGAGATCATTCCCCCCAAATTTTAGATAAAGCTCCCTGGCCCCATGTTTTCCCTCTTTTTTTGGCCTTCCTTCCAGCCCTATTTCTTTCTTCTCAACTGTAGTTTTTGATTCCACGTCTCCCTCGTTACTTTTTTTACGCTTATCTCTCACGTCAAGCCGTTGATTCCCCCTTTTTCGATCTTCTTTCTCATTTATTTCTACTCACACCACCCTCCTCCATGACTTTTTTCCGCCGAGGGCCCCCTTTTTCCCCTCCCATTCTCTTGAATTATGATAAAACCCTTTTCTTCAACAAGGTGCATTATTGACCCTGAAAATCTAAGAGCTAACCCTTTTTGTCTTCCTGTACAATGCGCCCGTGGAATAACACCAGCCCCTTCCGACATTTCTCGCAAGTTCCCACCCCCCTTCCCAGATCTTTTCCTTCCTCCTTCCTCAGGACATCCATTTTGACAATGTAATTTCCTCCTGTTCACCCACTGAGAGGACATTGCACTTAAGTCTTATCTCTTTCTTCCATTCTTCTCCCACTGTTGTGTTAGCTCTCTTTGCACCCCTTCGTACTTTGTTCCCCGCACCTTTTTCTGAAACTTTTGAAATTACTTATTCTCTATGGCCATCACATCTTAAATGATCCCCCCCCCCCCCCCCACACTCCCCTTTCAGAAGGGGTGTTACCAACAGGGACTCTTTATTCACCTTCCCTGGTTATGCCCTCTCCTCTTGTTTGCACGAGTTTATGTCTTCCTCCTGGGCCGAATTTGGAACCTTTGCCACTCCCTCTTTTTGCACCCCTCAGACTACTTTTTTCCTTCCCTTTTTTCCCTTATTTTCCTTTCTCCAAGAGACTTCGATGTCTTTTTGAGACTTGCCTCGGTTCCTTTTCGCCCCACCATTTCCTTTTTCCCATTTCACTCCCAATTTTGTATTCACCTCGCCCCCCCTCAATTCCATTTTCTAAGACGGTTTTCAAAGATCCGAGCCCCGTTCATTTTTTCCTGTCCCTCGGAACCCCCACTCTTGTTCACCCATGTTACACCTTTTCTCGCTTAGTCGACGAGTATAAATTTTTGTGATCGTTTTACCTTCCCCCGGGCCCCTTTGTCGTCCCGTAGTCTCTCCAAGACATAGCGCTTCCTATTACACGAAGCCCTACCCTCCCCTTCCCTTGAACTCCTTGTTGGCACATTCCGAGACTGTCCCCCTACACGGTTCCTTTCTTTATAGCGTTCCCGAAGGCGTTTTGTCCTTAAGAATTGCCTTAACTTTGGCTTTTTCTCGCTTTTTTTTTCTCTCTTTCTTTCCTTCTCTTTTCCTGGCGTGAGCTACACCATCTTTGCCAACCCCCCCCCAACCCCCGCCTCCCGTATCTCCGCCCTTAACCCTTTCCTCCCCCCTTTTTGCGGTGTGGCGAGTCTTTTCTGGGACCGACCTTGTCCTTCCCCTTATCCTTTTTTCAGATACACGTTAAAATACCAACTACCTTTTTCCCCGTATTACTAAACCTGAGTCTAGATGGATATGCTTTTTGTTACTCCACGATTGATTTTGACCACCTTTTTTCCTCCGCCCTCCTTTTCTTTTCTTTTTTTTTGACACGAACAGTTTTTTTCGCTCCACGTTCTTGCCTTCTATGCGATTGTCAGCGTTTTTTTTGTTTTACCTTCTTTCCCCACCTCCCCGCCACCCCCCTACGTCGTTCGAGCAATGGTGGCAGGGCTCCTCACGCGCCTAAATGTCCTACACCTGCCCTCCTTCGCAGTTTAACTTCTGGCACCTGGGCGGTACATTTCTTTTTACGGTAAGAGGAGAACATCGTTCGCAAGATCCCTCCCCTCGTTCAGCCTTAATCGATGGTTACTCCGTCAGCTCTGTTTTCACTATGACTCGTGTTCCAATTTGCCTATGGATTCAGCGCAAAACCTTTTTCCGCAATCCATGCTTGTAAATGAATTCGGATCCCCCTCCTCTGATCTTTCTACTTTTTCTCCTCCCCCGAACCTTCCGTTCCTTCCCCTTTCGACTTTTGGAGGTTTTGCCATGCCTCACCTCACCAATATTCATCTGCTTGTTTTTCAAAGACATTTTCTTTCCCTTCCCCCCCTTTTTTGAGAGAACGTTTCTGGAAAACATCCCTCATGCTTGATTGTCTTCCCCCCCCCCTCATACAGTTTACTGGTCCCTTCCCCTTTTCTGCCTGAAATTTGCAAAACACACATCGACCTCCCCTTTTTCGAGTCGCCGAACCCGCAGTTTTCACTAGGGATTGATTTCTTTTGCGAATCGGCAATTTTCGCCGCTTCCTAATTTCGTTGCACAGATGGGTAAGTTTCTAAGCATTATACGTTATCTGCTGGGCCCCGCATTTTCCATTGACCCCCGCTGTTCTTTTTTTACACTCAATACCTTACTGTCGGGGCGATGGGGGCCCACTTCGTGGCCTTTTAAATGGGATGTTGCAGAGTTCCCCTTGCCCTGCCGGTGACTTCCCATGTTTTTCTTTTACTTTACGGTGAAATTTAACACCACATCCCGGGGCGACATCGCTCTTGTGCCGAACTTTGCTCTCCCCTGTATCGTGGCTTCCCACGAGAAGAGGGCGCTTCATTTGTTCCATCTCCTTCCCCCTTTCGCCCGCAGACCTTCGATAATGTCGGAAGGAGGTTTTAATCACCCCCCCCCAGTTTTGAATCATTTTCCGGAAACACTCTGTGACGATAGTTTTTAATTAGTAACAAAACTTCAACCGAAACTCGATTGGTCCGGCCAAATAAGGTTTTCGTTTGAAAGAGGGTTGTTTTTGTTATTGTTTTTTTTTCGGGATCGCCCAACTCCCAGGTAACGGCATTCACTTAAGTCCACTCCAACCCTTTTTTACACAGGACGGTCGTTAATTTTTTGATTTTCCCCCTCATCTTGGCCCCCCCGCTTGCGCTAGAAAGTCCTGCGGCCAGTTAGTGATTCCCTCTTCCACGCCAGGCTGGATGTGGGTATTCGTGAAGCCGTATTCTGGAGATCGACGGGCCTATGGTTCTGAGCAGCTGCCCAACTACTACCAGACGTCCCAGCACCCCCACGCTTTACAATGTTTCATTCCATCGTGGATTCTTTCACAATATTGGTTCTTTCGCGGTTCAATTTCCTGCGTAATGACGGGGCGGAAAGGACATCCTCTCACCTTTGATTGTCTTTCGGTCAATCTCCGGATCGCCTTTTATCAAGGTGGCCCTCAGTTTCAACCACGGCGTCACAATTGAGGTGACGCCAGCGGCGTGTTCAATGAATTCCTATGTCAACTGGTCCCAATCGAGCCCCACCCTTGGAGTTTTCACTCCACATTCTTGTCACCGCGGTCGCAGACCGCAGTGATTTTATTCGACCGGGGCGTCGCACTCCGTGTCGTTCGGTTGGATAATTTCAAAATGTTCTTTCATCATCACCTGACGCTTTTTTTTTGCCGCCGGAAAACTTGTCGCCGCCATAGGTGCTGTTTGTCAAAGCATTTAAGTTTCACCTTAGCCTTAGTCGATTCGACTGATGTCCGGCCTTCTTACTACCTTCACCTCGAGCAATCCCTGCTAGAGTTGGAATCTTTTCCATCGGGCAGGTCTAGGGGCATCACTGATGACGCCCGGCACTCCGTCTCATTGTCGTGAGTTAGTCACCTTGCCTGCGACGGACAGCGTCAGGCGCCCATGGCATCGCATATGGGCTATCTGCACAGTCACCCTCTTGTCCCAGGTCGTGAACGTTTTATATACCTTAAATTTCGGCCGCCCACCGCGGACCCATCACCATCAGCCGTTTCATCCGTTTGTTCAAGCACACCCCCCCCCCCACCCCCCCCCACCCACCAGCTCGCGATGAAATCAACGTGACCCCCATTTTACATGATTCTCCGGCGTGTACGCACGGCTGCAGTGCCTCTATTCCACCTCTCGGCCGATGGCCCACCCCTTTCGCCTTGGCCAACGGCCCCTTTTAACATTGGTGATGATATCTTCCCTCCTACCGTGTTGAGAGAGATTTTTCCGATGTGTAGCCGCCGTGCCACGGCTTCTTTGTTCCATGGTTCCTACCGACCACATTGGATGGTTTCCGTGCTGCTGTGCCAACTTTTCGCGGTCCGGTGACCTGGATACGTTCAGACGTGCGCGCCGTGCTGACTCTTGCATCTCGTTGCGACGGCCAACCCCAATTCACGGCGAATTTCTCTCTGTTTCCCATTTTCTTCCTTTTCCCGGAAGGTCGCTTAACCCGTTAGCAAACGAAACCTTGGTGACCCCGATGATCCGCTTTCTAAGACAGCACTGGAGCACTGGCCGCCTTCCCATGCGCTCGGAAATCCCCATTCGTAAGAATGTACTTACACCGGGCGCCAGATAGTCCTCCGCCGCGGATGCCCCTTATTGCCCGGTGTAATAGCGGCATTCCCCATTCCGGAATTGATCGATGTGATTAGAATTCCTCGGCCGAGATCCAAGTTTTTTTCCGTCGGATATTGCGACTGACCAGTCTTTGGACACAGCCTTTTCGGGCCCAATTTTTTTCCGGCCACTCAAAAGAGTTGGGGGATTTCCGCAATTCTTGAAATTTCACCCCACCCCCCGCCCTCTTTGTCGTCAGACCCAAGAGGTAGTGTGAATACCGGCGGTCTTTCCTGCCGCGGTGCGAAAGTTAGCTTTATGGTTTTTATAAACTTGCGTGCTCTTTGGGTGAACAACCAACCGGCTAGCCTTTTCACCCCCCTCTCCCTCTGTTCGTCCCCCCACCAAAGTGTTTTGAACAACGTTGAACTTTCCTTTTTTGAGTTTCCGAGAGTTGACCCTCTGCCCTTTCTTTCGACGGTATTTCGCATCCGAAGTTAACTCCGTTGATGAATGTTTCCGTTCCTTGTTTTGGCCGAATCTTTCCGTTTTTGTTCAAAGTTGGAATTCCCCTTTGACCCCTTTACTGAAAGATGGGAATCCATTTTCCATTCCCCTTTTTTTCATCGTTTTTCTGGTACGGGCGTCGAGAGTTATGGATTTGGATTCGAGAAGTGTTGAACCTATCCGCACCTCCGTACTCCCTGCATCTCATACCTTTTCTCTTCAGTCCTTTCAGACATCTACCCGACTACCCCAAAACTTCCCCTTTCCTTTGCCCCTTCCAACTGGTGACCTGTCAAAAAGGAAAGAATAGACCGTTTGGCCGTTTTTTTTTCTCTTAGCCTTCCCCCTCTTTTTTTTTCTCCGACTTGAAATTCTTTAA
>Ga0179593_1294407_pt1 | contig 18052 bp, 21 predicted proteins | sample CZODoug2_1_08_16_FD_185931 | JGI IMG/M metagenome (GOLD analysis project Ga0179593, IMG submission 185931) | Vadose zone soil fungal communities from Angelo Coast Range Reserve, California, USA - CZODoug2_1_08_16fungal (PacBio error correction) | ecosystem: Environmental > Terrestrial > Soil >... | reverse complement strand
CCAGCTCGTCACTAGGAGCTTTTCATCTTTAGGATATTTCAGAGGCATGATGGACTTGATTTCAGTTATTCCTTTTTGCATTCCTTGGGCGCCTTGGTCTCCTCGGTCACGCATCCCTCCCCCCCCCCAATTTCTTATGGTCTGTCCGTTCCGTGCGTGCCCACCCCAGGTGTTGACTCCACACCCACCCCCCCCCCCCACCCCCCCCCCCCCCCCCCCCCCCCCACCCCCCCCCCCCGCCACCCCACAACCCCCCCCCCCCCCACCCCCGCGAGAATTCCTTGCCTTCCCCCTTGCTGAGCTCTCCCCCCCAGTGATATCAAAAGACAACCCACCCAAAAAAACAAACCCCTAACAAAAACAAAAACCACGAACCCAAAAAAGACACTTTTCAGGAGTCACCATTTCTTTTCCGTCAACCATTCCTGTCTCTTTTTACGACAGTTGAGACTTTTTCTCCCAGTAATTTTCCTCCCTTCTCATGTTCACCCTATTGAGGGAGCTTCGCTTGCCTCTCTTACCCGACTTCAGAGTTCCCCGATTTTATCTTTCCTTTGATTTCTCCGTACACCCCTTTGAGACTGCCTTTTTTGCACCATTCCGCGTTCTTGCCCGTCTTCCTCTTTTTCACTTTGATTCTCCGCACATGGAGATTCCATCCCCAGGTCCCAAAGAGATTTGCCGCTTCTCTTTCTCTTCTCCCTTCGTGACTAATTTCCACTGTACTCCCTAAGTTGCAGTGCCTTTTCCTGAATATTTTTTTTTTTGAGTCCACTCCGGCGAATTTCTCGTCGACGGCACTTCCCCGACACTCCCATTCCTGCCCTTTCATATGGCCCAGTACTTTCCCCTCAGATGGAGGATATGCTATGTCATTTCCCCATTCATCCGCACACTCCCCCTTTTTGGGAAGGATCCCCCTTCTGGTTTGCAGTCCGTACGTGTTCTCTTTCCCCCCCTAGCAAGGCATCCCCCTGTTCAAGACTTCTATGCTCCTGACGTACTTTGTAGACTCACAATTCTTGTTTCAAATCCCTTTTCTGAAGGTCTCTCTTCCCTCCCTTTTTTACCCAAAGAACACTATTTCAAATTGTTAGGTCCCAATAGTCACTACTATTCTCAAGCGGACCTTCGCAAGCCTTTTCATTGCAATAGAATGTCAGTTCCCTTTCGCTCCCCCCCCCAGTCAAATTCCCCCCACGTGCAGAGTAGAATTTTTCCCTAACTTCGTGGTTGTCTACGAACCTTCCTCTACATTTACTTTTCCCTTTTTCTTCCAGCATGAATTGCTTGACCTTCCCTGAACTCTTCATTCATTTATCCCTGAGAGGAAGTGTGTCACCGCAGTGTTGGATATTATATGTATTTTTTCCAACTCTCCTACTAACCCCGATGAAATGTGGGACTTTCCCCTGTGCATGACACCTAGCTCATGTTGCCAATCCTCCCGCCCCAACCTCTGAAATATGGCCGCGTGCAAATTTTTGCATTAGCCTTGTCCTATAGTGTACAACCCCTTACCCCTCAAGGAAGAAACGGAACGCCTCTTTTAATCTTTTTTTTTTCTCTTGTTTATCGACTCATGAACCTCAATATGTGACGATGCAACACCCTTTCTACTGTCACCCTATAGGCCCCTTGTTGCCGAGATTTTCTTCCTCGATAGTTGACTCTTCTTACTGACCGAGTTGTTGTTATTAGTTATTATCTCGAATCCTTAGCTTCGCCCGTTCATTCGCTTACACACACGGCGTCTTCTACTTTTGTTTCATCCAGGTTCAACGTCCCCAATTGTCTTATGCTTTGCCCGCACTCTCCCACTTTCGTCCCTCCCCCCCTGCGGAGGTATTTTTCGTTTTTCTGCTTTTGACAAATGATTCTGCCAAGTAAGTCCCTCTATGCCCCCGAAGTTTGATTTCAGCCTTTGACATGCCCCGCCTCTTCCTAACCTGTGTCTTTCACTCAGATTGACCCCCTTCTTTCGTGTCGTAGTTCGTGTCTGAAGCTTCATTCGTCCTTCTTTACTTTCATCACTTCCTGCCCCTAGTCTAGCCAGACGGAATCTTTCTCATATGTCACTACCTCCCTCTTTTTTTTCTCCATGACTTGATCTCTCCCTTAGTATACACCCCCTTTTTTTTAATTCTCCTGCGAAAGTGTTTTCTCCCGAGTGTTGGTTTAGACCGACTACCACCTTTTGCTCTTTTCTGATAATGCAAGGAGCTGTATTTTCAGTCCCACAGTATCCAAGGGTTCGTACATAGTTATCCTCCTCCCGTCCGCAAGACCGCCTGCCGGCGTGTTACAACCACTTCCCCCCGCAACGTCCTTCATCCACCGTCTTTTCTAAGTGTGCTCTTCTTACGATCACCTTGACGTCTTCTTCTGTCCTCAGACAAGGCCCCCCTTCAGTGAATACTTGGCCCTTTTAATGTGTCCACCAATTGTTCCCCCACAGGCTTCAATTCAAAAGATCCTCCCCCCTCTGTAGCCGTGCTCTTGAGGACTCCCCCCCCCCCTCTCTTGTTGCTGTGAATATGTAAGCGCAAATTTTTCTTCTGCGGCCTGTTTTGCGACCTGCCCCATGCAGTTGCCTTTCACCCCCCTATTCACGTTCACTTTCCCCCTCCGTTCATTGTCAGGAGTATTGAGCATGTTCCCCCTCCGGAAACGGTCCGGACCATAACTTTTTTTCACCAAGGGATCTTTTAATGGTTCTCAATGCCAAGGGCCCTCCATCCCCTAGTTTCGTTTCATCTACTAGGCAGGGTTTTGCTGCGACTTGACTACCATACCTAGTATTGTGACTTTTCCGGTGACCAGTGGTATTTGTCTTTCTGCAACATACCCTCTCCTATTCCTTCCCCCTTCCCAATATGAATATTCTCCCGACGAAATCCGCCAGTTTGATGGGTTTTTGTGTTTATTGTTGTTCCTCTCCTCCCTTATTTTTTCATCCGTCTTCCCTTTGCCCAGGCTCTTCTTTGATGTTGATCTCCGGTTTAGTTGAACCTCTTCGCCTTGGGCTTGAGATAGCACTTGTCATTTTGGATTGCTCCCCGGAAGGGTTCAGACCCCCGAATCCCCACTCAGTTGTGGATTTCATAGGATACAGTTTTTTTCGTTACTCTCTGCCCCTGTATGGTACCTGAATCCCCTGCGTACCCCTCCCCCCGACTTTTCTCTCTTCCAGCTATCATTGACTGGGTCGCTTTTCTGGCTTTTGATTTGACGTGACGCGTTAGTTGAAATTTTCAGTCGGCGTTCTAGGTTTCCTTCGCCTTTGCCGGCTCGAGTAGGTAATGCTCCTGTTACGGCGCCCTATGCGCTAATTTTTTTTCATTCCCTTCTGCAACCTGACCGGGGCTTTTTCCGAGACGTCTTTGAGGGATCCTCACGCTAAATTTTCTTTTTTCTTCGCTAGCTTTTTTTCTCCCGTTCCGAGTCTGGATGCTGCCTTTCTCGAGTTTACTTTTTCTTTTGCTGTTTTTTGCTTTGGCGAGTAGGACCGTTTTTTTTTTTTCAGCACCACATCAATCGGTTTCAGACCCCGTTTTTTTTGCCTCGCCTTACCCGTTTGGTTTTTTTTTTCCCCTTTGCCAGCAGTTCTTTTTGTTTAATCCTGGTTAGGTTCTAGCATTTTCATCTTTTCAAACCCACAGCCCGTGCTTGTCGTTCGGCCCCCTCTCCCCCAAACCCACAACACCTAGTCGCCGCTTCGTTTTTTCGCGACCTCCCTTTCTCCTTCCCCTCTTACCTAACCAAAGCCTGATTCTCATTTGAACCGAAGATCATTTTTTCTTTCAGGCCCGCCTTTCCCCCCCCACCAGCTCCAGTGAAATTCCCTTCGTTCTCCCCCTCCCATAGGAAACCCCTTCCAACTAAGTCCCAGTGAACCCCGTTAATGAAGCGATGTTGATTACCTCTACGTTGTCCGCGGCCTGTAATCCCTCCAACATAGAGTCCCTATTCGATCTCCGTCCTTCTGCTAATTCAGGCCGAATAGTTTTGATTGTTTTCCCCCAGTGAGAAACCAAGTCACTCCTTCCGCCATGCTACCCCCTTTGTCAGGATCGGGTAAGCAGAACTACGCTGTATTCCTTGATACGCGTGTTTTTCCTTTGTCCCGCGTCATTCCTTTTAGCTAGTGAAAAAGGTTTTGCGATTTCGCGACTTCCCCCACCCGGGAGTTGTGATTTCCTTTCTGACGCCCATCCCTAGCGCCCGTTCCTTTTCAACTATGCTGCTCTACATCCCCCTTTTTTAGACTTAAAAGTAAACTTGAGTCCACCATTACCTTCCTCCTCCCTCAAAGTTTTATGAGTTCTGTGCCTCAAGTACTCCGAGAGTTGGAACACTCTTTTCTTTTCATTTTTTCAGGGCCTTTCATCTTGATGCCCCCCCCCATGTACTTGGATCAGCTTCATTATGCTTTCTCTACCCTCCATGGAAACACTCATGCCAAAATAGGAGTCGACTTAGTATCTTTCCCCGATCGCTTCACCGTTATCCCTTTTTCGCATCTTTCCCAGCCCCTCCCCGCCGCCTTTGTGTTTTTATTTTTCTCTCCCTACCCCCTTATCCCAGCCTTCCTCCTCCTGACTTGCCTTGGCAGTTGTCGCGAGATTTTTTTTATTGCCTCCTTGTGAATTTAGTTTCTCTTGCCTCTCTTTTTTCCCCACCCTGGTTCAATAGCACCCCTCTCAACACGACTTTGTCTTGTTTATACGACACCTGCCTCGTTCTTGCTACTTTTTTTCCTTCCCTCTTGTAGGAAGCAGTCATTGTTATGATAAACTTCCCCTGGGACCGCCCCTGTATTCTACTATTGTTTCTTTTCGTTCAGGTTTTTCTTCCCCCGCCCTGCCTTCCAAGTGTCTCTCCGGAATGAGCAGGTCTCGCGAATTCATTTCCGCCCCTCGTTTTTTGAGTCCCCCTGTCTAGCTATTGAAGAGACATTTAGTCCTGCTTGCCCTTTTTTCCTTGATTTCTGCAGAAGAACCCAACTTTTTCCCCCCGTAACCTTTCCCGTAGACCGTCGCCGTTCCCTCCCTCTATTTTGCTTTTGTTTCGTAGAAGCTCCTTGTGTTCGCCTTTTTCTACCCTTTCCCTTTCCCCGAGTCCTGACCTCTGACCCATTACCCCCTTTCGATTGACCTTGCCCCTTTCTCTTAGAAGACTTGTCCACGAAGCTTTAGATTTGATATTTTTTCCTTTCACCCCGAGACACCCTCCCCCTAACTGGTGCTTTTTTAAGTTCATATACCCTTTCAGAGTAAATGCTGACTCATCTATCACAGTTGGCCTCCCTTCTTTTGTTTGACCTCGCTTTCTTTCTCTTTTTCCCACATCGTCAACCCCCCTATACTTCGCTGGCCCTCCGACGGTTGTTTTATTCAGCTTCTCTCTCTTCCCCCCACCTCCATTTTATTTTTTTCAATTTAGCATCGTCTCCCCTTGCAGTCTGATTCAATTTTTGCACCCGCGCAGGTACCTGCCCCTCCTTCCGTCATCCCTCTCCCTTTACCTCCTCTTTTTTGTTGTTTTTAGAATGGCGATAGTCTCTTTTTTAGTTCCCTTCGCATGGTAAACAAGGGCACTTTGATAGGCTCACCATACCCCGTTTTTACAATGCTTTGGCCTGAATCCTCCCCCCCCCTCCTTGCCACCCCCCCTGCCGGTCGTTTTTGAATTTTTTTGTTTGGTGCCGCTGTCAACGCTCATGAGACCTACCACGCCTGACGGCAGCCTCCGTTTTTAAGTCAGCCCCAAACTTGCTGGAAATCCGGCACCATTTCTCCTGACAAGCGCCCGATCATCGCTTTTTTCTCCTCCCCCAGTGTAACATTTTTTCCCACACCGGTTTTTTTTGAGAAGCTTTTCCCTGATTTCTTGGACCAAGACTCATCTCGCAACTTCCCTGTCCCTTTTCTACCTCCCAATTTTTCATTACTTTTTTCTATAGAGGGCATTTTCACCCTTTTCGACTCTTTTCAACTTCCTCCGGCTCAATTTTCCGTATCCTTCCCCCCCCCCCCCAACCATTTCTTCTTCCCACATTTCGCCTTTTTTTCAGGGCGTTTTTTCTCGGATTCTTCTGTTACAAAAGCCGAAATATTCAGTTTCCCCCCCTCTAAATCAAGAACCAAAAGTCTTTCTTGCATTCCCCCGCAATCCACATTGTGGTCCCCTTCCTACGACCCGTCCTTTTCCACTTCCTCGTGCAAGGTCCCCATTCCAGCCCCTCTCCCGTACATACCCCTCTTCTCAATGAGACGAAGTGTTTCTATTCGATGTTTCTGCTGATACGGTTTTCCCCCGTCAAGTCGACCGGATTGTTTTCCTGTCCTCGTTTCTCATCACCCCATATTCCCTTGACACCCTTCTTTTTTGGTCCCTTCCCCCAAGAGTACGCTCGCTTATGTCCCCACCCAACCCCCCCCCCACCCCCAAAATCTTTTTCGTTTCTCTCACGAGATCGGTTCAATATTCAATATGCCGCGCCACAACCTGTTCTTGAGTATGCTTTCCCTCCCTCTCGAAAATTCGTCTTTCATTTTTCCCCATATCTCAACACTGCGAACTGGCCCCTTTTTTTTCCGTCCCCAAACTGCGGCCGTAGAGTTCCGGCTACCTTACCTGAACAGTTTCGCATGTGTGCGCTCTTTTGGTCCCCCCACTACATTGATCCCTTGTTTTTTAGACCTCACTTCTACTCCCCCACCCCATGTTATTTTTATTTTTTCCCCCTTTTTTTATCCAGTTTTTTTTCTTTTGTCCGCGATTCCTTATGGATATATACCTAACAAGATGCCTTCGAGGGTCGAAGACCAGTTCCAGCCGGTTCACGTCCCGGCCTTTTAAATGCACTCCCTAGCCCAGAGGGATTTGAAGGTACATTTCTTCCGTTGTCTCCCCATTAGATGCACCTAACTTCCCTACAGCTACGGGACGTTTTTTGTCAAGCATTTGTTATGTTCTGTGAAAACATTTTAACCACTGATAGTTCCTGGTCGATTCCCAGTCCAGCCTGAGTGTTAGTTTTTCACAGATTTCCCCGCACCTTTTTCCTATATTTTCGACTATCTCAATTGTACGGAAGTCATATTGGGATTGTGCCCTCCACATCCCCCTGTCTCTTCCCCAAGCCAGTTCTGATGCTCGCCGCGCTGCCTATACTACCATGTCTCCATCTTAACTCCCACCTGTTCTCTTTTTTTTTTTTTTTTTTTTTTCTGTTTTTCTAGCGTCTTTTCCCCTGCTTTTTTAAGATTTTCCCCTCGCTTGCCAAGTCTCTGACCTCGATGAGTTTTCCCTAGACAACCCCTCCATGACGAACCGCCAGAAATCCTGACCTAAACTAAGACCTGTTATGGATTTCCCCAGCTGATTTGGGTGTCACGTTTATGGAGTGCCGGCCATTGTTCCAATCCTTCCTCCTCACTCTGCCTTCAAAAGATGTAATTTATCCGCATATGCTAGCGTACAATTGTGGTCCTGGCTTTCGTACCCCCTTTGGACCTGCTTCCCTTTTTTGATCCCCTCGCATTTTCGTGCCAACCTCCCTGTTTTTCCCTTTTAGGTAAGGTTCTTGGTGTCCCCTTTAGAGTATCACGCGATGGATTTCCTTGTCTCCCCCTCAGGTCCTCAGGCCGGAGAGGGTGCTTTCCTGTACTGACAGTCACTTATTTTGGACTTTTTTTTATGTTTTCTTCTGAAACTCTTTTTTTCTAGTCCCTAGTTGCTCGAACGTATCTTTGCGCGTCAACCACATCTCAGGATGCGAAATTTTTTCCTGTCAAGAATGCTAGGTATGAAGGCCTACTCCTAGAATTTTTTATGAATATCTAGTCTCAGCTGCGTCGTTTTTTTTTTTTTTGCTCGAGCAGCCCCTATGCCCACTTTAACAGCCCAACGACATAGCGGACCCCGGGCCCCGTGCTGGAACTCAGGGGCGACATGACGACTTCCCCCTCGAATTCAGTTCTCACCAGGTAACGCTTCGTCCGGGTAACGTCCGTCCCCAGGGAACCGCCCCATTCCCCCCCCCCCCTCCTTCCACCCCCGGTACCCTCCTCCCCCCCACTCCGCCGTCGGGCCTAAAAAACCGTCACAGATTCTTCATTGTTTTCGAGACATTCCTATGACCGACCTCACTCTTTCTATGGGTCCACCACACGCTCCTTAAAACTGCTGAACTCCACTATGTTTCTCAGCCACGCTCTTCTGACCATTTGCCCCAGATGCAAAAACCGTACCCCTTTTTCCCCCCCTTCTCCCGAGGCTCACTATGTACCGGGTTAAGACCCCAACGTTTCCATCTTTTTGCCTTTCCAGATTGAGCGAACCATGTCCGTCCAGATTTCTCAACCGCCCCCTCTTCGCCCGCAAAGCATTTCTCACTCCAGCCTTTTCCGATCGTGTTTTGACTAGCCCGACTAGGATGCGGAGTTTACCACGTGCTTTACGAAATTCATCCACCGCAGCCAGCTCCCCAAACTTCAAGGTCTGAGTTTTTTTTTTTCCTGACAGATCATGTTGTTGGCAGTTCCCACGTTGACCTGTGATGCCTGTGCAATTCGATACGAGTTCCTTTTTGCATTACCCGTTTTTCCTTCTGACTTTCCCACCGACGCACGAGTCCCTGTAAGACGTTCAATCCACTGACACACACTGCTCGTTCGCTTTCTGTTTAATTAGCAATGTTTTGTTCCCCGTTGCGTAGACAGAGCCCCCCATTCTATGTAATCCTATTTCGCCAGAGAATTTCTGTAACCCTTTGAACTTATCCCCTTACTTTTGTAGTCTGCCCCGTTGCCAACGGGCAGCATTCCCCCAGAATTTTGTCCTGGTCACACTTTGCCTTTCTCGCCTATAACCCGTAATTACCTCGCTACCTAAGTACATTTGACTTTTTATCCAAAATCATTTTTTCCCTGAGGACGGCGGAAGAATGTAATTAAGCGATTTATACCCATTGTCTGCTCTTGTAGACTTCACCGGCTTGGACCGTTCCTCTGATGCTATGAACACCACCTCTTTTGAGCTGCTTCGCAGACTACTTCACATGTTTTCTGGTCTGGCACTATCAAGCACTTCACATCCCTGGCGGATCAACAGAAGTTTCCCCAAAGAATTGTAGCTCAGCCAACGGACGGGAGGTTTTTGTTCGTCTTTGGGCCTGCGTACACGGGGCAGACAGCAATTCGGTACACAGTCTGTCCCAGGGGCAAGCGTAGCTCACGCATGGTCCGCTGTGCGAGCATGTCCTATTGCCAGACCCACGGCCCAATAGCTATTGCACTCTCCAGAAACGGAAAGCTGATTTCATTGCCCCGAGACCTCTGCACAAAGTTTATGAGTATAAATTTTAAAGCTTCCCATATCGCTGTCCCCTTTTACTGTCCGAATTATCCCTTGACAGGCTTTTTCGTCTCTTTTCTTCTTTTTCTCTCCCCCACCCGATGCTTTTGTCCCGTCCCTAGTCCTCCCTCCCTTCATTTCCCCAGTCTGCCTACGTAGTCGTATCTTGCCTTGCTCTCTTTTTTTGACTTAGTTCGTCCCAGCTCCGGTGTTGTTCTTCAGTGTTGTTTTTTTTGTTTTTTTTTTTTTTTTTTTTCTCTTGCCTTGTACCCATTGATTGAGTGTATGCGCATGAAACCTCTCTAGCCTTTAGAGTTTCCTTTAGTCCTATCCCGGTGTTTTGTTGCCTGACTCCGACAGTCCAAGGGTTTTGGAACCCCCCCTCCCCCCCCTGATACGGACAGTGCCTTATTTTCCATCCGACTCTTGCTCCCCACTACACGTTCACCTCCATCCTTCAGATATTCCTGCGTTTCCCTCTCCTCTATGTACAACCTGGACTTACTCGCTTTTCTAATGCCGTCGCGTGAGACACCTAGATGCATCCTTTAAGCCGTGCCGACCCCTGTACTACCCCCCGCCCCTGTGACCTCTTACTTTTGCGACTTTTTTTCACTTAGCAGCCAGGCTGAGTTCTCAGAACGTTTCATACTCATTCCTCCCGGACCCGATTTTTAGACCCGTAGGATGTCCTCCTGGCAGCAGCAGGCTTATGACCCCCCCCACCCCCCACAAACACAAGCCACCACCCCCCTCCCGAATGACTCGGTCTTTAATTCGTTCTTAGTTGACAGTTTGAGATACCTGCTTTTTTTTTTTTTTTTTTTTTTTTTTTTTTTTTTTTTTTTTTTTTTTTTTTTTTTTTTTTTTTTTTTTTTTAAAGACACCGTTGAGCCCCCGTACTTTCCTTCCCTTTTGGTCGAATTAGTGTCGACTTTTCACCCCCCCCCCGCCCTGCACCCCTTGTGTTCTTTGTTTTTCCCCCTGCCAGTTTTTTTGTTTTTTTTTCCTTTTTTACCCGATGACAACACGACGACCCTGTAGTACTGCGCGCGATGTCCCGACCGAATCGTTGGTTCAAAGATCTTTCTACGTCCCTTGATTAGTTGTTCCCGTTCTACACCCATTGCTTTTCCGCGTCTCCCCATGCCGTTCGGTCAACCTATTTGCGGTGACTGCAGATCCTTTCCCCCATTCTGCTTTTATCTGTCCCGATTGAGCATCAGTACTGCGTTTTAGCTGGTTCTGGTTCCTTTGCCCCCCCCTTTTAGTCCCCCTGGTTTTCCCTTGCCTCTCCAGACAGGCCAACCTGGATAGAAGCGTTCCTTCCTGATTTTGTTCCGTAAGTCAGTGTAGATTCTTTGTGTGATTAATTCCTTTCTCTAGATACCAAGATCCATTGGTATTCCGGCCAGGCTTTGACCCCGCATTCTTAAATCTTCCTTTTTGCGACATGTCCATTTGTGTCCGCTTAACCATACAGCTTTTCATAGACGTCCAGCCCCTCCTGTTTTAGTCTTATTTTTTATTTCGATGAACGGAGCCCCCCGCCGGCTGCCTGATGCTGATATTGCAGTGCAGGCCTCCTTTCTCCCCTCCTGGCCCCCCCCCCCCCCGTGGTATCATGATTCGCCCCGGCCCGATGCCCCCCCTCAACGCCCTCACCTCTAGACAGACGTTTTCTAGTTGGGACGATCTTTGTTCTTTTTCAGTACAGGGAGAGTTGGTCGGGGTTCGCTTCCAGTACTCTACTTCTTCTTTTTCTAAAGGGTATGAGGTCTAGTACGTCACTAATTAGTTGTCCCATGGCGGAGAGGAATTTTGTTATTTGTGGTTGAATGGCCACGCGAAAACACCCCCCCCCAGTCCCTCCCCCCCCTCACCCCCCCCATTATATTGAATGTCCTTGTCTTCGCAAGTGGTAGTGATTAGGTTTTTCTTTTCCCCCCCCCGTTAATGGTTCTTTTCCCGATCCTCTTCTTTTTTAAATGGACCCATTTTACCCGTTGAGTTTTGCAACACTTTGTACCTGAGCCTCATTGACCTTTTCCCTCATTTTTTCGTCTTAAATGTCGCTCGCTGTCTCCTAGCCTTAGTCACTGCCCTAGACCCCGTCCGCCCTCCCTGCAACTGCATTCGACCCACCTTCCTTCTTGTCGTGCTCGCACTAGACTGAGCTCCGCGAACGCCATTGAGTTGAGGTATTCCCAGCCGCTGTTCAAAGTTTTGACGCTTCTCCCTTGCGGCCCTGAGTCTTTCTTTTTTCTCCCTCTTCCGGATTTTGTGTAGTGCCCTCGATCTCATGTGTGCTTTCTTTTTAATAGGAGTCAGATTTTCATCCAGAGAGCAACTTTGAGCGAACACCAGCGGCATTACGGGGTTGGCTCCTCGGTACTGCGACTCCAGGCGTGCAGAATATACTTGGTCTTCCCCGGTCAGAGTGCGCACCCGTCTGTCGGCGGGACACGCAGCGGCCCGGGCAATCGGGAAACACCTGGAGCGTCTTCCCCAACGAAGCTGACAGTCGCTGGTCCGCCCGACAGAGCAATGCGTTCCTCCTGTGCCTTGTGTGTTAAAGATCTTTGCTGGAACGTAGATTGAAGACCTGTTCTGCCACACCTAGTCGTGGCTAGACAACAGTTGAAGTGCGTTGAGTTGAAGTAGATTCCATTTCCTTGAGCGCTGTACCTGGGAGCCCAGTTGCTATTTTGACCCGCTTACTTTGCCCCATCGGCAGCGGCCGTTCTTGCTTTCGACTTCAGCAAACTCTTCGAACCAACGGTTCACTATGCTAAACATTGACTTCCTGTTTTTTCCTGCTGCCGGAATTTTCACTGTTCAATTTCACATCCCCCTTTCACAAGGCCGCGTGTCCATTTCCTTCTTAAAATTACCCCCCCATTTCTGACTTTCTCACATGTCACGTTTTTTGCATGCGTTCAAGGTTTTGGGCCACTCCTCCTTCCTTGGTCCTTTCGATCCCCGGAATAATTGCCGTCCAGGTCGCGGTCGCGTCCGCCAGCAACCCGCTTTCCTTGAAACACTGGCCGCTACGTTGTCCATCCCCTCTGACTTTTCTTACCGTTCTTTCCCCGAAACGACTGCCGCCGGTTCTTCCCTCCAGACGACTTTTTACCGGATCTTTTGTCTCCTTTTCACCCCAAAGCCTGACATCCCAATTCTTTCTCCCTTTCCCCCCCCCCATGACGCTCGAGCCGCGTTGAATCGGTTGATCCCATACCCCTTTTAGCGTCGCAACCGAGCCCTGTGAGAGTTCCCATTGCCTTCCCGCCACATTTGGCGTCATTCTCCTACGCCTTCCAAAGCCTTCGTCCTGGCCAATCTGTGGCCTTTCCTTCCTTCGACCCTTCGGTTCACCAAGCGCGTATCTTCGTCATTCCCCGGGGTCAACTTGACTGCTTTTCCTGTATCAAGAGCTTTTCCGGTGGTTCCCCCTTCTTGATGGATGTACAATCCTCATGTCCCGTTTCTAACTGTCAATCTCCTGTCTTCGTCCCGACGAACATTCTCACGCGCTGTGGTGTTCCCTTCCCCCGGCGCCCGATTCTTAGACTTTGAACCGAACATTTCTTCGTGTCGATCCCACTTTGCCCCTATATTTGTTTTTCCCGCCCCTTGTGAACTTGCATTGTTCTGGTTACTCAGACCATTGTCCCAGTTTCTCTCCCTCTGACGCGAAGTCCAAGTCCATTCCCCTTTCCTCCCTGTTTTTATGCGTATTTTTTTCCTGTTTGTTGTTTTGTTTCTTTTTTTCTTCCGTGACCTTTCATAATGTTTCACTTTTTTCCCCCCCCCTTCCCTAATTGGTAACCTGATCGTCTAACCTCTGATCCTGGCCCAGCTTGCAGATTCTCCATGGGGAGTTGAGGTCCGGGTGTTTTTCGTTTGGGGTTTTTAAGGGTCCACAAAATCACGTTCCAGATGGCTTTTGCGAAGGACCCCCCAACTCCTTTTTTTTGCATCCCTTTTACCAGTATTGCCGGATGTTTTGGATTGCTTAGAAGGTAGCCTGTTCTTTGGCTGTTTCGTAAATCTGACCCTTTGCCGGAAACAGCAAGCTTGCCCTCCCGGTGGCGATTTTTCTAGTAGTTATTTGTTGTGTATTGGGAGATCCCCGGCACGCTTGAACTTTTTCTTATATGGTGCTGCCTTTTTGCTTTACTTCTCTTGTCCTGACGAATTCTTTTTCTTTTCCTCTTTCTCATCAGTTTTTCTGGCGTGTGTGCCTGCTTTTCTTTTGATCAAGGTCTGGCCTTCTTTGCTTCCGCAATCCCCCGTCACTGACGAAGTGATAGGCTATATCCTTGTTCACCCGTTCTGTTGTTTTGGAAAATCTTCCCTTACCTTTTTTTTTTACTATTTTCCGTTGTTGGAGATGCTCTTTTCATACAACCACCCCATCAACCCCGGTGACAGTGTCCCTTAGATGCCTGGAGCGTTTCTTTTATTGGTGTCCCCCCGGATCCAGCCGTTTTAGGCAAAGCAAGAAGACCCCCTGTCACCCCCTGAGGACACAGAGTATGAATCCGGGACAAGAGAGAACTTCACCAGCCGGAGAGCTCCTCACCCCCCTTCCCCATGATGCCCCCCAACAACAATTTTCACTCGCCATTCAATACATTTTTTTATCCAAACAGGCCAGACACCCGACGCAAGAAAAACTGCGTTCCCATAGAGATGATTTTTGCAGGCCGTTCCGCCTCCCGCTGGAACACTTCCTCAATACCACAATCTCGACCCTATCATCTCCCCTTCCCTAGCGTGACGTTTGCCATTTTCTAGTTTTTTACCGTGTGCCCCACTTTCTCCCCGACCCCAGCATTCCTCCCTATATTCAGTTCTCCGATGGTTTAGTTTAGTTGCCGTGTTTGCTTTACCGCGGGAAGTTCTGTCCTTTCCCTTGTCATTTTCCGGCTCTCGTGAACGGTGAACACAGAGCACCTTTTGAACTCACCATAACCACCCCTTTTGATATAAGCATGATCTCCGTTCTCTCCAATCGTTCTCCTCACTGCAATTGATCGTGGTGCCTCATGCCCCCTTGCTTCCCCCACTAAACCGTTTCCCTTTCCCTTCCGCCTACATACTGTCCTTTTACCGTTCTGACCCCCCCCAGCGGGATCTCTACTCCCGTTTGTTTCTCCTTTTTTGGGGTCTTTGGACTGCCCCGTCCACTTCGTTTCGACGGAGCGTCCTTACCACCCCAATCCGTCTTGGTCTCTATTATTTTTTTCGCTTTTGATTTACCTTGGTCCAGAGGTAGGATCTTTATCCGTCCCTGAGCTGCACAAATTCAGTCCACCCCTTTTGACTTTTTTCCCGTAACCCTTGCTTCGCGTCTTTTGTGACCCTGCTCTGTCCTTGCTCCCCAGCTCCGCGCCTTGAGAGTCGTTGGCCTCGCCCGCCGCCTTCCTTGTCTAGACCACGTACTGGACTTTTTCTGCCCCTTCCGAATGAACTATGTTGATGACGCGTTGGAATTTGCGGTTTTCCCTTTGCTCTTTTTCGTCCTGCCCGGTCTTTCCTCGTGTGTGAGACCTCTTGGACCTCGAAGCCGTTATAGTCTCGTATGATCCCCCCTGCCCCGGCACAGACGGCCCCTTTCCCTTTCTGTTCCCTCGCATCTTGTGTTATGACGATTTGTTTCCTTTTTAGAATAAGACACGACCACCCTCCTCCGCTAGTCTTTCTTTTTCATCTCCGTTTGAGTTGTTTTTTCCCCCACGCCCCTTTCCCCCCAATAATATGGCTCCTTCCATTCGGCTTACATTGCTTTTTCCCTCTTTCGGTGTCCTGTCTTTGCGTAGTTCTTTCGACTGTTACCTTCCTTCCTTTCGCCCTGTGCGAGCCCTGCCGCCCCGCCTCTCTTCCCACCGTCACCACACCCCCACTTTTTTTTTACAGTCCAGGGCGACTTTCTACCTTTGGGTTTTATCTCCCTGGCTACCCGGTACACGCGTTCCTTTCAGCTTCCCACGCGCCCGGGCCTTCTTTTCATGCTTTCCCCCAGCGATTGCCTTTCGCTATTGGGATTTTCCAACGCTTTTTCCCGCTCTTGCCTTGCCTTTCATTTGCAATGCAATTCCCCCCTTGCCCCATGTTTTTTCTTCAGATTACATTGGCGCTGCCCTGTTTTTTCCACAGCGCGCCTTTTCCTCCTATCGTGCAACAGGCGGAACCAGCCACCCCTCTCGCCTTCTTTTTCGACCGTGGTGGACCTATTAGATCTTTAATCCAATCTTTTTTGAACCTTTGGGTAAAATGATGTTTTGTGCTTGACATCTTCCCGTGCAGCGATTTTTCTTTTTTCCTCTCTAGGTGTGTTGTTTCGAGATTCTTTCGCGGTGGATGACTAAAGGATGGATGGTTAACCTTCCATGCTTTTCCCCCGTTTGCGTTTCCTCTCTCCCGATCGCCACCGGTGGATCCCTCTTCAGACGTGGGTGCCCGTCTGTTGTCGCTTCTGCCACCATCTGCAGCATGCGCCCTCCCCTTGTCATATTCCCCCTTCTTCATGGCACTCGCCCATGTGTGGATGACAACCAGCGTTTTTTAGTTGAAGGTGACTTTCGATTTGCATTCCCCTCTCCTCTCGACTTTTTTCGTTCTTTCCCCGGGTGTTTTCCCTTTTTTCATTGGAGACCGCCAAAAGGCCTTGATAATTTTCCACCCACGTGAGTTTCAGGAGCTGTCACTTTTCGCTGGTTCATGGTTTCCGTTTACCCCTCTCGGGGCCTTGTTGCTGCGATCATGCGTTGAGTTCCGCATTTTCTACCTTTCTCTTCTTAGATCACGCCGTGCCCACTTTCATTCCCCCTTACTTCAAATTCCAGGGCGTCATACCCGTCTATACAGGGGATTCACGTTGGCCTGCCGCCGTTTCTTCCCAATCTTTTTTTTTTTGGAAAGTTCCGCGGATTGGGTCTTCGCGTGTATAATTCCCACAATGCAGGTAATCACCATGGCTGGATTTCTCGCCCCCCTATCCCGCTCGAGCATTGGGGAAATGTTATCCTAACACTTACTCAGATTCATTGTTCAATATCGCGCCTTTTTCTTTGGCCGTGATCTCCCCTCCCCATGGCCTCATTTTCTAAAATACTGATCAACCCTTCCCTCCAGGCCCCTCTTCCCCCCTTCAGTCCCCCATTCCGGCGGCGAATTCCGGGACATTGCCCTTCACCCTTCTTTTGCTGTTGACGCCTGCCCCACGTTAGGGAGCACGGTGAATGGCCTCCTCAGTGTCTCAATACTAGATGGTTCATTCTTGTGTAAAAGTGGTTGTGTGAGCCCCGGGGCAATAATGAGCTCCCTTCATCGTCCTTGAGCCCGAGCAATCCTCCTCGTATGTTTGGGCCTCGCACCGGATTGTGTGGATGCCATAACCGGTTCTGACGCGTTTGCGAATGTCCATTCCATCTGTTTTTTTTTTTGTGTATTAGTGTGTTTTGTTGCGAACTAATCTGACGGCTTTTCGACGCCCGTTACCCAAAGCGGCTGCCGATGGTTTCGCCAGCCACCGGCTCATTACTACCCTGTTTTTTTGCCTCCAGTTATAGTCTCGTTTTAAAAGCACGGATACCTAGTAACAATCTAAGAGCTTTCCCCTTATGTTCTTAAAGCCTTTTTACCTCTGTGGCTTCTTGATTTTCTTTTTTCTGAGGCTAACACGCTTGGGCCCATTCCCGCCCGTTACGCTGCGACTTTACGTTCTGCCCAGATAGGTTGGGTTATTGACTTACTTCTAGGGCCCTCGCCCGGATCCTAGCAATTGCGTCAACCCCTTATGATGCATGGCCGGTAGGTGTTTTTGATTTTTTTGTCATAACGCGTTTGTCATGGCGATGCCATTCCTTTGCGCGTTCCCCTCGGCGGACTTTTTAATTTTATTCTCTTTGCATGCTTCATTTTTTCTTTTTTAGGCTTTGCTGAAGGGGGGAACGGATTTTGCTCCCCCGCACCCCAATAGGCGCCTCTTTTCTCCCTTTTTTGTTTGTTTGAGGAACCTTGATCATTTCTCCCTGTCGTTTTGTTGTTTTTTTCCTTTTTTAGTTATTTTTTTTTTTTTTTTCCCGTTTACCCCCCCCGAGATGCCGCCCCCACCAACCCCACCTATCTTTAGTTTACCAGGCGACTCCGACTGCGCACTTTTATTAGCTCAGATTGTGACTGTCTGTGGACCGGACCGCCGCCCCCCCTCTTCCCGTGTCCCCCAGACATACCGGCCCTACCCCATCCCCATGCTTCTCCTTGCAGAGATTCCCCCCCCTTCCGCTATTTGTTCCTTCCACGTCCCCCTTTCCTGCTCGGTCTCCCCCCTGACCCGCATAGCCATGCAGGTGTATATAAGCTTGTGATATTCCCCGACTCCTTGTCAGCCTTGACGACCCCTCGCCAAAGTGTTGGCGCTACTCCTCTGATGAGTAGAATTTCACAGGATTCGAAATTTTTCAGCTTTGCCGCCCGATATTTTTCCACCCCAACCACTGTGCCAGCCCTCCCCCTCTGCACTTCCATTGTCTTTTTGCCCTTTTTTCTTTGTCCCATGTCTTTTTTTGCCTGGATACATGTCAACGTTGGCCTGTTTTCCGTGCCACGTACCTGGTCTCACCTTCGCTGACGTGCCCAGCTTTCACCCCTTCAATGATTCTCACGGGGTTTTAGGACC